>Ga0179593_1571958_pt1 | contig 12645 bp, 13 predicted proteins | sample CZODoug2_1_08_16_FD_185931 | JGI IMG/M metagenome (GOLD analysis project Ga0179593, IMG submission 185931) | Vadose zone soil fungal communities from Angelo Coast Range Reserve, California, USA - CZODoug2_1_08_16fungal (PacBio error correction) | ecosystem: Environmental > Terrestrial > Soil >... | reverse complement strand
TATGCTTCCAATTCCGAGAAAGTATTTGTGGCGGATTCGTATGCGTCGGGCCCTTCTTTGCCTCTTTTATCCGAAGGGTGCTTCCCCTAATGGAACTCTTCTGCGTACACCCAGGATCTTCCTTCTTAGGCCTGACCCTCCCAGACAAACGATTTTCCTCGCTGATCCGAATCTTCTTTTCAGTGGAATATACGGCTCGTGGTTTTCAGTGGTCCCGTTCTTATCGATAGACCCTTCCAGAGCACTTGGGCAAAGTTTGTCCCCCCGGCATTGACATCGGAAGGTATTTTGGATTGGCGCATTTTTCGGTACCAACCCCATGGACGTCCGCACTGAGGATTTACCTCTTCCCTGATCGATCCTATGTTCTTTCAGAAAATGGAATCTTTTGTCAAGCTCAGGGGTGGCCCGCTTTTTTTTGCGTCGTCAGAGTGTCCCATTCTCTGTATTTTTAAAGAAAACCTTTCTCTTCTTCTGTTCCGGGATGGGTGACCCCACATACAGGCCCCCGATAACGGGTATGCCCCCCTTCTTCCCCTTTGTTATCTCTTCCTAAATCTTGATTGAGCCCCCCTTCCGAGTAATGATGTGCAGCGGCACGGTTTTTAAATCCCGCCCCCTGGCGGACCTGTCACAGTTGTACCCCCACAAATCCGGTTCTCCCACTTTATCTCCGGTGCAACCTCTTTTTTCTCTTTTTTCTTCTTCCCCTCAGGGACCGTTGCTCAGCTGATCCGATCCTCGGTGCAATATCCTCATTCATGATGAGGAAGTCTGTGCCGACTCTGAACCCCTTGAAGTAGATCGATCCTTTTTTTTTTCCGACGGTCCCTTTTTGTTTATGGAGTTTTTTCTTAAGGAGCAACGAGCCCCTTGTTCCGACGGCCTCCCTTCGGACCAATTCTTGCGTAGTCCCCTTTGACCCTTCCCTTCTCGCTCCCCGCTATGCTCTCTTCGGTTCGCAGATTTTCTTCACCGCTGATGGTCCGACTCCAACTGTGGGAAGGCCTCCTTTCTTTCGTTAGACTATCCTTTTGCGTACCTCTCCTTTGCGTGTCCCCTTCGATACAGGCATGCCAGAGTCGAGCACGTGCCTCGTCCGCGTTGATTTTTTTACCCTTGTTTCATCACCGAGTGCAGGAAGAGACAAGATATTATTTCACATCTTCCGGGGAAGATCTTTTGCTTCAAGGAAATCCGTGGTCTCTCATGTCCCTCTGCCGCCACACCTGACCTTTGGCAATTTCTCCTGCTTGAGGAGTACCCTACTCCTGGCAGCGGCTTCCCCCCCCTTTCGAAATTCCTTTTAGTCATCACCTTCGTATTCGCGCGGCACCTTTTTTCATTTTCCTCCCCTTCGGGACACCTCTTAGAATTTTCGTTTCGAGAAGCTCCTTCTCCCCTCTGTAAGAGTGAAGGTGCGGGCGTGTTACACCTTTCCCCGATGGCGATCCCCGTCCCTTTTCAGATACCATGAGCCCGTCCCGAGGTTTTTAGTCTTTGCGTAGCCAAAGTGAGACGATTGACAAAAAGGGCGCCCTTTGGTCTTGTTGCACCCCGATGATCCTATTCTTCAATTTGAGCTCGGCGCTTGTGTTTAGTCCTTCCCTCCTATCTGTTGCTCGATTCCTTGGACTCCGGTATGGTTATAAGCTTTGGCCCCCTCTCCCCCCTTCCGGTTTCCTTTTTTGACTCTCGCGTTAGAAAGCTTTCCTCCTTTCAATGGAGATGACCCGGAATCTTGGGGATTGAGAGAATCATTTCTTCCGCACTCAAAAAAGAAGACTTCCTATTTCTCTCGTGTGGAGCGAATCGCCCTCAAGTCTGGACTTTCTGTCCCCCCCCTGTGTTTTCTTTTGCTGGCCACCTTCCTTTTCGCCGGACCGGCGGGGGGTGTTTTGCGGAAAAAGTACGCTTAAGTAACGGCCCCCCACTTCGAGTATTAGTTCCCTGAACTGGCCTATTCCAAATTTTAGCATTGTTACAATGGGCTTGATCATTAATACCGATGAGTAATTTCGGATTGTGTTTTTGTGAGATTCGTCCCGACATCTAGCTTGCGGAAGATGTCCCCTCCAAGACCCGAGTAGACTGTAGACCAGTGAAATGGACTCCTCTTCGGACTAGCGAACCCCCGTGTTTATGGTCATTGCCTCGCCAACAGAATTTATATACCCTCCATTCCGTTTGTTTCGATATTCCCTGCTTAAACTCATCTACTTTGAGTTCCGCCATCCCGACTTAAGAGACTTACCATCGACCACTCCTCACTACTGTGCCTTAGAGACTTCTTCCTTTTTTCCACCCTCAGAAAGATATGAGGCTTTCCTTCTCCCAGTACTCCCCCCCATTCCCAGAGGACGATACCCCTCTCCATCCCCCAATTTCCCCCCCGGACCGCAGAAATTGGATAGGATTCTTGCTAACTTAGTGACAGGGCGCATGGCTCGTCAGCCGAAGGTCCCGGCCACTCCCCCACCCCCCCAAGACGCAGGGAGACCATGGTGTGAACTCTATTTGCGCTTGTATGAAAATCCCCCCACCGTGCATTACTAACCGCCCGGCGTAGATCCTTCCCCCCCCGAGACTCGGTCTTTTCTTAGGAAGAAAACTCGTAGCTCGGAACCCCTTCGACGTCGATCAAAACCACCCTCCCTACAGAACCGTGTATGATAAGATCTCCGACTCGTAGTTCCAAGAGACGTCTGCTTCGACATTTCTCCCTCAGGAGTCCTGATAACCCCTGCACGATATTCCGGGGGCGGATTCCACCCCCCCCCCCCCTACGCTCATGAGAATTACTAGATCCTCCCCTTTTTCATCATCACACCATCCACAAACGCGTCCCTGTTTCCCCCAGACTTCTCTTTAAATAGCTCCAGAATTTAGAGTCATTTCTCTAATGCCAAGACAGACACCCTTTTGCTATGTTACACGCAACCCTCTAAGTTACCCTCCCACCCTCTTTGTCTATCCGCTCGAAAGGGATGCACCCTGGTTTCTGTCTGCATTTCTTGAATAAATCCTAGCTCATCATAGATAACTCTTCAGTACCCCCTGGCATAAAAGACGCCTCTTTGACCTTTTCCCCGCAATGTTTGAGCACAGTGCTAACATTGTATGCTTTCCGGTTCTATGCTTGACCACTTCCCTTTTTACTTTCCCCTGTTAACTCACTTCTGTAAGTCCCCTCTCCCGTCCTTGCACCTATCGCCAATCTTCTTAAATCCCCTCGACTCTGATTTTCTCTGCATGCTTGTCCTCCGACCCGGTTTGAGCTAGGGCACCTGATCGAGGCGGTCAAATCCTTGACTGCCCACTGTTTTGTTACACTTTATGCCACACCTGCCCCCATAGAGAAAGCGTCGGAGAGAGGTGATCCTACCCTTGATTTCGAAATGATCGATCTTTTCGTATCTCCATCCTGCCACCTTTGCTTTTCTTTTTTTGCCCCTGCTCTTAACCAAACTCGCCCCCCCCCCCACACTCTTTTTTATTAAACCGAGCTACCTGCTCGTCGACCCTCCCGGGCCTGAAAGTAAGGAAAAATCACCTGAGTTTCCCGGTCCCGATTGCGGAGCACTTTTCCTTGTCCCATACCCCAATAATGAATCCTTTCTCGCTACGGGGTAGCCCCTTACCTTTGTTCTTTACCCAACATTTACGGCGCTTAAAAGGCCCTTTTTTTTTTTCGCCTTCCATAATTTCCCCTTGGTTTTGTAATTTTGATCCCGTGATGCTCCTTCTTCGAAGAAGCTTTTATGGGTGGTTTTTTTCCTGTTTTGCCGCCCATCCTGCAAAGATCATTTCCCGTTTGTTCACCTCCCCTGTAGCATACTTCGGCCCACATCCGAACAAATTTTTTCCCCAACCCTATACGGCTTTTTTTTTCCTTTCCGAAACCTTAACCCTTTCTAGACCACCACTTTTTTTTTCTTTCCAGACAATAACCCTATCTTTCTTCCTATTTTGAGAAAATGCCTCCATGCCCCACTCCGTGAAGAGGGAACACTTTCAGCTTTCCCTGGAAACAATGCTCACCCTCCTTTTTTGAGCAGCTACCCCCCTTTCTTCCATTCCGTCGGGTCACTTCAGCATGCCGGGTGATGAAGAACCCTGAAACCAAGCCGGATCGAACCTCTCCCCCCCTTGTGTTTTCTCTCGAAACTCTCTCCTACGACTTCGAATCCCCCTAGTTACAGTCTTAGTGCCCTAAGAATGCCTCGCTCAAACCCCCCCAATTTACTTCTCCTTTCTGACACCTCTTCAGCATCTTTCTCTCTTTGTGAGAGAGATGCGTATTGTTCCAACAACTACTGAGCGTATTTTTTGCTCTTTTCCCCCTTTTTCTACAGCAAACGGCTTCCTCTCCACGGCAAGATCATACAATGTTGGCCCGCTTTCCTTCTGTTTTTTTTACCCCACCCTCCTGAATTAGCGGTTTTTCTCCCCCCAGAAACGATTTTTTCCTTCCTGCCTCGCTCCGCAGGGAATCCCCCCCCTGAAGGCTTTTTTCCGTTTTGTCCCCCTTCCAGCCTTCTGACTTCCATTTTGTGGTTCCTTACCTTCCGGTCCCGGAGTGTCGTAATGGTGATTGCATAACCCCCACTCCAGCCGTTTATTTGCGCCTAAGGAATTTTGACTTTTTTTCCCTCTGCGGACGGACCCTCGTCCCAGAATGTCCGTTCCACTCCGTCTTTGTTGAGGCTTGCTCCAGTAACTATTTGAGTTTGATCTTGACCACATTTTATTTAAACGTTTGTATAGTTACGAGTGATGGCTTACCAACCAAATTCCTGAGATAAATTGGTTCTCAGAATTATTAACTCTTCTTCTTTAACTTCTCTTCAGAGATGTCTTGTGCCGTAACACGTTTTTCGGTTGTACGTCGACCCCTTCGAGACCTGGCGTAGTTGTACAAAACCAACGACCTACTTTCGTAACCCCCCTTCGATACCTTCCCAATTCCCATGGTTTTTTCTTCCTCAGTGACAGTGCTTCATAGTCCCCTTCAATCGTTCCCGGGTTCATGCTCGTCGATTAATCGTAGTACTCTCCCGGTATGTTTTCCCGAGCTATCTTGGAATAAGTTCCCCCTTGTTTTGCTTTTGGACGCCCATTAGTTTGTCACCCGATGGTCACCGGTCCCCTCATCTTCTCTTTCTGCATACCACGCTGAGAGAAAATGGCATATGTTAACTTTTTTGCCCTTATCGCGATATTTTATTATATTTCTCCCCCCCTTTCTGTTTCCCTGCTGCGTCCCAATCGTTGGACGTCCCATCAGTCCTCTCCGCGAAGAATCAGGTTTCCAATTCGATCTGAAACCTCCCCTGCGTTACTCTGCATTTTCCCCTGGGCTCTTTAACAATTGAGCCACTCAATCTTTGTTCCAATTTGGACGGGCCACCCTCTTGCCAGTTCCGTATGTGAATGAAAGATTTCTTTTAATTCCCTTACTGAGTCGGGTCCGGTGATTTCCTACTCTTCCCATTTCGATTCAGTTTACAGTATTGGTTAGACCCCCCAGTTTTTGCGACCCCGTCCTTTTTCTTCGCTCGATTTAGGAAAGGACCTTCTGACAGCTCCAGAGTTATACCAGATAGGGGTGAAATCTTCTACGATTTTTCTTTTTTTGTTTACGCCGGATTTAGTGAACAGTTCTATGTCCCTACTCTTAACAGATTTTCTTTTCCCAGCCGTTCCTAAAAATGTCCCTCCTCACTTGGTTCCCGTTCTTAGTCCCGGCGACTATCTTTGTTTCCCTTTTGCTTTGGATTTTGGATGATTTCCCTCCTATTTGCGGCGATTAAGGCGCCCGTGAGCTCGTCTTCCTTTTTTCTCAAATCAACCCCCCCTTCCCTGGTGTCTTTCCTAGCTACAGTGGTAATACTTTTTCTGAAGATGCCGGAATGAGGCTCAGCTCGAGGAAGACTTGCCTGTACTAGTCTTAGAGGACTGGGACGGTCGAGTTGTTAACTCCAATTACGGAGATTTCTATCTCTTTTTTCTGTACCACGACCAACGATGAATCTTCCCCCTCTCTTTTTTTGTGTGCCTCCTCAATCGGATGATTCTACGAAACTCCTGGTGATTTTTCCACTAAAGCCCAAAACGCTTTTTCCCCGGTCGTATAAGAAAGGCGGGTTTGGCTTTTCTTCCTTATAGTAAAGATTTCCAATCCGATACAGTTCGATTACTCTTTTTACCCTATTCTTTTGGTCTCTCCCTCACGCTTGCGGAAAGAATTTTGTAGCTTGCAGTTCCTGCCTTGGGAGTCAGCTGAAGCGAATGGAAGCGTGCAGATTCCCCCGTAAAGACGCTACTTTTTTTCCGAGGAATAATTTCATTTCCTTAACCTTTTCTCGGCCTTTCCTGCACCTCGCCCCCCCCTCATGAGTGTCATGTTTTTTATCCGGAAAGATATTCCTCTCTTTCCTTGGTTTTTTGCTATAGGAGAGTCCATCCTTTGTCCCCCTTTTACCTTTTCGATTTTCCTTTGTTCCTCCCCCCGCAGAGCCGTTTTGCTTCATCATTCATCTTCCTTGCCCCCTGTTCAGGCAAATATTGAATCTGAGACTGAGAATTTCCCATGGTTCCTCCTTTCCCCATTTCGATTGGTCCTTCTCCCCTTTCTTGCCGCAATATTCTGCCGAGCCCCATTTCCTCTTCTTTCTCTCGGAGAAAGAACTGGACCCCAATTTGTAGATTCTTAAGTCCGGCAAAACTCCCCCCCCCCAATTTTAGTTCGACTCCCGGTCACGTCTGGGTCTTGTAATTCCCTAACACCCACTCTGCATCACCGTACTTGCAAGTGGTCAGGCATGACCCACTAAATACTGCCCTTCAGATTCTCTTTCGTTGGACTTTTAGAATCGCCGGTAACGATTGACGGAGTACCACCCACCCTTGAACCTGTCATGAGCATCATTCCTTTTTCTACGAACCTCCCCTCTTCTGTGATCGAGGCAAAACTAAACGGAACCAGTCGTTTTATTTCACGCTCCCTGGCGCCCCCCTCTCTTTGGCCTTTATTACCCAAACCAAATCCTAGCAGTCCGCGCATTCATCTATAGAAGCTTCTTCTACTCACCCACCTTCCCCAAAAAGACCTGCACTTTTTAAACCCCCCCAGATCTTCCAATTTCTACACTAGACCCCCAAAGCCGCGTTTCTTTGATCTCAGTTGTCCCACTTCGCCCTTGACCTCTTTACAAGAAAGCTTCCCCGTACAAAATACGTATTGGGGTTATTCGCACTAACTATCCCCGACATTTCAATATTGTTATCCCGGAATTGCACTCTTGTTACTCATAGAGCGTGATGCCAAGTAATCCAAACAGTTAACAGCCCTACGACCCTGCCCCCCTTCTAGCATGTTCCTCTTTTTGCCCCCTTGCCAAGGATTTGCCTTTTGCCTTGTGAAATTGACTTCATATGTTATTGAATTTCATAACGGGTTCCATTTTCATATGGAAATCATCTGTGCCCAATTTTAAGACTTCAAAGCGAGGTATGTTCAATTTAAAGAGTCCCTCCTATATTCTGTGCGAGTCCGTTCCTGTGACCTTTTCATCCTTCCCTCTTGAACCACACGTATCGTACACTCCCTTCATGATTCCATTCGTTTAAGACATCTCCCCTTCGGACAAATATCTGCCACCAACTAACGTAGTCTTAACCTGAGAGGATAGAACTCAGGCTTCCCTTCGTCAGCCTCTTTTACGTATCACTTCCCGGGATTCTTTCTTTCCCCCCCTTGTTCTTTTTAAAAACCTTGCGTCAAAACAAGATCACAATTTAGGAAACTGTCGGACTCTCCAGCTCTAGTACACAGTAAGCCCGTCACAAAATACCCCCCCTCTAGTTCTTTTGGCTCGGAGTCGGAGCCATGTCCCCTCCTCTCCCCCAACCCACGTGTGAATCGGGTTTAGTATTTAGCCGTCCTGGTCTGGTTGTTCCCCAATGACTCAGTTTCTTAATCGTTACCCCCAGGGCCTTTTACAGATCAAATCTTTCTATTCGGATCCTTGCGGTGATTCATCCTCCCCGTAGAGCTTTGCCCCTGTCTTAAAATTTTTCCATCCAAGAGACCGACCTTTGTCTGCAAAAACTTCGTTGCCATCCTTCGAATCCACGCTTCCTTTTAACCAAAGACCCCCCGTCCCTGATGAGCTGTTTCATACAAATGTTCATTCCGCCTATTTTCACCAGGTCCATTCATTCCCCTCGTCTCCTACATAGATTAGTCTCTTTCGAATGCCAAACCCTTCTGCACCCCAATCACCGATTGCAATCGTTCCCCCCGCTCAAAATGGAAATTTCCCCGTCTTTTAGAGCGATCCCGGCCCGTCCCCCCCAGACGGCGGTTAAATATCCAAGGATGGCCTGTCTGCAGCAGCGAAGCAACCACCCCTTTTTTCGCTTTAATGGATCCGAATTTAAGTCCCCCTCGCGACTTTTTCTTCAAAATTCAGAGCCTTTTCTGCCCTCTTCGATAACATTTTTTGACTCTTTCCGTAGTTAGGCCAATACGGCCCCGTTTAGAGCCCTCCCCACATTTATCTGCTTCTTATCACCCAAATCTCTTTCTTTCCCCCCCTCTACGTTTTTTGTTCTTAGATTGCTGTATCCCCCCCAACGACAGCACGTATTTGTGGCGTAGGGTGCTCGGTCTCCCGGAAAACGCCTTATTTCGCCCTATTGCGGTTCAAGAAATTTTTCCGCCGTTTTCTCATTACTGCCCGCCGGCTTTTGATAAGGACTCACCCTCTTTTCTCTTCTCCCCTACAGAGGACTCCCTTTAATATTTACCGATCCGAGGGACGTTTCCCTTTTGGTATCTCTACGCAGATGAGTGTATCGAAGTACAGTTGAGATTGTACGTCCCCCTAAGGTTTCGCATTGTGCGATTTGCTAACAACTGGCTCTTTTTATTGCGGCCGCTCTACGTTTTCTTTTATCGACTCCTTGTTCTAAATTGGCCCCTTCAGTCCCCCGTGGATCCATTTATGCGCCTCTTTGTTTTTTCTATTTTTCGTCTTCCGCGTTGCTTTTCTAGTTTGGACACAGCTTTGCCCGGGCTGATCCTTTCTTTATGGCTTCAACAACCTTACGTGCAATTGTCACGGCTGCGTGACTCCTATGATTCATCCCTCTTACGCAGCCCCGATGATTTCCTTTGGTCGACCAAGGCATTTTTTCACTCGAATCGGCGGTTGGTTTGTTTAAACCAAAAGTACCCGACCGTTTCCCACGTAGTCTTACAGGAAACGAGTTAAGTATTGGGTTTGTCTCCTCAGCATCCTCTAGATGGCTGACCCAAGATCCTCTGCCATCTTCGTCGGAAATTTAATTGACTCGGCCTGTCAAGGGAGAATTTCTTTCCGCATGCTTTCCCCTTTTCAATTGGAGCTTCTTTGCGCGGCAGGATTTGGCCAGATCCCCACTTTGACATACCGCTTTCGGAAGAATGCCTCTGGTAACCGTCTTTTCATTTCATACGCCTCTCGCTGAGAATGTCTTCTCTCGGTTTACCCTTCTTGTTCGCCCCTCTGAGTTTCAACTCTTTTGGCAATCCCCCTTGCCCCCCCTGTCATAAACCCGTTGTTCCGTAACCGTATGTTCCCGAGCGGGCTGACCCCGATGGCTTTGGATGACCCTCTTGCCACGTGCAGCGATAAAGCCATTGTCTTTTTTTCGATCTGTAGAGCATGTTCCGATTGACCCTCAGAGCGTAATGTCCCCATCCCGAGGTCAAAACTTGTTTCCTTTGTCCGAACTTCCAATATTCTGCCGTTCCCATTTACGAGCTTCTAAAAGGTTGTGCTGGAATTTCTCACTCTCGTATCGCACGTCGTTTCTCCCTTTCGACCCCTTCAGCAGGTGTTTATTTCTGGGTATCCCCTTCATCTCTGACTTGCCCTCCTCTTATCCATTTTTTTCCAAATGTGTACGTTGAAAAGGCCTGGTGTGTTCAATTTCTCGTTCAGATTCAGATAGGAATCCACTTCCTTTCAACGCCCGCTTGAATTTTCTGTTCTTTTTTTTCTTCCTCGGAACCTTCTAACTCTATTGGTTTTGCCCCCCACGTGCCTGTGATTGTTTTATGATTGCCTTCGGCGAGAGATGAATGACTCCATGAGCTTCTGCGTGGATTTCTTGTGTATGCCCTAATAAACATGACTATATGGTGACTTCCGGATATTCTTACTTTCCCATCGGGAGTTGTTTCAGATTTTTTTTTGCATTCGTTCAAACTGAGGCGGCGGTGGTTTTTTTCTCCTTTTTCTGACCTTTTTACCAAGCGGTTTGAACTTTGACCATGGAGATTTGTCCGTCACCTACTGGCCCACTCTTGACGGCGATTATAGATCAAGCCTCTGAAAACTACCTAAGCATCTTCTCCTTTGTAGTTGTGCCGCATCCTGCCGCACTGGAGGCCGTGGATGCCTTTTGTGATTTGCATACGAAATCCATTTTTTTTTTTTCCTTCCTTGCTTGGGTTTTTACGGGACCCTTAAAGTCCCCCTTCCCAAATGTTCCCCTTATTAGAAGGAGAATTCCTACTCCGGATTGGTCTTCCTGAAAATGCTCTTTGCTTCAAGCATTGTTGTGCATAGTTCAATTTCTTTTCGACTTTCCTGCTCCGCGGGAGTTGCGGAAGAGTTGACAGGTCAGTTCTCCAGAACTTCCAATGCTTGTGTAAGTTAGTTGAGCCGCGCCACACAGATCAGTTTGCTGGCTTTAGAACTATTCCTTTTTCTTTCTTCCCCGTGTTGGTTTCCTCTTGAGAGCTCTTATGAAACTCCCCTACCTATAGGTGCGAGCCCAGTCCCAATTTTCGCACAAGCATTACCCCTCATTCCCTTCCTTAGTATCTATGTTTATGAAATCTTTTTTTCTGAGTCTGGACTATATCCCATGGTCGCCCTTCAACTTAGAGATGAAGGATTCCCTTTCCTCCCAAACCCCCTTTGACGGGATCTTTTTTCCCCCCTTCCCGCGTCTCCACCATTTTTCTTCATTCAAGAAGATTGAATGTTTCGCTTTACTTACGGCCCAAACCCCCCCCCCCCCCCCAAGCGGTAAGTAGACCCTTTTTTCCAGGTTCCGCTATGGGTTAGCCCCAAATACCCACCCTCCTTTCCTTGCCCCCGTGGATGGAGCACCCCCTCTCTGCAGTTATTCGGGGTTCTTCTGCCGCCCCTACGATATTCGAATTTCGCCCAGCTGCCGTCTGACGTAAAAATCTTCCGTCAGGGCCTCTACTGTGCCGACTATAGTCAGTTATAAGTCCTTTGCTCCTTGCCAACTTTCAGACTCGAACCTGTCTTCACCTGATAACGATCACGCGTCACGATAGTCCCTTTTGAAGCTAATAACAAAACCCATGCTCCCTGAATCCTTTCATTCTATCAGCCGTAAGGAATCCCCCCCAAAAACAGAGCGCGCAACCCTTTTCATATCGTTCCCCTTGACCAACATGCGAGCGTTGTCATGGATGTAAGTTGTTCGTCCAATGTTGACCGCTCTTACCCCCGTCAGTGCACGAGTCTTTGAACCCTTGCCTTGATCTTTTACGCGAACGCAAAATTGCATCTTGTATCCCGCTTTCCACTTATGGCCAGTCTACTCCATTGCGACAGATAATCTTGCCCCTCCCCCCCTTTCTCGCCTGTTCCCGCCGCTATGTACCTGGTACTCGACCTGGGAAGAATACCTACTCTTTCCCCCCTTCCCCCCTTTGATTCCTGCTGACATTTACTCCCTCTTGCCTCACCCGGTTCAATGAATGTCCCCGTTTTTCTGCGTCCAACCTTTCTTTCCTTCCTCCTTGCTTCCTTCTGCTAATCCTTATTCTCTTTTTGTCCCGGTCGCGTCTGCTTCTCATCAGATTACGACCCCAAAACCAAGTCTTTTTCTGTTCCCTCCGGACTGTCTTTACCAGATTTTCCGCCTTTTCAGCGGGTTCTCAATACTGCAAAGTTGCACTTCTGAAAACTTTGCGCACCGAGTCCTTACACTTTCAATATTACATGTTTTCGACGCTCCGTCTGATCCCCACTTTTGCTGTAACCCTTTTTTAGAAAATTAAAATACTAAATACACAATCGTCTCCAAGCGGCGAGTCCCCATCTTTCCTTTCCCATTCCATAGTTCCCCAGACTCCATCCGCTAAACGATAGTTGCGCGTCTAATACGGAGAAACTTTGTAGTCAGAGCCTAAACCACTTCGTGTCAGTAGCCCCAGTGGTCTATGTAATTAAGTTTTTTTTTTTGGAAACCAGCTCCCTGTCTCACGTGGCCGAAACATTGCGCCGTATTTGAAACGTGCCTTCTCTTCCACCAACTATGAGTTGAGGCTCATAGGGATCCCAATATCCTAATAGTCTAACCGTTCTTGATAATTGTTTCCCCTCTGCGAACGATACAGCCCTTTGTTTAGGACATCCAAGTTGTGTCTATCACTCAATAAACTCCTACTTCTCCCTAACATTCGCCCCCCTCTTCTCTTGTCTCCGAAACATGATAATTCCCTTTCTCGATAAGGCCGCTTTTTTCCCGAAACAAAACGATTCTTCTGATTGTTTTGCGCCCCCAAATTCCAATTGAGCCCCACCCCCCCCCCCTTCTCTTCCCTCC
>Ga0179593_1343343_pt1 | contig 12645 bp, 12 predicted proteins | sample CZODoug2_1_08_16_FD_185931 | JGI IMG/M metagenome (GOLD analysis project Ga0179593, IMG submission 185931) | Vadose zone soil fungal communities from Angelo Coast Range Reserve, California, USA - CZODoug2_1_08_16fungal (PacBio error correction) | ecosystem: Environmental > Terrestrial > Soil >... | reverse complement strand
TGCGTCTCGATTCTTGATAAGGAGATCCCCGTAGTACGAAATCAACTCGGCCTTTTTTTTTTCCCTAGCCATTTTTAATAAGCAAATCTTCACTGTCTTTCCTCTTTTCTTTCCTTTCCCTTTTCCATGATTTGTCAACCCCCCCCCTGATTTTAGTCAAAACGATCCCCAAACACTCAACAACACAAGGTCACGCCCCCCCCAATACCTTTCAACATCCTTTCTCCTTCTAACCTTCCGATTAATTGGTTGCTCTCTTTATCTGATGCAGGCGCAAATCTTTTCCCTCTACGGTCCCCCCTCCCCTCAACCCAACCTAGATTACTATTACGCTCCTCTCTCTTTTCCTTTTGAACATGTTCTCGCTAAGCGGCCGGACTGCCGTTTGAGTTGCTTTTTTTTTGTCCAAATGAAAGTCAATGCAGCACTACAACCTTTGTTCGCCACGTGTTCCGTCTAAATGAAGCATACAGTCTCTTCCCAAACTATGTTGATCTGGTTTCCATGAAAGGGCGATGATTCTCCCACCCCCCTTAGTGACCGACGTCCCCCTGCCCTGACCCTTCCTCCCCCAGGAGCCCTTTTGTAAAGATGCGTTCGTATTAGTGCCAAAAATCCTTTTGAACTCCATCACGGTCTATGTTACCTCTGGTAGTTTCAGGGCCGTCCCCCCAACGACCTCGTACGGGAAAGTTTTGCCTGCCCTCCATTGACTAGAAATCTTTGACAGAGTATCGCTTCGTTCTTCTCCTGCAAGGTATATTCCAACGTTCCTTAAGGGCCACGGTTAAGCCCGTCTACGCACTGACCTTACTCTTTGTCTTACTCCGGTAGTTTTACACGCCGTTTTCCGAATGTTCTTCTACTTTTTTAGCTTACCATATGACCCGTAAAGTTTTCGATTAGCAATGAAGTGATGGGCCCGATCGCGTTTCCCCCCTCTTTCCGTCGCCTTTATCTGTGCGAAGACCAGCTCACAATTGTTCTGGTCGTCTATGTCCGATGATCCGACATTTCTTTATCCTATCCTTCTTTTTCCTTCACGCTTCCTTTGATCCAGTCTAATTTGGATGTTTCGAGGGCCAAGGAGCGATCCCCAAGGCGATCACTGCAAGGCACCGTTTTTTCTCGTTGTTCCCCTGATTCTCTTTTGCACGTCGCTCGGGACACTTGCCAGTCGTCTTTTGATCGTTAGGATAAAGACTATCTCTTTGAAGCTTCACATAACAGAAGTCCTTCTTCCCAATATCGGTGTCTTCAGCCAAGATTGACGGGCCTTTTTACTCCAAGTAATGCTGCGTTTTACCCAAAAAGGAGATTACTTTTCTCCGAACCCCCACCCCCTCTACTACCCTTTTACGACTATTTTAAGCAGCCGATTCGGAGGCTCCCTCGATGGATTAAGGCTCTGTCTCCCTTCGACACATACTGCCCTACTTTACCTCCCCCCCCCTTACGCATAGGGTATATAGTTGTGAAAGGTCGTATCTTTTCTTTTATTGAATGGCGGCTCACCGCACTCGTCCTGCCTTCCACCTGCCATTCACTTTGTACTGCGGAAAATGAGCCCATTGCCAAACCCTTGTCACTCCCCTCATCAAGATGTATTCTGATGTCATAATTCCTCTTCTCTATATTTTGCGTCAAGCGCTGTTTCCTGATCTTCACCCAGTTCTTTCCCAATAAAATTAAGTGTCCCATGTGGTAAATTTTTAGTTTGTCCGGATCCCCTACCGGATGATATAAACGATCGCTTTGTAGCTTCTGGCCCCCTTAATCACCATTTCTTTCAACCCCTATGCGTGTATGGAAGAGATTTTTTTCAACCAGCAGCTCTTATCTTCCCTATCTTCTTTTTTACGTGAAGCATTTCTCAATCGATTAAATTTCTCCCCTCATAAGGCCAATCATCTCTCCTTCTGCCGGAACTTACCTCTACGGCTTGAGGTTCCTTTTAGCCTAGCATAGTAAGAATGAACTTGCGATTGGGCTTAAGACATCCCTCGAGCCCTCTTTTTCACTGCGAATCTTTTCCTCACACGTCTTTTGAGTTATTCATGATCATTCTCACCTTTGCTTTCAACCCGGCAAGACTCGGGGGAAAAGTTCCTAGCGAATACTTACTCACTTTATGCATGCTGCTGCGCCGCTGTCTTTTGATGCGGCTCTCTCATGGCATGATACTAAGTATAGGAGATGCATTTAGTGCTTTATGTATAGCTTGTCTAACTTTTGCTGACTTCCTGCCACTTTTTTTATTCCTCCCCCAATTCCCTGCACCTAGACCAAAGAATTTAGGAAGTGTATCCGGGCCGCCTTAAGGATTATGTTCCCTTATCTTACTTCCCCCTGCATCACGTTCATGCTCCTGTAGCTTGCCCCTAGACCGGGCGAGTGCTGTCGAGAGAATTTTGTGGATTAATCGATGGGAACCGCGAGGAGAAGAAAACCCCCTCTAGCCTAGCGTGCTGCATTTCGAAAGCGTGTATAGTGTCCTCCCAGCGACCTGGTTTATGTATGTACCCGTTGCCGGTTTTAACCGCTTTTCAACCTCATTTTTTAATTCGCACCATCCATGCCCGACGGGCGGCTTAGGACACCAGGATTAGCTCGTGTGTCAAGATTTCCTTCGGCCATGTTCATCATACCATCGCGCGGGCTAGAAGGCACCCCAGTAGAATATTGTGGTGATGCCTTATCGTCTTTTGCCCTTGTTGTATTGGCGTCATCTTTGTTTATTGCATGCAAAATTTGTTTTGTCCCCCCACCCCCACTATTTTTCATGATTCCCCTCCCGTGTTGGCTTTTTGTTCCTAAACCCATTAGAAGATCGAATGCTCTCTTCCTAAACGACCCAAACTTTTCATATTTCTCGGGTGATGTTTTTATTGTAATAGCACCCCAAATGATGTCCCTCCACCCCCCCTATATACTTCTTTCCTAACGTTTTTGTCTTTGAGCATCTTGGACCGTCGTCTTTTTCTATGACCGCGCGCCTCCAAAAGGTCCCTATTATTCGTTTAGGCCGGCTCATTGAATGTTATGCCGGCCCCCCCTCAAATTTGCGCTCTTCCCATGCTGCTCCTCTTTTAGTCCAAGGATGCAGGAATAGCGACCTGGTGCTGCCTCCATCCCCGACCTTTCCTTCCCACTCAAAAGGGTTTCCCCTACGATAGTGCCATCCCATCATAGGTAATTGGCTATTTTTTCGTTCTTCCGACGCTATTCCGATCGTTGAACCGGTATCTAAGGCTATTCCCCATCCCCGATCTATTTCGCAACTTTTGCGGAATAGGTCCTGTCAATCCTTTGCTATCGAAACCTGACGAGGAGCAGGTGAACGCGTCGCAGCACTTCCCCCGTGTTTTCTCCTTCTAGAACTCGCGGCCAGCGTCACTCTACACCGCCTCCCGGCGCCGCTATGACTTAGCTCGTATCTTAGATCGGCGGCGTCTTCCCTGTCCTTACGTCCCCTCCCATTTCTCGCGTAAGAGAGCACTTCCGTCTTTCTGGGCAAATCGCTGCATTTTGTTGACTTCGACTTTCTCCTTACTCCGTTACCTTTACGCTCAACCATAATTTCAGAGGTTAGTCGTAATATTGTCGACTTGAAGACTATGTGGTTCAATTCATTTGTTTCTTTCCCCCCCCCGGGTTTTCTAGGCCGCAGCTCACATCCCAATCCCAGTATTCGTTCCCTTCTCCAGATCCTAAAGGTTTCTCCCGCCTTTTTCGGTTAAACTGATACGAATGGTCTAAGATGATCCGCAGTCCGCGACATTTACAGCTATGAATTTCCGTTCCTCTTTTCCCCATTCCGCTTATTGCTTGTGTTCCAAGCAAAAATCCAGTTACTCAGGCCAATAAGAAGTTGAATCTGTTTTTTGTCCCCCTAGTTCTCTGAATTCTCTGATTTCCAATCCCCCCTTCCCTTTTCTAGGTTTGCTCTGTTCTACTATGCCTCCCGCCTTTATGAAATGACAATAAACGACTCCCGAGTCTTTATCCTTGAAATCCCTTTCCCTCGCCTTGAGATTCTTGCCCAACACTTTCCTTAGTACTTTGCGCGTTGTCTTAATCCCCCTCTCGACCCCGCTGCGTTGATCTCTAATACTCTCAAACGCATGTTTGAATTAATTTGTACGTTTTATACAACTCGCCTTCCTGTAGATCTCAGTTCGATCTCGGACAAATGCACCAATTACACCCCATTTCCCAGGTTGCAATCACGACCTTATATTAGACTGCTTAAACTGAAAATTTATCTCCGCGTCCCATAACCCTGAAATTTATGTCACTTTTGTGATACAGGAGTCGACCTGCTCTTCTGTAGCACCTTCTTGACCCACTTATCAGTTCAACTTGGCACGCCCCAGGTTTATGTTGAAGCTGAAGGAGAGATGCGCTTTTTCCCTGTAAACGAATGACCGAACAAAGTGATTTATTGTATCCAACGATTTAATTCCTATGGCCATAGGAATTGTTTAACGATGCGGTTTTCGATTCTGCTTCGGACAGCGAAATCGTGTAATCATTTAGCAGCGCAGCTATCTGTGGACAGGAGGACCCCCGAGCGGCCTGACATTGTAGTTGCCGGTTTTTTTTTCTGCATCAAAAGAAAGATTTTTGGGGCACACAAGAATCAGCGTTCAGGATGCCCGGTTATTTTTTGAACTTAGCCTTCTGGTCCTTCAAAACAATAATTGGAGTTCTTGTCATTTTTCCCGCAGGGACCAAGCTAATTTCTTGTTTTCTTCGTTACAAGATTCCGTCTTGAACGACGTCAAGCTAGCGGAAAAGTTGCATCGTTCGACAAATCATTCTTTTTTCCCAATCCGATAAACTCCTGCGTTTCACGCTTGCAGAATTTCATTCCGACTGGACGGGCCCTCCCCCTCCCCTTTTCGACTGAACCTCCCTAATTTCCCTTCGAAATTCCGTAAAAGCCGGAGCTTATTCTCAAGAAATTTTAGGATGCCCTTCCTTAACATTCGTACTACCATCCAATTTTCTCCGCTTCAGAGGAATTTTTGCGCCACATCTTCCTCGAACAGCTCGCCATGTTCCCCTTCCTGCTATTTGCCAAAAACAAGAATTGAGTCACTCACCTTTACCTTCTAGGATGCTTAGAAAGGTCCCTTTCCTACATTCGTCCCTAAATTGCGGTAAACCAGCAGGATACACCGCTCTTGAAATAGGGACCGTCACTGAAATTAGTGGACTGCCCTAGGGGCCGCTGGAGTCCGGTGACCGATAACTTTCCAATGAAGATAAACTCCCGATGCCTGTAGTGTGTTCCTCCCGCAATCGAGCTGCTTTAAAAACTTTTCGAAGAGGGTTTGGGGGGGTGCTGTTGTGGTCGGCCTGACTACTTATTGGTAATCGGTTAACAGTTTCGAGCTGAATCACCTATGTGGCGATAAGTCCTCTTTCAACACCTACTTCCTCCGGGCCTGCTTACTTTGCTGTAATTCATGCTTTACACCGTTTTTCATTTATGAAACTTCGGCTCCCGCTCAACTTAGTTGGACAGATGCTACTTTCCCATGTTAGATTCGTGCCAAGTGTCTAACACTCTCTGACGGGGTGACGTTCCTTTGTTCTCCGGAGCCCAACCTCCCTCTTTCCCTTGCGGCGTTCCTCTCATAGTTTTTGCTCGACGACATTCCTTTTTGTAACCCAGAATAATCTCATCCGGATTCTGTCTCTGACTAGCCGTTGTTTGCTTGGTCGTTTTTTCTTGTGAGTTCCGACTCTCCTTCCGAAGTAGAGAGCTTTTGGACTGAGATAGCATTGTCACCCATACCACTCTTCTGTAGCATAGAACTTGAGGATGTTTCATTGGATTTGGTTCTTTCTTTTTGTGTTGGGTTCTCCCCGCATTTTGCTGCCACCTAGGTTTATTCTTGAGACCTTCACGTTCACTCATCGTAAGCAGTGTGCAGCTTTTCTTTCTTCACGAAAGGGAGTTTTAGAACAAAACTTAGATTTGATTTCGACTGACGCCTTTGGGATCTGTAGCTGCCTTCGTTCCTCCCTTCCCTTTTTTTTTCTATGTCTCGTCCGCTTCTATCCGTCCCTACCCCTCTTTCTTTCGTTTTTTCCAAACACCATCATTTTGCAAGTTGTGGAGACTTCATTTCTGACGTCCATACAAACCGATTCGATTTCCGTCCAGTGCTCATTCGTGGACATATACCAAAATGATTGTCCCCTATCACCCCCCGAACCCCAACCAACCAAATCCCTCCCCCCACCCTTAAAACATATATAAGAACATTTGTTTATTGGTGAGAGTTTCTTACCTTATGCCCAAAACTCTCTTTTCTTGCCGTCGCCTGGATAACAGACAAACTTCACCAATTCTTTTCCGAAGATTTGCTCTATAGGCTGGTTTTTAAATCTTACGGACTGGTGCCGAGGCTCCTGTATTTCAAGGACATTATTTTCTTTTTATCCGTCTAACCTTAGTCCCCCACGGCAGAGCCCCAGTTTCTCACTTTTGCCTCTCCAAGACTTCCCTTTCTCGTCCTCGCAAAAAATCCATACTGTGTCGCAACTCTCACCCCCTTTCCCTTTCCTCCTCGTCTTTCGTTTTTTCATAACCATCCCCTACTGTCCCTTCCCCCCTCATCTTTTGCTCTTTTTCTCCCCCTCCACCTCCCTTCCCCCCTTCCCCTTGTTCTTTCTTCCCCTGCCCTCCCACTCCCCCCGACCTTCCTTACCCCTTTCTACTCCTCCCATCACTTTTCCCACATCTTCCCCTGTTTATTTATATACCACAACGTTTTACGGGAGTTTTACAAACCCCCGTTCCACGTTGAACTCATTCACAAATTCCCCCCAACCCTTTTCATCCAAGGCACGATATCCCCTCTTTTTTTTTCCCTTTCGTTTCGATTCTGCCAAAACCCTTTTGCTGACCATGACAACGTCGAACCTGGTCCCCCCATTCTCGGGAGTCTACGGCATCCCACGCGCCTCATTTGCAAACCGTTTGCAGAAGCTAATTTCCTTCGACCACTACGTTCCGATGATTCTGATATATGACTCCTTTTCGCTTCCCCCTTAAATGCGGCAATAGTTGCTGAATATTATATATGTTTTCTAATCAAATCTTAGATCTAGGATTATGATAGTTAGAACTGGAGTTTGAATCAGCGTCCTTTCTGTAGTAACCTCTACCTTAAAGGTGGCTTGATGTTGTGAATGTTAAATTGTGTCCCCCCCGACGTTTTCAACAATCGGCGCTGTCTTCCCCCTTTTCGCTGTTTGTTTCCGCCTTTTGAAGCGTCGCCCCCTTGTCTGGTCGGCTCCTGCTCTACTTGGCCTCTCGCGACCAGTCTTGAGCCTACTCTGATGTTAAGGTCAATGCTTCAATGGAATTAGTGACTTTCGCTGGTTTTATGTCTCTTTATTTCATACGGAATCCCGCGCTAACATATTGATTAGCGTCCACTCCCTATTTTTTTTCGTGTTTTGATCATTCTTCGAACTATGCGCTGTTTCGAATGTCGTTATCCTCCTCCTTACCTTTCTTCTCCTCTAGCTTTTACGATTCCCCAGATCTATCTTCTACAAGAATTTAACCCTTTTTTTTATTCCAATCTTCGGCTGTGCGTCCCCCCCCCCACATGAAGTAATGCTTTCCTTTTTGGACCTCAAACGCGATTTTTCTGACTGCAATCAATATACGCTTTCTTACTCGGCCTCTTAAGTCCACATGAGATGCGCGTCCCTTTGCCGATTGATTAATTTTTTAAGCTGTCTTATTTGCGACACACCCGGCTTTTTACCCGACCCCCCCACCTCTGTGCTTTCTCTTTGTCATACAACCGCTTCACTTTTCTGAATTTCGTTAACCACTCTTTGTCAGCTCCCCCATGCCAAGCAAAAGTGAGTTGTCCCCCACTTTTTCCTGCTCATTTTTCAACCCCCACCCTGTTTTGACCCCAGAAGAGCATACTAATAATTCATTCTTTCCGCTTATTCTGGTCCTCTTTTTTCCCCCCCTCCTCACTTGTCAATATTCCCAACGCGCCTCCATTCTTTCATATATAACTTAGTTAATTGTACCTTTTTTGTTCCGTATTCGTTTGTCAAGACCTACCAAATTCTCTTCTACGCGATAGTTGGTACTTTTCAAAATACTCATTTTTTTAACCATTACTTTGTATTGTCCGAAGTTTCATAAAAGCAGCTTTCGTCGCTAGATGAAACCTCCTCCTTGCAACGTTTGCAAAACCCCTTTTCTTCCAAATTGTTCATTTGATTCGAGATAAGGCCATCCCGAGGCGTTGATGTGACCTTACCCCCTCATGTCTTTTATTTTGAGGAGTCAGCGATTCGACTATTCCCGAAGGGGCCCCTGCTCCTGTCTCAGCCAGCATCGAGAAAGATTTCGCTACACTCTGTTTCCCCACTCTTGTTCTCTGGCCTGAGACATTCTTCTTTTGCAATTCTTACATTCCTTTTCGTTTAACCCGGAAGCCTCTTCACTAGGTCCTGATCTCCTACGTATAACTGATTCATGAGATGCTCCGACTTTCTCTTCTCTTTCTATTACTATTTAGTTCAGACTCCACTTGCGGTCAATCTCGATTGTTAATCACGCTTTTTCGCCAATGGTCCGAGAGATCTCCCCCAACATTGCCCTGAATTCGATCCCCCGCAGTTTCCCCTTCTTTCCAATTTAAGGGGCCGATGAATTATATGTTACAACCTGTTATCGATACCGGCCTAATACATCTCTGTTAAATGCTCCTACATAAAATTTTGCACCCTACCCTCCTTTCTTCTTGCTCGCTGTCTTAGCAGAATCAGTCTTAGAGCGGCCCGGCGTACTATAATAGCCTGCTGAAAGCTCTTGCCCTTTCTCGAATATTAGTAGTGAAGGTTCCTCTTCCTTTTTCTAGTACTCTTCCAAAACGTGTCTTTTCTTTTGCAGACCTGGTTAAAGAGTCAAGTGTTTCATAGAGCACCTTTCTTCAGTTTGACGAGGCTTTTTGCCTTGCAGGATGATATCGGGGAGTCTACCGTCTCCTTTGCACGTATCGAATTCACCATCCTTCTTTTTCCAGCACTCCGCTCCCCATTTGTCTTTTTAGAAGCGGTTATTGATGGATGTCTTATGCAGGCTTTTGCGGAACGGTATTTGCTTAGGCAGCCCCCGTCTCCTATTCCGAAGATGCATTCTTTCAAGAAGGTGTAGTCCTTTCCTCCAACCCCATTTACCCCGTAAGCTTTTCTAACATTCCTCCGAAACTCTAACAATGACTCCCTTTTGAGGGTGATGTAGAGTACATAGACACAACTCGGTCAGATGCTCCAACCCCTAGATCTTTTTTTAATACTCCTTTTTTTTTGTTTTGAATTGGAGAGTCCGTGTTTGTGACTATGACCCCTAGACGCATAACTATCTCCCTCAGTGGTTATCGTTTTTTACCCCAAGTAGATCGGCGGTCCCTCTATGAATGGTTTGTAGTCTGACATGCCGTGACATTCCTTTTTCGGGTAATCTTTGCAAACTCTGAGGAAATATAGAGACTGAGGAGGCGTTTTTATGTTGATGTTCAGTCCTCCACTCAAAGAAAGTACCGCCGCAAATACAAGTAAAGGTGTCGACGATCAAAGCAACCCCACCTCTTCTCTCACTTTCTTGCTCCCGAGCATTGAAGATCGATTTTATTCTATCTGCCCCGGCTACGTTCCATCTTGCACACGTCTTTTCCCCATGAACGGCTCCCAGTCCATGTCCCTTCCTCTGCCTCATTGGAGATATAACTTCTCTTTCCGCTTTACCAGCGTTTTCAATGAGAAACCTTTCAACTTGACCATAAGAGTGCTTACTCTACACCGATTTCCCCCCTTGACCGATCATTCATCTTTTCGAGTGATTAGGAGAGTGCTCTCATGTGCCTTCTAAGCCCCGACTTATTAAGGTCAACTCCTGAAGCTCACTTCCCTCGGCTTATTTGGGTCATCTGAACGTGCATTGAACCAGATTCTCAGTTAGGCCAGTATCGCCTCAGTTCACCCTCCATCCGGTCCTCCTTCCCTCTGACTCTGTCCCATTCCGCTCGTTCGCCCTCATTTCAGGGAAAATTTTTTTAAAAGGCAAGCGCATTCATTCCCCCTTTCGCCCTTACCTTTTCCCCCAGTCTGACCCCCTCGACCGCTTCTCCCCCACGTATTGGGTCCCCCTTCTTGTTTTCAGGTATAGAGGAGAGGCCCCGAGTTCACTCCACCCATCTCATTGCCCCTTTCTACTTTTTGTCTCCTTACGTTTTTTTTTTGAACCCCCAAGTCTTTGAAGTAATCTTCCAAAATACGACCCGTTTCTCCCTCAGCCAGTTGTTCCCACCCTCCTGTTCGCTCTCACCCAGGCTCTCTGTTCTGCCATCCCATCTCCCTGCCAGGTCCTATTTCGTCCGCTTTCTTTCTTTCACCTCCCTCTTCGAGGTAATTTCACCTCCCTAGGCTTTCACACTTCTTCTACTCTTAAATCCCTTACTCGACTCCACTGATGCTGCAAACAAGTTTTTTCGAGCTGTCGGGGTCAGGACTTCGCCCCCCCGCCAGTTCGTGAGCGCGTCTGACGTCGCATACCAACTTGATGAATTTGTGAGTTCTCTTTGTCCATGTCCCCCAAAAGAGCGTTCGATCCTCCCAGTTTTTCCGACCTTTCCCAAAAACTTCACCCCCCTTTTACCACCCCCGTTCACGCTTCCCTTACGTCCCTTTATCTCGTCATGCTTTTTTTTCTTTTCTCTGACCCATTTTTCCGATTTTCCGCGTCCACAATAGAGGTCCCAGATGACCGGGTTGACCCCTTTTTTCAGGATTTCATCTTCTCTTTTGGGTCCAATTGTCCCTTCTCCCTTTTCCCCTTCCCGCCGTCACTGTTTAATGGCATTGGAAGGGCGTTTTTTTTTTGGAACTGCTTGGAACGTTAACTCTTCCCCCCCACTTTTAATCCCATTTTTCTCTTTGACCAACCATGCTCCGTTCATAGCAGTTAGGTTGTATATTAACGGATGGTGTGTTTTTCGCACCTTCTACAGCGGGCCCCTCTGTAATCATCGCCAAGCCTTATGGGGGAATTTCATTCCAGGAATCCGCATCTTCTTCGCCCCCCCTTGTAATTGATCTGTCGGCCCTCCAAAACATTCACTGATTGCCCCACGCCTCCTCCACTTCAGAGTCTTTTGTGAATTTTAACGCCCGACTTCAACTCTTGACTGTACCTTCTTCTCCAAACATTGCTTGGGATCCCTTTTCTTCTTTTTTCTCCTCTAGTTTGACAGCTTCAACGCTCGTATCAGTTTTCGAGACGTCACCAAGTCTACACTGTCGATGATAGTCTTCCCCCCCCCCAACTCCCCCCCTTTTTACAAGCCCCGATGCAACTCATGTTATGTTTCCTTCAAAAAGTTTATCGCATTGACCACCCAGTTCTTCCCTTTCCATGCTCGCACCATTCGTCCTGTTAACCGAAACCCATTTCATCTTTCAGTAGTAAATCGTAGTATTTATCCCAGAAGACATTGAGCTTTACCATGAGTTCGCATTAGCATACCCCCTTTCATGTTGAGCGAGATTTACCTGCGGTTCAAACCAAAACCAGATAAGGCTAACAGCTTTCCACTGAATTAAATGTTGTGCACCCCCTTTTTTTTTTTTCCTTCCCACCCTCACTCCGTTGCCCATAGTTCAACAATCTCTTCTCTCATCCCCCCTTCGCTAACATTCGTCCGAAGTGATGTCAATAGCCGGCTTACTTCCTATAGTTCTCCGCCTCTTACACCTTCCCTTCTTTTTTTCCTCCCCTTCTTTTCCGTTGGCACGATCCCGTATGCGAAATTATCTCCCGATTCCCCTCTGCCCGAGTGTCGCTCACTTAGCTTTCTTCAACTTGCAAGGAAGATTCGCACCCTTTTTTCAGGATTTCCCCTCCCCTAGTTTAACTGTTGATTAACAGCCCGAGTTGTCTTGTTCGCACCCCTCATTTGTTTCGAGCCTTTCAACGAACGACATCTACCCCACCCATCTTCCCTGGCATTTGGCTTTTCATTTTCGCGGCTCCGTCGTTCCCCCTTTTCCGGTAGTGTCCGACCGCTCGTCTACAGAAAGTCGTTGGACGTCTGGAGCTTATGCAGTTGCTCGTGACCACGCTCAACCTGTGTAGAGCTGCTTTTACCTTTCAGTTCCGGCGACAAGAGAAATCAGCATTGCTCGTCCCCTCGAGGCTTGCTTAGAAGTCCTTTTCCCCCCCCCGCATTCCCCCCCTAATCCCTCTATCTGATTCATCATTTTTTGGTTGCTGAGGGTGATTTTGGTCCTTTTTCTCCCGGCGCAGGTGAGCTTTTTTTTTTTTGGTTTCCGCATCTTCAGGCCACCCAAGGCCACCTTTGTTCTCATTCGAGAGGCTTGTTTCATTGGGTTGGTTTTCTTTCTTTTTGTGTAGGTTCGTTTTTATTTCATCGAATTTTGCTCAATAAGGTGTCTATTTTTCCCTCAGTTTTTCAAGGGTTCCCTTCCATCGACCGACATTGTGCTTTCCTTTTCTTGATCTCTCCATTCGATTACAAAAAATTGATTGTTCGACGTCCGCCTGGGATCTTCTCCTCAGCGGTCACGCCCTTT
>Ga0179593_1280535_pt1 | contig 12645 bp, 4 predicted proteins | sample CZODoug2_1_08_16_FD_185931 | JGI IMG/M metagenome (GOLD analysis project Ga0179593, IMG submission 185931) | Vadose zone soil fungal communities from Angelo Coast Range Reserve, California, USA - CZODoug2_1_08_16fungal (PacBio error correction) | ecosystem: Environmental > Terrestrial > Soil >... | reverse complement strand
TGGCATTTACTGCACAACGGCACCCACCTTGCATGATACGCCAGAACTTGTCTTGATAAACTGGAGGGTGCCATTTGATGTCGAAGATCCTTATGTGGTATTCTTGTGACCCTTTCCGTCCCCCCTTCAGCCTCTTCAACCAATGAGTTTTACTAGGCGTTTCCCCGCCCTTACTGCCTCTTTCGGACTCATCCCTGGCGCGATGGCCCCTTTTCCCTTTGTTACGGGCGGTGTGATCATATGGTAGGCGCACCCCCCTTCTGAGACCCGGAAAATAATTCCCTCGGACTACCCCGGTTTCACGCGACAAATTGCTCACAGTTTGAGTTCCGCTTCCCCACCACCCCCTACGAGATAAGATACGCTTACGAATAATGACCGTTCCCCGGTCCGATGAGTACTTTTTTCCTTTCCCTTTCCCCTGAACCCCCTTTTGCCGAGCTCCCTCAGGATTCATTGTGCCCTAAAGGAACACTGCCATCAAGTGGGCAGCGTCCTCATAATCCATTTCCCCCCCCCCTCTCCCGGGATTTTATGAAGAAGTTTAGCATGGACTAAGAGCAGTGTGCTTGACCTTGCGGCCTTCGTATCTGACCCCTCATAATGTTTTGGTCGCGAGCGACTTGGTTCCTATTTTTTGGTTCCTCGCCCCCCCTATTGTAGGTTTTTCCTATCCGATCCTTCGCACTGACGCCCTTCTTTTCTTCCGTTGATCGACTCCTCTTTTCTCAAGGATTGTTGTGAGTTTTGCGGTCAGGAGACTTGCAGTTTGTCTATCCGGACATCGGTGCAATGCCCGACTTTCAGGAAATGCCCTTTTTCTTTTTCTCTTCCCACAAACCCCCCCCCCCCCCCCGCGATCGCTTCGTTGTTTTTACTGCGTCTGTGACTTTCTTGGGGCACTTTCCCCCGATTGCGGGAAGCTTTCCAACATTGGGGTCTTTTCCCCGGTGCCTATGGCCATCACTCGTCCCCCCCAAGGACCAGTTTTATATTCCTTTTACTAATTATCAGTCATAAAGAAGCAAAAACCGCTCTTTTTGCGCTCCTGCATATAACTTGCGTGCCCGTCCTCCCCATCCCTTTGAATAAGTCTGTTCTGAAGCGATAGTCCGCCCCCTTTTTTTTGCTTTTTTTTTCCGTTGATTACTCCATCAGTATTTATTGGTCCTTCTGGTCATGCTATATGTGCCCCCTTTCTATACGAGTAGTGTCGTCTCCTAACCCCTTCACCCTGTGGGGCTGACCGGCCTTCTGGATGTGATCGGGCTTTAGATCCTTTCTTTCCCTTTGTCCCCCCCCACTATTTTTGATAACCACAGGATTCCGCCCACCCCCGGCCGCTTTTTTTTAAATCGTCAGGCCCTCGTTGCATGTCGGTCCCGTTCTGGTGTTCCCCGTTCCCTATTCGTCAAAAAGACGCCCACTGCAATGTTTTTTATAGCCCCCCACACGCATTTCTCCCCCCCCCTTCGGCTTACAACGCTAGTTTTATGTGGCCAACAGCTCCCCTACTCTCCCCCCCGCCGCCCTTAACCACAAAATCTCTCTTCTCCCTTTGTGGTCTGAGATAGAGTGGCTTCATATTCGTGTTAGTTCGGCTTTGACTGTCTGGCCACGATCAGATCCAAGTAAGCCTTTTGTTTTAGTCTCCCGGATGTTTTGTCCTTTATGGCTTCTCCATTTTTTTGTGCGGGCAACCGCTTTTTTCACCTGCCCCTTTTCCGTTCCTTGTCGGCCAGGGGAACTGTTCGTAACGTAAAGATCCCCTCTGGGGCGCTTGGATTACCAGCGGTTGTTTTTTTGCCCCCTATTTAGGTGCCTCTGCCCAAAGCATTGCCAGGCGACGACTTTGCCTAAAAAGCGCTAACAGCCCCGGCGTCAGACCCACCACGGCTTTTTTTGACGCTTTGCACCGACCACTCGAAGTCTCTCCGTAAACCTCTCGGTTTAGATCATCTTCACCCCATCCAAGTAAAAAGAAGAAAAGAAAGAAGCAGAGCCCCCGTGAGCCAAATCCCGTGAGAGCTAGATATCGGTCTTTAACTCTTCTTTCGGCGAAGTCCCCCCCTTTCGCAGTTCCGGAGTGGAGCCAAAAGCTTCCCCCTAAGAGGTTTTTCGTAACACTAAAGTCTTTAGAGTGCCTTGCGGGATAAGATCCTCCCCCCCCTCTTTGTGTAGCCGGCTCTAGCGCCTATTTCCCCTGTCAGTCAACAATTTCTTCAAGATAACGTAAGGCTCCGCCACGAAGATAAAAGACGGCTCCCCCCCCCCCCCTTCCCCCTCCCTGCAATAATCCGAGAAAGTCGATCGCGTAGGTATGAGATTTTCTTCCCGGAGGAGCCTTTCCCTTTTAAGGTATTAAAAGCGTATTTTTTCGTCCCCCTCGTCAAACTGCCCTGCCCCGTTTCCCACCACGCAGCTCAAGCAACTTTCAAACATGGAAGGTGTTCCCATCTCAACAACTCCCGTAAAATATGGCTTGGCGGATCGTTCAAAGGAAAGACATAACCGTTTCTTCCCCCCCCATCGTTTCCCCATCCCTTTCTTCCTCGGAGACCACGCAGTTAATCATTCCCCCCCCTTGACGACGAACGCCGCAAGGATTCAAGCCACCGCCTCGCCTTCCTCGTTTTTCCTTCCTTTCCCCCTCTTTTGTCCTTGTAATTGATGATAGTTTGACTTCAGTTTACTCCTGCAGATGACCCCTTTTTCCTGACGGTCCTCGCCCTTCCCTGATCGAAGGAGATCCCCGACTTCACACTTTTCTGCTTTTCCCTTCCCCTCGCACCAAAATAAATGCGTACTTTTCACCTGCTCTCATGATGCTGTATATCACCCCTTTTGTATACCCATTTTTCTCGTTTTTTTCCTGAAAACCGGTTTCCCCCGTAAGGTCCTTCTGGATGCTCTCGGAATGATTTCATCCCTATTTTCGCCAACGTATCAACCTTGATACCGGCCCCCGTGCGACCGTTTTTCCTTCCCGTCGCACTGATTGATAACCCGCATCCGCGTTGTTAGACCCTCCGCCTGTTTGTTGAAGAGGATTCTCCGCCACTGGTGTTTAACCTGTTCGCATTCTAACGGCACCTGAACCTACATCACTTTATTTTCTTTCCCTGGCCCCCCATTCTCTTCCCTTTTTTCCTGGACTACAGATTTTGATGACCGCGAATTGGCGGCCTACCTTGCTCTCCTTGTCTTCCCTGGCTGGTACCGACGCTTCGTCCGCCCCGAGTTTTTACCTTTTCTCTTTCTTACCTTAACTCTTCAGTCTCTGCCTAAGCCACTCGAATCTTGCTTTGGGTCAGTTAACTTTCCACTAGGACCTCTCACTGGCCGTTCATGGTTCAGACAACAGTCGGCCTTTTGTTCCTCATCTTTGTTGCGAACCAGTCTCGACCGAACCCCCTCATTGCGGTCTTCAGCTAGACCTCTCTGGGTACGCGACCCCCTCCTTGACGTTTCTTTTTTAGTGCTTTCCTTCTTCTCGTACCCATTTTTTCGCTGCGACCCCACCCGAGGTTGACTTTATACCTTTTTGCACCACCCCCCCACGGCAGTCGACCGATTGTTGAAAGGTCCCCTTTTCCCCAGCTCTTTGCTCCCTCCTTTGGTCCCAGACCCTTGAAGGTGAGAAGATTTTTCCGCCTGTTATCCTGAATTATCCTTTTCCTTTCTCCGAAAAGTCGATCGATAAACGCTTTTTCGCCCCTCCTGGTCCCGCGCACTTAACCGTTAGCAAGGTCAGACCCATTTCTTTTTTCCGCCATTTCAGTCGGCAAAGCCAATATGGCTTGCCCTCCTCCCTTTCAGAAGGATAAATCTTTTGCCATTCCCTCATATGATTTCGAACTTTCCTGTCCCCCCTATCGTTTTTTCTTGCCTTGATTCCCCTTCGATTTCAGTGCATCTCCACACCAGCGGGAGAGGGGAGTCTCAACTCCGCGCGATCGCGTGGATAAAGAAACTGGCGACTCCTTCCTTTTAGTTTCGTTCGCCCCTTGCCTTTTATCCTTTCCTTCTTCCGTTGGAGGAAATAAGTGTTTCAGCATGCCGGAAACTTATGCCCCTTCTTGAATGTTGGGTTGACCCCTTTTTTTCCCACGCCCTAACCCTTCCCTGTTCGAGCAGACTATGAAACCCAAGAGTACACGCTCCCTCTTCCACAAATGCCTGGATCTTAGTTCCACTTTTCTTCTGTCGTTTTTCAGGTGAAAGCCGTCCTTTTTCGAGGTTGATTACCCCATTCTTCTCGTGACATGTTCGATTTCCTCGTCGCAATCCCCTCTTCCCAATCCCCTTCCTTCATCATATGACCCACCTCCCTTTTCTCCGGATTCCGGAAAAGAAATTTGATTTGTGCGACTCTCCCGTTAGTCCCTGGCCTTCGTCCCTTCCTTGGACTTTGTTCCTGATCCTGATGGGCTGAGTAATGTGTTTTTTTTTTTTTTGTGTTTCCGATCGTTATGTTTTTCCTTTTTTCCCGAGGAGAAAACTCCTCATCTTTAGTAGTTTTTCTATGGTCCTTCAGCATCTTCCTTGGGTTTTTACCCCTTCTTTCTTCTTGTTCCTTTGTCCCGGCTTCGCGAGACTTTCCTCTTTTAAGCAGCGTGGAAGTCCGTCTTCAAATGTCGCCGCCGTACAACCATACGCTTCTCCTCCCCTCTTTTAGTTGATTACGGCAGGTAGTTTGCAGGCTTTTTGTGAAATCTTGCGGGCGGAGCTTTCCAATTCTGGTCCTCTATGATACCCTTTTTCCTCTGTTTTGTTCTCCTATCGTATAAAACCGGAAACTTTCTATATTCTCCCTGACTTGCATATCCGCATCCAAGAAATGGTGTTGCTTCAACACCGGCAGGGTGCGATTCCTTCCCTTCTTACTTTGTTCCCCTTTTTTTTCGACCCTCTAAAGACCCTTTAGAAGAACTATAGATCTCCTGAACTGATTCTTTTTTTTCACTCTCAGTGATTTTGCTCGTATTTTTTTTTTTCCTTCTTCCACTATTCCCGCAATGACTATTTCCTGGCTATACCTTTGTCTGAAAGATACACATACGTGTGTGCTGACGTCGCTTTGGCTGTTGTAGGGATTCTATCGTTCCCTTTCTTTTTTTAGTCTTTAGACGTCTCTCTCCTTTTGCCTTTAGGAGAAATAACTTATTAACCCTTTTTCCCTCTTTTTAGATCCGATAACTAGTCATTTTCTTTTTTTTTCTTTTTTAACAGTCCAGTGTGTTAAGGACCTCTTCGTCAAACGATAGGAGTTTTTTTTTTTACCTTTGAAGCCCTCTAGAACAGCACACAGCGACTTCTTCTCCCCCCTTCTCTGATTATTTTTTCCCCCATTCAGCCGAACAAATCCACGGCGAGCTGGCGCCCCCCCTTCTCTTTCTCTCTCTTTTTGTTTTTTTGAAGAGATGTTGCTGCAGCGGCTGGCTTGAGATCTTTTTTCCTTGGCTGGTTCCAACCCCTCTATCTGTCCTCCTTTCTTTGCGCGATGTGGCGTTGCTAGGCTTTTCCATTTTCCCAACTCTCCTTTTTTGACGAAGTCAACAGTTCCAGTCCTTCCCCTGGGACTTTACCGGACACAGAACAGACGAACTTTCTCCCTCTTCCAGCCCATTTTTTTTGGGCAGCGTAATCTAGTGCGCTCCAAAGAACCCAACGCACCCTTCTTTCCTCATAGAACTTCGATAAAGAAAACGCGGGCATCCCCACCCTTATCCGGTGTATCTTGCACAGCCCAAACGTCATCCCTTTTCCTTCTCCATCTACGATAGCTCCTCTATCATAGGACCATTTACCAAGAAGTCCCAGACGAGCGACATTCTCTTTCTCCCATCCCACTTTCGAGATCGATGTCCGTCGATCTCTCCCTCTCAACCCTTCCTTTCTGTACCAGCGCACCTCTATGTGTTACAACCCATCAAGTCTGAGCTCTATATCCTTCCCGTGAGCTAGCTAGAACCGATGTCTTTGTTTTTCTTCTTTAGTTTCCTCCATGGGCCACCTTTAGAACCATGCAGGAACTTCCCCCAATTTTTCCGGATGACGCCTCCCTCGACCTCTTGAAACAATCCACCCCCGTTCCCCCCCTTCTCCCCCAACGTGACTCCCCTTCTGATCGTAGGCGCGAATTGCCTGAGACGGCGGAGCCCGACAGGCTTCCCCAAAGAGGACAGCGCTCCGCTGCCGTTTTTCCCACCTCCTTCTTCCACAGTCACCCCCCTCTGTTTTTCGGTCTCGTAAAGAAGTAACCAGCATCTTTTTTGCCGATCGTCGTCCGGAACATAACCCCTTCTCTTTCTGGACAACACCCCCTCCCCACCAAACATCAAGTCGTAGGAGACAAAAGATCCCTCACGATCCGCGGACGCACTTCTCCAGCGCCCCCTTCTCCGTAGAGAAATTCATGTTTAAGGTTAATCCCGATCGATTTTCTTTCTCAGAACTGAAGGATGAGTCTCCATTAGTGGTTCCGACTTCTTTTTCCTAGGGGACACCGCATTATCCTCCTTTCTTTTTTCCCTCCAAACCTCCTCCCCCCATTTCGGATTTTCCATTAGACGAACACGCGCTACAGGCGCTGACAGCGACATCATTATTCGTCTGAGTTTTTAACTCATAATGATCCCCATTTTCCTATCCTTGTCTCTGCAAAATTTTTCTAGTTGTAGAGTTGACCTTTTTCCCCCTAGGTATCCAGTCCGTATTTCATTCTTCAGGTCATGATATCGCCTTTCTTACGCCAAAATCTCACCTTCCCTTCCAGGCGACCCTCCCCCCCCTTTCAGTCCCGGTGAGCACCCATGGTTTAGAGCAAAGCAGATGATTCTGAATCCTCCGCTCCCGCATGGTGTGGAGATGCCTTATTAGCATCTCCCCCCTTTAGTCCCCCTCCCCTCGAATATCCCACATAAATGGAAACTTCCCCATACTGATGCTGGATCCCCTCTTGATCCTGCTTCAGTCTTCTTCCCGGAAAGATTTTTCCCACTACGAATGTTCCTTCCCTTCCTTTTTTTACCTATTGTCTTCCCTTTTGCTACCCGCGTTCATCTTGCCGCGATGAAAGAGGTCGCTCCGATCGCCTTGGTCAGAGGACCGTACCCGGCTCCTCCACCGGTCCTCTGAGAAGACCAATTTCTCTCACTAGTTCCTTCCCTTTCACTTCCTTCCCTTTGACCCCTAAATAGCCCAATGGAAGAATCGTGACCGTTTCTCCAACAATCTAGGGTTTTGCCGAACTATCAAGATGATCGAAGCCAAAAACTCCTTCTCTTCCCCTTGAAGACAGTGGGTTCCGCTAACGCCATCTTCCTCTTAATATAATAACGTGTGGTGTTTCATTTGGATTCGCTTACCCTCTTCTAGCCCTGAAGATTTTTTTTTCCCCCCGCTGTTCCTCTAAAACCCCAGGTATCGGCACACCGGGTTGGGAAGATGACACCACATGTTTACTTGAGCCTATTCCTAGGGTCCCAAGGAAATTGAAGGCTTCCCTATCCCTTTTTTTCTCCTCCTCCTGGAATCTAGCAGGGTATCTTATTAAGAAAATGATCGGCGATAACTCCTCGGACCTCTCAGATCCCTGCTTTCTTCCCTGTCGTTTTTCTTACCATGTATGCCGCTAGGGAAGCACAAAACTGTCATGGCCGATCACTGTTCCCTGAAGTAACTTTCACCTTACCCCCCCCCCCTTCTTTTTCTACTTCATTCTAATTGGTCTATGAGCCTTGAGCCTTCCGCCCCGCTCAGCATCTTCAACCAACTGGGATCGAGGTAGTCCTCCCCCCGCGCGCTCGTTGCCGAAAAGAACCTGGCGGCCTGCCCCCGGGCCGGCCACGGCTGTCCCCGGGAACTGTGCTGTTCCCCTTTTGGTCTTTCTCCCCTTCTGATGCCTGATTCAGGCACACATGACCTGTCTTGCCAAGGGGGTTTTGCCACGGTTTCTTTCACGCGACAACGTCCCGCGTTTTTTTTTTTTTCAGTCCTTACCCCGATGCTATCATATTACTCCCCATAGCATCATGTATCAGCGTTCCACCGACGCATTGTCAGGTCCCCTTTTTGAGTAGTGTGACTTTAACTCGCCCTCTGTCTGTCTTTTTTTTCCCTTTCCTGCGTATCTATGAAAGGGAGGAGGCGCCGTACGGACCACGAATCACCGGTCCCCTCCTTCCCTTACAGTTCTTGCAATCATACCTCATGATCCCAGGGTTTTTACGGCCCCGAAAGAGAAGGTGCCATTAGAAGACGTTTCTCTGGCGATATTTCTGCCTAGCATCGGTCTTTAATGTACTCCCTTTTGTCTCTCTCTAGCCTTTCTTTTTCATGTGGTTTCATCTCTTTTTATGTAGGTTTTACGACGAATCAGGTGCCAAATCCTCCGTTTTTCTTTGTTTCGCTGGCCCCCTCCGCCATCTCATTTGTCCTTCTCTTGCTGACTTCGTTTTGTTTTTCTAGTCTTCCGCGAGTTTTCTGCTCAGAGTTGGAAGCATAGTTCAGAACGTCTCTGACCTGCCTTCTCTTATCCCTCGTTCTGTTCCTTTTTCTTTATTTTGGCCCAGATATGGCATGCTTTCGGCGCGCTACGAGGGGGTATTGCTGCTCTCATGCAGTTTTTCTACCCTTTTCCAGAAGAATTACTTCTCTACACCCAGGACTGTTTTCTATCCTTTTTTTCTTCTCAATGCATGTATCCGCATTCAAGAAATGGCTTTTTTCACCTCTTATGGTCTCCTTTCGCCGGAACGCTTATAGTGGCAAGTCCTCCCCCTCATGACGTTTCGACTCCTTCACGATCCGCTACGTGATGCTCCGGATAAGGAGGAAGCGGTATTTACTTCCTCTTTTGCCTATTATATCTGCCCGCATCTGCCTTTATCTCAACGAGCCCCCCTTTTCCCCCGTGTTCCTAAAGATTATACGTGTGGGGATGACGAGATGTGGATGTTTTTACTTGATTTTCTACTACTTCCATTTTTTCCCTCCCATGGTCCATACTATTGCGGAGAGCAACTACCGTCCTTTTCAACTTTGAGGCTTCTTGTCCCATGCTCCCGAGATTCCTGATGTCTTAAGTCAACGTCTTCCCTTTTTCCTGAATCTTCGTCAAAATTTCTTCCGATTTTTTCCACTTTCGACCATATACGAAAGCAACAGCAGCCCCCCTTCCCTCCCCGGCGGCTTCAAAATCTCTATTTCCTTGAAATCCCACCCCCTCGAAAAGACTCTCCCCTAGATTTCTGAGAAACTATAATTCTTACCATTCCCCTGTGTTGTTGCGCGATATTTTGGATTCCCTAGCCTCTGAGGTGGTTATTGCCTTTCTTAATGTATGGACCAACTACAGACTAGATTTTTAAGTTCTCCTGTTCATCTGCCGATTACTCTCTCTATCTTTTTAGCCAGTTTGCACCGCTCGGTTTGTCCCTTCCGGGGCCGTTCCCCTCTTTCACTGGACTGCAAAAAGCGCCTCGTGCGACGATAAACGCGGAAGAGTGAAGCCTTTTCCGTGATCAACCAGATTTTGAAAAGGCGTATCCCCTTTTCCGCCCCCCCTCTGCAATGAACCCCTCGTACCTATCAGTTCCTCCCCCCCCCGATATTTTTTCGACCCCGACAAAGACCTGCAGTTACCCTTCGTACAGCATCTATATCCTCTAGCTAGGCCCCCCCCTTCTCAGAAGAGAGACCCGAATTTTTCCCTCAGCGCCGCAATAACAGTCCTTGCCTCTGACGATCTTCTTCCTACTTCCCCCCCCTTGTATTGTCGTTTTTTTGCACCTATATCGTCCGGAGCCAAGAACCAACCATGCCCCCTTTCCCTTTTCGTTTTCCTTGCCATACCTTCTTGATGCTTCTATAGAGTCATTTTTTAAGATAGAACCTCTTTCATTGTCTTCATTTCTTGCTTCTTATGAGAACAGGTAGTCTTCACCTTCAGTCTCCCCCCTCGGCCTTCGGCGCAGAGAATCGTTCCCTACCCCCCTCCCCTAATAATCCGAAACCACTTTCTTTTTTCGAGTAGGATCTCATTAGGTCGGATTTGACTGGCTTCCCCTTAGGGCAGCTCAACTTGGCCGATGCCGGCCAACAATTTTTCCCCCCAACCATCTTCCAACCAGATGGTGCCATAGCACGACGAAAACGACGTGGTCCCCCTTCGCCGACTTTATCTTTCCCCCCTCATTACCCTCCCCCTAGTAAAACCAATTCCCATCCCCTCCCCTTCCCTCCGCTTCCCTGAGGGATCAGGCCCACCATCTTACGAATCGAACCTTCCCCGGCATCCCCATTTATTATAACTGCATAGTTAGTTTAATTATCCTCTCGTCTTGTAGGCAGACATGAAGGACGCATGCTCTTTGACTTTTTTTAAGACTGTCCTTAAGCCGATAAGAACGCTGAAGCCCCTCGCCCATTGCCCCTTCAACCCGAAATCCCTGTTCCTCTACATGCGTTTTTTAACGCGAGATAATGGTGCTCTTGCTCCTTTTATCATGTGATTTCATCCTTTGTTTACTCATTCTTTCGCCATTTTAGCTTTTTTCCTTTTCTCCTTGAACCCAAACCGTACCCCCACCTTCATTCTCACTCTTACGAGTCATTTCTTATAACAAAACTTCCGCCCCGTAATAAAAGGCCAAGGCCTCCTGTGGTTCCCTTTGATCATTCTACCAGGTTCTGAGACCGACGAGATCTTTTTTCATTTTTTCTCACCCCTCTCCGCTTTGGTGAAGTGTGACTCCGCAGTAAATTTGTTTTCCCTCTTGTTTCCAAAACGAATTATTCCCCACTCAGATCCTGTCTTGGAATGCACACTTTTATCTGCCTTTATTGGAAATCCGCTTTTTTTTATTTGCCCCCCCTCGAATTTTCGGCATACCCGGGAGCCATTACCGTTCCTGTGCCTAGCCCGTTTCCTCAGCGCTTTTTAGCCCGAGGTAGTTTATTCATCCGTATTGCTTTTTCTTAAGTGAACATCTTCAGGCCGAATCCCCTGAGGATCTGCATGAACCGTTGCCTGTGACACATATTCTTCTTTCAAAGCCTCATGGTCCTCTTTAATCCATTCCCCGGTGTGTTCATCGCCGTTTGTTGCGCACAGCCCTAACACAACCGTAATTTTGGTACCGCGAAAATACTCCATAATCCTGTTCCCCATCCTCATCAAGTTTTTTGAGATCAGATGTTCTTGACCCCTTATTCTCGCGAATGGTTTCCGTCGATCACCCCCCCCACTTCTGTCGTTTCACCGGAACTTGTTGGAGACCCTTCCTGAACCTTCGGGGTTCGGGGTTGTGTTTTTGTTTTTGGGGGGACCTCTTAGACATCTTCCTCGGTTCACTTTTGGAGGGTAATGTTCAAGACCTAAGTTTTTTCTTCCGCGCTGAAGGCAGCTTTAAGAAAGAGTTCCCTTGTATTCTTTAAACGAGGCCTAGAGGATGGCTGGCTAACCGGCCCTTTAAATGAGAAAGTCTTCCAGCCCCTTCCGGTCAAAGCTATGGCATGGCCAGTGACCCCGACTGATAAAGGGTTTACCCTTCACCCCCTTGTTGTGTCGATTTCTCATTCCTACTGTGAGTATTCTGATGCCCCCCCCCCGTGGCCTTTCCCGTTATCCGAATCTTTCAACCACCATCTTCTGCGTAACCCTTCCTAGCGTTAGGAGTCTGAATCGCCCTTTTAAAATTGCTCTGCCTCACAGTCCGGCTCGTTCGACGAGCATAGTTTCAGTTGGAGTCCACACTTCCTTTGAGACTGAGAAGTCCGAATGTTCCCCCCTTCCTGTAAGAGGGTGTCCACTTTTTCAAGCGCCAACTTTTATGAACCCGGTGCCGCCCCCGCTACTACACTCTTCGCTCATTTTACCCTTCACACCACTTCATGATCTTCGTTACCCTCTGAACCTTTCCGTCGTCTTTGGTTTTCTTTCCTTTCAACAGTTTTTTTCCTTTTTGCGCGGTTGATCCATAGGATCAGGTCCTTTCTAGGCGGTCACCCCCCCCATTCTCGGAACGTCCCTTCCTTACTCTTCCATATACGCAAGGTCTTACCCGTCCCCGAACGGAAGGTGCCACGAAGCTCTTTAGGATTTCTTTCTTCCTCTCTTCATTTTCCGACCCCTTTGGGAATAGCCCGCTTCTCCTTGGTATATTTCCCCGTTTTTGTAATGCCTCTGGTTATTTTCAGGTTTTATTGACGACTTCATCTGCCAACCTGCAAGCATTTTTTTAGTGTTCTATGTCTCCGCACCATCTCCCTCTGGTTTTCCCCCATGATTGCCTTGAGGAGTTGGGAAGTGTCCTCCTGTCTTTGATCTATACACGCTTGCATCAGTCCTTCATCGCGCCGACAGAATGCCTTCGATACTAAGGACGATGCCGGGTTTTTCTCTCCTGCTGCTTCCAGGTTTTTTTGTTGCATTTTTCGTTCGCTCAGTCCTCAATTGGGGAATTCCTTCAGTTTTTCTCAAGGTGCCTATTCCTCAGAGTAAGCATTTAACACGGAATCGGTTTCTTCTTTCAATGCCCCCTCCTCTTCACAGACTCTCTCTAACACCTATTGACTGTTTTTTTCCCCCCCGCAGTAACTCTCATGTGTGCCGTTTTTTCGCACATCGAATTCCTAAGT
>Ga0179593_1616394_pt1 | contig 12646 bp, 15 predicted proteins | sample CZODoug2_1_08_16_FD_185931 | JGI IMG/M metagenome (GOLD analysis project Ga0179593, IMG submission 185931) | Vadose zone soil fungal communities from Angelo Coast Range Reserve, California, USA - CZODoug2_1_08_16fungal (PacBio error correction) | ecosystem: Environmental > Terrestrial > Soil >... | reverse complement strand
CGGATTTCCTCTCGCCGACGCTCCCTATCCCCGTAATTGGCGAACGTCTCCCAGCCTCTTCCTTTTTCCTTTCTTTCGGAAGCTGCGTGGGGTAGGGCCTCGAATGGCTCGACTGGTATCGCTTTTAAACGTCGCGATGTTTACCCCCTCCTTTTTGACTGAGCCCATGAAGAGGGTTTCCTCCATCACTACAAACGCCTGCCCCCCCCCCCCCTGTCGGGGGAAAAGCCGGCCGTTTCGTGCGCTTTTTTATACCAGTGGCTCAAAAAGCGGCAAAGGTTCGTCCTTTTTTTTTTTTTGGAAAGCGAGCGTATAGCGGAAAGGTGATGTCCCCTCCCCTCCTCCAGGATGGCGTTCCCGGGAGTCGAAGGAGGGGTACTCCTCCACCCCTTTTTTCCGCCGCAAGCTTCTCCTCTCCCTTTCCCTTCCTCATCATGCAAGAGAATCGCTGCTCCTGCGCCAAATGGCATTCCGCACCCTTTTTGCCCCCCTGCGATTCCCGGCCTGCAGAGTACAGTATCACGGACCCACTCCCTTTTTTTCTTACACACGAACGCTGATTTTTCCCGGCAGATGTCCTTCTTTCCACGCCTCGCGCGCGACGCGACTGTCTCCTTCCCCCCAAGAATCCGCTTTTTTTCGGCCGGCGGAGGTTTTCTCCCCCCCGACGGTTTCGCGAGCCGGCAGCCTTTTTTTTTTCTTTCCCAAGAGCGATGTTCGAGCCGACGCTTCGTTGAGTCCCCTCCAGCATTTGTTCATGGTTTCCGACCTTTCCGAAGCTAGGCCTTCTTTTTCCCGGAGAATCGGACCCTCTTTTTTCCTCCATCCGCAAGCACAGCGATCCTTTTCCCCCTATCCGGGGAACGACCTCCCCCTTTCCCTTTCCCTCTCTAGTCTACTACTTCCTCCCCCCCCGCACCGAATCCTTTTTCCGAGGTAAGCTGCGGCGTCAGATCCCTTCCCTGGAAATTCCCGCTGCCTTCCTTCGATTAACCGTCAATCCTTCCCTTCGACCCTTTTCCTTGCCGCGATCGACATACGCGGTTTTCCTTTCGTGGTGTTATGCCGGACGCCTTCTCTCTTTTTCCTCTGAACCTCGTCTGTAAACGAAAATCCTCCCCTCCCCCCTTTTCTTTTCTCTTCCTTTTCCTCCTACCATATGAGAGAAATCCGGGCCTGGCATGATGTCTTTTTTTTATTTTTCCGGCGTTGATAAAACAGGCGGGTGTTCGTATATCTTCCGTGGGCCTCACCCCCCCTCTTTCCTTTCCTTTTTCATGCCTTCTTGGCGCGACCCCTCCCTTTTCTGCCACGTTGAAGAGTTCGCCCCTCCCTCCCCTTTTGGATTCCCGATTCCCGGCGTGTGCCGCTCTGATTCCCCGCGGCGCTAATCTTTCTTTAGCCTGTTCGGTGCCGTTCTCGCCCCCATGAGATGTGATTTTGTGCCTCTGTCCCACGGATTTTTTTCTGATACGCGTGCTTGGTCTGCTTTGCGCCCCCTTCCTTCCGGATTCTGTCTTCCTTAGCCGGACTTTCGCACCTCCGCCATTCGGAACCTACCCCCCTTCCCTTTTTTTTACGGCAGACTCCACGACGTTGAGATCTTGGTAACCCTGCCTCTTTTGCAATAATTAGCAGAGCTCGCGACCTCTTTTTCTCCCATGACGTCCCGCCGCCGCCGGATCCCTTTTTTCTTTTCTTCCGTCGAGTCGAGTTGGAGAAGAAACGTTCCCCCCCCTTTCCTCTCCGTCCCCAATCTGACCACATGATTGCTTTCCTTTTTTTTTCGTTTTTTGTGAATAAGATCCGCTTTTCTTCCCCCATTTGCGGAATTTTCTACGTTCAGAATTAATGCCCCTTCTTTTGAATGATGATGAAGATTTTGGCGACTCTTTATTTCTCCTTTGCTTTTCGTCCGCCAGAGTGGCGGCGACCCTGCGCCTATTGAGTTCCCTTTCACATCCCCCTGCTCACAACCTTGCAGCCTCTAAGAGACCTTGCCCTGCCTCCTTTCCCCAATCATTGAACATTTGCCCCCCCGTCAGAGATGGGATTCCCCCCTTTTTCGCCCGAGTAGGGGTAAAACCCTTTTTCCCCCTTTCTTTCCCCTAGAGGGCACCTTGTTTGGAGTGATGGAGTTTTCTCTACCCCCCTTCCGCAGGCGGGAATTCTTTCTTCCCCCGGAGAGATACCGTCTCCTTGCCTAAACCAACCCGCTCCCTCGTTATCGGACGAACCAGGGGATACTTTCTCCCCCGAAGTCGTCGCGAGTTTTTTCTCGCCGAGAGTCTTATTTGCTCTCCCTTCTCCGTCAACGCGCATCCAGCTGCGTATGTGACTTTTCCGGACTCTTGCGGCGCTTTCGACACGCTGCACCCCTCTTTCTTTTCTTTTTTCCCCTCTGACCCTGTCCACGATTTTGCCCGAACCGATTGCACCCTTTCCGGTGACGCGCGAGACTGCCGCCGCCGTGTTCTCTGACACCGGCGGACAGAGAGAGTTCCTCCCCTTTTCCCCCAAGCGTTAGCGTGATCAATCACGTCTTTTTCGCGACACCGACCGCTGCCAAATCCCCTCCCCCCCGCATGGTCATTCTCGACCTTTGTGTTTCTAACGATTCACTGTCTTGAATCACCCGCCTCTCTCTGCGCGAATGCCGGGCCCCCGCGGGGGCTCTACTTCTTGACCCGCATCCGGTATCCCCCGAATCGTATCGAGAGTCCGCTGTGTCCGGTCTCTTCCGCACGGCTTGCAATACAACGTGGCCTTTTCTCCCCCCTCGAGTTCGACGAATTGGTGGTCTCGAGGTCTACAGAATTACTTCCCTTTTCACCCGAGTTGAAGATTCTTTTTTTACGCTAGGCATTCTTTTGCGGCAGGCGATCCTTTTTCCCTTGTAGCTGAAGGAACAAATGCTCGCGGCACATTTTTCGGGCATTCGCGAAGAAGTCGTTGCGGGCTCGACTTCCGGCGCTTCGAAGGGCCACCCCTCCCCGGCGCGCTTCCCCTGACTGGACCGCACTTTCGAGTTTTCTCCTATTCTGTTGCCGAACTCCCTTTCCCGAACTGGAGCGGGTCTAGGCAATCTTATAAGATCAGCGACGGACCGTTTCCGGAAGATATTTCCCCCCCCTGACCCCCCCCTTTTCCCCTTGACACGAAGATCCGCGGCGCGCGTTCTTCAGAAACTAGCCCTCTGACCCACCTCCCTTTCGCGACGCCTCGCGAAAATTCTATCCCGTTTTTTCCCCCCCTTCCCCTTTCGCTTTTCATACCCGGCAGATAGACTCTTTTGGCCCCCCCCCCTTCGCGCTTGGGGCGCTCGCAGTTACGGATGCTTTTCCTTTTTCCCCCACATGGCGGCGTCTATTCAACAAAGTCCTATCTTCTCTCCTTTTTGTTGAGAGAGATAGGTCTTTTTCGCTTGCAGAGCGCCCTGGCCCTTTTTTCTCGACCTTAATTGGCCGTAACCGAGCGACCCTCTTTTTCTCCCTAATCGTGTTTTCCGGTCATAGGCCATGAAGTTCTTCCATCCTTTTTGCGCGTATCAAGAACGAAAGATAGATAGGCGCGAGGCGTGTGTCTTTTTTTCTCGCTTGTCGATGGCTGGTTTCCTGAACGCTTCTTTTTTCCCGTTGCAATACCCAGTCGAGCGTTTCTTACTATTTTCCCCCTCCTTTTTTTCTCACGCCAAAGTCGTACCTATAAGATGTTAGGGTAGTTTTGTCCAGTGAACGAGCTAAGTTAGGGCCGTTCCTTTCGGCAACCTCGACGGAGAAGGTGCTTCCCACGGTTCCCCCCCTCCCCGCGAGACGTTCTGCCCGGCGCATTCCCCGCCTGCTAAACCGACAGACCGACTCGTCTTTGCACATGCAAGCCGCGATGTTTTTTCAGGTTCAGCGCGTACAAGTCGGTTTTGGTTTTCCCTTTTTTTTTTTTTATTTCAGCCCACGGATATGCTAGCGTTCCTTCTTCACTTCACACTACGGAGTGATCTCTTTTTCCCTCGAGACCACCAATTCGTCGAAATTTCCACGCTTCACGTTGTATTGCAAGCCGTGTTCCGTCTCGCGACTCGCGATACGGCTTTTGAGCACGACTTTTGTCTCTTGGATAATTAAGGCCTCCTGATGCACCACGATGTCGCGTCCCTTCACTCCCAAGACTTTACCTCGATTGACGGAATGTCGAGCATTTCCCCTTATGACTACGAGGCTTGGCAGCGTCGGTGTCGGCGGATTGTTCCCGTGATGGATTTTTTTTTTTCTAGCTGCGTCGTCCTTGCTCTTCCTGGATAGCGCCCGGTTTTTTGGCGCGGACGAAGGCTTGGTGCAGGCCTCGCTGTGCTTCACTCTCGTTTTCATCTTTCTGGGCAAAATCGTGTGCTCAGTCCGCAACGGATCAGCGTTGTAGATTCTCCCCCCCCCCTTTTTTTCTTTTCCGCTGCCGAAGAGTAAGTACTCCTTTTCCTCTTGATGAGCCTCGCGGAGATTGTCCTCTCCGGCGATCCTTTCTTTTTCCCTGTCGGACGAACTATGGCTAAAGTCATCCGAATGTTCGCGTTATTGATTTCCCTTTTTCCAGGCTGTGGGTAGGCGCGGTCGTCCCCCTTCGCGCGTTAAACTTTTTTCCTCTCTTGCCGCATTCCCCGCCTGGGGAGGAGACCATTTCGGAAACCAATCTCCTCCCCGGCCTCGGGACACCGCGAAACCTTTTTTTGGAAAGCCCTTTCCTCGTGCGATTTTTTCCCCCCTTTTGCCCTCTCTTCAAAAGGCGCAATGTTTGCCCCCTTTTTAGGCGGGCCCTATAGCCAGGTTTGAAAGCACACTTCTTTTTGCCTTTTCCTCTTTGCGGACTTATCGCAATATGCGACGGGGTCGCCTCCTTTTCCCCCTGCGCGGAACGCCCGCGCATCGCTCCCTTTATCGCAAAAATCGTCATCATCCCCTGTTGATTCTTCCCGGCCTACTACGGGCGCCAAAAGGATTCCCGCAAATTTTTTCCCCTTGTCGACTAGGTCTCCCACCCCCCTTCCCCTACGACGCAAACGACTTTTCCTACATGGAACACCCGAGTGGGTGCGTCTCCTTGACAGAAAGATGGTTTCTGCGCCAAAGCGGTTGCGACGACTGCGCCTTCCCCGTTCCTCGGTGCTTGGCTTTTTTTTCCCTTTGATACAACGACGGTTCCCTTCTCGCGAATATTGGCATTACGCCTCTCTTTCTTTTTACAATATGTCAGAGCCGACGCCGGTCGGCCGCAGCATTTTTTTTCCCTGTCCGGCGCGGGGATCGAAGTTCTTCTAAGGCGAGTTCCTCCCAGAAATCGATTTCATTTTTAGGACTTTGTGTCGTCCCCTTTCCCGCCTCAGAGACTATCCGTGGGACCGACATCCCTCCTTTCTCATCTTCAGGGCGTTACTACGTTTCTTTACAAGGACTGCCGAGACTTGTCAGCGCGGCTTCCTTTTCACACGCCGCGAATCATGTACTCCTCTCCCTTTAAAGCAAGAAGGCGCCCCCCGTGCAAGAATTGCGGCTGATTCTCCCTAAGGGATGTTTGGCCGAAGTAGTGTGGTTATGCCGGCCGTTGCCTTCCTTTCCCCCCCAGAAGGGTTTAAGGTCAGGTCCCACCGGAAAAGTTTTCCCTTCCCCCCCTCAAGGAAGGATTATCTCTCTCTTTGTGAATAATAATCACTGTTATTTTTCTTCATATACGGGGTGACGTTGATGATTCCGGTGTGTCCTTTTGATGTACGGCGCGTTTAACACGGAGGGTGTTTCTCTGGCAGCTGCAGAACCACCCACCGTACCTTCGGGCCTCATTTCTTGCCGCGAGTGAATCGCCCACGTTGCCGAGTTCGCCGTCGAAGGAAGGCAGAGGATTCCCATCTTCGCCTACCGCCGCATCTTTCTTCTTGGCGCCATAGTCGACTTAGCCGCGTCGGTGCCTGGTTTTTCGTACTCCCTTCGATGTGATTTTTGTGAAGCATCCTTTGTCTTCATTCCGGGCGGTTCCTTTTTGATTGCGACAAAGTCCTGCTTGCCTCTCTGTACTCGTGACTCAGCTCGCCTGATCTTCTGAAGCACCGCGCCGACCGGGGCAACCCTTTGTAACCCCCTTTTAACGACGCGTTCGGTCTCGCCTCTTCTTGTAAAACCTTCCCAAGAATTCTCTTTTTTTCTTCGTGGTAGCCAATGACGTCATCCGCCTTCCCGGATAGTTACTTTCGCGGCGTCGCGCCCCCGCCCCCCTTTTTTTGCGACAGAAATCCGCCATCTGCTCCCGTCCCCAATCTTTTGGACCACCCTGATTGCCCCCGGTTTCTGGCTTGCCACGGTTTGCTGCATCCGGACTTTTTGGGATGCGGGAATGAAATTTTGCTCCCCTTTTTTTCCGTATAGCGAACGAGCGATTATTTGCCATTTTTCTTGCTTCCCCTCCCTTCCGGATACGCTTGCTTTGGGACCCCGGCAGGATCCCCCGTCGATTAACGGCCACCGCGGCCCCCCCCCTTTTCATAAATTGCAGGCTCTCTACCCCCTGAAACCATCCTTTTTTTTCCCTTTGTGGTGCCCCCCCGCTTTGGTTTAAGGGGTTACTTCCTAGAGTAAAAGGGTATCATTTGTCACGCCTTTCTTTTTCAGGGTCGCGTTCCTCAGAGGGAAGTCGTTTGGGTTTTCTTTTTAAGAGTAACCTTATCCTTCCGCAGAGTTTTTCCTTCTCCGACGTTTAAAGCGCGCATACCCTATTCGACCGTCCAAGCTCCCCTGTCCCCTCCATACGACCAGGCGGGAGACCCTACGGCCCCGAAGTCGGTTTCGTGGCTCGCAGACGCGTCTCTCTCCCGCACCGCCTGATCGTCAACTCGCCCTTTTTCCAGGATCCGCATGAGTAAGGACTCTTCTTCCCTTCTCGCGGCGATGCTGATCGGGTCCCGATCGAAAAAACACTTTTTTTTTATTGTGCCCGAAACCGGTATACCCCTTCTTCCGAGTGACGAGCGAGCTTGCAGCTATGACGACGGCCTCTTTCTTCCCCGGCGCGAATGGATGCTCGAGCGTTTCCCCCTTTCCCTTCATCCCCACGATGACTAAGGCTTTTTTTCTCACGGCGTGCCTTTTACACCGCCGATGCACACACAAGCCTTCTTCCCCACGTGGCCTGAGTCATCGCGACATTCTTTTTTGGTCAAGGTCTTGGAATTACGCGATCGAAGCCCCGTCTAGTGCGCCGCCACTTATATTAGGGCGAGGACGCACCTTTTCTTTTTTCAATGGCGAATTTTCTATTCCCCTCGTTCTTTTCTCGTCGCCGAACCCTTTTACAAAGTGGAAGCTTTCCCACCTAAGGTTCGACGAAATTGGTGGGCTTCTTTGCGACCGACTTTGAATACGGCTGAAGATTAAGTCCGGTTACGCTTCCTTTCGTGGGCTGCGGCTTCGTTTCCAACAAAGTAATTGTTTTCTCCCAGGAAAGCTCGCGCACAATCGCGGCTTCTTTCCGCAGCCAAGTCGATTTCGGATCGGGTGCGCTGTCGACGACTTCGAGAGCTCGAACACCTTTCTCGCATTTTCGGCAACTTCTTTTCCGCCGTCGCCGTCGAGCTTTTTTTCTCTGTTTGCGAACTTCCGCCCGAACCTGTACCCGTTCCCATTCCGCCTGCTCGAAACTTCTTTTTTACGACGTGGGCGTGATTATTCCAGAACCGCTCGGACTTGCTTTTTCCGGATCGGCGGCGCGCGGTTTCATCGTTCGTTTTTTTATCTTCCCTTCCGACAAGCGCGACGGCCCCCCGTCTAGCCTTATATTCTTTTTTTCCTCCTTCCAGGCCCCGACGGACGCATTTAAGAATTTCCTTTCTAGGGGCTCGGAACTGTGTTTCGTGTCGATCCCTCTCTCTTTTTTTGTGAACTTTATCGTACGCGCCTCGCGCAACTGGCGGCGCCTTGCACAGTTTCCTCTCTCTAGCTTTTATTCCTTTCCGCTCGGCCTTTGGTTGAATAGCCGGCTTTCCCTCCGTACGAGTTTTTCCCCTCCTCGGCGCGTACGCATGCCTGTCCACCTTCTCTTTTTTTTCGCGGCGACGTTCCCTACGCAGTTCTCCATGGCCATAAGTATGGAAAGGCGTCCTCCTTCGCGTTATACAAGAAACGAAAGCGGCTTTCCGCAATCTGGCTTCGTAGGGATATTTTCTGAAGAAAGACTGGATCCCTCAGTCGTCGATGCCCCTTTGTGAATATCTTCCGTCGCATGATGAATCACCGCCCCTCCGTAAGTGATGTTCGTGCCTTCCTGAACGACCCTTTCGGCGGCCTCCCTTCTTTAAAACAGTCTTCGTACTCGACGTCCCCCTTCCAAGTCATTTGCCTTTTCGATACGCGCGCCTTCCCCTTTCCGCGCCGCGCCAGGATCCTTCCTCCTCGCACACCCTTTCGGAAAGCGAAGGGGCGTCGCTGGTTCCATGCACACGACTCGCGCTTTTGGGGCGCGTACAAGGAAGGTGTGCCAAGATCCTTGCCGAGCACCCTGCCTATGCTAGCTTTGCGATCTGCACAGGCCATCGGGGTCGTGAGATAATGTCTTTTCTTTTTTCGATAGCCCACCAATTCGAACGTGGATTGTCCACGATGTCTTTTTGTATTGCAAGCACGAGGGACTGCCTTTCCCCCCCCCTTACGATTCGCCCCCTGCGCATTTTACCTGGAGGGAGTTTCCGGCTCTCTTGTAGCCACCCGTTTTTTTTTTTTTCTGTCGCGCATCGCTTCGATCGCGTATCAGCCTTACCTCGATTGTGCTTCTCCTCTATATGACCATTCTTTTCCCTCGGCTTGGGCATGTGAGGAGAACTGCATTTTTCCCCTCAGTATGGGGATCACGAGCAAACGTTAGTCTCTTTTCTTCCGCGATGAGGTCCCTTTTCTTGTTTCGAGAGAGACGCGACGACCCTTCCCCTCTTGGCAGAGCTCTGACGCTTTTCAGAGGGTTGGGAAAACAGGGAAGCGCACCCTTTTCCCCCTTTAACTATCTTTTTTCAGCTCTGTCGATCCTTTCCTTAGAAAGCTAAGAGTCAATCTCCCCCCCTGTTACCGAGCCAGTAGTGGCTCTCCGATAGAGGCTTAGGGGTCCTCCGACTAGAGGCCCTCCTTCTGCAGCCGCAGTATCGGGGCGTCATCACGTATCCGCCTCCCTATGGCGATGATTAGGGTTGTGTTGGCGGTCGAATGACTCGACGGGATTTTTCTCCTTCCGGCGATTGCCTTTTCGCGGAGCGAAGGAGACCCGGAAGAGCGTCCCTGGAAACACCAAATCCAAATTTTGCCCCGAGGAACCCCGAAACTGAGGGGGGACAGGCTAGGGACCCCACTCTGCTCTTTTTCCGTGGGAATCTCCCCCCACGGCTGCAAAGGTGAGACGTCTTGGTCGTCGGGCAAGTGTGCGCGTTAGGAAAGTTGCTTTTTTTTTCTTTTTCCGGCGGTGGAAGGTATCTGCCATATTGCTTTTTTTTTTCCCCGAAGACGTTGTTAGAGCCACCTTTTCCCCCCGCGCAGCGTATCCGGAAGATTCGCAAAATCGTCCTTTTTTTTCTTCCACGAACGCGTTCGATTCTTACTTCGGAACGTATACGGGCGCAAAATGTCCTCCCCCCTTTTCCTCTAGGATGGCTTTTTTCCGCCAACGACCGCAATAGGGTTGGTCCTCCCCCCCAAGCTTATTTTGGTCGTAGGACGGCGGTCAATATTTTCTTCTCCCAAAACGAGAATTTTTCCCTTCTCTTCCCCCCGATACGCTGGGTTTCTGGGCCGCGTGAGAACGGTCATGGATACCCCCCCTTTTTTTTTCTCGCGAATTATTGGCAATCTTCCTCGATCTGCATGTTCGAGACGCACGACGTCGGGACTTTCCTTTCTTTCAATGGCGATTTTTGGGTCGGCGCGGTGCTCGAAGCTCTTTTTTTCGGCGAGATGCTCCCATCCGGATATACGCCGGACTTTTGGTCTCCCCTTCCCAAGAGATTCCGAACACACGGACTCTCCTTTCTTTTCACAAAAATCACATCTAAGTCCGGCACCCGAACAGGACTTGCCCTCTCCGCTTTTTTCTTTTTGAGGCGACTCGTCCCACGCCGGGAATATGGAAATTCCCTCTTCCCCCTCCAGAAAGAAGCGAACTCGGCCCCCTTTATACATCTCGGAAAAGAAGGTGCACATGGCTTTTCCTTTTTTCTTCTTGGAATGCAGTGACGATATTCTCGAACACCCGCCGGGTTAGTTCCTCCTTTTCACGGATCATAAACCTTTTCCGGGATTATCTATCGTATTTTCCTCCTCTCCCCTTTAGAGCCGACCTTTCCGTGCCTTGAATGATGGTGTTGACTAAGCTTGTAAGTTCTTTCCCGGCGGGTGTCGATATATCTTCCCCCGGCCCCTTCCCTCACCCACGTCCATCGGAAGCATGCCCTCTTTTTTGTAGAATAGCAGAAAGTCGTTTTTTTTCGCTGCTTGAAGGTACTCGAATTACTTTTCTTCCCGATTTCGGGGGTTGCACTCTCTGACGCTCATGGCTTTTCCTCTCGTAGAGGCAGTACGTTATTTCCCTCCCATGAGATGGGATTTTTGTGTTGCCTTTTCCCCCTGAGTTTTCCCCGGTAGTCGGGCGGTTCTGCTTCCCGTGACCAAAGTCGGCGGAAGATAGTCTGTACGTCGTTATCCCTTTTTTCGCTCGGTCCTTCGAGCACCGCGCCTTCATGAACAAAGGCGCGGCCCCCCCTCTCGGATCGAACATGGACTGAACCGAAGCAGATTCCTTACTGCCAATACTCCTTCGTCGTGGTAGCCCATGACGTCCCCCCTCTCCCGCCAGTGTCGTTTTTCTGTGCCGGCGCAGGCTCTTCTTCCTTTTTTGGAGCAGGAAATAAAGTAAATTTTCCACCAATCGAGTTCGTGTGTCACAATTCTTCCCCCTCAGTGATTTCGTTTGGCGTAGTGATACGGTTTCTTTTTTCCCGCGGGGGGGCCTCCCCCGGATACGTTACGAAGAGAATCTACTCCTGATTAGTTGCCTTTGATTGATGACTTTTTCATCTATGAATCAGGATAAGGCTTGCTGCTTGTCCACCTCCTTTGGCGCGACCCCCCCCTCGGATTCCCCGATTAAAGCCACCTGCCTTCCCCTCAAACCCAGGTGGGCTTTCTCAACCTTGCCGCATCTCCCCGCTCTACCCATGAACAACCCTCTAGTTGCAACACCCCTTTTTTTTTTTACGGGTTAAGAGCGAGATTTCTAAACCGCACACGATTCCTTCAAAGAAGGTTTAACACTCTCCCTTCGCTGTTCATCGATGCCTGTCCCCTATGAGTGGTTACGCAGTTCCCTTAGCTCATTTAACCACCATTCCTTTTGTTGGTGGGAATGCGGACATCTTCTTCCGGTTTCCTCGACGTGAATTCATTCCCCCTCAAAGCTCCGAAATCCCCCCGACCCAGGCGGAGACTTTTAGACATTCTTCCCGAACTACCTTCCTCTGAGAGAGTCGCGCGGACAGAGCCGCGCGACGATCGTCACCCCTCTCCTGGAGCGTATTTTCCTAGTACGGAATATTAGGAGGCGGCGCGGTCAGAGAGTTTTCGTCCACGCTGGAAAGGCGATTCCACCCCCCCTTTTGAGCTGACCCTCACACGAGGGGTGCCCGGATTGATGAAACTCTTTGCACCTCGCGCTCTGCAGACTATGCCGCCGCGTCTTCCTAAAAGGGCGTATTTATGATGGGTGAGGCTCTCACACACCACGCTTCTTGATCCATAACAGGGTTCTTTTTTTCTCTGGCACACCGACTCTTCCAGCTCTTTCCTCCATCGGCCAAAAGCATGGTAATTTTTTGAACTTTCCGTCAGGGTACCGTTCGCTTCGAAAGCGATTGGCTTCCCTAGGTGCTATACTCGGCGTGAGGACCGCATCCGGTCGGAACGAAGGCGAATCTCTCTCGTCGCTCTCCGAACCGGCTTCCCAACAACCGTGATCCCCCCCTTACTAGAGTTAGAAGACTTTTTTTTCGGGCGACCGACATTTATCTCACGCCGTCTTTTTTTTTCTTTCCTATCGTACAGCGGTACTTCCTCGGCACCCCCGGCGTCGTTTCCACCCGTCTTTGTCTCTTCTCGGCAACAATCGCGGATTTTGTGCCTCCGCCCAGTCGATTTCGGATTCTGTCTGTTTTTTCTAGAATTTCCTTCGGCTGCTTCTTCCAGAGACGAGTATAGTTTTTCCCTTTTTCCCCCTTCCAGCAAAGAGACTTTTACTAAGAATGTGCGAACTCGCGAAAAGCCCGAAAGATTTTTCTTCATCTATCCTCAAAATCTTATAACTCTCCTTTTCCGACGGGGTCATGCATGGGACGGAAGATATCGAACCTCCTATTCTGGCCAGACGACGTCGTTCATCGTAGTTATTAGACCTCGACAAAAGCGATTCGGGCACCTCCTCGAGCATAAATATTTAGTTCTTGCGAAGATTGACGGCCGCTTCATAAATTAATGGGAATGGACCTTCCCTCCTTTTGTAGTACCCCCACGGATTCGGTCGGCCCGCTTTCTGAATAGGAAGTGACCCCCTTTTCCTTTCGCGCAACAGGAGGCGCCTCTGCACT
>Ga0179593_1282534_pt1 | contig 12646 bp, 23 predicted proteins | sample CZODoug2_1_08_16_FD_185931 | JGI IMG/M metagenome (GOLD analysis project Ga0179593, IMG submission 185931) | Vadose zone soil fungal communities from Angelo Coast Range Reserve, California, USA - CZODoug2_1_08_16fungal (PacBio error correction) | ecosystem: Environmental > Terrestrial > Soil >... | reverse complement strand
CGATAACAGCTTTTTTTTACTAATGACCGTTCCCTAGACTTCCTTCTCTTTTTTTGTGTTTTCCATTCTAGAATACTTACCATTTGGGCTTTTTTTTCTTGATGGTGTTCTCCCGCTAACTCCTCAACACATAGCCTTCAGTTTTATCGCGCTCCTCCCCCTTTTACGCAGAGTACTCCTTCGTTCGCCGCCCCTGTCGATCTCGATTCCAAGCCCTTTTTAGAGCCGATGAGGAATCTGTCTTTACTTGATTCTTGCGCCATTCTTCCTTCTCCGGTCCGCCGTGACCCCTCTTAGTTTTTTTCATAAGCTTCACTTTCCTTAATGTAGGGCTGTTTTTTTTGTGTTTAGCGAGTTTAGTCTTTTTTTTTTATTTTTTTCTTTTTTTTCTTTTATTTTTTTTTTTTTTTTTTTTTTTTTTTTTATTCGAGCTGCACAAGTGCGTTTTTTTTTCATCGGATACCTACGCTGCCCAACCCCCCCCTTTCCAAGTACCTGGTTTTTTGATACTTTACATAATGGACGCGTTTCTTCTGTTATTTTTCCCCCCTAAGCGCAATAGACTTACCCCTTTTCCCCCAAGCGCGTACCAAGTAAGGTTTTTCGCCTTCTCTCCTTAGCTTTTGTTTCTTCGGAAGAAGCCAATTTCGCCCACCACCCCCCCACTTTCCGCAAAAGCTCCCCACCACCGCTACCATGAGAGGAGGACCCCTCATTGTGAGATGGTTCACCACTCCCCTATGTTAGTGTCTTTTTATCCTCCGAGGGGATCCGGCGCCCCCCGCCGTTCCCCCTGTAATTCCTCCTTCTACTGGGGTTAAGATCACACTGCCCAACACCATTTTTCCCCCATACCCCCGCCTTACGCCCCGGCCGATTTGTCTAAAAAACACCCCCCCCCCCCCTGGGCGGGTGGTGTTTTTTTGTTTTTTGTTTCCATTCCCCCTTTTCTTGTCATACAACCCCCAAACCGTTTTGCCCCCCCCCCACGTATGTTAAACCCCCCATTCCCCTCGTAGTTCCCATATTCAGTACCCGATAATCCGTTGCACGGTTCCGCTCTTGTTTCCACGACCTTAAACTTACCCCCCAAAGTGGCTTAGCGGTTGTCTGAGATTGCTGCCCTGGTGTATGGGGTTTGACCCGTTCCGATGAAACAATTTGCAGCTGCCCCACATACATTGACAGATCCCCCCTTTTTTTTTATGTGAACGCGAGAAGGGAAGACATTTTTCTTCCAGTTTTTTTTATTGAATCTAGAGGAAGGGGGTTTAGACTAAAGGACGAAGAAGAAGTGAAGTTTGTTTGTCTGTGACCCCCACACAGGAAACCACCACAAACCCAAGCCCCCCCCCCCCCCCCCCCCCCCCCCCCCCCCCTGCAAATCCTCGCATTTTTTCTTCTTCTTTTTCCTTTCAGAGTTTCTCACTGTCTTCTTTTTCCCCCTTTGAAGTCAACAACTCCCCCTTTTTCCCCCAGCCCCAGATTCCCCCACAAGACACTCTGCCCGGCTCGGTAATTTTTTTTTTTTACCCAGGGTCGGTGAGGCCCGCCTTTTTCTTTTCCCCCTCTTTTCCCCCGTGAGTCGCACCGCATTGACTGCTTTCCTCCCGCTCGCAGCCGTCCGACCGACCCCTTTCCGGCGTTCCCCCGGCCATGCCAGAAACGCCGCCTTTTCCCCCCCCCAGAGCTAGCTGCCATTCCCGCTGGTATCACTCCCCCTTTAGTAGTGGCTACTTGCCCCCAAAATTTTTTGACCCGTTCTTGTGGCCTCCACCCTGCCGAGACGCCCAATGTCGACTCCTTCCGAAAACGCCTCTGGTCTGCAGCTGACTGCATGCGCCTTTTTCTTGGGGGCGCAACTCCCCCCACTTTGGGCCCTTGTTTCCTCCCAGATTTGATGAAGGACCACAATATTGCCTACCTGCCCGTGAGGTCGCTTCTTTTTTCTTAAAGGTTCCCACTATATTATCCAAACCCCCCCCCCCCCCCCCCACCCCCCCCCCCCCCCCCCCCCCCCCCCCCCCCCCCCCCCCCCCCCCCCCCCCCCCGCCCCCCCCCCCCCCCCCCCCCCCCCCCCCCCCCCCCCCCCCCCCCCCCCCCCCCCCCCCCCCCCCCCCCCCCCCCCCCCCCCCCACCCAACTTATGGAAGAGAGAGTGTTGTACCTTCACTCTTATTCCTCCCTTCTCCGATCCAAAGTTTTTCCTATCCGAAATGAGGCCCTCTTTTGGGTTGTGTTTGTTTTATCTACGCCCGTTCTTTCAACAGAGGTCCCTGTTTCTGACACTTTCTCAGTAGTTGTAAAACCCCACCATGAAGACGCGGAGTCCCTATATTTTTTGCTCTTTTGGGTGTTGTGCTGTGTTTTTTTTGGTGTGCGAGGGTTTTTTTTTTTTTGGCGGGTTGTTTTGTTGTGGGTGTGGTGTGTGTGGTTTTGTCTTGGCCCAAATACCACGGCTCGCGTGAAGTCCCCACGGATCTCTTTTTTTTTTTTTTCTTTTTTTTTTTTTTTTTTTCTTTTTTTTTTTTTTTTTTTTTTTTTTTTTCTTTTTTTTCTTTTTTTTTTTTTTTTTTTTTTTTTTTTTCTCTCTTTTTTTTCTTTTTTGGTGATTTCTCTTTTGTTTGTGGGCCTCAGCTCTGGAACTTTTTTGGGTGTTTTTTTTTTTTTTTTTTGGGTGTCTTTTGTTTGGTTTTTTTTTGTTTTTTTTTTTTATTTCGTCCTTTTGGGGGTGTTTTTGTTTTTGTGGGGTTTTTCGGTTGTTTTGTTTTTGTTTTGTGTGGCCTCTCCCCTCGGGCCTCCCAGAACCGCGCCGACCCGTTCCCCCCCGTCCCCCCCCTCAGGCGCCGTTTCCCCCCCACCCCCCCCCCCCCCCCCGCCCGTCTTGCCCCCCCCCCCCCCCCCCCCCCCCCCCCTCCCCCGTCCACCCCCCCCCCCCCTTCCCCCCAGCCCCCCCGACCCCCCCCCCCCCCCCCGCCCGCCCCCCCCTCCCCCCCCCACCCCCCCCACCCCCCCTCCCTCCCCGCCGCGCTCGCCACCCCCCTCCCAGACCCGGGTTTTTTTGCGTGGTTTTTTTTTTTTTTCGTATTTGGTTTTTTTTTTTTGTTTTTTTTCTATTTTTCTAGGTTTTTTTTGGCGTTTGGTAGTGTTGGGTTTTTTTGGTTTGGGTGTGTGGCGTGTGTTGGGTCTTTGGTGCTGCAAATGCCCTGTCGCGCCGAGCCTAAGGGACTTTCTTTTTTCATTTTTATGAAGATGCATTTTTTATTCTATTTGTCAGCTCCGGGAGCCCCTTTTTGTCAGTAAGTATGCTTGACTTTTCAACGCGATGTCCCCACGACCCACCCCCCCCCCGCCCCCCCCCCCCCCCCCCTTTCCCCCGTCGTGCCCCCATAGACTTATTTCTAGTTCCAGAGTGACTAATTGTTTCTGTACAGATCATCGGAATGCAGGGAATTTTTGTGTGTTTTATGTGTTCCCTGTCTGTGAGCACAACGTCCCCCCCACTACCACTGTGAACGGGGCAAGACGAATTTTTTTGTTATTAATTATTTTTTTTTTATTATTCCGTTCCTAGATCTCATATTTTACCCGTAGCAGACCTCCCCCCATGTCACGAACACCCCAGCACTTGTACCCCCCACCCCCCCCCCCCCCCCCCCCCCCCACCCCCCCGAGAGATTCTTGCTAGCAGCTGATCTTGACGTGTCCAGCGTTGTCCCGAGGAACGTAAGGATTCAACCATCTCCCCTTACCTACAGTGTGCCCCTCCCCTGCATCGATCCCACCCCTGCCCCATTCTTTTTGTTTTTCTTTTTTTTTTTGCTCTGTTTTTTCCATCTTTGTCTTCTTTTTTTTTTATTTTTTTTTTTTTTTGTGTGTGTTTTTTTTTTTGTGCTGTTTTCTCTCCGCCAAACTCGCCACCCCCCCCCCCCCCATGCGGCGTCTTTTCTCCGGATAGAGCTTTCTGACGTTGTTTGACCAGAGCGTCAATCGCCTACCCATTTATTTTTTTTTTTCGTGAATTTTTTCGATGCAGTTGTTTTTTGATCCTCTAGCCCTTCTTCCATTTCATTATTCCTTTTCCACCCCTTTTTTTTGTCTGCATGCATGTAGAGAAAGACAGAATCCCGAGTGGTCAAACCCTCTCCCTCCACGTTGCCAGACCCTCATCCTTGTTTTTTTCTTCCTTGAGTGAAGCCGTCTGCTCTTTTTCCCTCTTCAGAAAGTCCCAGATTTTGAATGCTGAGAGTCTTCTGTGTTTTTTTTTGTTTTTTTGTTTTTTTTTTTTTTGGGGTGTTTTTGTGTTTTTTTTTTTTTTTTTTTTTTTTTTTTTTGTGTTTTTTTGTTTTGTTTTGTTTTCTAGTTTTTTTTGTGCGTCCTCTCCTGGTTTTTATTTTACTTCGCATGTCTTTAGTATACACAGGCGGTTTTTTCTTTCCCCCCCGTTTTTTTTTGTGGCATCCCCCCCCCTTTTTTTTTTTTTTTGTTTTTTTTTTTTTTTTTTTGCAACGGAATCCCTCCCCCGGGTCCCTTCCCCCCCTTGACTACTTACTCCTTTGCACGACGTTTTTTTTTTCCTATTTGTTTTGGTTTTTCTCCGGCGCCTTTTCTGTATTTTGGTTGTCGATACTTCTTTTTTTTTGGTTTTTTTTTTTTTTGTTTTTTTTTTCATTATTAGCAGCCCTATCAGACACGGTGAATCGCAAAACCCCCCCCCCCCCCCACTTAGTCATCCCCCCCCCCACAGACAGTTCCCATACTCCCTCTTCATTTTGCCCATCTGCCTTGTCTAGCACAGAGATTTGACTCCCCCCGCCCCATCTCCCCCCCCCCCCCCCCCCCCCCCCCCCCCCCCCCCCCTTTCCTGCGCATAATGATCCTTCCTCAGGCCCCCCCCGACAGTACTTTTCCCCCCCTTCCTCCCACTACGGACCCCCCCCCCCCTCGATCTTGCCCGATCTTCGCAGAAACCTTTCGCTGCAGCACCCCCTTCACTCGCCCTCCCCCCCCCCCCCCCCCCCCCCCCCCCTTTTTTCCCCCCCCCCCTCGCTCCCAGTATTGCACCACCTTGGCGCCGCCCCCTTTAATAATTTATTTTTTATACCCTTTCACTTTTATCCTTTTTTTATTGCCAACCTCCTCTTACTTTCTTTTTTTATACCGATCTTTTAACGCTCTTTCCTTTCCCTCTATTTGTTGCAACTGTGTTTGGTAAATGACACGACGACTCGTCCCCTTTTGCTTAACATTATTAGCCCCCCTCACGTTCCTCTCCTTTTGGTTTTTGGTGGCTGCTTCCGCTTCTTAGATTAACCGCCATAAGTCCCCTTTTTCCCCCCCCCCTTTTTGCCTTCACAGTTCCCTCTCGCAAAGTAATTTCACGCAGAAATCCCCCTTCTCTTTTTGTATCTTCGCTCCCATCCCCGTTCGCCTAGTCCGTCTCCTGCCGACTACGTTTTTCCCCCTTTTTTTTTTTTCCTGCCCCCCCCCCCATGAAACAGTTCGTCCCGGATGCTCTGGAGAGACCCCCCCCCTTCACCCATTTACATTAGCCCCACACCCCCACCCCTAGCTGCACCTCGCCCATGTTTTCCTCCGGTCCTTTTTTTGGTAGCGTCTTCACTACAATCGCAGCCCTCCCGTCCCCTTTTTTTTATGCCCCCTTCCTTTTCCTCTTAACTGATTCTGTTCCCCCCCTTGTATATGATTCCCCCTCTTGCCTTTTTTTTCCTCTCGGTGTAACCCGATGCCACCGACCATCCCTTTCCCGCGAGGACAATTGCCTTTCCCACAGCCCGTCCACAGACGTTAACGCGGTGCATTCGACTCGCCCTCCCCCCCCCACCTGACTCCAACCCCCGTCCAAGACCCCGTCCGCTGGTAAGCATACTCCCCCTGCCTTTGATGTCCCCTTCCACCGCCCCCCCCCCCCCCCCCCCCCCCCCCCCCCCCCCCCCCCCCCCCCCCCCCCCCCCCCCCCCCCCCCCCCCCCCCTTTTTCTTTTTGCCCACGCGTCTTTTCCGCCTACGTACGCTCCACTTCCCCACATCCTCCAATTGAACCTGATCACCTTTTTCCCTCCTGAGCGATTGCCATTGTCCCTTCAGGCTACATCGTTTCTTTTTTCGATGCTGTTTTTTTTTTTTTGTCCCTTGATCATGACGAAGTAGAACAGACCCTAACCCCTCCTTCATTGAACTCCTGAGTACCTTACATCTTGTCTCCGCCCCCCCCCCGACCTCCCCCCCCCCATACAATAGACGGTCCCCCCCTCCCCTGTGTAGAAGTTTTTAGCGTGCAATGAATTCCGTCCCTTTCTCCGATGGGGTCGCTACCCCCCTCATGCTTCGAATAGTCCCTCTACCCTCGTACTGATGACCCCCCCATGCCAGTTTTTTTTCTTTTACTCAGCTCTGATCGATTCCAGTTCCCGTTCCATCCGTTTCGATTAAGTCAGTCCCTCGTTGTGGATGATGCATCCACCTTTAATCTCTTCCTTTCTCCTGAAGCTCCCCTACGCGTGTAGAAACTAAATTATCTACCATAAAACTTGTGCCTGAGTACTACGCTGATTTCCTCCTCTTCTCCCTATTTTGACAAGTTGTTTCCTTTTTCTTCATGCTCCGAGATTGCCGTCCATCCTAGTCCAAGTTTTGTCATTTTTCCCTCCTTGTTTTTTTGTTTTTTTTTTGGGTTTTTGCCGTGAAAAGACCGTACCTACCCCTCCCCTTCCCTCGCTAGCATGCATCTTTCTTTTTTTTTTTCCTCCGTATTTTCAGCTCCTGACTGGTGTTCTTTCGGGTAGGCCTCCGTTTAACGACGATTGTCTTACAGTTCTACTCAACGTTCCCTCTCCCCGTCCATTTTTAGTATGCCCCCCCCCCTCCTTTTTTTTTTTTTTTTTTTTTTACCCGCCCCCTTTGTAAGTAGATTGGATTCCCTTCCCCGTCATATCGGACAACCATACGATTTTTTTTTTTTTTCAGCTCGTTTTTCAGGGATTTTCTTCCCATTCCAGTGCTCTTTTTCCCTCCCTGCACAAGCATCTCCACTCTGTCTGTTAAAGTTTCCCCCTAGCTTCTCCCCCTTCCCAAGTCCTCGACCCACGCAGTGAGCAGTTCACTTGGCCCGGCTGTTTTTCCCTTTTTTGCCTCCCTCTTCCCCCCTAATAAGAAGTGTTTCTGTAGTCCCTTTTCTCATCACGGAATGTGTAACGTATAATGACCTCTGCTGTGTTTTTTTCTTTTTTTCCAATCTAGTCCACATTCGTGATCCCTTTTCCTACCAATCTCCTCCGGACATTACCTTTTTTTTACGATAGAACCTCCCCCTTTTTCTTCCCACTTTCGCGTCGCCTTCTCCCCCAGTTTTCCTAGACGAGCCTTACCTCTACCCCCTGCTCCCCAGTTTTTTATTTTCCTTGGACTGCGAGCTATCCGAGTTAAGAGAATCGAGGCCCATTTTCAATTTTATTACCAGCGGTCGCTGTTCTTTCGCCCTTCCTTCGTTTTTTTTTGCTTTTTCATTTTCCCCGGTTCCCCCAGATGAGCCTTTCCCTTTCCCTCCCCGGACGCGGGCGCCTGAGTAGATCCTCAAGCTCACTTTTCATTGGTAGACAGTCTTTCTTTTTCAGAGGTTCTTTTTCTCCCGTCCCTTTTCCTTTTTCCTTATATTGTCTTTTTTTCACTGCCCTTCCTCCTCTCCACCCCTCCTAAAAAAGATTAAACAAGTTCCCACATGAAAACATGCCGTTCGCTCTTCAGCTCAGTTTTTGCTCACCTTACCTAAGCACCAACCCCTTCCCCCCTTCCTTTCCTTCTGTAAATTGTTTTCCTCTCTCTTTGCACCGTCTATTTCTTCGGGGGGATGAATCCTCTGTCGGCTTTCTGCGTCGTGTTCTGGCGGGGTTACATATCCTTTTTTCTCTCCTTTAGAAGTCACCCCTCCTCGGATGACTCCTTTGAGTACATAAGCCCCCCCCATGTTCTTCCCCCCCCTTTTTTTTCCCTGCTCGCTCGCCTTTCTCTTCCGCCCCGGGCGTCTTCTCTTTCCCCATTTAGGTACCCTTCCTTTTCCTTTTCCCTCTTTAAAATACTGCACTGGCATGTTTCTAATAACTGGATTGCCCCCTGATTTCCCCATTGCATCATATCATCACCAATCCCTTTTGCCCGTGCCCCTTATCTCTATTCACCACTGCTTTAAATTTACCCCTGCAGCCGCCCTTTTCCCTTTCTACATTGCGCAGTCCGGTTTGACGCTGGTCCCCATGTCTCTTCACCGTTTTCATTTTCCTCCCGAAAGACACAACCCCTTTCCGTTTTTTCCCAACGCATCTTCTCCATCTTCCCAGAACAACCAATCAGGTTATCACGTTCTTTCCTCTGCATGTACTTTTAGGTTCCTTGACTCGCTCGCGCCCTCCTATGAGCTCCGTTTTTTCATTCTTATCCTCGCAGCCCTTCCCCGTTCCTCAGCACAGATCCCCAGACGATAGCGTTTTGTCTAGGCCACTGTCTGAACACGCCTCATTTGTTTCCTCGTGAGTTAGTCATTTTTTTTCCACAAGCTAGCTCCCCTTTTGAAGGGGAACAGCATAATCGCTTGTGTTAGCCCTTTCCTGTGAGCCTGCTCCAGCCCTCCCCTGTCTGCTTTACTTGTCCGTGGACCTATACCACCCCTCTTCTTTGGAGGAACCTTCCCGCAGGCCCCATTCCGGAGCGTCTCCTATTGAGCGCTCAGTTTCTGTGACGGTAGGTTTTTTTTTTGTTTTGTTTTTTTTTTTTTTTTTTTTTTTTTATAGGAGTTCCGTTTCTCGACCGCTTATTGCCCCCCTTCAAGCCCTTGTTCCAACAGGGATGATACCGTTCAATTGTAATCCTTTCTACCTCTCTCACATATGCTTCATTTCGCCCCCGTTTCTCCCCCACCGAATGTTTGGATTTCACTCATTTCTCTTACTGGAACCTAGTGTTCCAAGTTATTTACCCCCCCGTCGCCTCCCCTGCCTGGCCTTCTCTTTATGTTCCTTAAGACCCTTTGTTTTGTCTCCTTCCAGGGTCCCCCCCTTCAAGCCGTTAGATGAGAACCTTCCCCCCTGCGCGGGTTTTTTTAGCCTCTATTAGGACCTCCCTTTACTTCCGTATCCCCTTTTTCTTGGTATTTTTTTTTTTTTTTTTTATTTTTTTTTTTTTATATTTTTTTTTCTAAAACACGATACCTCCTGTCATCCTTTAGCCTATCTTCTTTGATTTGTGTGCCTTTTAAGTCAACACTTTACGAGTGTTTCTTGCCACGCTTTTTGCACTAGACCGTTCTGGCCCGCCCACTTTTTCACTGGGGAACACAAGTACTCCTGATCTTTATGATGTTCTTGGTATCCCACCTGAGTACCCTACTGCCTTCCGTGCACCATCTTTTCGACTCTCCTTCCCCATCCAGTCAGCGTACTTGGTGCCCATCTCCGCTTCCTTCCCTGCTAAGTAACCATCCATTAGCCCAGTCCCCTCTCCCCAATTCGACCCTTTTACCTCCCCCTATTTGGCCTCCCTTGCGGATTCAAAGTTCCGACTGAGTATTCCCCTTCGCCTTGTCGGTTTCTTTTAAGGAGCCCCAATGAACCTTGTAACCCTCCCGCCTCATCCTCTCCCTTTCCTCATTTTCACCTACTTGTACTCCCTTCTGGTAGGTATCTTGATCATCCTCCCGCCCCTTTACGTAACCTTTCACCGCCCTTGTTGTAGAGAGTGATGGGACCTTCGAAAAGCCTGCCCTAGTGAGCTTTCCCCGGTTTCGTAGCGTCCTGTCCTCCACCTTCCCACTGACCTACTCTTTCCCCCACCTGCATCCCTCTCCTTGAACAGCCAACCATTTTGACCCGACCTCCTCTTTTTTTTTACCTCCCCCTTCCCTCTCCATTTCTTCCTTTCGTTTCTTTCTTTCCGACGATTGCGAGGCACCTCGGGTCGTGATTTTTTTTTTTTTTTTTGTACCTTATTTTTTTTTTTTTTTTCTTTCTTTTTTTTATCTCTTGACCCCGTCTCGACCTTTCCCCCAGTAACTTCTCCCCTTTCCCTCTGTTCCGCTCTGTCGTTCCGTCCATTTTCGGTCGACTCTCCCTTTTCCTGTAAGGTGCCCCTTCTAGATGGTTCCCTAGAGCCATTCTTTTGGCCCAAATCGATTTTTTCCACAAACATTTTTTTCCTTTTTTTTTCGCGAAGGGTCTAGACAGCTTTTTTTACCGGAAGACCACCTCTCCTTCCCCCTGACGCCGTAATATTGGTTGATCGTTCTCTGAATGTGATGAAATTTTCCTTTTTCTCATTCTAGCAACTGTCCCTCTTGTCTCCCCTCTCTGTCCCCTCAGCGGTGGTAGCTCGGTTCTAGTTTTTTCTTAGAAACCTTCTTTCTCAGCAGACGCATAGCTCGGACCTGTTTCCCCCCCAAAGCCTGCTGCTAATTGCCTTTTTTTTCCCCACCTCCAGTGGGTTCCATATGCCCGCGTTCGGCTCCCCCTCCACGCTTACTTCCCCCCCTACCGCTCCAAAGGGACGGTCCCTCGCCCTTTTGCTCCGTCTTTTGCTGGCTCGCGCGATTTTTTTTTTGATGCACTCACTCCCTCTTTTGACTTTATTTTGCTTGGTTCCTGATTTTTTTTCTTTTCCTAGCTGGGCAGTCATACATTCCCTCTGTTCCGTTATTTCCTTCAGTTTTGTCTTTTTTTTTCCTTCTGAGTTCACAACAAGTATCCTCCATTGAACACGTTTCCATGGTGCCCCTCCCCCCTCCTGCTCGTCAGACGATTTATATCTTTTTTCCCTAACAAGTTCTGCCGTTCCTATTTTAGCCCTCCGCTCCTCCCCACGCAGTAGTTCCTTTATTAGTACGACATACCTCCTCGAAGATCCTTTTTTTTGTATATCCCCTTCTCTCTCTCCTACTTCGATCGATTTACTCCCCCCCCCCCCCCCCCATTTTTCAGGAGGGCGTTTTTTTGTTCCGTTTTCTTTTCATCTCCGGAATCCCTAGCCCCCTTCTTGCCGATGTCGTCCCTTTCCTTTAAGAGTAACCCCGGTCCCCGAGAGCGTACTGTCCTTTTTCCTTTCCCGCTCAGTGCCTTCGACCCGACTATGTGATTTTCTGCATCCCCCCTTAAAAGTTAATTTCTTCCTTTCCTCCCCTTTCGGATGAGCTCCTTTTCCGAGAGCCCTACCCGTACGCTGTCACCGTTTCTCTTGCCCACTAATGGACACTGCTTGTCAACGCTATCTCGAGGCGAGCGTTTTTTCGAGCTTGTTTGCAAGGTCAAGTCTTTTTTTCTCTTGTTTTGGTTTTTTCTTTGCGTGTTTGTATGTAGTGGTGTCTGTTTTTTGTGTTGTGTGTTTGTTTTGTGAAATCCCTCCGTTTTTTTTATTGGATTTCTTTTCTTTTTGTTTTTTTTGACTAGTTTTTCTTTGTCCTTTTTGTGTGTCCGTCGCGTCTGAGTTTGGTTTCGATTTCTGTCCCCCACTCTCCCCCTCCGATTGTACGATATAAAGTCTTCCTTTTCCTTCTCTTATACTTTTAATCTTTTTCCCCTCTTGTCGCTTTCGCGACTACGCCAGCGGGTTTTATTAGTCTTTTCCTTCTCGCTTAGTAACTTGAAAGAGTTCCAATTTTCGGCATTCAACGTTTTTTTCTCCCCGCCATGACTATGGCGTTTCGCACTATTGCACGTTTTTGTAGAATGTCTTCGGCCACCCTCGTCCTAGAGTACTGAATTCGCTTCGTTTTTATTTTTTGCTCCGTGGTGGGGTTCCTTTTTTCAATTTTCTTTGATATTTTTTTGTGGTTGTTTTTTTTTTCACCAGTATTTCGCTCCGTGCCTCTCCTCTCAGACTCTTTCTCTCTGCTCCAGTGCACAATGAAGAGTGAGCTGAGTCCGAAGCCTTACCCCCCCACCACACCCCAACAACCACTTCACACCCACCCACCTCGGCCTCCTCTTGCTTCGTTATGTCTCCCTTTTGTATTTTGACCCTAGAGTGGCGCAGCTTTTTTTGTAGATATTACTCCCCTCTCTCCCCTTTATTTCTGCTCCGTCCTTCTGTTCTCATAGTGAAATCTTCTCAGCAGAGTCAAACACCCTCCCCACCCCCCCCTCCTGGCCCAACCAACCTAGTGTCCGTCCCCCCTACCGGGCCTCTTTTGGCTGAACCCGCCGCGATAGCGATGTTCTCCCCTGCCCCCTCCCCACAGTCATGCGTTTCCTTACATTTTGTATTGCCCCCTCTCCGATCACTTTTCCGCATGTCTCTGCCTGTCTTGATTTCTAACATCAATTTTCACGCACCTTCCCCCCTCTCTTTTTTACTCTTTCCTGCTCTTGCCGCTGCCACTCCCTCGCAACCAACAACACCTGCCCCCCCTCGCCACCTCGCACCCACCCTAAAACCTACCCTAAACCGCCGACCCGACTGAAGATCCCTCCCCAAGCCCTTCTCTTCCCCCTTCCCTCTCAACCCGGAGGAAACGTTCTCACGCTCCCTCCTCAATGTTTCCCGAATCCCACTTTGCCCTCGTCTCTGTACCGTCGGCCCAATTCCCCTTCTCCCCGACAGCAAGCTCCGACGACTGCCCCTCCCCCTCTTTCCAAGGCCTATTTTCTT
>Ga0179593_1220630_pt1 | contig 12646 bp, 16 predicted proteins | sample CZODoug2_1_08_16_FD_185931 | JGI IMG/M metagenome (GOLD analysis project Ga0179593, IMG submission 185931) | Vadose zone soil fungal communities from Angelo Coast Range Reserve, California, USA - CZODoug2_1_08_16fungal (PacBio error correction) | ecosystem: Environmental > Terrestrial > Soil >... | reverse complement strand
TTCTTCTCATGTAGTCTCCCCTGGGGGGGGGGGGGGGGGGGGGTTTTTTTTTTTGGGGGGGAGGGTGTGGTTTGGTTGTTTTGGGGGGGTGGGTTTTGGGGTGGGGTTTGGCTGGAAGTTCCTGCTCTTTTGAACCTCTTGCATCCACCCCCCCCTCGCCTTTCCCCCCCCCGGACACTTTTCTTGTTTTTTTTACCGCAGGGGACAGTCTCTATGTCGGCGTTTTCCCAGTCTTCCTTCTTTCTGTTTTTTTTCGGCAGCTGCTTTCCCCTCGACCATAGTGGTCTGAATCGGGGGGTTTTTTTTTTTTGGTGGGGGGCAACGGATCCTTCCCTACCCGGAGTGTCCACCTGAACCTATCCCATTTGTCCCCCCCCCACCCCAGGTTGTTTTTTTTTGTCCACCACAGGAATAGTTCGTCCTTTAACAACGCAGAGGATCCCCCACATTGGACAATTGCCTGGGGGGGGTTGGGGGTCGGTTTTTTTGGCGCTTGTGTTTGTGGGTTGGGGGCTTGTTGTCGGGGGGGGGGTCAACATCTAATACGAGGCTTTCCCCTTCCTTTCTTCTGTGGCCAACTGGCCAAAGTTACCCAGGCTTTCTCTGGTTTGTCCCAGCCTTCCAGACACCTTTTTCGCCAAACCTTTACCGTGTTCTTACCGGGACCTAGTGTACGTGGTCTCAACTCCTTTATTTTGTTTTTCCCCAAAAACCAGTGGACGCTATAACGCGTACCCCTGAGGGACCCGGGTTCTTATTGGACGTTAAAACACGACATTCTTAAACTCCCAATCTAGCAAGAAACAAACTAAATTCTAGTAGGAAAAAAAGCGACAAACCACACCCCCCCACAACACACAAGAACAATAACACCACCAAGGCTCTTTTTTTGTCAGGTCTCCAATCTCCCTTGGGCTTTGGCTGGGTGAAATTCCCCTCCTTTTCCCCCCAGCGTCTACCCTTCAGTACAGGGCAACCAGCGTCACCACCCCTTGTACCGTTCTGTTGGAAAGTCCAGAGCAGGATGGCGGATTTCCCCCCCCCCACCACCCCTCCCCCCCCTCCGATGGCCTACTACTTCGACCCTGGGGGGTTTTGTGGCCCCCCCCAACCCCCCCCCCACAACCCAGACGATTTTACCAACGGAGATCGCTTCCATCGTTCCAGGGGAAGGGCTTCGGCGACGACCCTTTTTTGTTGTTTTGGGGTTTGGGGTTGGGTGGGGGTGGCCCCCCCCGGACGCCCCCTTTCCCCCGCACACTGTCCCCAGTTTTCCGCATGGCTTCCCTTCCCCCAAGACCGCGAGTTTTGAAGGGAGGGGTACCCTCTGTTCGACAGGGGATTCATACCGCAGATTCCTTCTTTCCTCAAGGCCCCTGGCGGCTTTTTTCCCTTTCTGAGGTTTTTTTTTGACTCAAAAAACAAAAAACAAAAGTTAATCCGCCTTCTTTCAAAATCTTCCCCCACAACCGCTTCCCTTTTTTTCCAGCGGGTTCAAAAGTTCTCCCCCCCCTTTGGCAGAGGAACACAACCCTTTTGCGGCTCGGGGTTGCCCGTGCCGTTTCTGGCTAGCTTCGGTGCAAATCTCTATCCTCGCTTCTCCTTGTCTATCCACCACGGGGGTGATGTCGAGGGGTTGGGGGTCCGGTGTCCTCTTTTTTGTCTTCCTCTATCGCCGTCTTCCCCCCTCCCCCCCCCGGTACACCCTCCTCCTCCCCCCCCCGTACTTTCCCCCTGCCCCCCCCCCCCATCACCCCACCTTCTCTATCCCCTTAGTCCGATTGTTTCCCTCGCTCCCCAGTCCCCTCCGTTATACTTCCTCTTCTCCCCTTTCGTCCGCTATCCTACTTCCTTCCTCTTCCGCCTTTCCCTGCACTCCTTCTCCTTTCTTCCCCTGCGGCTGCCCCCTGCCTCTCCTCTTCTTCCCTCCCTAACCTATACCCCCTTCCACGCTCCCCCCACTTCTTTCCGAGAGTTCTTCCCACTCCTTCACGTCGCTCCCTTCTTTCTGTCTCGCCTAGCTCGCCCTCTATGCACTGATCGGCTTCTTCCCCCCCAATGATTCCGAAGCCGAGGTCTGAGTTCGTCTCTTCTGCGTGCGGGCCCGAGTAATGCCGTTCGGTCACCGCCAGCGCCTTTCCCTGTCCCCGCGACGGATTCCCCTTTTGCTCAGGCACATGTGTTGACACACCTCTTGTGCTCCGGGGAAGAGTGTCTCCGTTTTCCTTCGCTTTGTTTGTTCCCAGTTTCTCGCTGGAATCTCTCCGTCCTACCGGAACTAAGTTTCGGGTAGTCTTCTTCATTTCGGAGGATAAGTCAATTACTCCTAGTTGTATACCCGGTCACCCGTCTTTGGCCCGTCTCACGGACGGAATTGCCCCTCCCCTCGTCGCCGTACCCAGTTTCCAAACTTGGAAACCTCTCCACAGTTCTGAAGTAGTCGCCTCTTTTCCAACAAGGGGTTGTGTTTTACAGAGGCTGGACACACCATCACTTGATACCTCCCCCAGAACACGTGGTCTTGTCCGTCCCCCCCCCCCCCGACACAGAGTGTCTTTTTCCCCCTCTTCCTTACCGTCGATGCCAGCAATTATTCCTCCTTTTTTTAATGGCACTGATGTTCATTCCGAGGGACCATCTTCCTTCTGAGCGGCTTATATGTCTTGCCTTAGTTTCGCTTGGACAAGCGCCTTTCCCTAAGCATCGGACCGGCTGACCCACCGAAGGGCCCTTTTTTCACAACAAACACAGGTTAGGCAAAAAAAGGAGCAGTTTCGGTGAGATCTATATGTCCCCTACTATTCATTTTGTTGTGGTTTATTGAGAGCCATAAATCAAACATTGTTTAACCAAACACCCCCAATGTTTTTTTGTCCGCATTCCCAGGCCCCCCTTTCAAGCCCGCGGTTTCATGGTTTTCCCGAGTAGTCGGACCCTTTCTCTTTAAACAACACACCTCCCAAAACGAAGTTTTTATATAGGAAGAGGGCTTTTTCTCCGGTAGTCCGTGGTTTCCCATCTGTTTACCATCACGGGTTGCCTCCCACCTTTTCCGTGACTTGATGTCACGCGCAAACGATCGCCCCCTCCCTTTCCTAAGGCATTCCCAACCTATGTTGGTGGACGCCCTCCCCCTACCCAACCCTGTGTCTTGGCTTTCTTCTGGGGACCCCGTTCTGTCCAGCGCACGGGATCCCCCCTTCGACTCCCTTTCTGACGACGATTTTTTTTTTTTTTTGTGGGTGGGGGGGTGCCTGTTCCCCTGTTTGCGATCGGTGTGGACTGCCTGTCCGAGTTCGTTCCAAGTTACCCCTTCTGGGGCCCCCTCTTTTGGAGTACCTTGAGCGTCCTTGAATGATCCCTTCGCTCCCTTCCGAGCATCGCCGTTTGGTCGGAGTTCCATACGTTTTCCGCGAATATAGGGTAAAACGGAAGACCCCCCTCTTGCCCTGTGTCTGTCTGGTACCCTTGTGTTTCTTTGTTGTGGTCTGAACCCTGGCCCCCCCGGTCCCCACATCCCCAAAAACTTTCCAAGGTCTTGAGCCAAGCTGGTAAAGTACCTTGTCCGTCTCCCCCAGGTTTGTTATGCGTAGTTGAGGCCGCTTTTTTCCTTTATAGGGCAAATTTTTGAATCCCCCCTCATCTCTGAACATCGGACCATTTCTTAGGGCTCCCTGTTCCTTACGGAACTTTTTTCTCACCTGGCTATGGGTGGCGAACGTTTGGGGGTTTTTTTGGAACAGGCGCGGCACCAGAAGGAGGGCCGGTGTGGGGGACTTCAAGAGTCAAAGAGGAACTCCTCTTCATTAGGAAAGTGAAAACCCACGAGAGAGAAGCTTCAAATTGCCAGAGCAGCAATTTTTCTTTTCCCAAACACCAATTGGAGTCAATGCCCGTAGATCCCTTCTTTCTCACTCTGTGTGTTCCGCATTCTCTTCCAAATTCGCGGTCGTGTTTTAAGCGAGAGGCCCGTACATTTCGTCCTTTCCCAGTTTCGGGGCGATTTTCGACTTTTCCGAGGACGCCTCCCGTGGCCTTCCTTTTGTTTTGTTTTGGGGGGGGGTTGTTTTAATCCGATTTCGCGAACCCTCTTACTGTGGTTCCCCCAGTTCTAGGCCTAGTCGATCCTGTGTAATGCAACCCACACAACCACAACCAACCCTCAACACAAACACTACAAAGCCGCTTTTGCCTTACACCAATGACCTGGTACGCCTTGTTACGAGTTGACCGTCCGATTGTGTAAGTGAGAGGATGATCTCTGACGTACACAGCCCCCCCCAACAAACACCACAAAGTTGGTTGGTTGCGTGGACATCACCCCCTTTCCGAGTCTTCCTGCCCATGATTCGTAGGGTTCCTAGCCCTCGTCCCCAACCCCCTGACAGGCCTTGCGATGGAAAAGTTTGGTTCTTAGTCGGTGTTCTAGGAACTTCCTCTGGCACTCCTTTGTAGAACAATTAATTCTTTGTTAGTGAGGTTGCACCCCACGGAGAATCCATGTTTCCTGTGCAATTGCAAAGAAGAATTTCCTGGTCACGTTTGAGCTAATTCAGTTGCTGTCAAGTAAGTTGTGTGAAAAGTTGTTTTTCAGAGTCTTTTTTTCTCGAAACCTGGTTTTTGTGTGTGTGGTTCTTTGTTTCTCGGGGGAGGACCAAAAAAGTCCCCACCAAACCCAAACCCCCAACCCCCCAAAACCCAACACCCACAAAACAACAAAAACAAACCATTTCCATTTGGACCATTATGATTTCAGTACACAATCTTTTTCTTTGCCCCTTTGAAGTCATTGGAACCACAAATTCTTTTATTGTTTTGCCCCTTCCGCGGCGAAACCCCTAAGGACGGAAAAAAAAAAACCAAACCTCAAAAGGCACCTGCCCTTTCATATGAGAAGTCTATATAGACCAGCAACTGTTAACGTTTTACGTTGTTTTTTTTATGCGGGCTATTGGTGGTCGTTGGGGTTTTTACTTAGCTTGTCAGGCTTCCTTTTTAACCGTAATTGTAACATCTCTATTTTGTTACTCCTACCCAACCCCCTTCGTTTTTGTTGTTCCTATTGGGGGTGTGGGGTGTGGTTTGGGGGGGGGGGTTTTGTTTTGGTGGGGGGGTTCCGAGCTGACTGTTTTCCAAGGGACTGTTCTTGGGCATGACCTTTGGCCCTCCAATTCGACCTCGCCTGCCCAAACCCCGTTTTGTTAAGTGTGCTTGTTGTCCGCGACTTTTGCACGTTTCCCTCATGTTCTTTTTTTTTCTTTTCGTATTTAGATTGTTTTTCTAGATCCCTTTTCCCCCCCCCCCCGAACCCCAGATGGTCTGACGGACATTTTTCCCCTCCGACCTTTCTTTGTTTAACTGAAATCATATTTGGGTTCCACGGCCGGTCCTCAAACACCCCGGCCTTTCCTACAGACGAGAGTTAGACCCATGACCCTTCGTCGCCCTACGAGGATATGTGGACATTGTAAGGGCGGCTTGTTCACTTTCCCAAAGTTCAAGGCTCCTTTTTGGGAAGTCCGCCCCAGAAAGAGAACTGGGCTTCCCCGATTGACTAGGGTCCAAAAAAAAAACAAAAAAACAAGTGGGGGTGTTGGGGGGGGGTTGTGGCCGGTGGGTGTGTGGGTTTTTGGGGTTCTAAACGTTTTACACCCCCCACAACCCCCCCCAGGGTGTTGGAGTCCAAAAGCTGGCATCCTCTCTGTCCCCATGGCCGGTTTGAGGTTTACTACGAACTCGATCACCTTTTGCAGGATACTTCTGCCATGTGTATTGGAGGGGTGCTGCGCTTTTTCTTCCCCCTTTAACCAGCGGAACTTGTTCCACCGGAGTTTCCCTTTCTTAAAAAGGTTATTGTTTCCCATGCAATAGATTTTTTCTTGATACCCCCATTGCTAAGCTGACCTACTTTCTTTAAACAGCCCTTACCGTTATGTCAGTGCGAGTCAAATGCCCGTGCCCAGTTGCCAGGCGCTCCCGTTAGTTAGCACCATCACACCCAACTACCCCCCACCCTCCCGATCGGCCTTGGCCAGACAAAAGCGGTTTGTGATCATGGCTATCGGTACCCCCCCCAACAACAAATCCCTTTAAGGGGACAAACTCTCAGGGGGGAACGTGGGATCCGATTCCGAATTTTCCGCGCTCTCCCCCCTTTTCCAAAGGTAACGTTAACGGGTACTTTTGGGGTGGGGGTCTTGTCCCCCGGGGGGGGTGACACTGTTGGGGTGGGGGTGTTGGTGTGGGGGGGTGGGGGGGTGTTGGATGGGGGGGGGTGGGGGAGTGGGTGGGGTGGGGGGGTTGTTGGGGGGGGGGGAATGAGTTTATGGATGATTAAGTCGTAATATCTTTTTTTTCACTAACCCCCCCCCCCCTTGGGGGGGGGGGGGGGACCAAACCCTTCTTCTTTTTAAAAGTTGCCACCCCAGGGCAGTTTTTCCCTCCACCTTTTTTTTTTCCCCGTCCTTGCCTCCCCTTCGAGTTTCCTTTTCTTTCGTTAGGCGTGCCAGAAAGCACTTCCGATCCACCCGTCCAACGCCCGCTCTTCCCTCCTCGTGAAGTCAAACTTCCATTTGTTCCTTGGGCTTTGGGTGTGGGGGGGTGGGGTTGGGGGTAAGGACCCATTCGGGACCATTGGGGGGGGCGGTGGGGGTTTTCTGGCCCTGGAGGATTTAATGGGGCATAGTTCTTGTGTTACACGCGTGTGGGATTTTTTTCAAAACCATAACCCCCCCACCAAACAAAAACACCAACCCCGCAAACCACCCCCCCCTTTGAACCGATGTTCTTTTCAGTTCTCCGAATGGTCTTGTTGCTCGGTCAATGCCGTGAGGGGCTAAGTTACCCAAACCACCCCAACCACCCACCCACAACCCCCACCACCAAAACCAACAAAACAACCCCACAACCAAAACCCCCCCCCCAACACCCACCTTCCGTACGACGGGTTTTCCTTTCCCTAGGGCCTGCACCTTGTTGGTTACTTTGAACCTCCCTTTCTCCTGCTCACGCTCGCCCAAAGGTTCACCCGCTTCTTGTAATCGTCGACGCTTTCCCTTGCGCTCACGAGGCTTGTCCCCATTTTTCCGAAACGCCCCCCCCCCTCCCCCCCGGTTTTTATTGTGATTTGGTTTTAAGAACCCCCCATGAGTTGGAAGTCGTTGTTCCCCTCGTCTCGGTGGGTCTCTGGCCATTTTCTTCCGAAGTTGTACATTCCCGCCGATGGTAATATATGTTAAAATTGTGATACCTATGATCCCCCTTTTCCGTTCGACCCCTATGAAAGGACTTCGTTCTCTTGATTCTCGCCGCCCTCGTTTCGGACGATTTGAAAATTCCTTTTTCCTTTTACACTGTGCTGATTTTTTCCCTTTATTTACCTTCCCCTCTTTTTGGTTGAGATTCTAACAAACTTCCTACCCCTCCCCCCTTGTTTCACTCCCGTATTTTCAATATGTCCGTGATGCGTGTCCCTGACTTTTCCTCCGCTGCAGTAAACCAAACCACAACAATACACAACAACACCACAAAAAGCAAACAAAAAACCCACAACACAACAACGTTTATATTGACTCAGGCTTTTTTTTAAGTAGCAAGAGGTCCCTCCGAGGTTATCTTCTTCTTTTCCCTACCACCTTTTTTTTTCCTGATGGAAGACCAAGGACAGTCCCCCCAGAAACAGCTCGACTTCCCCAGGTTCTTTCCTTCCAACATGGAGTCCGACATCCCCCCAAACCCCCCCCACAAAATTGTTTTTTTCGTCATATGGGCAATCCCTTGTTTTTTTCCCGGGAATCTTCCTTCCCGCTAAGAACTCGGGGGTTTTTAGCGTTCCCAGTTTGTGACGAGCGTGTGCGTCTTTTTCGTTCCACAACCTTCCCTCCCAGGGTTTTGCGGGCAGTGTTCCCCTTGTAGTCCCCGTCGTCCACGTACGTGTCAATTCTCCCGACCGTACTTCGCATCCGTCGTAGCGGAGCTGCATATCCTTTTTTCCCCGTTTTTTTTATGCTTTTGGTTTTCACCCATCAAAAGTCTCGCTGCCCCCTCCCCCTGGGGGGGGTTGGGGGTGTGTGGGGGTTACCCCCACTAATTCCTGATACAACATCTTTGTTCCCCTAATTTTCTTTTCACCCTTTCCATTTGCGTCGTTGAAATTCTCTTTTTCCTTTTACGTGGATTCGACCCCCCCTTTCTTTAGGGACATCACACTTCGCTTTCTCGCCATCCGTCCATCTGGTCTGTAATTGAACATTTGGATTCCTTTTTTCCTTTTGTTCACCACCGTTGTCCCCGTCGTGTTGTTCGGGGGGTGGGTGGTTCGGAAAAAGGTAGTTCTTCCCCTTTTTTTCTGTTAACAGAGAAGTTCTTCTTGAACCTGCAGTCATAAAGAGAAGAAGGCCGTGGCGATTTTCATCTTTTTTGCGCCACTCGGGCTTTCCACATATTCCTAAGGGGATCCCGGTCCCACCCTCCGTTACTCCAACTCCCAAAGTTCCCGTATGTTACCCAAACCTAGAACAACACATATCCTCAAAAGGAACTACTACCACCCCCAACCACAACTCCCAACCCCACAACCCAACTAACAACAAACCCCACAAACAACAACAAACCAACCAAAATACCACCAAAATCTCTCTTTTGCCGTGGCATTTGTTGGGTAGTTTAGTTGGGGTGGGTTGGTTGTTTTTGGTGGGTTGGGGGACTTTTCCCCTTTTGTTCGTGGTGTGTTTTGTGTTGGTGGGGGTTTGTTTGTCGGTTCAACTTTCCCCCCCCTCCTGTTGTCGGAGACTCCCCTTCCACGCGGTTATTTCCAGGGAGAGGGGTCTTGCTGCTTGCCGATTGAGGACCCTTCTTCCTGTTCTACCTTAGATAGCGTCGACCTGTCTTTTCGTAGTAGCTTCCCCCCCCTACGTAGAGTCAGGGGTGGTTATCCCCGCCAATCATATTTCGGTCCCACCAACAATACAAAACCCCCTCACGCTTTTCCCAACTACTAAAAACCGTCCCCCTTTTTACTCATGTACCTGTCCGTTTTTTTGTAGGTTGGCTTGATGGACCCTGTCGTACGTTTTTTCCACTGCCCCACCAGTGAGATTTTTCCATGCCAAAGTACGTAGGGTTTTTTTATCCCTTCACCCAAAAACGTTTCCCCTTTCCGTGGTTTCGTCAACGTGGTTTTTCTCCGGTTGGGGCTTTTTTGAGTCACTTTCTTTCCCCTACTCGTTGTACCTGTCACACGGCCCCCGTTTTCTTTTTTCGGGGTTTGCCCCCCCGGCTCAACTTTCTTTTACCATTGTGACCATTTTGTAAAAGGCGCCTTTTGCCCAGAGACTAGTAGCTTTTTTTTCCTTAGTTTAATTGTGTTTTTTCAAACGCTTTTTTTTCTTTCTCCAAGAGCGGTTTTTTTTTTTTTTAGAAGTGCCATTGTTGTTCCCCCCCTGCGCTTTCAGGTTTACGCTTCTCTGCTGTAAACTGACTCCGTTGCCGATTTCACTCCCCCTTGCGGTTTGTTTTTCCCCACAACGTGGGGGGGTGGGGGGTTTTCGCGGGTTGCACTTCGATTTACCCCAAAAAAAAACTGTTTATTTTTTTTTGTTTGTTTCCGACGTCCTTGACCCCTTCCCCCTTTTCCCCTGATAGTTATGCGACAGTTCAGACTTCCTTTTTCTTTTGATTCTTGTTTTGTCCTTCGAGGCGAAAAGTGATTTCCCCTTGTCTTGACCCTTGTCCTTGAGGACCTTTTCCCATTCTTTTTCAACATATCTTTTTTTTCAATAAGACCATTTCAGTTTTTTTTTTTTCCTTTCGATATGTGGACCTTCCATTTTTCTCCTAATGCCCCCCTTCCTCAACCTGACCCATCTGTGACTAGCCTTCACCCCCCCCCCCCCCCCTTTTTGAATTACTTTTTCTTTCCCCTAGCGGGTGGGGGTGGTTGGGTTTGGGGGGTGTGGTGGTTTTTGTGTGGTGTGTGGGGGCGTTGGGGGGTGTGGGAACAAACAAACAAAAAAACGGGTATAGTTTTAGTCTTGTTGGTTTTTTTTTTCGTTTGTATTCAGATTTTGTTAGAAGTCCATCACTTTACTCCTATTTTTTCTAAGTCCGGACCTCCCCCTGCCTTTCTTGCCCTGACACTTCATCCTTGTTACCCAAACGGGACGGTCGACGAACTGAGAGGGGACTTGGGTTGGGGGGTTGCTTGTTTGATTTTTTTTGGCCCACCCAAACCAAAAAAAAAACCAAAACCACTATCTTGAGGAACACATTGCCCCCCTGAACCTTCCATCGTTCTTTTCTGGCCCTGAAGGATGATTTGCCCACCCTTAACAAGTTACTTCGTTTTTGTTTTTCCTGCCACCCACACCACCCCCGCCCAACACCCCGTCCCCAGACCGGAGCACTGGTGGAGCCGGGTCTCAAAACACCACAAACCAACCTCCCCTTGCATCGGTGAAAGTGGTCCTGACGTGTAGAACCCCCTTCCCTTCCGCCAGAGGCCATTTACCGGTTTGACTGGTTTTGAGACCCGACTGATTTTCCCTTTTCCCTTTCTATCTCGTACACTTTGATTTTTTTTTTTCCGGCTCTCCCTCCTACCGCGTTCCCAAAGCGGCAAAGGTCCCTTTAATTACCATTGTCTTTTTCCCCCCCGGTCTGTTGTGACATTTTCCTCTCCAGGTTTTTTTTTTTTTTTCCCAAAAGTTTCGCCCTCTCAGAACTACTCTCACCGCCCCACACCCCCCACCCCACACCAAAACACCCACCCAGTTTCTCAATCCCCCCTTCTTTTATCTATTCCCCCCCCGATTCCCGGGAGGGCGTTTTTTTCGCCAACATCTCCTCTCCCGCAGAACCTCTTTCGCCTGGCTTTAGGACAACCACAGACCGCCTCTTTTTAGCACCTGACCCCCTTTTTTTTGGATGGTGGGTTGGTGGTCGGGGTGATCTACTAAGATCACGCTTCACCCGTAGCCCAAGGCCATTGTTCTCTTTACACAACCCCAACCCCCTTGGGTGTGTTTTTTGTTTGTTCGGGTGGGGGGTGGTGGGGTTTGGTGGGGGTTTTGGTCTTTTTTTTTCCCCCCTATCCTAGCCTCTTTATTATATGTTTCCTCCCCACCCGCCTCTTTTGCCCTGCGCTTTCCCCTTCCCACCACCCCCCCCAACCCCCCAAACAATAGCCTCGCCAAACCATTTTTCTTTTCCTTTTTTCCATTACGAATCCCGTGGCCCCGAGTTCGAGCTAGAGTTCTTTTCCCCGTCAGTCCTTTTTTTTCTCCACGGTTAAAATTCCCCTTCCTTTCCCCCCCGACTCTTTTCGGACTTCGTTTCCTGCAGGGTAAATCTTCCCCTGATTGCTAGTTTTGAGGTCCTGTGAGTTGGGGGTTGGTTGGTTGGGTTTGGTTTGGTGTTTTCCTGTTTGAATCGTCCGTTTTCACAGAGACTTTTCCCCCCACATTTTCTTTTCCTTGATACAGGACCTCCTGCGGGGGGGTGGTTTGTTGTTAGGGCGGGGGGGTGGTTGGTTCGTTCCATCAGGGGTGGGGGGTCTCGTGCTGAGAGTGTGTGGGGTGTGGACTCCGTTTGGTGGCTTTTTGCGGGAGTGGGTTTGGGGTGCGGGTGTCGGTTGGTGGTTGGTTTGACCCACCCGAATTTGTACTCTCGGTCTCTCCCTGGTTTCCGTTCTTGTCGTGCGGCCTGCTGGTCAGGGGTTTTGGGCTTTGGTGCTCTTCCCCTCTTGGGGTGCGGGTGCTTTCTTCGGTGTTTAACTTGTTTGTTTTGCTTGTTGACCAACCCCAATTCCTTGTTTGGGTGGTTTTGGTGTGTCAACACCGAAAAAACCACAGGTCTTAGGTCCTCCAACAGTTCAAGTCCTCCTTCTTGTACCCCTTGCCATTGCCTGACACGTTTTTTTCGCATGTCTTATCCAGTAATCGTTCCCCCCTACACGGCTCGCAACGCTTGTTGGTTGGGGGGGTTGGGGGCGGGGGGGGTGGGTGGGGTGGGAAAAACTCTCCCTCTTTTTTTTCTTGAGGACAGTCTTCTTCATTCAGTCGCTTTCTAGATTTTCCCATCGATCCCCAGACATACGTTGTATTGGCCCTTGTGCTTTCCTCCCCTCTGTGGGCAGGCGGCTTCCAGATTTCGATCGGTCTCTTAAAGTAAGGTTCGGCTTAAGTTGTCCTCCCCTACGCCCTTGTTTCGCCTGTGTGGTTTGTCTTTTTCCCCTATTTATTTTTTGAGTTCCCCCCTGTTCCTGGACCGTTCCTCTCCCTCTTTGCGCTGACGTTGAGCATCGGACTATTTCAACCACTCCGTGTTATTGCTGAAAGTGGGTTGTTTTGGGGGTGTTGGTGGGGGGGTGTTGGTTGGGTTTTTGGGTTTTGTGGCACCTTTTTACTTCTTTCCCGATTTTTCCCCTCCTCTTTTTGATTTTTGAGAGACCCCCCATAAACTTTTTCCGTCTTAGGCATCAAACCTACGTTCGGTTCCTCTTACGATTGCGTCGTTCCGGGCGCGTTCAACGATGAAAGAATTTCCCTGTCCTATTCGACTAGGTCTCATAGGTCGGACAGGCGGGCCTGATCCATACGGGTCCTCACCACTCTACCTTGACTGCTGGCAGCGAAATCTTCCGGTTCGA
>Ga0179593_1819421_pt1 | contig 12647 bp, 24 predicted proteins | sample CZODoug2_1_08_16_FD_185931 | JGI IMG/M metagenome (GOLD analysis project Ga0179593, IMG submission 185931) | Vadose zone soil fungal communities from Angelo Coast Range Reserve, California, USA - CZODoug2_1_08_16fungal (PacBio error correction) | ecosystem: Environmental > Terrestrial > Soil >... | reverse complement strand
ACGTACTTAATCAATCTCTTTTCCTGTTAAGTATTGGAGCGAAATCTTTTTTTTTTCCTTTCCCTTTGAAATGTGTTTTGACACCGACAAGAGGAGCAAGGAGTCCTGACTTTTTTTTCTTCCCCTCTGCTTTTTTTCCGACATACAGTGTGCTTCTCCCTTTTCTTTCTCTCTTTTCCAACGAAAAATACAGTGCCATGTAAAGAATGTTCCCGATCTCCCCCCCATGGCCGTTTATGACTGAGCGAATATGTGATTCATCTCTTTTTTTTTTTTTTTTCTTTCCCTCTTTCTCAGACGCTCATTGGCTTACCCTCTGCCTTTTTTTTTTTTTTTCCTTTCTTGAAGCGTCGTAGTGCTGATGTTCTCTTTTACCCTTTTGAAGCCAAGAGTGCAAGAGCGCCTTCCTTTTGGTGCTGGTTTGACTGTCATTTCTCTTTTCCCCCTTTCTTTCTGATAAGATTTCGAGCTTCCCCCTTTGCCTTTGGATTCTTTTTTCGTGACCGATTACGCTGGTGAGACGTATCTCGCGCCCTTTTTTTTTCCTCCCCCCATAATGCCGGTGGCGGTTATCGTGCATCTCTCTTTTTTTTTTTGATGAGAGATTTAAACGCATACCCTCCCCCTTATTTCCCCGGTCAACATACCGATATACGAAAACTCTTTCCCTACCCCTCACAGGAAACTCCCCCTCCCCTTCCTTCTCCTGCCCCAGTCCGCCAGCTCGAAAATCCTTTCTCCCCCCTCCCCTTTTTTTTAATCCCCCATCGCAATGCGACATCCCCCCCTTTTTCCCAATCATGTTTTTCGTTTTTTCCCTTACAACACCATGCGGCATTATCTAACCCGGCAAGACGAAAGCTTCCCTCTCCCCCCCCTCCCCCCGCAGCCCAGGTGTAACAAATCAAGCGTCTTTTCTTTCATTTTGATGTACTTGAACACAAGATCCAAGCATAAATAATCCCTCCCTTTTTTTCCCCTTCCTTTGTACTCGCCAAGAAATTCTTTCCCCTTCTTCTTTTCCCCCAGTCAAGATAACCAAAGCCGATCCTCTTTTTGTTTCCTATGAAACACCAATCGCCCTCTAATAGGCAAATTGTCTCTCCCCCCTCCCTGCTTTCCCCCCCACTGTAAAAACTCGCCCTTCCCCCCCACTAAAGAAAGGTAAACGCACTATCTTCCTTTTCCACCTTTCCCTTAGCTGACCAGGTCGACTATACCATACCGTCCTCAACTTTTCCTTCCCCCCTCTCCTCTGCCTCTTTTGAACGTGAGCATCGCCCAGATTCGTCCCCACTTTTTTCTTTCCTTCCATAAAGGAAACAGCAAACCCCTTTTCCCGTACCTCTTTCCCTTGCTACGCGATGAAATCCAAGAAGCTCCCCTTTTCCCTCCCTTTTAAGAAAGCATCCCAAGGCTTCCTTTTTTCCTCCCGAACTGATCGCTGACACTCTTTCTCTTAACTTCAGAGCGACTGCAAGCAAGAAGCTTTCTTTTTTCTTTCATTCAGAAAACCAGTTTCTTACTTTTTCCCTTGATAGGTGAATAGCCTCACCAGATTTCCTTCCTGCTCAATAATCAGTGGCTTTCACCCCCATTTCCCTCCGTGCAGAGCCAAAAAAACAGCAATCAGCCACCTCTCTCTAATGGTTTCGATTTTTGGCCTCTCCTCACGAGCAAAAGAGGGAAACAAATTAATGACTCCCTCCTTTTTCTTCCTCCCCGATCTCGCCTGATCAAAACGATTCACAGGAACCCTCTTTTCCAAACCTATTTTCCGTGGATGGGCATCATTTTTTCCCCCCTTCTCCCCGCAGCCTGAGCTACAGCAAATGCTCCTTTCTTTCTAGCCACCATGAATGGTATGAAATTCCTTCCCCCCCTTCTTTTCTCTTTTGGGGGTATGCGTATTATCTTTGAATGCTGTCCCTTCCCAAAAAAATGCATAGCAAACGCTTCCTTTCTCCCTTTTTCTCCCAAACACGTATTAATTCAACTTAGAAGGAACCTTTCTTCCCCTTTTTTTTGTTCTCCCCAGTCTTTGTAAAGATCGAGTGCGCTCTCTTTCCCTGACAGAATAGAAGCGTCCTCTTTTTGCGGATAAAAATGAGGAAGACACTTTTTCCCCCTCCCCGCCTTTTTTTTCTTTTTCCATTACCGCAGGAACACACCTGGCGGCTCTCTTTCTTTCCGACAATTAATTGGAAGGCAGGCTCTTTTTCCGTTCCCCTTTTTGGAACCTTCAAGACAGAAGATTTTCTCTCGGCCCTTTTCCGATGCGTGTCCCCCATGCTTGTTCTCGTCTCCCCTTTTTCCTTTTCCTAGAAATGCAGATTGCTAATCAACCTTCTTCTTTTTTCCTTTCATCACCCTTGAACCGGCGCATTCGTGTTTTACGATGTCGTCCTCGTTTTTTCTTCTTTCTGACGCCTCGACATTTGCTTCTACCTCTTTTTCCTTCAGCGATTGCCCGCATGTGGCCATCCCCTTTTCTTCCAACCTAATCCTTCGGACGTAAAATCTCCCAAGAACGTCCCTTCCCTCCCCACGGCTTTCCCTTGCTTCACTTCCCCCTTCCCGCAGCGATACAGTGATGAGGAACTCCCTTTTTTCTGTTTTCTACTGCAGGTAGCGCAATAAGACTCCTTCCCCTCCCCTCCCCTCGCCGAAGCAAATCACCAGATCTTCTTCTCTTTTTTTTCTTTCTCCCGCGACGGCGGACCGAGATTTTTTTTTTTTTTTTCCCTCCCTTCTTTTACTCTTCCTATTCATATGTCCTTTGAAGTATTAACTTGACGTCCCCTCTTTCCCTTGCCCTTGCGAAATGTAGATGATACTCCCTTCCCTCGATTTCCCCCTCCTCTCTTTTCGCAAAAAGACCTTACTGTTGCATATGCACCACTTCCCCCTAACTTTTTTGCGCGCCATTTGAGCCGCGGTAATCCTCGACAATTCAAAGATTCCCTTCACCCTTTCTCTCCCCTCTTGAGCAATCCGACGCGCACATCGTGCCTCCCTCTTTTTCCCCCTCTCTACAGAGTTATATCTCTCTTTTACCCCCCCTTTTGGGACTCGATGCAGGAACTACAGAGTGGTATCCCTCTGTTTCAGTTCGCGCAGCATTGCCTCCATTCTGCGAATTTCCTTTTTTTTCCCCTTTGGAAAGAGCAATATCCTTGTTCTTTTTACCCCCCCATCTTTCCCGCCCGTTTCAGGTGCGACGTGTTTACCGACGACCCTTTCCTTTTTTTTTTCCTGCGAACGCAAGGAGAAGCGGTGGCCTCGCGTCTTTCCCCCCTCTCTGTACAGCATACAATTCGCAAACCTTCTTCCCTTCCTTTTTTTCATACATACTACAAAGGACAATAGAATATATTCGCCGCTCTCCTTTTTCCTTTTTCCCTGCCGAAGCTAGGAGCAATCCGCCTCCTCTTTTTTTCCCCTGTGCGGCGCCCTACAGATACCTTTTTCTTTCTTTCCTTCTTGTTCTTTTCGACGCGATTTACTTATGAGCGGCCCCCCCTTCGTTCCCCCTCCCCTCCGGCTCCTTCCCGCATGTCACCTGTTATCCCGCTTGCGTTTTTTCTTTTGTGTACGATGCATCAAGAGCTAAACGCCTATTCTCTTTGCTTTTTGCCAGATTCAACGAAGGATTATGAGGTGCCGGTTTTTCGCCCCCTTTTTCATGCTACTCCGGAAAATGCGGTCTCCCCCCCCCCTTGAATATCACCGTGCCGATCCCTCTCGCCCTCATGTTAACTCCACCGCGTACACTCCCTCCTTTTCCCCTTTCCGTCCTTTCTTTCTTGCATACGGAAAGGCATGTATGTCCCTACTTCTTCCTTTCCCCTCTCGGCGAATGGAACGTGAAGGCGCCCTCCCCTTTCAGCTGAGAAGTGGCGCAGCAGATTTCCCTCCCCTCTTTTTTTTTCCCCCCTTCCATGCTTCCATCCACTTTTTTTGCAGCCGAGTCTCTTGCAACCTCTCATGAACAGGCGCAGCGAGAGCCCTTTTTTCTTTTCTTCTCCCCTTCCCCCTTTTCCATGGTCAGAAGCAGGTATCCTCCACGTCCCTTTTTTTTTTCTCTCCCGATGTCGAGCAGAGGCTTCCCCCCCAATTTTTCGCGCCAGTTTCCGGGCGAAGTGATCTCCCTTTTTTTTTTTTTTTTTTTTTTCAACAACATCTAAAAGTGGTCTGCTCCTCTTCTTCCCTCCCCCTTCCAGCAGGCCATATCAGAGAAGGGGAGTTCATCCTTCCCTTTCTTTTTTAGAACTTTAAAAGGCCACTTTCTTTTCCTCCTTCCCTATCCAGATAGTTAAGAATGATGCTCCTTTTCCCTTCTGAGTTTTTCGAAGCTGATCTGTGAAGATACGTTTTGGCATCCCCCTTCTCTCCCCCTTTCCCCCCTTTCCTCGTGCGGATGAATGCTTGGTTCCCCCTTTAGCAGGATATTTTTTCTTTGTTTTTTTAGGTGGGTGAGATGGTCCCTCTCTCCCTTTCTCCCCCTTACGTAATGCGCGGCCCCCCCTTTTTATTGATGATGGTTAGCATGGCCTCTTGACCTTTTTCTCCTAGTACTCCTTTGCATTAATTGAAAGTAAAGCCTTCTCTTTCTCCCCTCTTTTTTCCTCAGCACAGATGGCGTGCTGCACTTCCTTTCTTTTTCCTCCAGTGCAATCATTACTAGATCGCTTTTTCTGCGCCTTAGGCGCAAGCGATTTTTCTTCCCCCGCTTTTCACGATCAGTATTCTTATCTTTTTCCCCTCTCCGAGAATTGCGATGCTGCTTTTGAGTTCTTTTCATTGAAGCAGATTAAGGAGCACAGGCTTTCTTTTTTTTTTGCCTTCATCCTTCTCATCCTCTTTTTGACATTTGCCTCGTATTTATTCCTTACTTTCCCCCCTCTTGCAGAATAATGAACGCGGATGGATCCCTTTTTGGTCTCTCTCAGCTTTTACTGGATAGCTGAACATGGGAGAATAGTGATTTCCCTTTTTTAACTTAAGCATAGTAAGGAGACTTCCTGCTTTTCTTTTTCCCCCTTCCTCCTCCTTTTGACTTGGGACATTCTCCTTTCTTTGATTCCGACAAAAGGCAAGAAGCCTCTTTTTTTTTTTCCTTACCCCCCTTGATTGCTATACCGCCAGTTTTTTTTTTTTTTCTTTTTTTTTTTGCCGAGTGAGATCTACAAAAAAACGCCCCCTTCCCTTTCCTTTGCGCCAAATAGATGTCTTTTTTTTTTTCTTCTGGTTTCCCTGTTCTTTTTGCTTTTGATTGTCCGCAAGTCTACCAGAGACTTTTGTTCCCCCCCCTTTTTTTCTCGATTCAGGCGCGGAGTCTTCTTCCTATTTTCCCTAGTCCGTGACAGCGAGATAACCTTCACTTTTTTCTTTTTGGATTGTTTCCCATTGAAGACATGTTTATTCCCTTATATTTCTCCCCGATTGATCAGGGCGAACGCTGTTGCGCATCAGATAAGCAGTGTCTTTTTCTTTTTCTTTTTCGTGCTATTACGCTCATTGGAATGTGCGTATATATGACTTTTTTTTCCCCCCCCCTTGCCAAGACTGGACGGGTATAGTGAACTTCTCTTTCTAATTCTTCCCTCCCGCCCCAACAAGGCAATTATTTTCTCCCCCTTCTCCCCATCCCTTTCCACCAGCGTCATTAGGAAAACTACACCATCTTTTTCTCCTCCCCTCTTGCAGGCGATGCGCAAACAGTCTCTCGCTATACTTCAAATAGAATACTTTACGTTCCCCCCCCCCTCAAAGACTTGCCATGCCCCCACCCCAGCAAAAGAGCCCCCTCCTTTTGTTCCCCCAGTAAGTAAGATATTCCCCCCTCTCTCCCCCCCATCAGTGCCAGCGAAAGCTTTTTCCTTTTTTTTCCCGCCCCCCCCCCCGAGGTTTTTAACCAATAAGAGCTATTTTTCAAATTGCGTCTCCCTTTTCGGATGCAACAACACTCCCCCCTTCCCCTCAGTTTGGAACGCCTCGAAACAGTTTTTTTCACTTCCTCTGTCCCTTCCCTTCTTAGGGCGTTTTAGAACCTCCCAGCTCCCCCCCTTTCCTCCCCCCCCCCCTTTTGTTTGTGGACTTCCCCCCCATCTAACAATTCAGCGTAGAGTCTATTCACATTTATTCTCCCCGGTACCCAGAAGATCTTGCCTGGCCCCTTCTGCACAAACACTTGCAATCGATAACCACCACGTTCAAAAACTCCCCCCTGTCTACCGATGGAGTCCCCCCCCTACCCCCTGAAGCCTCTTTCTTCCCCCCCCCATGAGCAAGCACTAGCTCCCCTCTTCTTCCCTCCTTCCTTGTACAGAAAATCCATGTGTCCTTCTTTTTTTTTCTTGTATGACGTGATCATCCCGTTTCCCCCTTTTTCTCCAATGGTAAAATGCCGTAAATGCACAAATAGTACATCCTGGCCCCCCCTCCCCTCCCCTCTCCGGGAGAAGTTTGCCCATCTTCAGTGCACTTCCCTTCACTGCGCCATCGGCTGCCCCCCTTTTTTTTGCCCCTCCTCAACCTAAGCAGCATCCCAAGGCTACAAGGAGTCCTCTTTTTCCCTCCCCCTTTCCCCGTCCCTGATTCGTGAAACTCTCCTTCCCCCTCCCTTCGCCAGACGATCATGCCCTCTTCCTACATTTTCCTTTCCCCCAATGAGTGCAGCAGCACCACACGTGCTCATTCTCTTCCTTCCCACTTTCTCTATCTGTTGACATATGCCGGGCCCCGTCCTCCTTTTTTTCTCCCCCCTCCTATGAAACGCCGTTCCCCTCCCGCCCATTTCGACAGGCAGGACTATTACTTTTTCCCCTTTCTTGCTTCGAGCTTTTTATTCTTTTCCCCCCTCTCGAGAGAGAACTAAGCTTCCCCTTTTTTCCTTCCCTTACTCCGCTAGGCGATCAGATTCTAGAATTATCCCCCCCCTTCTCCATTCAACCGTTTGGAACAAATTTTTTCCCTTTAGTTAGCTTTTTTTCTTCTTCCTCCGGCCCCTTAATTTCCCCAATTTCCTTTTTTTTCGAGCGACAGCCTACGAAGACTCAAATGTCCTTTTTTTCCCTTTCTCCTGTTCTTTTTTTGCTTTGAGGTAGAACAAATATTTTCTCTCTCTTCCCACGAGTCGAGTTTTGCTTGAAAAGGCCTGAAAGTTTCCAAGCCCCCCCTCCCCCCTTTTCGCCAGGAAAAACTGGACGCGTCTTTCTCTCTTCCTTGATTCCCTTTTTTATGCGACCCTAGAGAAGAATAGAAGGGATCCCACCCCTTTCCCCGTTTTTATACACAAACCCCCCCCCTTTCTTCCTTTGTCTAAGAAGATTGATCGTTTATTTTACTTCCATGTTAAATAAGACATGTTGTCTCGTTTTTTGGAGAGCCTTGGTTGGGGTTGTCCCTCTTCTGGAGCGACCTCGCCCCCCTTTTCCGATTTGGCCGACGCAAGATGCCTTTTCCTTCCCTTTCCCCCCCCCCCTTTTTCGCGCTGTCAAAACAATAGCTTGTAGCTTTCCCCTTGCTGCCCTCTTACGTAATTAGAATACGACTTGCTTTTTTTCTCTCCCCCCTCCTCCTGCCTTCCGCGGCAATCAATCCCCTTCCTTTTTTTCCCCTGCGCCTCGCATGACGGCGGTTGTCTTTCCTTTTTTCGTTTGATTATAGAGTGATAGGCCACGGCTGTCTCTCCTTTTCCATTTTCGCATGTTTTACCCCTTTGCGCAACCGCACCTCATATCTGCCTTCCCCCTTCCACCCCCCACTGGTTGTCGTAAACGTTTCCTTTCTAACTCCTTTTTCCCTCTAACGAAGAGATACAGGTGTCCCCTTCTCCCTGATTTCTCCATACCAAGTGCCGAACACGAAACAAAAAACCCTTTTCCCTCCCTCCCCCTCCACCCCCCCATAATTCCGGATCTTCTTTATCTTTTTTCTCCCCGACGGCGGCGGATGCCCGCCTCGAGGCTCTCTTTTCGTTTCTTAACTTAATGGTAATTTGAACTCTCCCTTTTTTTTTTTTCTTTTTCCCCCTCTCCGCCAAGGACCTCTCCCGTACATTTTTTTTTTCCTTTCTCCTGACAAGGACTAAGAAAGAGGTACCGCTCGCTGTTCTTCCTGTTTTCTCACTACCCGGTTAGATCGGTAAAACAGGAACCCTTTTCCACCCCTTTCTTGACTGAGTCCACCGTCTCCTCCTCCAATTCCCCCCCCCTTTTTCCCTCTTGATGCAGTCAAGAATTGCTCCTCTCACCCCTCCCCTTTTTTATCTCCCTTATCACGGTTATCTCCTCTCTTTAATCTTTCCTTTTTTTTTTTTATATACCCTTTCGCGCGCGTGCCGCATCCCCCCTTTTCTCTTCTTCCTGCATGATGCGCGAGGAATTGCTCAATCTGTTCCTGTTTTTTTTTTAAGCCCCCCTATTTGAATTGGAGGAGGAGAACGCTCCTTTCTTCCCTCCGTTTCAGGAGACACTTATTCACGACCCCTTTCCCTTTTCCCCCCCTCAAAGGAAGCCGATGGCTTTTTTCTTTGCGTCACTAAGCATGTACCTTCCTCCCCTTTCCTTTAGTCCTCGGGTCTTCGCGTTCGCTTGCAGTCTTTCCCCCTTTCCTTCCCCAGAATATGGCGAAGAGAACGAATCCCTTTTCCTTTTCCTCTCACTTTTTTCGGGAAGACCAGCATACGGTGCGCGGCTCCTCCCCCCCTTTCTTTCCCTCTTTCTGTGATTTTCCTTAGCGATGTAGTGATTGTTTGTGTTGCCGTCTCCTTCTTCGCATTTATGATCACAGACGGACTCTTTTTCTTTTTTCTCTCTTTCTTAATTGTCCAGTATCAAGGTAAAAGTGAAGACAACCTTTTTTTCCTTACTTTCCCCTTTCTCGATGACCCGACTTCTGGTGAGAAGCGTTGCGACCTTTTTTCCCTGTTCTAGAAAAGTATGCAAGTCGCCTGAAAGATCACCTCCTCTCTTTCCCTTCCTCCTTTTCTGCTACAGCTGAAATCCACGCTTCCCTTTTTTCCCCAAGCAAGAGCAGAGAGTGATTTTTTTTTTTTCCCTTTTCCCGGCATTACAATTGAACCGCGCGAGCAAAGAGCCCCCCCTTTCCCCCCCCTTTTTTCTTCCTTCCTGACGCCAGCATGATAGGCCGCCCTCCCACAAGTATTTTTTTTCCCCCCCTCTTTTTTCTCCAGAAGGTTAAGACACGTGCTTTTTATCCCTTCTTTCCCCCTTCTGTTTCTCAATGATAGCGCGCGGCAACATTTTACTCCTTCTTTTTTTTTTTTTTTTTAGTGCCGGATGACAAACGATCAAATAGGCGGTTTTTCTCCCCTTTTTTCGCTAGTTGCGAGCGGCGATCGCCCAGATGTCGTCTCTCTTTTTTTTTTTTTTCCCCCATCCGGCTCCTGAATATCCAATAACAAAAAATTGTCTCTCCCATTTTTTTTTCTTTTTTTTTTTGGAATTGCAACAGTTAGCCTGGCGCACCCCCTCCCGTTTTTTCCCCTCCCAATTTTTCAAAGAGAAAGAATCAGCAGGCATACTTCTTTTTCCCTGAACTTCCTTTCTCTTGCCTAACTTTAAAAGTCACTTGATCTCCTCCCCCCCGGCACAGCTGCATTCAGCCAGGCTTTTTACCCCCCTTGCAATAGTTGAAAAATGTCCAACTGAAGGACTTCACTTCTTACTCTCTTTTTTCTGTCTCTCATACAGCGGATCGCCCATGACTTCTTCCTTCCATGAATGTGGACTGCCCCTCTTCTCCCGACTGAGCACGACTCGAACTTCCTTCTTTTCCCTTCCAAATAAATCCGTGGCTGTTCCTCTTTTCTCTCCATGGAAAGGTGCCCTGCGCACACGCCAGTATGCCGCAATTTCGTTTTTTTTTCCTCTTTTTTTTTCTCCAAACCTTTATACTCTCACGTGAGGGCTGACTTATATACTCGGTTTTCCTCCCCCCCCCCTCCTCTTTGGCTGGAGAGGCTCTTTGCCTGTAATCCGCTTTTTTTCTTTTTCCCTCTCTTTCCTTGCCTTTGAGGGTCGCCAGCCGAGCCTGGGATTTTTCATCAGCGTTCGTTATCGAGCGGATACTTTCTCTTTCTCTCCTTCTAGTACTGGCGGATACTTTCCCTCCTTCGTTTTCTTTTTTTTTTGACTGGTATGGACATATATCCCCTAGTTTCCTTTTCTTTCCGGATTCCGACTCACGTTCAACTATTAATGCGGACTGTCTTTTCCCTTTCCCTTTTTTGGATAGAGAACTTTGCTCTCTTCTTCATCTCTCCGTACTTAGAAAGATAAATTCCTCCCCTTTTTTCTTTCCTTGTTTTACTGAGACTTTTTGACTAGGCCGGAATTTTCCTTTTTTCCCCCCTCCTCCTCTACCATGCACTGACGACCGATTTTTTCCTTACCAAGATGATGGTTAACTCCCCTTTTGGTTCTTCTTCTTGTTCCCCCAAAAACGCAAATAATTGTCTTCCTTTTCTCCACTTCTTTTCAACTTTGCGGAGCTCTTATAGGGACTCCCTTTCATCTCCTTTGTGCTGATGCCTCCCCTTTCCCTCTTTTCCAAAACCTCTGAGTGTCCGTGTTTTTCTCTTTTCCCCTTTTTTTTTTTTTTTTTCTTCTTTCCTGATGGAGATGCCCAGTATGGGCACTCTTTTTTTTCTAACTTCTTTGTTTTTGCGTCTGCGAGGTGTATTCCAAAAACCCTTCCCTCTTTTTCCTCTCTCTCGCTGTTGGAATAGACCTAAGTGTTGGCTTTTTCTTCTTTTCCTTCCTTTCTTAGATAGGAATGAGAAGGAGAACCCTTTTTTATTTCCTCTATATATTGGAACCTCCTTTTTTTCTCGATAGACTTCACGTTCACCTCATGATTTTATCACGGCGTCCTTTTCCTTACCCCTTCTCCCTTCCTCCATACCTTAGCTTTCTGCGCAACAGCTTCGCCTCTCTCCTTTTCCCACGAGATCAAAGTTTTGTGGAATACACCTTCCCCCCTTTTTAATCCTCTCTTAGAGCTTGAAATTATTTCCTCCTTTCCCTCATCAGAAAGACGAAGCCTCCTCTCCCTCCTTCTCCCCTCCCTTTTCGGTGGAAACAAAAGCGTCTGGAGTCCCTCCTCTTCATTGGCTCTTTTAAAAAACAAAGATTACACCTCCCATTCATAAGGTTTTTCTCTCGCCACATCCCCTCTTCACATGAGGAAATCAATGATGTCGTTTTTTTTTTTTTTTTTCCCGAGCTTTTTTTTTCCCAAGGGCGTTAACAATTTAAAGAGTTTGTAATTCCCCTTTTTTCCCCCCCCCTTTCGTAGTAATGGAAATTGTGATTTCCCCCTTTCCCCCTCGATCTAAAGATGGAGTAAAAATAACCTTTTTTCCTTCTTTCCTTCTTCTCTTTTCCACAAAAGAGCCTCCCTAGTCGCCCCCTTTCCCTTCCCCTCCTTAAGAAATAAAGAGAATCTCCCTCTCACTTTCAACCGGTGGGAAAACTGAGGACGTAATGACCATCCCTTCCCCCCCCCCCCCTGCTCTCTTAGGAACGTATTACGACCTCCTCGCCCATTTTTCCTCCCAAGCAGACCTTCCTCTTTTCCCCCTGAAAGCAGATAACCCTCCCCCTTCTTCCCCCCTCAAAGAAATGTGAATGCTTCCCCAAAAGATAAGGCTTTCCCCACTTTACATTTTGCCCAAGCGATCCTTCCCTCTTTTTTCTCTCTTGCAGAATTCTTTCCCCCTCCCTTCAGTAAGAACCTTTTTTTTTCTCCAACTTTTCCTGGAAGGCAGAGAAAAGTTTCCCCTTTCCTTTCCCTCCTGAACTCCGCAGAGCCCACAACCCCCCTCCTCAAAGGATTATATTTTTTCTTTTTATAGCGTAGAGAGAAAGTACCCTCCTCTCCACGTAGAGGCAAAAACATTCATCCCCTTCCTCCTTTTTCCTCTCCGATTATAGATTCCCCCCTACCTTTCCTTTGGAAAATTTTAAAGTAGTTCCTCCCCAAGCCCCCCCCCCCCCCCCCCCCTAGTGGCGTTTGTCCTTCTTTCTTCGGATGAAAAGCTTTCCTGTTCTATCCCCAAATTTTTCCCTTTTTTTTTCTAGAAAAATGATTCTTGATCCACCCTGAATATGAATCATCTTTTTATTTGACTTTTGGAGTGACCCAACTCTAGCGGAACCCCTTTTTGGTCCAAGGCTCCTTCCCTCCCCACCCCCAACGTTTACCCCTCGGAAACTGGCGCGCCACTCCTTTATTAACTCTTTTCTTGTCTAAAGTTGTGAGCGCCTCCTCCTCTTCTACTTCAGAAGATGTCGTCACACTCTTTTTTTGATAAATGGCTGAGGACATTTTTCCTTTCCCTGACAAATGAGGAATTAAGAGGCCCTTCACTGGTGAGCCTCCCTCTCTTTTTCTTTTTTCCTGCTGGAAAAAGACCGCCTTTTTTCCGCTTTCCAATCGGATCGCCACTTCGAGGATTGTAAAACCCCTCTTTTCCCCTCATACCTTCTCCCCTTTTCCCGTAATTCGAATACGCTTGTTTCCCCCTTTTATTTTTTTCCGCGGTCAAATGACTTTAGAGGCCCTTTTTCCCCTGTAGGACAGAGGGGATTTCATCCTTTCCTCCCTTTTCCGAAGTG
>Ga0179593_1543911_pt1 | contig 12647 bp, 17 predicted proteins | sample CZODoug2_1_08_16_FD_185931 | JGI IMG/M metagenome (GOLD analysis project Ga0179593, IMG submission 185931) | Vadose zone soil fungal communities from Angelo Coast Range Reserve, California, USA - CZODoug2_1_08_16fungal (PacBio error correction) | ecosystem: Environmental > Terrestrial > Soil >... | reverse complement strand
CGTACCTATCGCTTCTCCTAGACTACTTACCCGTTTAGGAGGTACGGTTCGCCAAATTTCGGAGAATATTGTACCCTTTTCTTCTTCTCCTGGCTAGTCATGTTTGTTTTACGTCTTTTCCGGCTCCCAAACGGCTTCAAAACTGGCCACCCCCTGGGTAAAGATAGGGACTTTTTTCTTGGTTCTCTTCCGTGTAAGCATAGGAGCCCTCTGGCTCATCACTCCCCCCCTTGAAATCTCCCTATACTGGGTGAAATCTTTTCGGGTAAACTGAGTGGGGATCCTTTTCTATACAAAGTACTTCTTTTGGCCTAAGTGATTTGGGATTTCCTTCCCCCATCCTTACAGGTTTCACCAGTTGTATGAAGAGGTCCCCGGGTATCCCCCCGGTAGCGCTGATAATCTGTTTTGTTACGGCATGCTTCCCCTGCAGAAACAGGGATAAAAGCCTTTGTTGGTCGTCGACATTGGCCTCTCTTGATTTTTTGTGAAGAGTGCCCATTCTCCTTCCCCCCCCTGCAACGCGTGGTCCTTTCCCGTCAGGCAACAGCCCCTCTTTCCAACAAGACAGAATCCCTTTCATCCGTCACCCAACCTAGAGCCGGTCTTGTCGTCCCCCCCTCCCCCAAAACCTTACCAGTGTTCGACCAATTGCGGCCGGACCAGAATCCCTCCCTCCCCGGTTGAACGAGGACCCTTCCCTCCCCTTCCGTTCTTCGTGATAGGGTGCTTTCTGATAGTGACTGGAGTTTCCCCCCGTCTCCTTTCCTTTTTCTTTCTGTGATCAAATGTTCGAACTACGTTTTTTTTTTTTCCTTTTCACATCGGGGTTGTTGTTCATCTTCCAAGTTACTGCAATTTCTTTTTCCCCCCCCATTTGGCGGACTGCTTGGGCTATTCCCCTGGCGAGACTGTTTCCTCGGCTGAAGGACCCTTACTTCTTGTCTTCTTCAGCGTCGCCTCTTACCGCCAAGAGCTCTTTTCTACAATCCCGCAAATGGTTTATTTTTTTCCAGCGCTGTCGCAGCATTTTTCCCCCCCCGTCCTTCCCCCTCGTTGGGTGCGTTCCAACCCTTACTCGATATCGCAGGGGACTCCGTGTTCCTCTTTCCACTATCGATTTATTAATTTTTCCTTCTCAGTGTTAAGTTGACCCACCGTGTCCCAGACCTCAGGGTGTAGGCGTTTTTCCTCTGGAAAAGAACTTCTCTTTGGGAACTCGGAAATATGAATCTTTTTCCTTCTTTCGGATGTTCAGATCCTGTCCTCCCGACTCCAGTGGTTTTTATAGCCTTCGTGACTTTCTGTCCTTACTGTGGGGCCGCTTCCCTCTTCTCCCTGTCACACGATCAGCATGGTCCCCGCTCGGCTTTCCAATGCTGCCTTGTCCTTTCATTTTCGTGAAGAATTTTTCTTTTTTTTTTTTGCTTGGCGAGGTATATTCCTTTTTCCCCCACGACCGCGACTAGTTTTCTTTTCTAAACCTGCTTTTGCCCATCCTCCTCACCCCGCTAACGGAAAAGTCCCCCTTTTTCTGTAAAGAAGCTATTAATCATTTCCCCCCCCTTCTGCAAACCAGTTTGTCTTTTATGCGGGGTGGGGCACTTTTCCCCTTCCCCTGACTCCAAACGTACCGACTTCCCTTTCTTCTTTTGCTAGCCATTTTGGTTCTCACGAACTTCCCGAGAACGGCACCATCGGGCCCCTTTACTTTCTCTGGGACCGGAGTTATACGGTTTCTCTCCTTTTCCGGTGACGTCTTGTCTTGCTTGCCCGGCGAGATAAGTTTTCTTTCTCCTCCACTGGGTCTTTGAAGATGAAATTTCTTCTTGCACTCCTCCTCTCTAGCCCGTTTTTTTTTTTTCTTTCTCACTTGGACAACGTCTTCCCCTACTGGAATCTAAGACACATTGTTCTCCAACCTTGTCCTCGTGCTGACCAGCACCTCTTCTTCCACGGCGTGTCCCGAGCCTACGCCTCTCCTGCCGAGCACCTGCTCAAGCTGCCAGATTTTTTTTTTTCACTTCTTTTTTTCGACCCCCTAACCACAGAATTTTCCCTCGCTTTTCCTCTTTTCTTTCGAGTCGGATCTGCCATTCAACCCCGCATGACTTTTCTTTGCTTCCGCGATGGACATGTCCCTTCCTCGTCAGAGCCGGGGTTTTTTTTTCTTTTATCTGAGGAAGGATGCCTTAGGTTGAGATTCCCCCCCCCCCCTGTCTTATGTTTTTTGCAATCGTGCGCTCCGCGCAAGCCCCCTTCTTCCCCGCGAACCTGGGAAGACAAGGAAGCCGTGCTGGAAGTGAGTCCCACATGCCTTCAGAGGTTATTTTTCACCAGCATCTACGCGTGCCCCCCTCTGGCCCCGCCGGGGTCTTTTCCTCTAGGCGCCAGACAATTTTCCCCGTGCCCCGCTTGAGCTTTCCTCCGGACTTGTTCCCCCCTTTTTTTTTAGTGCAACCCCAGGCTTCCTCCCACGCGTCTTTAATTCCGCCTTTGACCCAAGGCCTTTTTTTTTGTTGAGCGCAAAAGCCCTTGCGCTCCAATAGACGGTTTTTTTGAGCGTGCGGTCTTCGCTTCTTTTTAGAGCGATTCCTTTTTTTTTTGAACGGCCAAGGCTTTTTTTCTCTCCTTGTCTGTTTTCCGGGATTTCCTCCCCCCCCAACTCGAGGGTGAACCCCTCTTCTTTTGACAATGCCAGGCACTTTTTTCTTCCTACTGCCGCCTGGTCCCTCAGTGTCAGAGTACGGGTCCTTTTTTTCCAGTAGTCGACATGTTCTTCTCCGCTCCCTTCTTTTGCTCAGCGTTGCAGGGAACCTTTTTCCGCTGGAACACCCCTCCCTGGTGTCCTCTCCTTTTAGTGCGAACATTTGAGAAAGCCCTTTTTGAGACGTTCCGTTTTTTTTAGCAAATCAGGCACCTATCGAAAGCATACCCCTCTCCCCCCATTGTTTTCGGCGTCCTCTTGTCCCCTTCAGCGGGTGTTCCCGTTACGTGGTTCCCTTCTTTTTTTTTTAAACTTTTGGCCTACCCGTTTTCCGGCATTATGCCGGAGGCGGGTTCTTTTTTTTTTTTTTTTCTCGCTTTTTTTTGTCTCCCATGATATTTTTTCCGGTGTAACCGCGTGCAGCTGCAGGGGACCCCCCCCCCCTAAGCTTTTTTCCCCTCTCTCTTGCGCTACAACGGCAGCAGTACTTCCTTTTGGTGAATTCCTTGCCGTCTCCCCCCTGACGGGCGTGAGCACCCTCCCCAGCGACCTCCTTGACCTTCTCCCCGCGGAATACGAACTGGTGTCCCTCTCAAGGCTTTTTTTTCTTTTCCCTACGATCAATCCCCCCCCTTCTGCTCTTGTCCCCGGTGCCCCCCGATCCCACGCAGTTGAACTTTTCGACAGGGCCCCCCCCTCTTTTCGTCATTTTAATGTTCTTTTTTTTAAGCGGATCGAAGACCTCCTGAACTAGACCCCACCTTTCTTCCAGCGCACGTGCCGTTCGTTCATTGAATTCTCTCAGGACTATGCAGCGCGAAATCTCCTCCCCACACTCTTCCTCCTCTTTCTACTTTGACGTTTCCGGACCTCGTACAATGGTAATTTTCCCTCTACTAGGTTCGATTCTGATCTTGTACCCTCCTTCTTCTTCTTTTCTTTTCCTCATCCTTTTTTTTTTGTCTTTTTCAAGATCAGAAGAGAATGTTCCCTTCGTACCTGTTGGAGAGGTCCGGTACTTCCTCTTTCCAACTTTCTGTCGTTGGAACGAATGGCTTTTTTTTTTTCGGCATAGTCCTTTTTTCTTACCCTTCATTCCCCACCTGGGTCACGATATTTTCCTTCTTGTCGAGTTTGGTCCGATGACGTCTTCGATCCTCTTTTCATCACTGCCATGAACTTTTTTTTCCCCTTTCGGGGTTCCGGTTCAACTTGCTCCCCCCCGAGAAGAAGACCCCGTCTTGTCCGTAGTGTTTTCTTTTTTTTAGGTAATCTTTCCCGTCTTCATCGGTATCGCCTTTTTCTTTCTTCAGCGGTTCTGGGCCGAGCCTCTTTTTGGTAGAGCTTTTCCGTCCTTCCGACAAGCCACCAGCGATTAACTTTTTTCCTTTTTTCGTCGCCATTGCGCCATCCTCTTCTTTGGGGAGAGTTGCTTTTTTCACTGCCGCGGTGTACAACGGGCCCTTCATGTCGTCCAAGTTGTGGAAAAACACTCCCCCCCCCCCTCCTTGACGGCCTCCGGCCCAGATCGAGAGCGGTCGTTTTTCTCTTTTCCCCCCTTTTTTAAAGGCGTGAGATCCTCCTACCCCCCTCCAAATTTCCACAAGTTGGACACCACTCTAAGGGTCCCTCCTCCTCCCCCCCCCCCTACGTTATTTAGTGTCTTTCTGGTCACGGAGGTTGGCGTTGCCCTTTTTCAGAGTTGTTCCTTCATCCTTTTGCTGGTGGATCCCCCCTTTTGTGTCCAGCTGCCATAAAGCCCTCCCCCCTCTTTTTGTATTGTCAAGGGCGCGACTGATCCCCTGCGAAAGACTGCGGACCCCTGCAATGGACCAGTACCTTTTTTTTTTCCTCAAGCGGCATTTTTTTATTTCCTTCCACCGCAAAATGGTGTTTCCCTTAGTTTTTTCATTCCCGGCCCAGGCCGGCTTCTTTTTTTGGGCGTTCCAAGATTTTTCCTCGCTCCTTTTCCGATTGAATCGAATACATGCACGCTCATTCTTACCTTTCTCGATTATCCTCTGCTCCACGAGCAGAGGATCCCCTTTTCTTAAACCGTGGCAGTTTTTGAATGGGCGGAATTCCGGCATTTCCAGAGCTTTACCAAGATTGGACACTATTCCCTCCTTTTTTCGCCAGGCGATTTTTTGGTCCTTTTTTAATTTTTTCCCCCGAAAGTTGGTATTTTTCTGTATTTTTTTTTCCAGTCACCCAGGAAGGGTCCTGTAATCGGGGAACATCCCCTTCTTACGGTCCTAACAAACGATAGGCCCTCAATGAAAAGCTTTTTCTTTTACGTTCTTTTCTGTGCCGATTCTGGAGTCTCGCTTGGTCTCCTCCTCTTCGCACGATTTCCCCCTTTCGCGGATCGTTGGGGATGTGGCTCCCCCCCCTTTTTTTTTGGACTTCTCCTTCCTAGATCCCCCTAACCCCCCCTCGGATCGTCAAGAAGCTCTTATTCCCCTCTCCCAAGCAGTTTGTAACCTGGCATGTTTCCCCCATCAAGAATGTTTCCCCTCTTTCCGATCCGTGAAAAGCGTTTTTTTTTATTCCCCCCTACTTGTTTCACACGAGAACCCGTTCCTTTCTTTCGCCCCAGTAATCGTCTTTTCCCTCTCGATACCGGTCTCTCGGAAAGCTCCTTCTGCTGCTGGTCGCCGGAGCTCCTTACTGTCCCATTTGTTTAGATTCCAAGTCGGTCCCGTATTTCTTTTTCATCCGCTCGATTGTTTTCCCTCTCTTTCCCTGGAAGTTCTTGTTTTTTCAAAGGACCAGTGGATGGGAAAGTGACTCCCCTCCCCTTCCCCAAATGACATCACGTACACGGCGGGTTTTTTCTCCCTCTTATCCTGGGAATGAGTCCTCCTTTTTACAAACGCGCAGAGGTGAGTTCCTTTTCTTTTTCTTGAACAGAAACCACCCTTCCCTCCCCCGTTTGCATTCGGATCTGCCATTTTTCTTCCCCCCCCTCCTGCCCTGTTACCCTTCCCTTTTTCTATTGACCGATCATTCTTCTCTTGACGAGTCAGGGCTTCCTTTTCCTCGAGGAGAGAAGTCAAGAGGTTCATCCGATACCACCCCTTCTTTCTTTTACACGTGCGCATCTACCTTTTCCTTTTTCCCCAGAAATTCTCACTTCCACTCTCCATGAAAGCGAGCTTTCTTTTTTCCTTTCGTTTTTCTTACCGTGTATTGAACCCCTTTTTTCCTTTCCGCAGGCCATTGCCGGGGCTACTTTTTAGGGCGGTTTGACCACTGGAGTCGGACCCTTTTCTCGGAAAATACTGTTCCAGGGCCCCCCTGCTTAAGATTTCCCCCCTCTTGACCAAGAAAACAGGAGTTCCCTCCCCCCCCTGCTATTCTGCAAGGTTAGCTCCTTCCTTTCCTGCTTTCTCGTGGCTGTACCTAAATCGTTAGTTAAGTTTTTCTGAGCGTGCAGGTATCTTCTCTTCCCCCTTGCCGGAATCTTTGGAACGTCCTCCATGCCTTGTCGGCCTGGCAGGGATTTTCTCCCCCTTCCTGCTGGTCCAATCCCCTTTTTTTCTGCACTGTCCAGGAAACTCTGCTTTCCTTCTGTCAGGAGCTCCTCTCGATATGGTCCCGGAGTTCCTTTTTGCTGGAACCCCCCTTCCCTCCTGTATGGGGCCCAGCTTTTTTTTCAGACTTTGTCTGCTGTCTTTTTCACACCCATCCGCTGTGAACCAAGTCCCCCCCTTTTCGAACATTTGATAAGAATCTCTCCTCCCGCCCCCCACTCAAATAGAGCACGACTATCACTGAAACTCCCTTTTTCTGTCCTCGTGTCCCCTTTTCAGTAGTGGTCTGGGTGTGCAAGGACCGTGTCCGTTTTTTGTAACTTTTGAGTTTCAGCGTTCTTTTTTAATTTCCTTCCATTCGTTTGTGATGTATGGATTGTTTTCCCCTGTTTTTCCCCCCTTGTGCTGGACGTTTTTTTGGTAACCTTAGGGGACCTTTTTTTTCCCCCTTCTTACAACTCCAGCCGGTCGACTCATTTTCTCCTCCCCCCAAAGGCAATTTTCTTGGCTGCTTCTGGGGACTTCTTTTCCCCCCCCCAAGAGGGCGTGATCTCTTTCTTACTCCGGAGGGCGGCCTGCTTAATACGAACTGCTCTGCCGAGACCGTCCCTCCTCTCCATCCACCCCCCTTTTCGTGTCTTCTTCTCGGTGTCCCCCCGTTGCACCGGAAAGCTTTTTTAGTATCGGTCGTCCATGGTTAACTTGTCCTGATTTTACCTCCCAATCGACCTCCGGGTCTTCCCAGCGCCGTACCGTCGTTCAAATTGTCTTTTTTTTCTTTCCGGCGTACCAAAAGGCTTTCCCATCCTCCCCACAAATCGTGTCAAACCCCTCCTCCTTTTCTCGACTATCTTTGCTTGACCTCTACACGGTTCCCCTTTTTCCTCCCCAGCGAATATGTCGATAGGATCTGGTGTTTCTCTTTTTCCTCCCCCCCCTCCGTGTTGTGAAGTCTCTCTCCTTCGAAACATAGTCGCTTTCTCCTTCTTCCCCGTGTTGAGGTACGTGTTTCCCTTTTCCCCGAAGGAGAGCCCCGACCCCTTTTTTATTTGTCCAGGTAGGGGTGTTCTTTTCGGCATCTTTGGTCCGCAGGTTTTTTTTTTTGCCGTAAATGGAACTCTTTTTTTCTGCTTCCTCCCCGGGCTTTCGTTTTAGTTGTCGATTTTTTTTCTTCTGCTCCATCACTGCCCTTTTTAAGAAACGAAGACAGATATCTTCTTTCCCGGTTACCCGGGGTTCTTCTTTGGCACCGAGAAGGCTTCCCCGAGCAGTTGGCCAGTACTCTTTCTTTTATGGATAGTATTCCCTACTCCTCTTTGAAGGTCTTCCCTTTCCCTCGGTTCTTTCCCTTTTGGAGTTATCCACGATTTTGATAAAGCAATTTCTTGTTTTTCTTCTGACTTGAAGTCCAGACATTTTCCCCGCAGTCTGTGGGCCTTGGTCGTTCTTTCGTGTTAAGAGTCACCCCCCTCTTCCCCCCCTGCCACTGCCACGCGTTTCCCCCGTCCAGCACCAATTCTTTTTTCCCCAAACGTGAAAAAATCCTTGCATTTGGACACCCGTAAATTCCGAGAGCCTGTTTCCGTCTGATGTCCCCCCCCCCTCCCCCCCCAAAAGTTAACGGTTTTTTTCCTTGCGGAAGGAAAACCACCCCTGGGCCAATCCACCTAAGTTTTCGGACAGCGGAAAACCCTTCACACCGTCAGGTAGTTTCGTGCTTCATAGGTGACGGATTTTGCTCCTCCCCTTTTCTCCTGGCGCAGATTCGATGGATCCCCCCCTGTGATGGTGGAGCTTGGAGGGGTGGTCTTCCAGCACAATGAAGGCAACCTTTTCCCAAATACCAAAGGGCCTTCTCCTCCTGTTGTCTAAGCGAATCCCTTCCGTGAACAATATCTTTTTTGACCAGCTACGTATGCCCCTTCCCCCAGTTAGGCTTCCCCCGCATAGGTGACACTCCTCCGCTTGGCTCTCCCCACCTTTTTTTTATCAGAGAGTTTTTCCGGAAAGGCCGACAATTCCCCGTCGTTTGTGGTCAAGATTACGGGGAACTTCCCTCCTTTCCCTCCTCAAAGCTCATCTTTCACTCTCGATTTATTCCTTCTCCCCGCGGCGTTTCCGTGATTTTTTGCGCGAACCGTGAAGAATCCGTTTTGGTTCTTTTTCCGGTTCCACAGACTGCCGCCTGTTTTGTGGTTCAAGAGATCCCTCCCCTCTGAAGCAGGGAAAAGTTTTTTAGTCCCTGGTGGGCAGACTCAGTGTTCTTTTCAAGAACACCGGGCAGGGCTCTTCCCGTCTTTCGATGCTTTCCCCCTCCCAACGATCAGGAATGGTCTTTCTTCCCCTTTGCCGGCAGATGAAGTTCATTTCTTTTTTACTCCTCTGTAGTGCGCCTTGGCCCTTATCTTCACCCTTTTTTCCTTTACTCGTTGGGGAGCTGGAGTACACAATCGATTTTCCCTTTTTTTACCTTTCGTCTACGGAAAAGGTAAACCCTTCCCCGTCAGAGCTTTAATCATGTCATTTTCTTCAACGCCGTTCCATGCGGGGTTGGGGACCCATTCCCCTCTCACCAAAAACGGGATCCTCTCTAGTTTATGCGAAGACCCCTTCTTTCGTTTTCTCAAAGTTCCTCCCCGGCACCTCTGGCAGATTTTTAGCCCTTTTCTCCCTTCCCTTCTTTCAGCCCGTCCTTTCGGCCACGCCGTGTATTTTTCTTTTTTTCGCCGGCGAGATTCATTCTGTCACGTCCCCCCCAATGGTTTTTTTCCTTTCATGCCCGGTGATCTCTTTTCTCCTCCCCTTAGAGATTCAACCTGGACCGTTCTTTCCCCGTCCTGGCCTCTTCAAATTCCCTTTTTTTTTCTAAAGAAAACTGAACTTCCTCCCACCGTCCCCCTTGGTTTAGAAGACCGTATACCGCTATCTCCCTCTCTTCTTGAAAAGCTGACAAGAGATTTCCTTTCTCCCCTTTCTGGTGAGAACCCAACAGAAGGGATAGAGCTCCCCCCCTTTCATCCCTTTCGCCTTGACATCGATGTTCCCCTTTTACCCAAATGGCTTGCTATTGACCCTCATATTAAGATCTTCCTTGTCGCTCCCTTTCCCCCTTTTTTTTTTACTTTCCGTTATCGAGGAATGATCCCTTCTTGGATCCCTCGATTCAATGGTGGGACATCGTGAGCCCCTTCGCACGACACAGAAATTCTTCCCCTCCCCCCGCTCCTTCAGCGCACTGCCGCCTCCTTTTTTTTCCCCCCGAGCTGGCAGTGAGGGTGGAAAATCTCCTCTTGATGTCAAGCGGCCCCTCTCCCTTTGGGTTATGCCACCGCGATCAGGAGCATCTTTTAGGTTGACCCCTTCTGCCCCCTTCCCCCCGCCAGCTTGTCCCTTTCCCAATCTGGTAAGGCTTTCCCCCCGAAACCTTTCGTCCCCGGAATTCTCGCCCCTGCTCGGAACCGCAATTCTCTCTGTTCGCTAAGGATCTCCGTCGAGGTAAGGTTTTGAGTTGAAGGTTCCGCTCTCCCTTTTCCAAAGTTTTTGCAGGAAAGATTTGGAACCCTTTTCTGAAAGGCATGGGCGGCTGGCCTTTTGCTCCAAAAGGCTTTCCTTGTTCGGAGTTTGTAGACAATGTCCCTTCCTTCCCCCTTGACTATGAGCTGGCCTTTTTTTCCCCAGAACCGAGAGGCTCCTGTAGTAGAAAGGGTCTCTTTTCTTTGTTTGGGGGTGTTTGCCTTTTTTTTTTTTTAGTGAGTCCCGGTACGCGCCCTGTCTTTGGCCAATCAATCTTTTCCCCTTCTTCTTCTGCGGAGTTCTTACACTATTTTAAAAGCTACCCCCCCTCTCTTTTCTACATTTGATCCAGAATCTGCCTTTTTTTTTCACCCCCTCCCACTCCAGGCAACGATCCCTATCACTGAAACTCTAACTTAGTGTTTTCCGCTGTATTTTCTTGCGTGGATGGTCCAGCGGGTGTGAAAGTCTTTTTACCTCTTCCCTTTTTGTCGTTTCAGAGGACTCTCCTCTTTCCTCCTTTTACTTGCGGAGGCCGGCCTTTTATGTCTGGCTTTGTTTTCACGTTTTTCCTTCCGGGTGCCGGTGTAACTTTTGGACTTCATGGACTCTTCCAACTCCATCTTCCTCTCCTCCCCTTCGACGAAAAGGCTTTCCTCGTTTATCGATGGTGTTTTTTTTTCCTCGTATTAAAACACAAGAATTTCTGTCTTCCTTTACTGTCAAGAAAGCGGAATACCTTCCCCGGCGAGACCCGCCCTTGAGGATTTTTTCATTAAATAAGATCCCCGTTCCCCCTATGTTTATTATTCTCGGTGGTCCCCCTTTCCTTCCCACGGCCCCGTATCCTTTCCCCCAGTATAGTTCTTTCCTTTCCCAGTGATGAGCAGAAGTTTCGGGAACTCGACAACTCCTTTTTCCTTTCCCGAATCGTGACCCCTGTCTTTTCCATTGCCAGTTTCGAGGGAGTAAAAAAATTCCCCCTTACGAACCTTTTACAACGATGAGAAGAAAGTTTCTTTTTCCCCTTTTCCTGGAACTCTCCCCTTCCCTGTCCTCTAGGAGAAAGAGCCTTTTCCCTTCTCCATTTCCTCCTCATCCGTTTTTCCCCCTTCTTTTTTTCAAGACAGAACTCTACCCTCTTCTTCCCTAGAGGTATAATTCCCCCTTTTCCTTCAACTGTCACGATCCCTTTTCTTTCCTCCCACTTATACGGGTTTTTTTTTTGTTTCCGGGTGGTACGCACCCTATTTCCTTTCACCCTGGGAACCCCTTTTCCCGTCGGGCGATGGACGCCCCTTTTTCGAGTTGTCCCCCTTTGCCTCGGCGACTTGCCCCTTTTTTCATGGACGAACGCCTTTTTGCCCTCGGCGGTTTCCGGTTCCACTGATTTTTCTTTTCCCGAGAAGAAGAAAACCCGTCCTTTTCTTTTCGGATCTTGAGGAATCTTTCCCCCCCCCTTTTTCCCGCATGGTTCTAGCCTTGACCAGAGTGTCGGCCGAGACACGTGTGTCTCCTCCGTCGATGCTGATCCCCTTCTCTTGTTGTTGGAAACTTCCTGAATTCACCCCTCCCCTCCTTTTTCTGAGTTGGGTCGTCGCCATTGGCTTCCCCCCGTTGGGAGTTGGAAGAGTTGCCCCCTGTCCCTGCACGCCATCTTTTCCCTTCCTCCACCCATTTTTAAATCAGAGACTAACAAAAATCCCTCTCTCTGGTCTTGTAGGAGTTTCTTTTGAACCTCAAAAGTTAAAGGAGTTCTCCCCCCCCTTTACGGACCCCCAAGTAACTTCCCTTCCTCCACGGGACAGCGTCTCACTTTTTCAGGTTCCTTTCTTGTGCTGGATGGTGTTTTCCGCCCCCCCCTAATTAGGCATGATGGATCAATTTTTCTTTTTTTTCGCTGGGAAAATCGTCGCTTTCCCTTGTCCCCCCTAAAGAGACCCCTCTTTCCACGGGCCAATTCCCGTTTCATGGCGCAGCGAACCTTTCTGGAAACAAAGACTTGTCCGGCCCGTCCTAGGCCAGCTTCTTTTCAGTCAGTCTTTTGCCTCGCCAAGCGTTCGGTGCCATCCCTCCGCCAAGTTTTTTTTTTTGACCAGCGAGGGTTTCAGCAATCCCGTGCCTCTTCATGTCGCCGCTTTGTTTCCTTTTTCCCCGGGGAACTTTTCTTTTTCTGGTTCCTTCTGCAATACAACGCTAATCTTTCCTAAACCTTTCCTCCCCTTAGCTCACGAGACATCCCTTTAACGTGCAGAATCGCATTTTTTGCCTCTTTCCTCCAGACTACGAATGTCCGTCCATTCCAAGATTGGACATTCATAGGGAAAAAATTTTTCGCAGGTTTAAGCTCCCTCGGTTTTTCAGTCTTTTGTAGAATGATTCTCTCCCCCCGCAGGGACGAGTACTCTTCCTTTCCCCTATGCTTGTTGTCCCTTCCCCCGGTAAGAAATGGTCCCCCCAGATAGATTTCCCCTTCGGCAGTGCGATTCTTCCCGGTGAAGAATTTAGGTTTTTGCGAGCACGAGTACCACGACCCCCTTCTTTTTCTCTTGTCAAATATAAACCCCCTTTTCCCCGCTGGACCTTCTCATTCCTCCCCTTACAACCCGATATCTTTTTCTCTCTTAAATAATTCTTCGGTAAATTCGCCTTTGTAACAGTTTCATTCGGGGGTAACCATTACCACTCTCCGCTCTGGAAAACGCCCCCGCTCTGGCAGCATTATGTGGTTCTCCCCCTCACGTGCCCAACAGCTCCCTTCGCTTTTTTTCCGCCAGTCTTCCTTGCGTCTCCGGTCTCGGCCCCGCCGTTTTTTTTTTTTTGGTCGCCGGCCCGCGATTCTTCCTTCCGTCACTGCGCCCCCCCCCTTTTTCTTCCAGTTCTGGACCGTC
>Ga0179593_1443151_pt1 | contig 12647 bp, 14 predicted proteins | sample CZODoug2_1_08_16_FD_185931 | JGI IMG/M metagenome (GOLD analysis project Ga0179593, IMG submission 185931) | Vadose zone soil fungal communities from Angelo Coast Range Reserve, California, USA - CZODoug2_1_08_16fungal (PacBio error correction) | ecosystem: Environmental > Terrestrial > Soil >... | reverse complement strand
GTCGCTCTGCCCATCCCATCTCCCCGTTCTAGAAGACCCTGCTTATTGCCGTCTCGTCAAATCCGCCTGATCAATCGTGGGGGCCACGGAACTATAATTTCGCACTTCCGCCCGCTCGTTCGACTTCCTCCTTTTTTCTGCCCCGTTAAGTATTCATTCTTTTTTGCGGAACTTTTTCCGGGAATGTTCGTTTTCTCTGCCGTTTTAGCACTTTTTCGGAGGAAATCTCCTTCCCGGCGCCTCCATCTTCCCCTTCTTAATGGACGGACTCAACATGTTTTTTCTCAATTGCTGCATGGAAATTTGTTAATAGTTTTCAGATCGGTTTGATCGTGATTCTTGACGCGAATCCCCACACCCTCCACCTTAACACCCTAATCAAAAGAAAGGATCATAGAACAACTTATCCACTCCCCGCGCGCTTGTAACCCCCCCCACGCTTTTTCCTCCCTAGTTCTTGATTTTTGACCCTCGAAGCCAGGATTGTCCACACCCAACCCAGTGGTCAACTAATGATTGTCACTCCGGAATCCAGGTTATTCATCTCGTTTTTCCGGAGGCCTAACGGCCTGGCGGCGACGAATTTTTTCTAACCTCGTATCTGTCGGACACCCATTACCTGATCCGGCCCCCCTTTTCAGAAGGTTCCACCCTTCTACTTCCCCCAACTGCCTTCCTCCATTTTAGCCCAGTATCGTCATTTCTCCTCCTCTGTACCAGTGACCATCACCCTCAGTGTCGACCCTCCCCCCAAGATCCCCCACCCAGTTACTCCCCCACCCGTGACCTGAAATGCTCGCCCGATTGTCTGAGTCCAACGTCCTCTCGCTCAGGAGCCGGTACCCCCCCCCCCCGACAATTTTCGTGTTCGCGGAAGTATACGTCTTTCTCTCGACCCACCCCCCTTTAGTAGTCAGTTCCCCCCCCTAATTCCAGCCCTTGGTCCAACTACCGAGTCGTGGGCCCCCCCACCCTTCGCCTTTTACTTGTCTTCGGTGAAGAATCTGAGAGCGACCTCCTCTTCCTCTCGTACGCGTTTTCGCGTATACCCCCCATCGATTCACCCGGACTCCCTCTCGCTGACTCCATTCGTATGGAGTTAGGCGAATTGTCAATCGCGTTCCGGGTATGGATCCTTCAAATCCTCTCCTACTCGTGAGCCAAATCGGCCCTCCTACCAAAGAGTTCCATTTCACCATGAAGGATTTCTGCCCAACGCCCACCCCCCCTCTTTCATCATCTTGAGTCAGCATGCGGCCTACTTCCGCGAATTAGCTCACTTCCCCTTTTCTTTGAGTACCTAGGTTCCCCCTTTCGTCCAGACCCCCCCCCTTATACCCTCCAGCACTTCTTCCCTCCTCAGAAGATTCTCTCATCTCTTTTTTCTCAATGTCACACTCCTTACTCTAATTAGAGTCCTTTGTTCCCCTTCCAGGCTGTAGTTAAGCCGCTTCTTTACTAAGGTTTTGTCGCTCCGTTCCCGTAATTGAAGCTAGGCCACACACCGCCAGAACATCAGTTTTTCCCACCCTCTAATCTGTCCGGCGCATTCACATTTTTCCACTGATTTCGTGATATTTCCCGAAGCACGTTACACGCATGCCGCCAGCCCTCTTTCTTTTTTGATTTTATTTTCTTTTCCTTCAGCCGAACAATCCCCTCTTCTCACTATTCTTTCCGCCGAAAGACTTTCAAGTCCATTCTTTTCTCACTCCCAGCCGCTTTGGCCTCCCCCCGCCCATTAGAGAGTTTCTTTTCCCAAAAAACTTCCCCTCTTTCCTCACCATTTGATGGCTTAATTCCAGCCGTTTTCTTTGACCAACCTACTCGCGCAGGGGCACTACATGAAATCGGCGACTGAACTTCAGCCGCTTTCACCTCAGCTTGTGCCCTAAGTCCCGTTTCTTCCCCAACTAATGATTTCGATGACTAAACATGACATTCTAATTTTTCGAGCAGTCTTCACTTCGTAGAGCCTTCGGTTTTCCTCTTCCTCACCCCCCCAATTAGATTCGGTGCAATTTGCCCCCAACGTCCCTCTTCCTTCATTCAAAAACCCCGTATCATTCAGTTTTCCCCCTTTCCCGCTACTGATGCCCACCCCCCCCCCCCACTTCCGTGCCCCACCCTATCGTCTTTTTCACCTTGTTGTCGGCCCGACTTTACCGAACCCTTGATCGTTCTGAATCTTCCCGACCGAGCCCCGACTCTCCCGACCTTAAAATTTTTTTCTCGTTCTTCCGGCGCTACCTCTTGAAGAATTGCACCCTCCTTCATCACTCCCTTCACTCGGTTTTCTGGCTCCTGTTGGCAAGTTTCCGGTCTGGCGGCGCGAGTTATTCCAATGCCCGCCTTCGCCTTACGTCATGAAAACTGCCAGTATCTCTTCAGTGAACTCGATCCTTTGTCGCTCCGCCACGGATAACATCCTCCCAGGTTTTCTTTACACAAATTTCCCTTGGTAAACCGTACACCTCTTTTTGCGCCTGATGATTGAGTCTTCTGGACGGCATACCCTCAATGCGTTCCAAATTTTTTGAATTCCACGGCTTGGAGAGGACCAACGAACCCAGTCCCTCCCCTCCGCTCGTCAGAATTTCGGCCCCATATTTATTGGCGGGGGTGTTGTTTCCTCTTTCCGGCACCCCGAAATTTTGAAGACTGGGTTAGGAGTGATTAATATTCCCCTAAGTCTTCTTCGTAGGAGACTCCCCTTCGCGTTCGTTTTTTTTCACGACACTCCGTCCTTTTTTTCGTCAAGCCTGTATCCCCTCGCAAGAAATTTGCTGTCAACTAACTTGCGGTGCGGGCGACGGGTTTTTAAAAAGTCCTTCCTCACCAAAACTATCCCAAACAGGTGTCGTTGTTTCCCAGCGTACACTCCCCCTCCCCTCAAACGTTCTAATTCCTTTTGCCGCCCCTATCGGTCACGGCGTTGTAAAGCTGACCCCGAGCCGAGATCTTGTCAGCCAGACCAACCCCACCCTTCCCCCCTTTTCTCCTCTTAACAACCATTTTTTTCCTCACAAAAATTGGTCGCTCTCTTCTGATTTCGCTCTTTGTTCTTTTTGAATCCCCGCCCCTGGGTGAATTTTTCTATATTTTCATTCAATCCTTCAGTGTGTTGTTGATTATAGCTACCGTTGACCAAGCGTCCCCGGTCCTTTCACTCCCCAGATCTGCCCAAGCTTTGTAGTCGTCGGACCTTTTGCGCCAATTTTGGCTGGAGAAGAATAACGGGTTTTGGGCGCACCCGAGTCGGACTCGTCCTTCTTGACAAAGCAGCAAGCTTTTTCCGATCATTCAGTGGTCCGGGTTGCGCTGTTCATGTTGCTTGCGTTCACACGACAAAGAGTTGTTATTTTTTTTATGACTGTCCCCTTGTCCAACCCGGTTCGTGCCATCTTCAATTATGGACAAGCACGGAAGGGTCCGATATTCCCTGCGTTGACTGTTAAACAACCTATCTTGCGGTCTCTTTCCTGATTGCGCGTCGACGCTAAGCCCCCCCTTAATTCAGATTGTGAAGTAAATTAATCTTCCCTCGGCTTCCCCTGAGGGTTCTACCATCCTTTTAGCCCGTCCTCTTTTTTCAGCTTTTTGCCTCGCGCTGAAGCTTTTGGGTCCATCACTAATTTCCCTCCCCTAATTTCTTTTTTTTCCGTCCGGGGAGGTTTTTGGGAAACTGTTCTTGTTTCATCATATCATCAGGCGCAACAGAGGTTTTTGGCCGGGCTTTCAAAGTGCACCTTTTATCCCCTTTGATCGTTATGTGGAGTGATCTCCAACGGGTCGGTTTCGACCTTAATTCCCTCGAGGCCGTATGATTCCAGACGTATTTCCCACCTTGGCGCAGTAGGGAAGTATCCATTATCAGCCGACCGCTTTTTTTTCCCCCGAGCCATAAGACTCGTTCGTTCTTGGGCGAAGTTAAGTGTCACCCTTCGTTTCCGAGGTCGGCTGCTCACCAACCTCTGGTTCCCCACATTTCCCCTTCCGAGGGACGATTCGGAAGTTGTCGTTGGTGACCTCACTATCAGTTAGTTCCAAGTTACGCCCCCGACCCACCTTCAGGTTGAGCCTCTCGTCTGTACATTTTTGCTTTCCTTTGTGGCAGCCATTCGGCTTTTCATCTGATTATTTTTGTTGCGGATGGGCATCTTTCAAGTGGAAATCCCCATCTTCGCTCCTTTTTTTCCCCCTTCGACTTTCCCTGTGCTTACGCCCTTCTTCCCGCGACGCCTAGAGAAACTATCTAATTTTGATCTCCATCCGCCTCTGAGTGTCTTCTTACTTTTAGAGTAAGACCCCCCTTTAGCCCCCTTTTTTTTGCTCCGGCGCGTCCGGCAGTAAGATTTTAATTTATGCATTATCCTTCTCGAGCGTTGTTCATGCTAATAGATCCCCTTCCTGTTTCGTAATAGTGTTTTGACGGGTTTTTTCTGGCCTAGTCTAATGGCGGCGGCCCTGCTCCTTCTTAGTTTTTTTTTCTTTTTTTTGTTGTCCTGGCCTGGTCACTTCTTTTCCCTTCGTACAACCTCCCTTCTGCTGGCGGCCTTTCTTTGAAGGCGCGGAAGCATCGCCATAGTTTTTTTTGCTGCTTTAGTTTGAGTTATTCTCTGATGATTTTTCCCCCAGAGAAATACCGTTAGACTTTTACCGACCTCCGCCTCGCTGTCTGTTTTTTGGTTTTTGACTTCTTTTTTTCCCTTTTTGATGGCCGTAATAGTTAAATGACGGTGAACGTCCCGGCGACGAACCCTTAATCCTCCTTTTCCTCCCCGTTTCATTTCTAGTCCTTCCGAGTTATTAGCCGGACTGGTCCTATGATATTTTTTAGAGCGGCCCCGGCGGACGTCTGACTCATTTCGGACCTTGTGCATTGCCGGTTCTTATTTTGAATAAGATGTTAAACATACAGCTTTTCCCTCCCCTTGCCTTGGCCTCCCTCCTCTCCGAGGCCTTCTTTTTTTTCCCATCGCTGATGACGAGATAGGATTTCTTTCGTGCCTCCGTACTGATGGGGAGCTTTACCTTTGTCTTCTTTCCTGACCTTTGGCTCATAGATTCCCTTAGGCTGGTAGATACATATCCCCGGACGATTGACGAATTTTGACTCACTACAGACTTTCCCTTTCCTTTTTCCGAGCGGCTCTTTTTTTCCTGATTGTTTCCCTTTGAGACTTTTTTTTGGTGGTTCCCCTCCCCAGCGACGACGGCGCGTAATAGCGGGAATGAGGTATTCATCGGATCATTCTCCCTGGTTTCCCCCACAAGTCTTCGCCTTTGCCCCTTCTTTCTCCGGTGTTTTTTTTTTTTTCAGTTTATTTTACCCTATCTCCCTTGGGTTTTCGAGCTTAGCCCCCAGGTTCGCCGTTACCCCCTTCATGATTTGTCTTGGTTACCTTGAGCCTCAGTATCCCCAGACTATTCCCCCGATTTTTATTTTTAGTCCTCCCTCCTCGCGAGTTTCCCGGTTAGGCACGGTGGATTACCCTTTGAATTTTTCTATTGGTTTTGCTCGCCTCCCTTCGGGATTGCTCTTGATCTGCGGATCTGTTCCTCCTCCTTTTCGGCACTTTTCTCCGTTTCCCCCCCTCTCTGGTGGCCCTTGGTGAAGATGTTTCTCGCGATCCCTTGCAAGTCGTTCCTTTCGTCTTTCTGGCTGGTTTTTCACCCCTGCGGAGACGGCAGGCTCTGGTCACACACTTCCTGCTTCCCCCCTGCCTTTTCCGCCCCGATTTTCCCGTTCCCACAACCCTGAACCCTACTGAAAATGCCCTTCAGTGACCACTTATGACCCGTTTTTGGCCACCGTCGTCCCCTTTTCCCTCCTTCTTACCGGTGATCCCTCTCTCTGGTTTGGGTTTTCTAAGATGGCGCCGTGTTGGAGAGTTTTAGAGTCAGGGGATGAGTAGTGGTTGAACTTTCGTTTTTTTTGCTGGTTCTTCCCCCCCGGTCCATTCTTCAGATCTACTGATCCCACCTCGCTGATTTACGGCTTTAACCCCCTTTCATGGCCGGGCGAAGTTTTTGGCTTGTCCGTTTCCCTTTCCCCTGACCCTTTCTTCAGCGTCATTCGGTAAGGAGTCCGGGGAGGGGATCGTTCAGCCATTCCCCCTTAGGGAGGGCTAATTCCCTTGCAGAATATCAGTCCCATCGGCCACGCGTTCCGTACTTTGAAAAGAACAAGGAAATCCTTAGTCTTTTTCAGCTGGCCCCTCCTTTCTCTTTTCTTCTCCGCCCGTGTTTCCCCCCTCACTTATCTTATGATTTCCAAGGGCTGGTGACTTGACTTTTAGAAATTGCTTATTTTTCTCGCCTGCACCCCCCAAGACCGGTCCTGGCGTCTACCTTCCCCGTTATTGCGATTATGGGAGTCTGAGACGTCTATTCCCTCCTTAATCAGTTTGTTTTTTGACTCTCTGTCCATTGCCCCATCAGATGAAAAAGGTAAGGAGACGAAGGCCCCCTTGAGGGAAGCGCTCCAAAGACGTCCTCCTTTTGTACACCCGCCCGTTTTTGTTCCCCCTGCCTCTACTGCTTTCCGCCCCCGCGTAAGAGCCCCCTCCAGATCCTTTTAGTTTCCCCCCCCCTGCCGTGCGTTTCCTTTTCTTTATGAATATGGAGTACATGGTTTGCTTTGCCTGGGCTCTATTATATCAGGGCACAGCCCCTTTTCAACTGATTCCTTCCTTCGTTCCCCCCTCCTACTTACGCTTTTCCCTCCTTCCCTCCGTGCCTGACTACGGACAGCCACAAGATCCCCTGCACATGAGATTTGACAATGGTTTTCCCTCTCCCTAAGCTTTTTTTCCCGCGTTTTTCTATCTTCAGAGAACGCTAACCCACCGACAAAATTAACCAAATAGACCAGCCTTCGATAGAACCCACCCTTCCCCTCCACGCGCCTCCTTTTCTTCAAAGCCCCTCCTTTCCTGAGAAGCCGTTACTGCCTGATTCACTCCGCCTTTTGTACACACACCAGGAAGGGAAGAACTTCTTTCAATTTCCCTGAATTTCCGACTTATTAATTTTTCCCCTTTGGGATCCTTCGTTCCATCGGCCTGCTCTTACACATCCTCCCTAATTGTGCTCCCCCAGCGGATAATAATTCCTGTGGTACTAAAAAGCCATACACGACACTTCGGACTCTTGCCCTCTCCGGCCCCACTTCTACGTCCAAAGTCCCTTTCAGGTTGCGGCACTTAGTTCCGTACTCTCTCCTTTTTCCTCTCAATTGAGCGTCCTCCCCCTAATTAGTCCCTTCTACCCCCACCCTCTCACACCAATCCTCTACCCGTTTAAGAAAGACCTGCGTTTCTGCGATACAACCTAGGCTCGTTTTCTCGCTCTCCACAGGTTAACCACAATAAAATTAGCTGGTATTAAGCATAAAATCTGCGCATCTCGCCCCCCCCTTTAGTAGGGTTTCCCCCTACATCCAGAGAACCCCCCTTATTGTGGACACAGTCTCATATTTGTCTTCGTCAGGTCCGATTGAGTCGCCCTCCGCTTGAACGAGGACGATACACTTTTCCTTGGAGAGGTTCGGAAAAACTCGATGTTCGTCCCCCCCTCCCTCCTTTCCCAAGTCTCTCCGTTCCCAGTAGTTTTCTCGTAGATCTTTTCAATAGGTCTGTTTCTGAGTATCCCCATCCTCTGCCCCTTCTTTATTAGCCCAACGTGTAATTCCATCATCACGAGTACAGATCCCCCCCCCCCATTTTACCTTCCTGCCCCCTGCAGCTCTATAGTTCATAAGCATCTTTTCCGCCATGCCCATCTGCAGCGACTTTAGTCTCACTTACCCACTCCCTTCCGTCACACTCTTCTTTTGTTCAATTATTCCCTTTCCATAACCGGTCCAAAAAATGCGATGTCGGAAGACTTTTTCCGCTCCCAGTCTCGCTCCCCTATCTCCCTTTCCCCTTCCGATTTATAATCAGGCCTAGGCCAAAATTCACCTGTGTAGGAACGCAAGATTTCCATTAAATTTTTCTCCTTTCACCGTCATTTTTTCCGTCTACGGTCCTTTCCAAACCTGCTTTAACTCCTGCGGACCACCCTAGGAAGCCCGGCCAGAGGCTCAAGTTTTCCCTCTCCTGTAGTGTTCCTTTCAGCCGAAAAGCTCCCCCTCGAACTCGCAATTGTGAAGTTCTGAAGATATACCTTCCATGAAACCCCCCTAGTTATACCCTCATTTACGCCCCACGCAGTCCCATCCCCCCCCCCTTAATCCCCATTCTCCCCGACTCTGGCCGCCGAAATTAGTTCGTTCTTCCCTGCCCAAACAGAAAAATCTCGCACCACTCCTTGAATTTTTTCATCTAATTTTTCCTTTCCAACGGTTAGAGTTGTCGACCCTCTGACCATAGGCGACCTTCCTGTCAAACCCCTCATCTCAAGCCGTTGAAATTAATGGTCCTTCAATTTCGAGCATCCTATTCCATGTTTATTGTTAATCCCCCTTAATTCTCTAGCTTATGCTCGGCGCTCGAACCTGAACTTTCTCCCCCCCTTGTCCGTCACACACTTTTCCTGATAGCCTATGGCATCGGTACCAAGTACATCTTCCTCCTCGACCCCCCCTCCTTCCAAAAGGGGGAAATACTAGCTACTCCGTGCCCCCCAACTTCCTCCCCAATTATACGGAGTCGTCCCCCTTGGTCTGCCTTTTCACTCCCCTGGTCGTTTTTCAGATAGATTACGAGCCTACACCTTTCGACGGAAATTTTTCCCTCGTGGCATTTTTTGCGCGTGACCCGCCGAAGTACCTACTCCTTCCCTCCCTACTGGTTTCCTTCTTGCCTTCCCGGTGTTCCCGCCCTTTTCGTCTCCGCTTCGAAGAACGGCCCCCCCCCCCCCCCTATACGGTCCTACCCCACCACCCGGCAGCTGTCCGCCTACACAGTGCAGCTCACGACTACGCCGACCCCCCCGCTCACACACCTCCCCCACTTGCCACTCAAACCTTCTTCCCACCAACGGCACAATCTTATACATCCCGCCGGACTATTCAGCACGCAGTCTGACACCACCCTCTGGACCCAAGACCCACCCCAGTCCAGACCCCACCCCTTCTCACCCCCTCAACCGCATTTCTTCCCTCCCCATTCCCACGTTACCAACAAAAGCGCGACAAGAAACGTCACGACACCATAGCTACCCCACACAAACGATCCTGACACTAGGCAGCATCTTCCCGCACCCCCCCCAAGTGCGCAGACCGCCGGCCGATGATGGTATCACCTGGCCTTAGGGTTCTTACCTTCTTAGTTCCTAGAGCGTCCATCCCGTTTCTCAAGCAGACATTGTCAATTCTTTTTCCCCCTTCAGTCGCAAAAGCTTCCCGTGGTGACCCATGGGCTAGACAGTGTTGAAAAAGCGTCCCCCGGCATCAAACTCCGAAAACGATTGGTGGTCGTGTGGTTTCCGCTGCCCTCCCGCCTTCCTTTACTGCCGATCGGAAACATATATTGTACGGCTCTTTTTTCAACTCCGGCGAGCCGCGCATGTGCTCCGCCAAAAACGGTTCTCCTCTCTTTGCAAACTTATGGCGCACAAAACCCATGGTTCATCTACCGGCGGTCTTTTGGTCTTGACCGCCCCTTCCCGCAGATGTTGCCGTTTCTCCTCTCTTTTACCTACCCCCCTTTTGTTGTTTGATCCTTTCAAAGCACCCAGCCTTGGCGGAAGCCAGAGCGACCTCGTTGTAGAAGTACCCAATTTTTTCCCCCAACCATTTTTTGCTTCCGTATCTCGTACCGGTTTTTGTTCTTCTCCATAGCGCGTAGGTACTCCCCCACTTCTCACCCGATAGTTAATTTTGTTTGGGGGTGCCGTAGTGCGTTTGTCTGTCTTCTTTTACGAGTCCCACGGACCACATTTTTTTTGAGTTTGATGCCGTCGCTTTTCACCCGCGCTCACGTCCTTCAATTATTTTGAACCCTTCTTGCGTTTCTTTCCTGTTGACGAAACCCCTCGCGTGGACTTTTTTGACGCTCGCTTCTTCGACTTGCCGGCAATAAGGCTCGTCATTTCCTCCTTTCCCTCTGATGAACTTTCTCCCCACCTCTGCAGCCACTATATTTTTTGCCGTATCGGGACTCTCTCGGTATATGTTGCAGAGACTGACTTTCCTGACTTTCTTGATACTCGTTTCTTTCGTTCCCAGGGTCTGCGAGGCCTACTTCCCCAGTCGCACACACACGATTTTTTTTTTTTCAAAGGACCTTCCTTTCCCCCCTTTTGTCTGCCCATTATTTGAGTTGATCCTTTACCCGGTATAGCCCCGTAGCGTTTTCCGGTCTGATGCCGCTTTGCATCCTGTCGGTTGGCAGTTAATGCCCCGAATCGCGCTCCTTTGTAAACCGATGTTCTGAAATAAACTAACCGCTGTAGTGCTTGGCGCATTCATTCCCTGCGGGCCGAGGTTTCCGGCTCGGGAAAAATTTCCGTAGAGCGCTGTATTTTTTTTTCTTGAGAGCTGACTTTCCCTCCACCTTTTCTGTCACTTTATACCACTCCTGTTCTCGCCGAGAAATGTTGCTTTCCGGTGATCGTTTGTAGGAGCCCCGGAATAGTGTTTTTTCTGCTGAAGATGTGGTACCGCCCCCTGCCCTATCGCCTGGGTTTTACCACTTGATCCTTTCCGTTCGACGACGATCTCCCCACGGCCTCGAGACTGTTTGAGTCTTCCCTCGCATGACTGCTTGTGATGCTCCTTGCCTGTATCAGACCCTTTCTTTATTGTGCGGTGATTCCTTTCGTGGTACTTGATGCGTTAATTGCTCCTTCCGCAGTCCCTTCCAGATTACCGTTTTTTTCCTGCTTTTTTTTCCATATGACGTTTTGTGTCTTAATCGCGAATGTCGGCCCCTTTTGCTCGCTAGTGCCTGGGACCGCATTCGTCCCGGAGGCAACTATTTGAGCAAGTCGTCTTATTGATTGTCCCCTTGAGCGGCATCACCCGTCCCAGCAGGCTTTTCGTGCTCTTTACGGACGTCAAAGAGACTTTTGATCTTCATTCGCTTTTGAAATTGTAAGCCGCTTCCCTTTTACGGTTTTTGCCCGTCTTTTCCCTTAGGTTTTCTTAAGGAATAGTACCCCGACTTTACTTACTTCCCTCCGACCTTAATTTCGACCTTTATTCTTACCAGGTGAATTTTTCGTATGAGCTGTAGCTGTCTTTACATTGAGATAGATCGACTACTGTCCAGGAGGATACCCCCCTTCCATTTTTTTGGTTTTTTTTTTGTGTCAGGAATTTTTGAATTTTCTTGCCCCTATTCAAATAACGAGTACTTAGCATTGTAGCTTGCGTTTATACTTTCTCGGACCCCCCTTCCATTTACAATAGATGTTTACCGCTTTTTAGGAGGGATAGTGTCATTTGACACTTCTAATGATGGTTTCCTTTTCCTCTTGGGATGATGGCCTGAAGTTTTGCCTGCCCCCCCCCCCATTCACTCTTGATTTCCCCTAAACCGTTGAAGCGATTGATTGCTCGACTTCCCTTCTTAATGAATTTCTTGAGTGTCTGTCTTTTTTCTCGGAGTTCGAGCATGGTTTTTTTTTTTTCAGCCCCGATACTACTTTCTAGTCATAGAGGACCCTGATGCCGGTTCGCTTTCTCTTTGAGAAGCCCCCCACTATGTCCTTGTCCAAACTTGCTTATCAGGATTTGATTTGGTAAAGCCCTCCTCCTTTGTTGAGATATTTTTCCCCCCCCGGGGCGGTTAAGACCTGCCTTTTACCAGTTTGAGTGGTGTACGTTCCGCGACTCGATGCCCTCTTTGTTAGACGCTCCGCTAACTCGCGCCTTTCTGAGGGTCCGGGAACTTTTCTTTGTTTTGCTCTCGGTTTTTTTTCCCCTTTCTTATCTCGTATAGATGACGACTCCTTAGTCCCCCCCCCTTTCTAATTTTAGATTTTCTTTTGACAGCCTGTGTCCTCCCCTCTATCTTTGAAAGGTTTCGTTCTGGCTTGGTTTGCCTCCACCCACTCTCAGGAGTAGCCAGATTTTTTTATTTGCAAACACTTCGTCTCGCCTTTTTAATGACGCTAAGATCCCCACTATATCCATACTATTCCCCCCAATTCATGTCTTCCACACTTGGCCCCAATTCTCAAGACCTGTTGTGTGGACACCTTGCATTTTTAAATAAGTTTGAATCTGTACCCCCTCCCCGGCTGGTTTTTCCCTAAGCGCGCCTAGTAGTGAGAGTTGGTCGCACTTTTGGCTCGGAGGGTTGAAGTTTTGGTGTTAGTGTTCTGCGGTTCTCTCATTTGTAATTTCAGAAAGACGCACCGGCTTTTGCTTGCGCCCCTTTTTCATTTCCCTTTCCTTTCTAGCTTTCTGGTCCGTCGCATCAAGAATTTTGTTGCCTCTTTTCCCTGTCCTGAGGTTCCTCCCGCCTCAGTGCCTGCGCAGGCAGGCCCGCCCTTTTAAGATAACTCAAAGGCCAGATTTTTACCTATTCGAAAGACAATTAACGACCGCTCGCGATTTGCGCGTCTCTCCTCCTCCCGTTTCTCCCGTCATTCTTAGTCTCTTTTCACCTTTTTATGGCTTTGACGTAAATTCGGATCTTTCGCCGAGGCCCACTGACCGTCTTTTTACCCGTGAGCTCATTTGCAGTAGG
>Ga0179593_1277975_pt1 | contig 12647 bp, 18 predicted proteins | sample CZODoug2_1_08_16_FD_185931 | JGI IMG/M metagenome (GOLD analysis project Ga0179593, IMG submission 185931) | Vadose zone soil fungal communities from Angelo Coast Range Reserve, California, USA - CZODoug2_1_08_16fungal (PacBio error correction) | ecosystem: Environmental > Terrestrial > Soil >... | reverse complement strand
CCTGGCTTTTTTTTTCTGACGATCACCAGGGCCAGTTTAGGGATTGGGCCCCCCCCCCCTCCTTTACTTCTCGTCTTTTTCTTTTCAGGCCCCACTCCCCCCGTTTTTTTCTTTGTTTGATCTCGGGTGGGGAGACCGTGTTGCCCAGTAGCCGCCCTTCCCGGTGATCCTCGAACACTCCGGATTTATCGTTCCCCCCCTGCTTTTTTCCCATCTTCTTTCCGTCCCCCCGTCTTCCGCTCTCACATGACAGAAGGTTTGTGTTGTGCCACACGGGTTTGAATCAACCAAGCGGTTCCTTGCTCGGTCTGAACTGTTGGGAGACTGTCTCTCTCTTGCTTTTAAGCTAGCCTTTTGTTCTTTATTTATTCCATGGTGTTTTTCTGGTAGGCCGACTTGATTTTCTCTTCCGGAGGCGGTTTCCCCAACAGGATCTTATGAAGAGTAGAGTTATCTTGGTACCTCCGTCCCCTCCTCCTTTCCTCCTTTTTATGTCAGCATTTTCTCGTTAGAAAACGTTTAAACCTTTTCTAGCTCCTGATTTCCTCGCAGTTTGGCGTTTTGTTCTGCGCATACACGATACAGGCCCTTGGAAGCTTCCCTTCTTCGGCCCCCGCCGTGTATGAGCAGGTCTAGGCTGCGCTGAATCCCCGTTTTGCTGTCCGTCTGCTCCCTGACTTTTCCTTGTGCCGTTCGACCCCTTTTTCTTTTGTGGAAAAGGGATCTTCCCTGTCGGGTTCCTTTCACGTACAACATGGATGTCAACCTTTTGTAGGGCAAGCCACCGTCTCCGTCAATCTGTTCCTCTTTCCTGATTTACGAGAGCGCGCTCCTCCCTTTTTCCCCTCCTCTGGAATTTGGCAGGATAGCACTGTTACCGACGTCGCCCTACCGGTCCGAGCCCCCGCGATAGTGACTCTCGAGTCAGGCGTGTTTTCCTGGTACCCCCTCCTATTGCGCTTTGTTTTGCACTGAGGTCTGTTATTTGCCTCATTGCGATGACTAATTGTGCTTGCTTTCGCAATACTCAATGCTCGCTGCTGGCATCTCCCTCTCCGTCCGTTTTCTCTTTGGCGATTTTCACTTTTTCACCCGTTTACATTTGGTTAAAAAGGTCCCACCGCGTCAGTTCCGGCTAATTTTTTCGGACTTGCCCCAACAGTCCGTGCTCGTTGTCTTTTTTGTTTATCGCGCGACGAGTTGCTCCTGTACTGCCCCCAACTCTTTGCATCACCCCGTCCGACGTTGTACCCTCGAATCCTTGATCTACCATGGCAGGCGCCTCCTCCCTCTACCCCACCAATTTGTCCCCAGAGTTCAATTTTCTTTTACTATCCGTTAGTCTTCCCACTCAAGGCCCTTACTGTTCCTGACGATCGTCTCTCGATCATTTCCGTGCGAGGATTTTTCCTCCGATCTCCCGCCCTCTTTTTTCAGTGAGAAGTCGCCTTTTCTTCAGAGTTTTATCATTCTACTTTTAGGCGGTGTGGCGTTTGTAGGTGGGTTGCATGGGTTGTCGTTCAGGCAATCGCTGGCTCCCTCCCTTATCCCCCATTTCTTTCAAACTTTTGGTTTTCTTTCCGGAAGTCCTCCAGTGATTTTTCAACGCAAAACCTCCCACCCCCGCCCACCCAATCTTCCCGCGTTCCACCCGCTCCCACATTAGACACATTTCGCCCTCTTTTTGCGTTTTCTTGGTTCTCCTTCTGCTTTTTTGAGTCGACCAACGCGGCGTGAGGTTTCTTTTTTCTTGGGTTTTCTTTTGGAGGGGCAGACTGCTCCTTTCGTTTGACCGCAACCTCCCATGTTTGGAAATTTCTTTAACTCTTGGGGCCTCGAATTTTTCATAGTTGAACCTCACACCGACCCTCCGCCGTCCTCCCACAGTGCCTTCTTCGGCGAATTGTATAGCCGCGCCCCTCTTTTATCTCCCCCTCTTCTTCGCCGACCTCAGCAGTTTTTGTTATTCTTGTTTGGATTCTCCCAGATAGAGGTCGGCCACACATCGGATGTTTTTTGTACTGACCCCACATCACCTTTTTGGGTTTTTCCCCTTTTTTTCTCTTCGATTCGTCCTTCCAGACCTTCCCGTTCTGTTCATTTCCTGGATTTTTCGTCAGGTGGAATGGTGAGCGTGAGCCTGAAAATGGTCCCCCATTCGTCTTCCCTTGCTTCCATGGATGTTTCGGGTATCCATAATTTCCTTTCCCTTCGCACAGGTCCATCGCATGAGAGGGCCGAGATTTCATCGTATAAAACATTTTATTTCCTGTTGATTCTGGACGCCGTTGGATTTGTGTGGCGAAGGCGATTCTTCTTTAGGTTCCTCCTCGACACTGTCCCGCTTTCTCGTCTCTCTGTCTCCTTTCCGAGAAGGCTTTTTCTTTGGTTGTTAGTTGAGGTGTGAAGTGCAGTTCGCCCTCTGGTCGGTGCATTCCAAGTGGACCTCAAAATATCTCTATTTCTCCCCCTACTCCTCTTTTTTTCTCTTTATTTATTGCCCCTCTTTGTTTTCAAGTAATCAGCGTTTTTTTTACAAATAGCCTTAAGAGCCCGCCAATCCCCTCATTTATTAGTCGGTCTCAATAGCCCGTCCCTACTTTTGGACCTTTCCTGTTTTCGTCGGTGAGGTGTCTAACTTTTCTTTTTTCCAACCCCAATACCCCGGCTTACCCCCCCTTAACCCTGTCAAACGTCTGGCGATTATCCCGGCCTGCTTTCTTCTTCCTCGACCTTAGTTTATTGGATACGGAAGGTCCCATCCTTGCTGGATTAAATTCCTATGGAGGCATTGACAGCGAGGTGGTATCTCCATTTCTCTTTCAGACCTTCCCCCAGAGCGTCACTTTTCTCCGAAAGGTGTGGGCGACCGTACCCCTTGCCCCCCTTGTGTTGGCAGTTCTAGACGATGAGAGGATTTTACCCTTTCTTGGGTTTCGGGTTCCTTTTTTCCCTTGAAGGTCTTGGGTTGACGGACTATCGCTCTACATCCGCTCTTATATGTGGACCCTCACGGTTCTTTAGGGAATCTTGTGTGCTATTCGCGTCGCGGTATAACCAGAATATTCTTTGGTAGGCTTTTATTCTCTTTAGGGGCTTGGTTTGACTGTGTAAGATGCCCCCTTTTTTGGTTAGGCTCCCGCTTGTCCGTCTTTTCCCCCTTTCGGTCTCTTCTTCGGACTGTTTAATTGACCTCTTTCCGGTTGTAGTCTGAACCTTCCTTTCATCTAGCAAGACCCTGCGTTTTTTTTTCTTCACCAAAATTCCATCACCAGCATTCGAACCACTTTCTCCAAAATCCCTCCTCTCCCTCAAATTTTGGTGGAGTGTATTATTGGGTCTCTGAGATTCTTGTTTTTTTCTGGGGTAGGTGTTTTTCCCCCTGGTTTGCGGATTTTACGTAATCTTTTGTCGCGACGCTCAGTCCACGTTTTTTTTTTCAATACTGGGCTAAGGAGTGTAGGCCGAGCTGTCTTTTTTCCCTCGACCCCCCCAGACCACCCCCACAGACGTTTGAATCTACTTTTCTGTCCTCCGGTATTCTCATTCTGTCATTCTTATTTAGGTCCGGCGGGATGATCGCGTCACTTTCTCGCACTTTTAAGCCCTTTCTCGAGGTTTGCTCAGAGATTCGTCACAGATGTATTTTTTTTGTGGCGGATGTTCGTCATGAGGTACTCCTCCCCTCGTCCTTTGGGTCCCCATTTGCGGGGTCGCTTTAGTCTCCTTTTGTCTGATAGTTTAAGGGGTTGATTTTTTTTTTTTCCTTTCTTTGTTTACCCCCGTTACGGTGTACGGATTCGCGTTTTTTTTCTCCGTATCGTCCCTTCTTTCACGCCCTTCCCTCATTGGGATCGCTTTCCGCACTAGACCGCCTTCTGGACTTTAGGTATGCGGGTATTGGGAATCTTTTCATTGCTGGTTGCGATGCCGATGGACCCTGCTCCCCCTTCTTCTAGTTTGATGCCATCAGGCGATAGGGCCTTCCGACTCAACAATGGACCACCCCCTTTGTAGATGCTCCCCTCCTAGCCATGGTTTTATTTTCTTTTTCGCCTGTTCCAACCGCGGAGCCATACCTGAGGCCGGCCCAAAAAGTTGACGAGCTTGAGTCCGGCGCCTTTTGTCGACTTCTTGACTGCTGCGACCAGTTGGGATTTGTCATAGACTTTTCTTTTTGTTTCTTTCATCCTTTTAGCCCTTCCTAAAATGAGTGACCACGATTCGTCTACGTTTGTATTTGTCGTCTCTTCTGCGTGTTTCTCTAATTTTTTGATTAGTTCGCCTCGACGGTTCGATTCCGTGGATCCACGGGATCCCTCTCTTTCGCCTCCCTCCCTGTTTCGATGGGTGCCCATTCCAGTCCGGTCTTGTTTTCTGAATTTCTTACCGTTAGGCATAAAGACGGGTCCCATCACCCAGGGATGGATATGGTAGCGCTACCCCCTCTCTTCTGCTCTTCCATTCTCCGGCCTCTCCACCTTTGTTGCCCTTAAGGTTTCCACGAACCGGTCTTGAGTTTGCTGATTTGAGGTTTTAAGGAGCTGATGGTTCAAGCTCTCCCTCCCCAGAAGACTAAGTTTTTTTTCCTCTTTGATAGAGCACGTCACGTCGCCGAACCTATCCTGCACACCATGTGATGCTTACCCCAGGACTGCTTGCTCAAGCAACCCGACGTCAACCTAAAGTACGGCGGTCCAATCCCGAGTCCTTACCAGTGTTTGTGTTGACCACTCCCGCTTTTGACACCCTCTCCTTCTTCAGTTCTTTTCCCTGTGCAGTTTCATTCACCTTGCATCTTTTTTTAGACAGCATTGAGTTGTGGAGATATGTTCCGAGCGTTCTGAGTTGCCTATACGCCTCTTGAGGCGTCTAAATTTTTCTAGAATCGATCATCGGCCGCACCTCGAGCCTTCCTCCTTTGGTCCTTTTCCATGCTAATCGTCCAGGTCCTCTTGGTGGCAGCACCTTACAGGTTGGTGCAGAATTTTTTTAAGCGGACCCGTGGCATCTCTTTTCTTTCCCTCCTTGGGTTTTTCGCGTGACAGACTCGGACGGTTAGACATAACCGTTTCCAGGTCGATTGGCCTTTCCCCCCACTCTTCTCGGTCTCTCTGTGATGAGAAGCTCCCAAGAAATTTTTTTGTGGTTTCTCTGTGAGGTTTTTTTTTTGAACATGTTTACCAGAAGACCCCCCCCAACCTTTTAGTTCGGCCGTTAAATCATCTGGACCAGATCTCCCCCACAGTCCTTCTTTTCTTTCCCTCCTTTGCTGACCGGCTGTTGGCTATCTCAAAAATTGAAGAACTGGCGGTTGTTTTTTTCCCCACCACACTTGCTTACGCGGGGCCTTGCCCCCGGTCTTCCCTCTTTGGGATCTCGGTTTCGAGCGCGTTGCTTTTTCTTACGTGACTCCTTGTGTGCTAGCCTCCATAGTTTTGCACTTTTAGTTTTCCGGTTTCGCTAATCTCGCGGCTGAAACCCCATTTTCTATTGAGATGTCGAGGCTCTTTAAAGTCTTATAACCTATAGCTGATCCTTAGAAGTCAGTTTTTCTGGTGTGATCTACCGTGATGCACCACTTCTTTTCCGCTGAGAACCCATATTTAATAGTCAGGCTTCTTGGTTAGCGTCAGACCTCCCTTTCTGAATTCCAGTATGAGGTCCAAGTACGTCGTAGCGTCTAGGATTCCTTTCTCCTTTGTCCTTTCTGCTCCCAAATCACACGCCCCACGTGCATTTGTCGGTTAAGCCATCTCTTCGATCCAGGTGGCCAATGGCTCTCCCCTCCGCGGTCGATACTTCCTTTCTAAACATGCGTTTACCTTTTTCCAGCGTTCCGGAATTTTCATCCGGGGAAGCCTAGATTTTTCATCCGGCTTCGAGACAAGCCGTCGCCCTAGAGGAAGCCCTCATCTCAATTCCTGTTAGTTTCACACGCCGTTTTTGTTTTGCCCCCTCTCGGCGCAGTGACTCTCCCTGTCCAGGATTGGGCGAAGTTTAACCATTAGCGATTTTCCCCTGGTTTTTTTTGGTACGCGTCTGGATGTCTGATCACTTGTTTTCGGTTTCGTTTTTTGTTTTAATGGCGTTTCGCTGCTCTCCCCTCTATTCTGTCTGGCCTACATTTCTTACGAAGGGTGGCGTTTTTTTCATGGCATTCGCGAAACTAACGGCCTCTTTTTTTATTCACTCCACGAAGTTTTGAAGGCATTCATGTTTGTCTCCGCCCCTGCCGATCCTCTGTTTGATTCTTTCCTTCGCCCCCTACTTTCTCATCCGGGATACTACAAATTGCTATGAGCCTTCACCCGTAAGACCCTTCCACCCCAAAAGCGCGCCTTACGCTCACCCCTAAGTGAGAGCCCCCCGAAAACAGCACACGTGCGCCACGAGTACATTTGGTTAGTTCGTACCCCCTCATGTCTGATATTTCCACTTAGTGAACCCATTGAAACTCTGACTTTGTACCCGTGAGGGTTTACGCGATCTCATGCCTCGCGGTCCTCTTCGTATAGAGTCTGTTTTTAGTCGCCGACTACCCGGTCCCTTCTATTCGCGTGGTTGATTTTTTTGTATTGGTTTTTTTTTCGTTAACCTTCCCCTGCTGCCTCTCCTTCTTCCCTGTATAACCCCCCTGGTTGGCTTCAGTCGTCGCGACCATCTCCTTTCCTTGTTCAGTTGACCCCCCACACCTCAAAGATCTTCCTTTTCCTCTAGAAACTACACTCCCAGCCCAAACCTTTCTTTCTCCTTGGCGTTTGATTTTGTTCTCTTTGATGCTGGAGTCCTGGAAGGTTTTCTAAACACCGGTCCGGTGATTTTTTTATTCTTGTCCCTTTCTTTGCGGTTTCTGACTGGCCCTGCCTGAAATTTCCAGCTATGCGTCTCTACGCCGTTAGACCCACCTCCAATGTTTTTCATCTTAGGTCCACGTCGGTCTTCTCCCGCCGTGTAGAGGACACTCCCGAAACAACGCAACCCGCCCAACCTTACCTACCTCCGCCTAGGCGAATTTGTAGGCCTCGTTCCTCTTATCGCAAACGATCTCGAAGAACGTCTCGGGATGGTGCACCCTTTCTTTTCTTTTTTTTCTCGAGCTTCATGCACTTTTCTTTTTGGAAGTTTGAACCCCCACACTTGTCCCGACGAGTATCGAGTAGTCCTCCACCGGTTAAGTTTTTAAGTAGAACAACCGGTCGTCCAGCACTCTCTCTTTTTCCTTTTTTTGATGCCCTTTCACTTCCTACCAATATTTTTTTTTTGACCATTTTAGTCTATTTTCCTAGATTTCTTTATCGACAATGGACCCCAGCCCTTTTTTTTGTTCAGATCTCTCCCTTCCGGTAGTCTCACAGCCATATCAGGCGGTTTCCATTTTTTCTTCTGGCACCGGTGATTGGGGTTCTCTTTAGATCTTTCTTCACAGCGTTCCGTTAGCCCCGTCGAGTTCTGTCTGCTTTTCTCGAGACGCCGTCAGACGAGCTTATTCTTTTTCTTTCAGGCGTTTTCCCCCCTCTGTTTTTTGACCTGTGCCCCGCTAAGACCGTGGGCTGGCTCCCACCCACCTTTTTTTCCCTTTTTTAATCTCCCCTTCTCCTCATTTTTTTTTTTTTTTGAGAGATTTACTGTCAAGATTTGGGTGCAGTCCTCAATTGCCAGCGGGCTCCTTGCACTCCCCCCCCCATCGTTGCCGCCTCCCCTACCCCCCCATCCATAGCTTCTTTTTTGCTCCGATTCTACTGCGCTCAGCGGAATGTATGGGGTACTTCCCCGAGGGGCTCCACGGAATCGCTTCTCCCCCCCCACTAACCTTCTCAGAGCAACCCCTCAAACATATTTCTTGCGAGATTTCCTGTTCTTTTTGTCTCGAGCTCTCTCCCTGCGATTTGGGACTTGGCAGAGCGTCCCTCTTTTGATCCAATAAATCATATTCATGGACATTTTGCCGGACTTCGTCTACTATCACCATCACCCCTCAGTTTCTTTACTTGCAATTTTGGTTTGGGTTACTTTTTCTCCCCTACGGCCCTTTTGGAGTTACTGCCCGCCCGATGGTCTTTGGGGACATGTTTTGGGTTTCTCCATTCCAGCCTCGCTGGTTTTTTTTTGACTCGCGTAATCCCATCAGCCAGCCGAGATGTGGGTCCCCGGCGGACTTTCTTCTCAGATATTTTTCGATACTGCTTTCCCAATTCGACTAGCGTCTGTCTTTTTTTTGAGAGTTTTTTGCCTCTTGCCAATGTGGACCGGCAGTCTCAGGTCTCCGCTGAATTTCCTCTTTTACCCCCACCTGGCGGGTTTTTTTCCTTGTTTTTCTCCTACTGCTAGATGGAATTTCAGTATGATTCCCTTTTTTTGGCCCAATACCTGGCCCGCCTACCTACCCCTCCCCCCCGGTTGTTTTCGTGCCAACCCAAGAATCCCGCATTCGAACCCCCTCATTCCCCACCCCCATCTCCTCAACAGTTTCGGCGGAGTGGATTCTTGTTCTCCTCGATTTTTTTGGGTGTTTGGGCTGGGTTCTTGATGTTTTGTGAAGGTGTTAAGATTCCGTTCTCTTTCTCGATTTTGCCCCCGACACACCCTGGTGGGGTACAATCCGTCGCTAAGCGGTTCTACGTCCTCTGTTCCTTTGGTAAGCTAACCCCTCACACACCGCCCACACTTGACGTTTTCAATATCACTGATTCCTGTTCTGTTTTGCTTCAATTCCCCTCACCCGAATTCTCGTACCGCCTTCGCCCGCTCGACTCGGCGGGCTTCTAGGAATTCAAGTCTAGGATGACAGAGACGAGTCTGCGTCCTATTTTTCTTTTTGGGGTCGCCGTCGATTTACGAGGGTCCATCCCCTCTGTCCTCCGGGGTCCCTTTTATTGTTGTTTTTTTTTTTTTCATTATTGAGCCCCCGTCTGGATTCCTTCTGTTTCTTTTTTTACGTTCTACGTGGGGAATAAGTCTCTGCCCTTGTAGGAATCGTTTATCCCTTTTCCGTCTTTCCACTCCCTCCTCAGCGGGATTCCTTTGCGTTATGAATTTCCCTTCAGGTTTTTTGGTGGTTCTACATATGGTCGTGTTTTGTGTGCCACGCCTGCACGCACCCGCGGCTTTTTCTTTTCCCTTCAAGGAAGAGCTGGCTTTTATATTTTTTGATTTCTGACAGCAACTTCTCGAACCAAGAGAGCGCGGCCCCACCTACTCCTCCCCCCATTTAGCATGAGGTCTCAGGCACTCCGCGTGCACCCTCGTAGCTCGCTTTTTCGGTTTACCCGTCCAACTTTTCTCGCCTGGTAATTCAAGTACAGGCCTTGGCTCCTGCCCCCTTCGTGGAATTTCGGGAACGCTGGTATATTGCTTCTGAATCCTTCCTCGGCTGAGGACGTTAGAGATTTTTCCATCTTCAGCTTTTTCATATTCACGGGACGGTGTCTTGCCCGCTTCTCCCTGTTTTTCTGCCCCATGATGACTTCGAACTCTCCGGGGAGAGCCCGTTTGTCTTCCCCCCTGGGATCAAGCGCTGTTTCCCTTTTTTAATGTCGTTTGGGAAGACCCGGCATGCCGCGCCCCTCGAAATGCTTGGTAATCAAGACTGCATCTTCATCCCGTGTTTCTCTTTTTTCTTCTCTTGATTCCAGTCCGGCGATCGTTTTATTTTATCCATTTTTTTAATTTAATGTAAGAGCTTTCGATTAGGCTTCGTGTGCTGGTCAAGAGACCGAATCTTAAAGAAGATACTTGGGGTTTGAGCCGCTCTGCTCCCCGCTCAGACCTTTCTTCCCTCCCCTCTCTCACCCTTTTTGATCGCCAGTTCCATCCAACGCGCTGAAAAGATATCCGTACGAGGTCCATCCCTCTGAACCCTTCCCTCTTGTGGAATTTATCCAGAGTGGATGCAAACCGTAGCCCCTTCTTATGTTTTCTCCCCCGGTTCCTCTTTTTTTACTATTGACCATTTTTTTCTTGTTTAGACTGGTAAGAGGATTCGAGGGCCCTACGTCTTTTCGTTGCTCCCAATGGCTCCCATGTTCGGGCCGCCCCCTCGCGCCTGCGCCTGGTTTTTAGCGGTTCCTTCCTCCTCCATTGGTCACTCAGGAGTTGGTTGGCACCCAGCACTCTGGTCCGGTCTGGGCGAAGTTCGCGGGTTTTGGGAAATCCTATTCTTTTCTCTTTCCCCTTTTTGAGTGAGATGCCTTGCAAGCGCGGTTAGGCCTAAGAACATTGGCATTTCGATGGGATGGTCCCCCCAGCGTCCTTCTCTTATTGCTATGAGACCGCTCGAGTCAGCTGTGATTTCTCTTGGGGTTTTTACCGTCTCCCGCCAGGACTGAGGTTCTCGTGCACTCCTGACCTTCCCCAACACGTCCTGATGTCTCCAGATGCCGTTTTCCGACCGGCGGCACTCTCTTTCCCCCCCTTCCTACCTTTGGTTCTGTGTTTTCCCTCCCGGTCGCCTTACTTTTTTCCTGATCCCTTGTATGGCCATGGAGTCTTGTCTCGCGGCGCCTTTGTCCGACGAAGTTTACGTTTTTAGCGCAAGATTCTGGTTGCCGGCTCGGGTGCGCCTACGGCGTGCGCTTCCGAGCTGATCACCTTATCTTCTTGGTTCAAGTTGATACAGTTTTTTCCTCGGCTACTCTTTTTGATAAGGGTTTCTCGTGGAGATACCTTGCTTTTTTTTTTTTGGGGGTTTGTTTTCATGTGGCCGACTCCTTCCCCCCTAGTCCTTTTCATCGCTCCTTTTTCTCTTTATCCATATCCAGCAGGTGAAGCTGATTTTTTCTTCCGTCCCCTTCTTTATGTCCTTTTTCTCCCGATTTCTGCCGGTCTGGCTTCTCGAACCATGAATTTTTGAAGTGGTCGGTACAGCCCAGCGGGGATCGGTTTTTCATCCTTGTCCTCTCCCCTTCTCTTGAACCGTATCGATGGCTTTGTTCCTTTTGCGTTCGGTCCAAGCCACGTTAAGGTTTTTGTCCTACGGTTTTTACGCTCGTGACAGTTTCCCGAGAGTTACTCTGTCGCCGCGATTCCTCATCCGACGATTTATTTTCTTTGACAACGTAGGGAGAACAGATTTTGCGCCGTGCCTACGCGCGTCTGCCTTTGGGAGCCGGTTCCCCCTCTCCTCTGGCACGAGTTTGGCCATTCTGATTTCCTGTTTCTCCCCTGATAGTTTTTCTCCGTTTGTCCTGTTCTTTCCCCGATGCCTCATCACGCTACGCCAGTCTTGCCTTCCATCTTTTTGTGGTTGGCCAGGGAGCCCCTTCTTCCACCCCCCTGCCCGGGCCCGGGCTCACGTTTTTCAAGCCTTCAAGGTGGGCTCGTCCGCCCCCTTCGCATCCCCCCCTCTTTTTTTTGTGACCCCTCGCGCTCCGGCATCACGCTTCTTCCTCCCCTTTTCTTCTAACACCTTCTTTTAAAGTCAAAGTTCCGATTAGAAGGCGCGACCAAGCACAAGGGTCCCCACTCTTCCGTGGTGCGTACCTACTGATCGACGACTGCCCCCGCCCCCCCCCTTACCCATCTGACGACGTTTTGATAGAATCTTCGAGCATACGTTTTTTTACGCGTATTTTATTCTTGAGGAGTACGAGACTCTGGCCTGTCGCTTGCAGTCTACTTTTTCCTTCGATCGTTTTGTGGCGTTGTTCTTGGTTTCCGGTGTTTGCAGTTTTTAACCCCTTTCCGTTTAGCGCGTTCCCTTCACAACCCCTGGTGGCTTTCCTTTTTTCGCGCGATAGCCGGAACGGGTAAGTTGCAACTTTGACCCCCCCCTCCCCGTTCCCACCCTTCTCGCTTCCCAAGATCCCTCCAGTACACCCACTTTTGTGGCGTTTGACTTTTTTGTTCAATTGATGGGAGTCCGGTTTCGACCCAACTGTCGGTCTTTGTCTGCGTGGAGCTTTAGGGGCGTTTTCAGTGGCGCTGACCCGTTCCAGCGCTTTTTTCTTTTTCGGAAACTTCTTTTGGGACATCATGACCTGTCATTGGAGGCAGCGCTTCCGTGGTAAGAGTCCCCTTCACCCAGACCCTCCCCCAGATCTCCTCCTTTTACCTGTCCTTACATACTGGTTTTCTTTCGCCTGAAGTCGTTCTCTTTACACTGCATACTCCCGCCTTCCCTCTGGTCAGGGCCCTGCCTTTTTTGAGTCATTTCGCCCTCAGAGTCCGGCCCACCCTTTTTTTCTCTGGAAGTCTCCCCAAACACGGCTTAGTAGTCTTTTTTCTTAATTCAACGGTTTTTCTTATGGTCCGTCGCCACCTTTCCCCTCTTTACATTCCTATTTCCCCTGGTGGCATGGTTCTCTCGAGATCCTTAACTTTTCTTCCCCTCGCCTTCCCCCCCTTTAAGAGTCTAGGGGATCCATTTTTAACCCGTACCAAGTCGCTTCGCGGGACGCGCTTTTCGTATCCTCATGCACGGAGCTTTCCTCGACCATCAGTCTTTTTTTCCCGTTGTCCTTCTTCGGTTCTTTGTTGAGAATTTTTTTTTTTCCTAATTGTCTTCAGAAGGTGCGGGCCGCGCTGCGCGTGTCATCAGCCTCTCCATTATTTCTTTTCGATTTATGGTTTTGTTTTGCCCGGCAGGTGATCTGTGGGTCCTTGCAGCTTCCTCCAGATTTCGGATCTTCACGCCTTTTCGTAACCCT
>Ga0179593_1633339_pt1 | contig 12648 bp, 17 predicted proteins | sample CZODoug2_1_08_16_FD_185931 | JGI IMG/M metagenome (GOLD analysis project Ga0179593, IMG submission 185931) | Vadose zone soil fungal communities from Angelo Coast Range Reserve, California, USA - CZODoug2_1_08_16fungal (PacBio error correction) | ecosystem: Environmental > Terrestrial > Soil >... | reverse complement strand
CGCGGCTTTCTGGCTTTTCCGCAGGCGACGAGATATACGCAGATTCTCTCGTTCTTTTTCCCGTGTTTTTTGTGGTGTGGGCCGGGGGGGGACAGCGATTCGGCTTCAGCGAACGCTGGCTCTTCCAGGCGGTTTTAAACGGCGGTCTCTGCTGCCACCTTTCCCTCTCCTCTTGATCCGCCAAGGACGTCGAGCGGTTGACGCTCTTCGAGTTCGCAGTGGGCAAAGCTCAAGGTCTCTTCCTTTTTTTCCTTTCTTCCCCGGGAGCAGAGCAGATCGCCACGGTCTCACGGCCGTCCTTTTGTCGCGGTGAGAAAAGGTGCGGATGAAGCCCCCCTTTTTCTTTTTCCCCCCTCCTCTCTTCTTCCCCCTTCCTGTCGCGAGAGGTTTTAGATTTTGCCGGGATCGACGGCGACCCTTTTTTTCTGCATTGGGGAACGCTTAGGCTTTTACGTGTCTGCCCTTTTCTTCACCCCCCCCTATGTTCGGGCCTCGGATTCAGCAAGCTCATCGTCCTTGTCGTCTTCTCCTTCCTCGACTAGGGGTAGGGCAAACTTGAAGGCGTGTCGTCTCCTTTTTTTCCCTCCCGCTCCAGGAAGAGGACATGGTGTTTTTTTTCCTTCGAGGGAAGGGACTACCTCCGGTTCCCCCCTTTTTTGAGGGAGAAAGCTATAGCTGTAAGCTATCAGCCATCAGCAATTTTCTTTTTTTCTTTCTTTTGACAGGATAGAGGACGGATAACACATTGACCCTCCCCCCCCCTCCTTTTTTACCGAAACTAAACAAAGCGGAAAAACCTTGAAAGGGCTTTCCAAGTCCATCCTAAAGCGGAAGAGTATTGGGCGTCGCCTTTTTTTCCCCCTTCACGTTCCACCCTCGAAGAAGATGAGCGAGATAGGAAAGAGCCATGGAAAGGCCTTCCCCTTTCCCTTTTCTTCCCGCTGCGAGAATCAGAAACGGATTCATCGATCCTCCTTCTCCCTTCCCGGCCTCTTTACCTCGGCAGTATCGAGGAGATCGGAATCGACAGTCGCTCCATGTAGATCCCTTTTTCTCTCTTGAATAGGGAGGTCTGGTGCGGACGGAATGGAGATCCCGCCATTCACCCCTCCCCCCCGCCTCTTTTCCCCTTTTTTCGACCGAGATGACATAAGGAATAGAGCGCCTCGCCATGATGTCCAGGCGTCTATCTTCCTTCAGAATACCCTAAGAGAACGTATTAAATATATCTCTTTCCCTCCCTCCCCGTTTCTTTTTTTTCCCCCCTTCCCCTTCTCTCTTTTAAATCGAGGTAATAGAGTTATAGACGAATGGACCCCTTCCCGGTCGAAAAAAAAAAAAAAAGACGGTCGCAATCCTACTCCTCCTCCTTTTTTTTCCCCCTCCCCCCATCCGAGGCCCCGGCGCAACAAGGGGGGGACTATCCAAATCGTCATCGATCCCCTTTCCCTCGAGGAAGAGGTAAAGAGAGGATGGAGGAGGGCTGCCTTCTTCATCCCTCTCTCACTGCCTCATCCGGTTCGGATTATCGAAGTAGAGAAAGGAGGTCGGATTCCCTCCTTTTCTATGGCTCTTTTAAGAAGAGAGAAGCGTCTCTCCTGTGTTTTTCTCCCCCCCCCTCTCCACCTTCTAGTGATTGCAGGATGACAACTGCGAAGCCCAATAACTCTGCAGCTTGAGGCTTCTTTTTTTTTCGGGGGGGGAAGCCATTTCAGTTTTTTCCCCTTTTTCCCCTTCTTTTTTTCCCACTTGTTAATCCGTCCGCTATTAAGATGTCAGAACGTCAGACGTAAGCAAGTTCAGCCGTCAGCAGAAAAAACCCCCCCTCAACAAGTCAAATCATAGCGACCGCATGCGCTTCTCTCCTCTCCCTCTCCCTTTCTCCTTCGGCCTGTCTCGTGCGCAACAACAGAAGAGCGCGAAGCAGCCGCGTCGCGCGCACGCTTTTTTCTTTTTTTTTTTTTTCTTTTTCTTTTGTAGACTACCAGAAGGAGAGGATAAAGACTTACAATACTATTATTTTTTCTCTTTTTTTTACGGAGAGGAGAAGAAGCGGTCAAGTAAAGACGTCGTACCCCCCCCCCCCCCTCCCCCTCTTTCCAGTGGATTTGAGATAGGAGGAGATGTAGAAGGGAGTAATTCCTCAACCCTTCCTTCATTTCATATCGAGCGGGAAGAGAAGATCTAGGTATAGAAGAGCGCAGCCGAAAATTCTCCCTTCTCTTTCGACGATGCAGTAGATGAGGACCCTTTCTATCTCCCCTCTCTTTCTCCCTTTTAACATGGTTAAATTCGCCCCTTCTCCCTCTTTCATGCAAAGAGACGTGAATGTAGAGCTGATCTCTCTTCCCCCCCTTCATTTTTTCTAGCAGAGAATGAGCTCGACAGGAAGTGTAAAGCCGCAGGGTTTGATTCCTCTTCCTCTTCATAAGGAGTGAAGAAGAGTATCTATCCTCTCCACCCTCCTTCTTTCGCCCCGCCAATAGACGAAAGACGCCGACGACGTCCTCTTTTCCTCGCGTGCTGGCGAATGAGCCGTGATAATATCCTTTTCTCTCCCGTGCTCAATTGATGACAGAGCGACCGCGACGAGGTCTCTTCTTTGGAAGATTGGAGAGGATTGCGTCCTCTCCTCCCCTCTCATGCCGCTTACGCAGTAGAGGAGAAGAAAAGAGACAGACCGGCGGAGGATTGCGGCCTCCCCCTCCTTTTGGGGTATGGATAGGTAAAATGTTTGGTACTCTTCCTCTCTCTCTGCATAAGGGAAAGGACTAAAGCACTTTTCGGCGGTGAAAAGAATGCTTCTCTCCTTCTTTCTTCTTCCTCGGATATGATTGAGGGAGAGGACGATGACGCTCCCTTTCCAAGAAGAAGATATAGAAGGCTCTTCTCCTCTCCATCTGCCTCTAGACGGGAGGAGAGGTGGATGAAGGTGAGGGTGACATTTGCCCGCCCCCCTTCTTCGAGGCGTCCCTCCCTCCCCTCCCGGATAGGAAGGAGAATTCGCTCCCTAGGGTCCTAAAGACTTTCCTCCTCTCCTCGGGGGGGGGCCCGCCTTACCGAAAATACAGAATGATTTTCCTCTTTCGCTGTTTTGCTCGACGAGGCGAAAGAGATAGCGTATGCAGCTCTCCCTCTCTCAAGGCACCCGTACCGTTTTCCCCCCTCTACTCCGCAGAAGCCGAATCACATGCTACCCCCGGAGTGCAGATAGAGGAGGATAGTAATTCCTGGCTTTAAGTATGAAGGATGGAGAAGAAGAACCCTTCCCTTGTGTGGAGGAAATTCCCTCCTCCTTCTCTCCTGCGTAGTCAAACGAGATAGGACTCGGCTGTTCCCCTTCAATGGTATTCAGATGGGTTGACATGATGTTTCTGCTTCACTCCGATGACGCTGGTGTGGTTGTCGAGCACGATCGCCTCCCTCTTTTCGACACCAGAGACGAAAAGAGTATTTGGTTCTGCTGGTTTTTCCCCCCCTTCACGGATTTTTTCCATAGCGAATATATATATTTTAATAATACTACGTTGTTGTCGTTTATCCTTTTCTTCCAGCAATAAGGGAAATCTTCCTCCCCCAACCCTCCTCTTTCTTTCTGTCTCCCTCTCTTGCTTGCAGAGGAAGGAATAGAGGAGATCGTGCACAACCACACCCTCTTCTTCCCTGAGACCCAAGAGAAGAATAATTTCCCTTCCTGCTCCGTGATGAGAAAGGAAGAGGAAGAGCTTCTTTCTTTTCCCCGGCGGAGCCTGTCTTCCCCCCCACACTATTAGCGAATGATAGGAGGAAGGGTGAGAGCGCCACCGTCCCTCCGTCACTAGAAGAAGAGATTCTCAGCGTTTTCACTTTCTCTAAATGGGATGAGGCCAGTAGGCTCTCCTTTGGGAAGTTATGAAGAGTAGAATGATTCGTCTAGTCCCCGGAGAATAGTAGAGGAACCTTTCCCCCCCTGGAGTTTAAAGCAATGGTAGGAGATTGGCGGCGATCTTCCCTCAAAGGTAGAGCAAGGGCTCTCCTCTCCATAGCGAAGGAAGAGAGAAGGAGCCGGCCGATCCTCCCTTCTCAGGGACTTCTCTGGAGAGTTAGCAAATAGCCATTTTTTTTTTTCTTTCCCCCCCTCTCCTAACGGTAGAGGAGATGATAGAGAGATCTCCTCTTTCCTTCCGATATTCAGGGAGGAGGGAAGAAGGCTCCGAATCTCTCTCCCCTCCCATCCGATCGAGAGAAGAAAAGGATAATGAAAGGGCTTGTCTCCCTTTCCCCCGGCAGCAGAAGAAGAGGTGCTGCGCTATCTTTCTTCTTATCGTGAAAGGATTGACGAGGCGAGCCCTTTTCCTTCAGAGCATGAAAAAAGTATCTGCCTGCCTCCTCTCCCTTTTTCTTCGCGGTGTGATTAGCTACGAAGGAGTAATCGGCCCCTCTCCTAGACCCATTAGTGAAGAAGAGATAGAGCGGCCTTCGTGTCTCTCTCTACATAGTAGAGTAGAGCTGTAGAATACAATTAGCCTTTCCCCCCCTCATTCAAAGAGAGACGCTCTACTCCTTTTTCTTTCCTCCTGGCCTTCGGGAGGATATTGGATGAGATAGCCGGCGAAGGAGATCTAAGCCGTCTTCCCTTTTTTCTCGAAGGATTAGGAGATTCTCGAATTTTTTCTTTTTCTCCCCCCCCTTTCTGGCGAGAGAAAGGAGATGCTAGAAACATCTTTTTTTCCGCGATCAGAGAGGACATTCAAAGGATAGTTAAAGGACTCGTCCCCCTCTTTCCCCCTCTCCTTCGAGGAGGGAAACATGTTAAAAGGAGAGACGTCATAACGGGCGCAGCTCTCCCTTATATCGAGCTGAGAGGAAAGATAAGGAGCTTTTCTGCTAACCCCTCTTTTCTTTTCCCTATTAAGCGGAGATTAAAGATAGATCTTCTAAAATTATGTCGAGGATCTTCTTTCCTCCGAAGTCCCATAGAAACTGTAGAGGAGAGTATGAATTGGGGCGTTCGGTCTTTTATCCCTCTCTCACCCACATCGATGCTTAGGGATAGGATTAAGAGCTCTAGTCCTTTCGTCTTTTCCCCTTTTTAAGGAAGGTGCGTCACCCCCCCCCCCCCCCCCTTAATCTTAGGCTCGACGCGAGGAGGAGAGATAGTCGAGTGGTGGCCGCACGATCCTTCTCTCCTTCTTACCTATGTAGAGGCGACAGGCGCGAGCCGCTGGCGGTCTCCCTTTTTTTTTCTCCAGCTATAGCTGTCAGCATCAGCCATCAGCAAGTTTTTTTCTGGCTGCCTTTCTTTTTCCTTACGGCCAAAATTGAACAATCCCTTCTTTGCCGCAGCACAATCAACCAAGCGGAAAACCTCTTCCTTTTTTTTTTTTTCAAGTCTCATAATCAAAGCTGCAGAGTTATTTCGTCTTCTCAGTTTTTCTCTTCCCTTTTCCCCCTTCGCCGACGCTGCGCGACGAATCGGCCCCGAGCCATGCCATTCATTTTCGAGAGAAGGAACGAAGGTCGCTACGTCGATCACTCCTCCTTTCCCATCTCATTTCATCCTGAAGCCGGAGCCGCGAAAAGCCAGGGCGATTTCCCTTTTTTCTCCATGATCCACGGTTTATCAGAGCTCTTCTTCCCCTCCTTTTTCCTTTTTTGAGGTATGGATGAGAGGCATGGAGATAAGCAAAGTTCACCTATTTACAGCAGGCGGCTTCCTCCTTTTTTTTTTTGGAAATAATTAATAGAGAGACATAGCCATGTTATGGCCTTGCTTCTCCTCTTAGAAGGACAGGGAGATCAACCTACGGCGACGTCTTTCCCCCTTCCTTAGAGAGATAAGAAGTAGAGTAGGTGATTGAGGCCCTTCCAGGTTACTCTTTTTACCTCCCCCTCTTCTTCTTCCCTCGTAAGTAGTAAGATCGGTAGAAAAAGGGTAGAAACTACTCCTCCTCCCCCTTTTCCCCTCCCCCTTCTGTTGTTCCTATCTGTTCATCCTCCCCCACACCTTCCCTCCCCCCCCTACCCCCCCCCCCCCCCCCCCTCCCCCTCTCCCTCCCTTTTTTTCTCTCCCATCTCGAGGAAACGGATCCATGGAGCGACGTGTCCGCTTCCCTCTCCTTTCCTTTTTCTTTCTTCCTTCTCAGGAGGACATGAAAAACTGATAGAAATGAAGTGCATCCGGTTCGGATTCTCGCCTTTTTTTAGATTACATGGTAGGGAAGAGACTGCGCAGTTCTTCGCTTTTCTTCTTTTCCCCCTTCTAGGGCTGCAGGATGACGCAACACTGCAGCCGCACAATAACTCTGCAGATTTCTTTTTTTTCTTTAAGCGAGCAGGAGGAAGACATTCAGATGTTTTCCTTTCTTTTCCTTCCTTTTGTTTTCAATGTGGGAGCCTCCGCATAAGATGTCAGCCGTCAGCAGTCAGCGTCCCTTTTTCCCCCTTTTTTTTCTGATAGCAAGATAATAGCTTTATTAATAAAAACGGACAATTTCCTCTCCCCTCCCTCCTCTCACTTGCCTCAGCTTAGGAATTTCCCCACTTTCCTTTTCTTTTTTCCCCTCCCCGTGGCCTCCGTAGAGAAGAACGCTTCAAGGTTTGCCCTCCCTTTTTTTCTCTCCCAGAAGGCGAGGATCACGGACGACAAGGACGAGGAGTGCTGGAAGCGCTTTCCCCCCTTTTGTAAAGTCCGCAGTCGAACTCACAGACCGAATCGTCCACTTCCCCTCCTTTCCTCTTTTTCTTTTTCTCCCCCGCAAAATCGAAACCGCGCCGCGGACAGGAAGGGGACATCCTTTCTTTTCCTTTTCTCGTGAGCATTCAAGCACAACTTGTCGAAGAACCTCGCCCCGGAGCTTTCCTCTCCCCCCTCTTCCCCTATCTCTCTGAGACCGGTGAAGAAGTAGAAGGTAACCTTTTTTTCCTTGCGGCTAATTGAACAGAAGTGAATGTTAGAGATGGATCTCGGTTCAACCCTCCCCTCGGTCCTTTTTTTCTCATTCTTGCGCTCGCCCGCCTGATAAGAAGAAGGTTGATGCCGGACCTCCCCTTTCTCCGAATACGGTCTCTACGACTCTCCGAGGTTCCTCGCGTAGATATCGTCGACGGCGAGTTCTTCCCCCTCTACGTAAACTTAGGAGAGGAAAGGAAAGTTCTTTCGTCTGCGCGCTTCTCCCCTCTTCTTTCCCTCTCCCCTCCCGGCGAATTATCAGACAGCGGGAACGAGACGATTTCTCCCTTTTCCCTTTCCTTGAACGGTTGGAGAGGATGAGGAAGCGCCTCCCTGCGTCCTTTTCTTTTCATCACCGCGAAGACCGGCGGCGGATTGAGGAAGCGCTCTTCCTTCTTTTTTTTGTTTATGGGAATAGGTTACATGTTTCCTCCTCCCCTTCTCCTCCTCGGAATCAGAGGAAAGGAATAAAGAAAAGAGAACCACCCCTTCCCCTCTCCTTCTTCAGGAGGTGAATCCTCTCTGAAGCACCAGCCCGGGCATGAGCCGTTTCTTTTTTTTTCGCGGCGATGACGAGCTTAGACGGTCTTCCAGCCTCCCTTCCTTTTTTTTTTTCCCCCTCTATCAGCGCGAGCAGAGCTCGAGCCGGTCGGAGCTGTGGTAATTCCTTCTTTTTCTGACGCACCAAAGAAGAGAGATCGGGCCTCTCCCTCGACTTTTTCCCCTTCCTCCCTTCCCTCTCTGCCGGGCTTAGAGGAAGGGAGGGTTAGACATGACGTGAGCGAAGGCGCCGTCCCCTTTCTTTTTCGATGATAGAGACATCGCCGACATGTCGTCCCCCTCCTCCCCTTTCCCCTTCCTATCTCGTTTTGAAGCTCGAGGCAGGCGACGGGAAGCCCTCCCCCCCCCACAAAGAGAAGCAGCGAAGACGCCGCATCCATTCTCTCTTCCCCCTTTCGGCTCGCGGCGGCGAGGAAGACGGATCTCCTTTCGCAGACGCAAACGGCCCTCCTCCTTCTTCCTTCCAGGCCGCCGGCGCAGCAGGGTGCCGACGACGTCGTCCTCTCTTTCCCCCTTTTTTCCGTGAGAGGAAAATGGTATTCGCTGGCGACCATGTCTTTTATGGCGCCGATGCTGCCCTCGATGACGTGTTTTTTTCTTCTTCTCCGATGCAGGACATAGGCCAAGCAAAGACTGGAGCCAGATATCTCACTTTTTTCCTTATTTTTTTCCTGGCGTCAAATCAAGGATTGTTTAATAGAGACCTACGTTTCTGTTGAGAGAGATGACTATGAAAACAATCCTTGATGGTGGACTCCCCTCTTCCTCCTTCATGAACAAAACGAAGAGGGTGAGGACTATCTTTTCCCCCTCCCTCCCGAGAAGGAAAGAGGAGCATAGTGCTCGACACCCACCCCCTCCCTCTTCCCTCCAGCGCCTAATGGTCGCAAGAGAAGAACATTTAAGCGCTTTTTTCGGAAGAGATCGCGCGGTCCTCTTCTTCTCCTTTTGCCTTGGACGAACACAAAGAGGATGCTTTCTTTTCTGTGACGGATGAGAAAGAAGCATCGGGATACCGCTCCTTTTTCCCCTCCTCTCGATCGAAGGCGGACAGAAAAGATAAAGGTATAGAAATTGGGATTTCTCCCCCCTTTTCTCTCTTTGTATTGAATAAGGGTGAGGGCTGCCTCTTTTCCCCCTTCTTTTCCTCTCTCGTAGGAGAAAAACCATCTCTTTGAAACAACTGGAGGAAAGAATGTCGGAGATGGGCTTCTCCGACTCGGGATAGACGCCCGTCTCCTTCCCTCCCCTCCTCTAAGAAGAAAGTGAGAGAAGGAGACGGACCCCCCCCTCCCTGGAGTTCTCCCCTTCACCCGCCCCCCCCGTCCGATTTTTTTTCTGGGGTTCTTGTTAGAAATAGAAATGGTGGGGCAATTCCTTCCTCTTCCCCCTCTTCTTTTTCTCGCGCTGCTAGCCGGAAGAGAAGGCGAGATCGTTAGTCTTTCGCTATTTTTTTCCTTTTCTAACGAGTAATAGTAAGAGCAAGAAAGCGATCGCGACTCACCCCTTTCCCCTCCCTCTCCCCTCTTCCCCCCCTCCGAGCCGAAGCGGTTTGTTTACGGGGGGTAGTGTTTAGGACGTGACGGATTCCTCGGTTCCTCTCCCCCCTTTTTCCCCCTATCCCCATGAAACCCACGAGATCTGATGCGAAAACTGACGTTCGATTTTTTTTCCCCTCGAAGGTGATTAGAATCGAAGGCGCTCTCTCTTCTGCGGCGAGGACTAAGCATCGCACAATCGTGTCTCCTCCTCCTCGAACCTCGTAGAGGTCGCGCTGTCGCTCCCCTTCCCCCCCCCCCCCTCTCTTCGATGATATATAGGCGCATCGGACAAGCTCCCTCCTTTCTTTTTCTCTTTTTTCCGAAGGACGTCGCGGTTTCTTCTTGGCTTGCGCTCGCAGGAGAGAGATCTACGCCGAGGAAGAATCGATAGGATTTAAGCGAAGGATTAGGATTCAGCGAAACTGGCTTGCGTTCCTCCCCCCTTTTTCCCATTTACACGGGGCGAGAGAAAGGCGCTGTCGACCCCTTTTCCCCTTCCTCTTCTTTTTACGCGCTCCAGCGAGACATTAACGGATAGTTAAAGGACATCGTTTTTTTTTGCGCCGCTCAGGCGAGGAGGGAACATGATTCAAAGCGCGCCTCTTCCAACGGTATAATAGACAGGCATCGGCGCTCCTCTCCCGGACGAGGTTCGGCCTCCCTTTCCTTTCCTCCTGAGAAAGAGAAGAGGAGATTAACGACTCGCTTTCCCCTCAGGTTTAGATTTTGGGGATCTCCCCTTTTCTACCCCTCTCGAGGAGTTTCGCATTGGGGAAGATTAGGTATGTGAGGTCTACGGCTTTAACTTTCTTTCCCCCCTTTTCAGCAAGCTCCTAGGTTTTCCGTCGTGATTCGAAGTATGGGTACAGGCTACAAATACGTCGGCCGTTTCTCTCTTTTTCTCCTCTCCCTCGGCGGCGGCGCGATCGTCGAGTGTTTTCCCCTTATTTCCAATGCCCAGCTGCGGAACCATTTCTCTCTTTTTTCTCTCGGATTGTCTGGTGAGCGGAAGACAGCTAGTAGCTGTCAGCTACTCCTCCCCCTTCCTTCTTCCGGCTTCCCAGCTGATAGAGAAGGCTCAAAATTGACCCTCCCGTATTCTCCCCCCCCCCCCCTCCTTCCCCCCCCTCTGAAGGCGGCCTCCTGGCCGCCTATTCTGGAACCAGCTTTTCCCCCTCCCCCCTTTTTGCGGCGCAGGTCGTCATCCTGAGCACTATGAACGTGAGTGGGGGCCGAGCACTTTTCCCCTTTCTTCTTCCCTGTAGACATGGAAGCGGAATATGGTCAAAGACGTCGCGGCCTTTCCCTTTTTTCGAATCAAGAACGGATGCAAGCATTCTATCAGGTTCAGTTCCTTTTTTCCTTTCCTCGGCAGTCTCGCGGCGATGGACATCGAAAGTAGAATACATGAGACTTTTCCTTCTTTTTCTTGGGACTCTTCGAGGTATGTGTGCGACGGCATGGAGAGCAGTCCAGTTCACCTCTTTCCCCTCTTTTCTCCCCTATCTTACCTACGGACCTGAGCGCCTCGCCCCTTTTCTCTTTTTTTCAAAGGCGCGGACAGGAAGCATAAACTACGCGACGTCTTCAAATCTCTCTCTTTTCTCTCCCCTTTCTCCTTCTCTTTTCTCTGCCCGGTCCGGCGACGCGTTGAAATAGAGTAATAGAAGTTCTGACGAAATGGACATACATTCTCTTCTCCCTTCCCCTGGTAGTAGATGACGAGAAATGATGGAAATAGGTGAACTGGCTGCTCTCCATTCCCCTCTTCTCCTCCCCCCCCCTTTTTTCTTCCCAATAGCATCGAGAAACGGATCTAAACATTTTTTCTCTTTTTTTCCTTTCTCTTTTAAAGCTCTGGATGTCAGGAGGGGGCCGGTCTAAGTTTCTTTTCTTATAGAAGTAGAGAAAGTAGGTAGGAAGGAGAGACCTCCCCCCTTCCGAGCTTTCTCGCAGCGTAGTAGCGGGTGGAAAAGTGACGGCACCCCTTCTCCCTTTCCTTTGGGGCCCCTCCCCCCCCCCTCCCTCCCAATAACTCTGCAGCTTGAGGATAGGAATGGAAGATGGTTCCCTCCTTCCTTTTTCTTCTTTTTTCTTGGTTGTGTGTGCGGCGACACAATAGAGGCGGAACTGCGGGAGGTCCAATTTTTTCCCCTTCTTCCCTCCTCCCCTCCCACAAAACTGCGAGGGCTGATAGCTGACGCTAATAGATTTCTTCCCTCCCCCCTTCCCCCCCCTCCCGTTCGCCCCTGACATAGGGAAGAACTTCGGGATTCCCCCTTTCTCTCTCCCTCTCCTCCGCGTCGCGAGAACGCTTCAAGGTTTCCGCCCCCTTTTTTTTCTTTATTTTTGCCGTACCAGACGGAGAGGATCACGACGACAAGGACGAGTCTCTTTTCTCTCCTCCTTTGTTTACGGAGCCGGCGAAGCCCGGGTCAAGTCAAGCCGTCGACCACATCGAAGCGGCAACAATGCAGGACGCTCCCTTTTCTTTCCCTCTTTCTCGGGCGATACAGCAAAATCGGAAAACGAGCCGCGAAAGGAAGGGAAAGATTTCCTCTTTCCCTTTTTTTTTTTTCGCGGCAGCCCAAAATTGTCGCAGAACCGCAAAGGAGCGTTGCGCGCATGCTTTCCTTTTCTTTCTAGCGAGCTGAGCAAGGTGAAGAAAAGTCGCCTTCCCCTCTACTCATTGAAGATTGGCGAAAAGGAGACAGAGGAAGAGGGCCTTTCCTTCTCTTTTTTCTTTCTCCCCTCTTCACGCCCTTGGCGGATTCCTACGGCAAGGAAGGGGTAGAGACAGCGCTTTTCGCTTTCTCTTTTTTCTCTCCTGAAGCTAGCAGAAGTTCGCTGAAGACGACTCTCCTCTCCCCCTATGCTTCCTCGGGTAGATCTCGTCGCAGGAGAAGCGAAAGGCAATCTTTTCTTTCCCCCTGCGAGGGAGGACAGGAACGTTATTCTCGTCGGCGCTCTTTCTCCTCTTTCCTCTTGACGGGAGAGCCAGACAGGAGAATTGAGCGCCCCCTTCTCTTCCCCGAAGAAAGATCGATCGCGGCGTCCTCTTCTAGGCCGCCGCGAAAGAGAATCGCAGATGACGCATCCCTCTTCCCTCTCGAAAGGAGGCGGATTGAGGAAGAGCTCGAACGGCCTTTTTTCCCCTCTTTCCTTGGGACAGAAGAAGGTAGATTGAAAAGGGAGAGCAGAGGACTTCTTTTTCCCCTCTTCGCGCAGAAAAGATTAGGATTCGGAGGTGAAGCCGCCGTCTGCTCTTTCCCTTTTCTTTTTTTCCTCTCTTCTGCTTGCGGGCGCGGAAGATGAAGCGATTAGCGGTTTCTTTTCTTCCTCTAGCCCGCGGAAGGCGAGCAGCGCTCTCCTTCTTTCTCCCTTGGATGAAGGTGAGGTGAAATTGGAACGAAAAATGGCGATTTCCTTTCCCCTCCCCTTCGTAGGAAGAGAAAATAGAGCCTTCCTTTTTTTTTCAAAAAAAACATGATCCTTCTTCCTTTTCCAGGAGAGGAACGGGAGGGTAGACATGTACTTTCCTTTTCTCGAGAAGAGGAGGAGATCTCTCTCTCCTTCCTTCCAGCCGGTAAGAAGGGGGTTAAAAGACGATTGTTT
>Ga0179593_1264353_pt1 | contig 12648 bp, 8 predicted proteins | sample CZODoug2_1_08_16_FD_185931 | JGI IMG/M metagenome (GOLD analysis project Ga0179593, IMG submission 185931) | Vadose zone soil fungal communities from Angelo Coast Range Reserve, California, USA - CZODoug2_1_08_16fungal (PacBio error correction) | ecosystem: Environmental > Terrestrial > Soil >... | reverse complement strand
AAATAAGCAGGCTTCCCCCCTCTCCTCTTCCCCCTCCCCGGCCAGCGTTTCTGGCCCGACTTTCAACCGTGCAGACCCTTCCAAATCTCACGGTTATGTCCTTAGCTCGGCCTACTTGCCGGATGAGAATGTTTCGTTGTGGGCAAGTAGCCCTTTCGGCCAGCCCCGGCAAGCCGTACTCTAAGGAATCAGAAGGTTGAGGTCCGTGAGAATTCCTCTCTAATTAATAGTTGGTGTTTTTTGAGCTGATGCTAAGACCACCCCGCGGATGCTGAAGTTGCAATTGTGGGTTTGTGTTTTCCTTTTTGTGACCGCTGCCTCACGGCCCGTCTTGGCACCAAGACCGGCCGCGCCCCCCGGCTCGTGTGTGTCACACCTTCCGTAAGTCTAGAATTTAGACGAACTAGATTGCGCGTCTTGGTCCTTCACTTCTTTCGCGTAGGAACAGCTTGCAGGGTCTGGTCAGCAGTCCCTGTTGTCTTGATGGCCCTGTTCTCTCTGGGCCACATCGACCTTTTTGTTTTTGGGTCGTTCGGGACGAAAGATTTGCGAAGCTCTGCTGGCGGCTCCTTCCTTTCACCCCTCCCAGATCCTTCCCCCCTCCATCTCCCCCGGCGACCCCTGCCGGCTACTATATCCCGCGTCTTATCGTGTGGTCCCCCCGGCCTTCCCCCATGACGCTCGCCCACGGCCCGAAAAGCACGCCACTCCCCTCCCAACAACATCTGCGTTCGCGGATCCGTTCTTAGTCCTCCCTGAAGCTCCCAATGCTCTCACTCCTCCCCCCAAGACGCAGACGGACCAGCCGCGATGGTGGCCTTTCCCTCGTCGACTCCCCCCCCCCCCCCCGGTAAGTTCGATTCGTAGCCCGTACACCAGTTTTTGGGCACGATAGCCTTCACTTTGGTCAGGTCTCACGGGTTTTTGGGCCCGCGGCGCCGCCTTTCTGTCGAGGGACGGAGCGTCACGGGGCGGATGAAGGTTATCTGGGCCTGAGCTATCACCGTTAGGAACTGCTTTTGCTGTGACTCCCCGGCCCAATCCCCTAACCGGTTATTCCGTCAAAACAACGTGGGTGTCCGATTCTTCGCATCCCCTAACCCGCGTGCCTTTTTCCTCGAGATACGACTTTTAGGGGGTTGGTTGTGACTTGGCGGATTGATTCCGTAGGAAAGACCTACTTCGCGACCTTAAGGCCCCACACCATTTGTAACTTCTTTTTCTACTCCTTAGAAACATCTTATTCTTCTTTCGGTGATGACAGCCTTGGGTGATCCAGTCCAGCTTTCCAGAGGTTTTCCGCTTCCGGAATCTTTATATTTTCTCCTTTGGGAGGTGGCCCGACCCAATAGTCAATTCAAACGTGACCCTCATGAGACTTTTCCAATCTCCTGACCGCATAGGACTTCGCCTATTGCCCCCATCATGGTCCACTCCTTTTTTATTCCCCTCTCCCCAAGGCGAGGGCCAGTCCGCTGTAAGAAGCATACTTTCTTGGCCTCCCCCCATCGCGAAGTTCGCTGGCCCTCCTTGTAGTTTAGTAGCCAAGCTCACGGTCCATCTCGTTGGGGTTCTTTTTTTCTGATGATTTCCCTTCTCCAATAGAAGCACCTCCCCCTGGCAAATAGCCCCGGGACTCGCTAGAGTTCCCCCCCCCACGGTGCCCCTTTTTTTTTTATAGATAAGTGCTTCCTGTATCACCCCCCCCGCGATTTCCCCTGTCTATTCTCTTAGAGAGCGGCTCGTCTGGGGCCCAGAGCCTCTACGTTTCCTCGATTTAGGCCAATGGTACGGCCTCATATATCTGGTCCGCATTTGAAAGAAAGCGGTTCCAAGCCCTAGATCTTCTTTGTTGGCTGGACCCTTCTCCCCTTGTAGCAATTGCTATGAATAAAAACCGCTGCAAAACCCCGTAATAATCTACAGGACCTCGTTTTCACTTTTATTGTTTGGTCGGAGTAGTCGGGAATTTGCAGGCTTAGATAGCTACTGGTCCCACTTTCCCTGTTATCTATCCGTCGAGGATTCTTGCTTTGTGTGTTGACTTACAGCGTTTCCACCAATTTTCTTTTCCCTGATACAGTGAGTAGCAGACAAGACAAGTATCTTGCGGCCTAGTTTACGTTTTCTCACTATACCGTATCCATCCAGCCACCTCTACTGGCCAACTCCTGGAGGATTTCAAGTATTTTCACTCTCTGCCCCTGGTTTGACTTACCTCGTGATCCGCTGTGGTACTCACTTCCGCGTTTGAGATCAAAAACAGAATGTTTTTCCAGGAACTTGTAATCTCTGAGCAGATCGAGCTTCAAGTTAGTGACAGCTTTCACGACTCCTGATACTGATTTGTAGTCCCGTAACACGCCCCTCGACAAATGGATTTCCCTTCTCTTCGATCAATTGCGAATCTCCGGCTTGAAGAATTCCCGCGTGTCTATAACCGATTAGACCCCCTGGTTTTCGCGGGTTTTTGAGTCATGTTACACTACAGGTCCCGTTTCTTCTGGCTGATCAACTAGGTGCGTGTGAAGGGTCTCGATCTAAATCCTTCCTTCTACAGGTCGACCCACGATACGGTCGGGTGTGCATCCTATATTTTAATCAGTGTGTTTTTTTTCGTGGGTGAGACTTCTGGAAAAACGTTCTTTCCCTTCTAAATTTCCCCACTTTTGCCCGGCAGGGAAGTATGATTTAGATCCTGCTAGCCCTTTCAAAGGCAGTTGATCACTCATCAAGGCAGGCCCCCTTAGTTTTGGGTGTGTCAATTTTTTCCCGACACCACCCCCCCCCACCTTCTCTTAGCAAGAGTTTTCCAGTCGTCGTCCTGCTGGTCCCCTTAGTCAAGCGGCGAGTATCGACCCTTCCCCTTCCCCAGGAAATTGTGTCTTTCTTGCCCGATGTTCCTACATCATTTATAGTTGGATAGGACTACCTTTGTGCCAACCTGCTTCAGCTGAGCTCCTCACCCGTTTTCCCCTCCCAATTAGGTCGAGTTTATCTTTGTTTTCCCTTCAAGAGGTCCTTTTTCCTCGTCTTAAGAACTCCTCGCAGGGTAGCGAGTGGCAGCCTCTTCCTCCCTTCGGGACTGAGGACTGTGGAGATGTCGATTGGATCTTCCCGCAGAGTCTGACAACGCAAGAAGCCTTTCCACTCCTTCTAGCGATTCGTCATCGGAATGGGCTTTCCAGTTTTGCGGTAAATACCAGGCGGCCCCCCCTTCCCCGCCGCGAGCCGTACCCTCCGTTAGCCCGGCCTCGGTCGCCCCGATCTACTTTGCCTCGGCCTGACGGTCCCTCCCCGCAATAAATCCGAACGCTAGGCCGTTATAGTTTGCACGGGTTCTGCTACGATGTGATCACCATGTGCCCGTTCCTGTTTCCACCCTCAAGCATAACACTTACCAGATATAACTTTGACTGCCCCGATTTTGTTCCAGCGCCCATAGCGTCCAGGCTCTGACCATGGCTACATCGAGTGACCCAATCGGTCTCTGTTTTTCTCACGAAGCCCATCTGCCCTCTTTCGATACCTGAGACTCGTCAGTGATCACGCTTGATCGAAGAGCTTTCCCAAAGAATTACTTTAGTCCGTCTTCGTTATTTCCGTGTGAGTAGCTCTGAGCCGGCAATTCTCCAAAACGCAACCGCCCTTATGCCCATTTGTTATGAGTGCGGTTTTGTGTGCTTTTTTTTCCAAACTCCAATTTCTGTCTACCGATATACTCTCTATGTGGTCCATGCCATCACTATGTGGTATGTGTGGCCCCTAAAATTTGCGCGTGACTTCCCTTGATCGGTCCAGGATTTGTCGGCGCTGGACTTTTTTCTTATCGCAGATTAGAATCCTTAACGGTGGTCCCCTGTTCCCGACTGGTATTTTTCCACCCCAACACGTGTATCCCCTTTATCGGTTTCCCACCGACAGAAAGTCCCCCACCTTGTCCAGGTAGGATTCACCCACGGTGTATGTTCTCCCCCTTCCCTCCCGGTGACTAGTCGTCCTTCTTTTGTAAACCACCATTGTGGAACCTGTACGTGCTCATGCAGGTAGTGCCCCTGCTTCTCTGCCACTACAACCCCCCACCCGTCTCTCCTTTCCAGTGCTTTCTGATCGGGGCGGCAGGGGTGGTGTTGAAACCTTTATTTTACCCCCCGCAGAGCTTTTTTGACTTTTTTTCAGTCCCGTGCATGAGGCCGCCACCTGCTACGTTTATGCTTTCACCATCTCCCTCCAGCCCCAATGCCCACTTCATCGACTCACCCTCAGAGCTCTTGACCTATTGTGACACTTACGCTGCCGTGTGAAGGCGCGGAGCTTGGCCGATGCTTGCTCTTCTCCTCGAATCGCTGGACTGAGGGGGTTAGGAGGAGCCTCCTACCAGCTGATGTGCTGGCCTGCGGGTGACGTGTCGTTTCCTAGTAGGGAGATTAGAGTGACGCCGTCCCCGTTTTTCAACGAGTTGTGGTCGCGGGCTGTGGCTGGGCGGTGAGTTTATTCTTCCCCTTTTCATCCTTCCATGGGATTTACCGATAACTCGATTTTTTTTCCCTTAGGGGCGCAGACCCTTTCGGTGAGTCTGTAGCTGGGGATTTGCGGTCCCCGGATAGCTCCTTGAGAATCCTCAAGCCAGATTTTGCAGCAACACGCTCGCGGCTAGAAATCACCCCAGTTCAGGACGAATTCGATTCCCTCTCTGCCACCCCGTCCACGATTATTCTTTGGCACAGCCTGAAGAGGCTTCCCGCTTCCTACCACTCCGTGTATTTTTTCTCTCGTTGAGCTAGGTTTGTTTTCCCTTGTTTTTGGTGCCGCTCTCCCTTTCGGCTCTTCTACTCCAGGAAGCCAGTCCCCCCCGGCTGCCCCCTGGCGCATCTATCTAAACACCACATCCACCACGACAACAACTGCGATCGGTCTCGCACCTAAGGCCGGAGGTGCGTGTGCGGAGTGCCGCTTGGCTAATCGACGTTTAAACCACCGCCCAACCGAGAGCCCATAACGAACCATTGCCCTTTAGAGTGACGCCCTCGATTTCGGTTGTACTGAAATTGGTTCGTGTATGAGCCCCGGACAGCATACTGCTTGTGGTCAGAACTCGTGTTTCGATTAGGTTATAGGGATCCTAGGTCCCTCCGCCCCCTGGTTTTTCGAGCCTCCCATCTTTCCGTCAGTTCTTCGTGACTGCACGTGACCCGCAGCCATCTGTGCCACCCGGTCAGCCTCCCCCTTCATCCGGACCGGGCCCCTGGACGAACTAATTCTGACGCTTATCTTCTGCATTCCAGGACCAGCCGCAATCCTCCCCCTTGATCGCACAATCCCGACATGTCCGCGGGTAATCTTGGTTCCTAGAGCTCCCTTTTCAAAGAGACCCATCCCCCCTCGCCAAATTCCTTTGTAATCCACTCGACTCCCTAACAAAAGCAGCCCCCTAGCTCACGTCCGTGAAACCAGAAGCCCCTGGACCCTCTCAAGCCGCCACTGATTGCTTTCAGGCTGCCCTGTGCGTAAGAGATAGTGCGATCCGGCGAGGACTTTTAGGGTTGCCACGTCTAGCTTTCACTTGACCCGCTTTTTAGCACGTCGGCTCAGTCTCCAAATCTGGGCTTCCGTCCACCCAGATCTGGCCCTGAAGAAGTTCAACCCTCAAACCTCATCTCCCCCCCTCCCCCTACCGAGATTCTTTCTCGATTTCCAGGTGCGGGTTGTGGGTATGCTTAGCGCCCCAATCCAACTCCGATCGCTTTTCAGCAAGTTCTTCTAGTAGGGACAATATTTTTTTCAAACGAATTCGTTATCGCTTACCTTCTTCTACCCCAAGTGTTTGCATCACATTAGAACGTCTGGCCTGCACTATTGTTTTCCCCTCGTTATCCCCCCCTTCCTCTTCACGCCTTCTTGTCTCCTACCTTCTTCCTTCTACCGTTGGGAGTTGTATTCTTTGGTGGGCTGAAGTCACCTAGGACCCCGACACATGACATATAGAGTAGAAGGACTAGGACAGACATAGAGTGTCCAGCCTTGAGTAAAGAACCAGGGTTTTTGGGCATCCGACCTGTAAATAACTTCTGTTATCGAGCGATAGATATTGACTTTCGCTTAGCCTCCCACCTGGCAAGATAGAGTGTGGGGTCCGTTTTGAGGAGCTTGCATTCGAACCTCCCCTTATCCGTCCAGCCGGAATAGTGGCGGTCCTTTTTTAATTTTATGTGAAACGACGTCTCTTTCCCGCTAATGAGGAGTGCCTTCTGTCGGGGCTGCCCCCCGCGCATCGGGTAAGTTTTGGCTTCATATCCTCCTAGAGATTTCGTTCTTAGTACGTACCTGTCTATGCGTTGATTTCGGTCTTTATAGCCCGGGAGACCTAAGTTTGCGTCCCCCCGTTTCCACAATAGTCGTTTGCCGCTTTTTTAAGTTTGGATTTCGGTTTCCTTCTTGTCGTTCTACCCGTCTCCTCGGACGGTTGTATATTCACTCCTGAGGGTGTTTTTTGTAGACGGACTTACCCCCCCTGCCAATGGATTTTATATGCCAGTTCCCCGCTTGACGCATTCGGTAAGGGGTTTACTTTTTGGTCCATCTTAATCACACATGAAAGACGAAACGTTAGAGCGGATTGGGACTTCTCCTCCCCCCCCCTGCACGATTACTCGGAGATTTGCAAGAAGTTCTTCCCCCAGAAATAGCCGACGGGTCGGCCATTTTTTTTTCCTTTGCCCTACGCTAGCACTTTTCGCCCTCTCCCCCCGCCTTTGCCGGCGTATCCTCCGGAACATGACACTCCCCGGAACACTTCTGGCGCTCTGCTTTTCGATCTTTCATATTTACCAAGCGGCGCCGGACCTTGCCCCTCCTCCCGACCTCGATGTGGCGTTGGTTCCGTTTTTTTGAACCATAATCTTTCCGGCTGCGAACGCGGGTGAGTTTTTTTTTCCTTCCCCCGCCGCAAGTTCCGTCCGGGCGACCAATGATCCTGATACACGTGGCGGGTTTTTTCCCTGATTTCTCTTTTCCCGTGGGTTTTGATTTTTTTTTTTTTTTTGACCGCGTGATTATCTTTTGGCTTTCTTGCGGCTGGTCCCGCGCTCCTCACCCGAACTCGTGCGATCAGCACTAGGAGGCGGTCTCGGAAAGGCGAACCCAATCCCCCCCTAGGTCCGCCTGCCAGAGCCGGTTGGCGACGTTTTCACTTTTTCTCTGGGGTCGCGCCGCCATTTGCCGTGTCCCGTTTACAGATGAGCTGCGTTTTTCTATCCTTCCACCTTGCATCTTCGCTTTCACAGCCTCCCAAGTCGGGTAGTTTCTTCCTTTCAGCTAGTTAATCTCAGACTCTCAGCGGGGCAGCGAGGTATCCTTTTCTTTTTTTTCTTTACTAAGTTTTTTTTTTCTTTGGTAGGAACGGCGCCATCTTTTTCGGTCCCCCCATTTTTCCCAATAGGCAGCCCTATTCCTGTCTCCTCCCTTCGCTGTCGCACAGAACTATGATCGCGCGAGCCCCTCGGACCTTTTTACGCTCTACGCCCCGCCGTGTCTACCTCCTTCAGACCCAATGGCCTCGTCGTCTTTTTTTCACGGTTTTTGCGACGCTTTTTCGCCTGGTCCCCCTCCCTACTCCCCCAGTCCATCTATTTCCCCGGATGCGGTTCGCCGTTTAGCTCCTCTTCCCGCGATTACCCTGCCTCATCGAGGGCCACCTCTCGGGGCGCCCGCGCTTTGATCTTTCCTAGACGACGGAGAATTTTCCTGTGCTGATCGCTCCGCGGCCCTCTACGCTGGAGTCTATTTCTTTTTTTTTGTCCGGGCTGCCCCGTCAACCGCGACCGTGATTTTAGGGGGTGGGATGGCTTCGCTCCTAACGGAGTTCGACTTCGCTTTTAAGGCACGTGATGGAGACATTTTTTGGAACTATTGTAGGGGTGACCTCCCCCCGTTTTGAACGAGTGCAGTGAGCTGAGAGGTCCTCTTCTAGCTACGTTTAACCCCTTTGCTTCACATGTATACCCCAAAGTTGCTTCTTTACTGCCCACGCCTCTGGACCCCCCCCCTGACAGCCCAAATGATGTTTCAGTTTCCGAACCGCCGAGTGTCCTTGGCAAACATACAAGCTGGCAGTTTTAGGGTGCATTGAGCGTTTCTCCATGACACCCAAAAACACCCTTGAATTAGGACTTTTAGAAGTAGTCTGAATCGGTTGGTCTTCTCCATTTTTCTTAAGGTTTTTTTTGCGTCTGTGTGGGGGTTGGGGTTTTTTGGTCGTGGTGGGTGTTGTTTTGGGGTTTTTTTGGTGTGTGTGTGGTGTGTGGGAGTTGGGGTTGTTGAGTTTTTTTTTTTTTTTGGGTTTTTGGTCTTTTCGTTGTTTTTGTTTTTTGTGTTGGCGTTGGGTAGGCAGCCCGGGGAGCTTACGCTTCGGGTTCCCCCCCCTCCTTTTTGCTGATTAAAAAGTCCCGTGCTCTAGTCCCGAGGGCAACCTCCTAAGCTCGCCGGTCTCGCGTCGCTTCCCATGCCTGATCTGTTCTCAATTCCAGGGCCTTTTTTTTGAGGGCACAGCAGGATGTTCCTAGTTTTTTGAGTTCTTCCTTTTGTCTCTCGAGGACTGACCCGCGAAGAATCTTAGGGGGATAGGTCTTGGGTGGGATTGGTTTTTTTCGTTATTCGTCCGATGGAGATCTCGGTCCGGCGAATCCGCGCGAGCTGTCCCCCCCCCTGATTGATAGGGAGGAGGGGTTTACCTTAGTTTTTTTCTAGACCCACTCCTCTTGTTGTTTTCTATCAGACGCACTGTTCGTCGGCAGACTTCTTATCAACTACGGTGCCAAAGCTCTTTTTTTTCAAGCCCGTTTTTTCCGATGATCGCGCTCCAAAGGAATGCTCTTCGGTGATGTGTAGCTTTGTGCTGAGTGCCGGTTGGTGCAGATGAGTTTCCCTACCGTAATCCGGGCAGCTACTACGCAACTTTTCTTTTGTAATCTATTGTGTATGGATCTTGTAGACCACTTGGAATTGTGGGCCCGGCGAACGATTGCCGACGGATGCCTGCCCCCCACGTTCCGTCACGCATGGGCTACAGACCGAGATTGCTCTGCTGATTGTTAGGAGCGGCGTCTTCCTCTTCCCTTTCTGTTCCTTTAAGCTGTGGAGAAATTTTTAGCCCGGGTTCTTCAGAAGCCTGGGCCTTTTAACTAGCTTTCTGCACTTAGCTGCCTTCGTATCAGTACAGTACTGTGCCAGCAGATAATCCTGACCATCCTATACCGGGCCTCCCTAGATCCCCCTCTCCCCTATTTAAGCCTGACTGCGAGACCCTCTTGGAATACTCCAACTAACGACCCAACCCGCCATCTTGCGCCTCGCACTCCCCTTGCTCACCTCCCTCTTTTCCAGCAGCCGGTGCCTCATAGTCCTATCCCCCCCCCTTTCTAGCGTTCGCGAGCGCATCGACAATCAAGATTTCGTTTTCCCCGAGTGACTTCGAGGGCACGGGTTAAGTCGTCGCTCTAGACGAGTAGGTCGGCCGGCCTTCCCCGGTGCTTCGTCCCCCCCCCGCTCTTCGGGAAGTTTGCGCAGCCACCCCTATTCAGACGGCTCTTCGCCGGCGTTTTGGTAGTGGATGAACGTAGGAAAAAGGCGCCTCGCCCCCCAACAAAGGGAGAGATCGAATATTTCGTTTTCCGAGGTTGAAGGACCCGACTGACTTTTCCTTCACCCCAAGTTGGTCAACGATTTTCAAAGTGTGCGTATCTCGTTGGTGTTTTTTATCGGTATCTGAGACATTTCTGCCCCCAACCTTCCAAACTAGCGTTTTTTCTCTTCTCTACATTATGTCAGAATACCGGCAAGTTACTTGACCGCAATGCTTTCTTTGGAAGGGACGAGGTTACCAGGAAGAGGGCTAGAATCTTGAAAAGTAGAGTACCTTGGGTCCCTCCGTGATTCTCGCCACTCCCCTACCCTTATCGCGGTCCGAGGTTGGAGACTTCGTGAATAGATCCCCCCGGAAATTTACTACTCCCCGACGTTAGTGTTAGATAAGTCTCCCTGATGCATCGAGTCGTCCGATTTGCTGTGGGAGTGCACACGGCCGATCGTCTTCTGTCTTGCAATCCCTCCCTCCCCCCTCTAGCTGACTTTTTGCCCTGCGGGCCCGCCCGGTAAGAATTGTGTGATCGGTGAGTGACAGGGTTTAGGCTCCCTCCCAGAGAAAAGAGAACTTCAACCCCAACGATACTACGGACAGTTGCGTTCCCCTCTTGGATTGCGGAACCGGGACCGGATCGCTGAGAGTGTTATGTCCCCGCTTCGCTATTTTCCGCGGGTTTAGTCCGCGATGGCTATGCGGTCCCCTCTGACCTGAGTAGTCCGGTGGCGCTGCCGATTCAATCGGTCGCAAGGTATAGTCCTTACTTGAGTCATTTCCTCGTCGAGTTTCTGGCCTTTAGAATCTACCTCGGGTCCAGATCAATCGCCGTTTGCAGGACCTGTTGAAATTCGCGGCCCCTGGAAACATAGGCCGGATTGTCTATCGCCCGCTCCCCTGAACCGCCGACTGCGCAACTTTGGCATTCCTTATGACGCCTGCAGCGGAAATCGCCCCCCCCTCCCCCCCTATTGGTGGTTGGTTCCAACATAACCGACGACCTCAGCTCTTTTTACCACGTGGACGGTTCGCGGCAGCACAGGCCACGGCCAAACGGATAAGAAACCTTTCCCGGGGGGCCAAGATCTATCCGTGGTGTTTTTTTTCAGTTCCGTATCTTTGCCCCCCCCTCTCCCTTGTATTCAGGATCCGTGTCGGGGCGTGGCCGGAAGGAGGTCCACGCACTCCGCATCGCGGGATAGTAGGGAGTGTTTCACTTCCCCCTCCCCCGCACCACACGTCAACGCCGTGGCCGAGCCTGACTTTGCTCCTTCGTCACTTCCGGGAGTAGGTACTGCAAGGCAGGTGTCCATTTGACGATTACGACCTGCTCATGGCGTGTTACTCCTGCAGGCGAGTAGCTTATCGGCCGCCCCAGGTGAGTTGACAGCTTAGCTCCCCATCTACGCCTACGTTCTCTTCGGAGTTCTACCCCGACGGTGGCGTTGAGGACCACCGCAACCCGCTCCTAGCTGTACTACTGCTCTTCCGTTAGCCGCCGAAGTGAGGGATTCGCCACCACTCAGATGCCTCGTTTTTGTTGGACCGGTTTTAATGTCATCTTTTTCCTCCCCACGTTTAAGTCTTCTGACCGATTCGGAAATGCTCCCTTTTTTGCGTTTTCCGGCTAGTTTTTTTCCCCACGGTGGCCCCCTGGTAAATCAACCGGACATCAACGAGTTTGGAAATAGGAGTCCGCACACTGATATTCCCCCCCTTCGGAGGGCCCCACCCCTACAGCTTACACGTTGCTGCCTTTGGACGCCCCGACGCCGAGCCCTCTGCCCTACCCGACGTCTCTTTCCGAACTAGAGTGATGCCGTACATGAGTAGCGGCACGAGTAATTTGGTACGTTATTCAGGGTGATGTTCCAGAAGCTCACCCAAAGAGAACAGTAAGAGGAATCGGTCGGGTCCGGATCGAGAACGGGGGCCACAGTCCAGATCTGGGCGTCCTTAAAGATGAGATTGAGGGAAGCGTTGGAACTAGGTCGGGATCAGGGATTCTCCGCTTTGCCGGCGGTAGCAGGCTTTTCCGCTGTTTCACTTTCGGTAAAACAACCCGCTCCGTAAAACCGATGCCGCCCGCGTCACCCCTTTGGGATTATGCCACGGGACCCCTTTACCGACGCTACAGATGTAGATGTCGGTTGCCCCCAAATCTCATTCTTCCCCTTTGGTCTCGAGGACGGTAGTAATCTAAGGCCACCCACACAAAAGAGCTTCGGCGCGTCTCCTCCTCTAGGAGGCCTCAGCGGGTAGGGTTTGTTAGCAAATATTTTCTTGCGTCCGCCCCGGTGATGAGGCGTCCGCTTTTCCCGCGTCTCTTCTTTTCTCCTCCTCCTCATACCTTCAAACACTCCCCGTTCCATGTCGCATCTGATCGTAGCAGCTTTCAACCGCCGTGCGCTTAAGGTCCGCGCGGCTTGGCTTTACTTCCCATCGGGAGCCCACTCTTTGAACTGTTGCTGGCGGAGCTGCGGAAGCTTAGCCAAGGGCTTGCCCGTCGATAGGGAGTTCATTGGATGCCCTTGGAGCTTGACCTCACTGATCCGCTAACTAGTCGGCCTTTGGGATTGGGTTTTTTCGGTAGTTAGCGTTCTGAGGGCCGTCTTTTGGCTTCTTTCTCTTCCCTCTTTACGTCTAATGACGCCGATTTCTTCGGTTCTCTTTCAGCTAGTCTATGATTAACTTCTCGGGGGGTAGGCGTTCTTTTTCCCAGTATTTTGTTCTCCTGTCTTGATCCCAGTCAATCCTACGCTTACCGATCCCCTTCTTCTCTCCAGAACAACAGTGGACTTGGTTTCCTTCATGATACATTAAATCTCTTGCAACCGAGCTCTGGAACCGCCTTACTAGTGTGATCCAGCGCCTCTTACCAAGTGTCCTTTTTTAAAATCGACTAAGGTGTTTTCTGTCTCTCTGAGGTTTTCATCTCCTTTTAGGGTGCCCCGTATACGTAGTCAAAGTTACTCCCTTTCAGCCTGGCAAGGCATTCAGGTGCATTTCTTATA
>Ga0179593_1783314_pt1 | contig 12649 bp, 20 predicted proteins | sample CZODoug2_1_08_16_FD_185931 | JGI IMG/M metagenome (GOLD analysis project Ga0179593, IMG submission 185931) | Vadose zone soil fungal communities from Angelo Coast Range Reserve, California, USA - CZODoug2_1_08_16fungal (PacBio error correction) | ecosystem: Environmental > Terrestrial > Soil >... | reverse complement strand
TCCTTTTTTTCTCTTGCTGGCCGCATCAGCAGGGTCTCGTCCAGTATTCTTCTTTTCTTTTTCGTCAGTCTTTCTTTTCCTTTTTTTCTTCTCTCGGATGAAAGTGTCATAGTCGGCAAGCGACAGCGGATCTTTTTCTCCCCCTTTTCCTGGCGGCTGGCCTCGCGAGATGTGAGCTGCGGCTGCTTCTTTTCCCTCTGTATTAATTTCTCCTCCTTCTTCTTTTTTTCTCCCTCCCGGACAACGCTTCCGGTCCATAGTAACGAATCAGGCGAGCTTTTTTTTTTCCCCCGTTTACGCCAAGCGCCCGTAGATAGATTTAAGAGTAGGGGACCCGCCTCCTTCTTCCCTGCTGTTGGGATCCTCTTCTTTTTTTTTCACCAGTCCTTTTAAAGGTTCTTCCTTTTTTTTCTTTGCAGCAGCGAGGATAGGGGAAGATTTCCTGCTGCCGATCGTATCTTTCGCAGAGAAGTCGCTTTCTCGTTCTTCTTTTTTTCTCTTTTTTCTCAGGGTAGTAAGCGATTGACGTTAGAAAGATTTAGGCGTCGTCTTCCTTCTTCCTTCTTTTTTTTTTTTCTCTTCTTTTTCTTTCCCCTTTTTTTTCCTCTTAAAGAGTAAAGAGGGTATGGAAAGTTTCACGTATTACCGACTATTTTCCCTTTTCCCCTTCCTCTGGGCATGACGAGGATAAGTCGGTGAAGTGCGGTTTTCCTCAGTTAGTTCTTACCCTCTCTCCCCTCTTCCCATGGCAGAAAGAGGGATTAAGCTATTTTTCTCTCTCCTCTCCGCGGATGTGGAAAAGAACCAGGTTGACGTTCCACTCGGGAAACCTCGTTCCCTTTATTCGACCAAAGCTCTCGTTGAGATGGGGTCCACCCCTTTTCCTTTTTATGGATCTTTCCCTTTTTCCCTCCTTTTAAAACTTCTTTTTTTTCCTTTTCATTTCACAAGACAGAAGGAGTTAGAGTTTTTTTCTCCCCCCTCTTGTCGCAAGTGTACAAAGTTTTTGGGGGGGGGTGTTGTTCGTATTACTTTTCCTTTTTCCCTTCCCCCCTTCCTTCTTAGGCGCGTGAGGGAGTTGGCCTCTCCCCCTCCCCCCCCCTCTCAGACCACCGCTGAAGCAGAGCGGCCGGATCTTTTTTTTCTTTTTTTCTTCTTATCTTACAAGGAACCGTCGACTTTTTTCCTGGGATCCAGCGTTATCGAGCGCTTTTTTTTTTCCTTCCCCCCGGTATGTCGGCCTTCTCTTTTTTTTTTCTGTGCAGAGGAGGGAGATTTTTGCGACCCCCCCCCTGGCCCCTTTTCAGTGTATTTTTTTGATTGATTTAGTTGATTTGCTCGGCGCTCAGCATTTTTTTCTTTTTGTTTTCTCCTTCCCTCTTTCCTTTCCCCTAGAGAGACTAGAGGTCTTCCGCCCCTTTTCTTCTTTCCCTTTTGTTCTTGTCAAGAGGCTCTACGTTTTTTTCCAAAATACAAAAATACAGCGGCCTTGACCCCCCCCTTTTTCCCCCTGATTGCGGACCGATTTTGGTACCGCCGGTGATGGAGTTCTCTCTTCTCCCCTCCCCAATTTATTTTTCTTCCCCCCTTTCTTTTTCTCGCGAAACTTCTTCTGGATGTCTGGGACTCTTTTCTTCTCTCTTTCCCCCTCTTCTGCGGGTAGCCGCTTGCAATTACGCTCGGCTGCAGAAGGCTTGTTTTTTTTTTCTTGCCCTTCATGCCCCCCCTTCCCCTTTTCTTTTTTTCTTCCTCCTACTCTCAGGATTTCTGAGAGGACCCTTCTTCTCACATCCTTCCCCCTTTCTTGCAAATTTTAGAAACTTATTTAGGTTTTAGATTTCTCTCCTTTCCCAGAGGGTTTGTTCTTTTCCTTTCCCCGCCATCCTTTTTTTTTTTTCCCGCTCAAGTTAAGGAGAACCCCTGAAAACCGACTCTCCTCCTTCATCCCTTCCCCCTCTTCTCCGGGAGAATATGAGATAATTTAGGCAGCCTTCGCTCTTTTTTTTTTCCCTCGGGGGGGGATAGAAATTGATGCAGATATGTGGCACGCGCTTTCCTCTTTGTCCTTGCCCCCCTTTTTTTTTGGTTCCAAACGGTTCCAATTCTCCTCAACTCTTTTCCTTTTTCACTCGTCATTTCAAACGAAGCTAAGGATCCTCACTTTTCCCCTTCCACCCTAGCCTCCTTCTTTTCTTTTTTCTTTTTTCCTCCCGGGGTAGAGGCACTGTGTGTTCGTCTTCTATGGAGTAAGCGCTCCCGAACTAATTATTTTCTCTCGGTATCGATCGCTTTTTCCCCCCCCCCACCTTTTTCCTTTCTTTACTTTTTCCCGCAACGCGGGTAATATAAGCGCCCCCCTTCCCTTTCTCCCCTTGCGCGGTCGGGGGTGAGGGGAATCGCGCTTCCTTCTTCTTTCTTCCCCCTGGACAGTTTGTTTTTCTCCCCTCTTTTTCCTCCCCGTTCGACGTAAAGGTGTAACAAAAGGAATACTCTGTCACTCTGTTTTCTTTCTCCGTTTCTCCTCCTCAGGTGTTGTTTTTCTTCTCTTCTCTCCGTTGCCCCGACCTTCTTTTTCTTTCTTTTTTTTTTCTTTTTCCCCAGTCGCGCAAACAAATTTCCTTTTCGGAACCCCCTTCTTCCCTCGTCCGCCGGCAGCGAGATTCCCAGCCACCAAGACCGCGCCATGGGCGCTGGCTTCTTTCCCCCCCCCTTGCATCTGACTTTTACCCTCCTTTTTTCTTCCTTCTTTCCTTTTTTCCCCCTTTACAATTTTGCAGGCGCGCAATCGATACATCTCTCTTTTCATCCTTTCCTTTTCTTTCTTTTCTCCGACGAAAACGACAGTGCATCGACCACGCTTTCCTTTTCCCCTTCCAAACTGAACCCCTCTTCCTCTTTTTTCTCCCCTTTTTAGAGTCGTTTGAAAGGACGAGTGAGTTTGCTCTTCCTTCTCAAGGGAACCGTTGGAACACGGTCCCCTCTCTACCTTTTTTTCCCCCTTTCATGGATACTCTATCTTTCCCCTCCTTCTCTCCCCCGCGTACATGGGCGGAAGGACCTTTCCTCTCCTTCGTCTCCCTTTGAGTGCCATCGGACGCGAATGTTTTGTCGCGCCCCTCCCCGCGCGCTTTTTTTTTTTTTTGAACAGGAGCCTGTCAGCGCCATTTTTCCCACATTATGGCCGGTGTTGGACTTTTTTCCCTTCTCCACTCCCCCCCTTTTTTCTCCCCTTGAACTCAAATAAGTTTCTAAAATTTGCACGTCTCTTTTCCCTTTTCTTTCCTTTTGTCAAATATCTGAGAGTGATGTGCCAGAACGGTTCTTTTCCCACCCCTTGTACTGTTCTTCCTTCTCCCCCCTCTTTTTTCTTCTTTCCGCCAAGGCGGCGACGCGCCGACTATCACCTCGTCCTTCCTCCTCTTTTTCTCGACACGAAAGAAAGAAGAAGTGGCCTCCCCTTTTTTCCTCCCGAATATTTCGACCCCCCCCTTCCCCTCTCCCTTCCCCTTTTTTTCTTCTTCGGAACGCCAGCAACGGCGTTCCCCCCTTCCAAGAAACAACTTAGCTTGGGACCTAAAGGGTATGCCTCTCTTTTCCTTTGGTCCATTCTCCCCCCCCTTCCCTTTTCCCACGCAAGTCTTTATCTTAGGCCCTTTCCCCTGCCTTCCCTTCCTTGAAAAGAACATCCCTATGGCTTTGGCACCAGATTTCTACCCAACTCCCGCCTTCTCTCTTTTTTCTCTTTTTCAGAGAACTGGAAGGGCCAAACCTTCTTTCCTGAGGCAGAACCACGAAAAATCCCTCTTTTTTCCTTCCTTCTCAGAACGCCTCTTCCCCTCCCTTTTCTTTCCTTCCCTCCCACCTCGCAGAGTTCCTTTCTCGTTCTTCCTTTCTTTTCCTCTGCCGCCGGCTTCAGCGGTGGTCTGAGCATTATAAAGCGTACTGGCATGGGGTGCTTTCCTTATTTCTCCCACGCGTCCGTTTTTCCCTTTCCCTTTTTCTTCTTCAGTCGAATGGGGACACGTCGACACGCTTTTCCTATTTTCCTTTGCCCTCCTTTCTTTCTTTTTGGAATGTCACAGCCGCAAGCTGTATCTGGAGTTCACACCCCTCCCTTTTTTTTTTTTCAAACTTTTGTTCTCTTTCTTCTCTTTTTTTTCTTCCCTTTTTTTTTTCCGATAATCGCGCGACAGCCGTTGCCTCCCCTTGCCCCCCCTTCCCCCCTTTTTTATGGCCTTCGCTCGCGAAGATAGAGTACTCCCTCGGCTTGCATTTGCGATCTTTTTTTTTTTCCCCCCAGGAACAATTTCTCCTCTTCTTCCTCCCCTCTGGCCACTCCGGCACTTTCCCCCTTCCTCCCCCCCCTCACGCGCGTCAATGGACTCAACGAAGTTGCCTCCCTTTTTCTCGTGACCTTTCCCTTTCTTTTCCTCCCCCTCATCATTGACGGTGATCACGAAAGCCTTCTCTCTCCCCTCCCCCCCTCTTTTTCCTTCGACGGCAATAGCTACTGCGTGCCGCCACTTTTTTTCCTTCGCATTCCCTCTCCCTTTCTTTTCTCTCCCGATCGGCAGCAGGAAACTTTTTTTTTCTCTTCCCTCCTTTTTTTTTTCTGTGCTTGGTGAAGAACGCTTTTCCCCCCCTTGAACTGTCTCAACTTTCCTCCCTTTTTTTCCCCACAACAGCGCTTGATCTCTTTTCTTTTTCCTCTTTTTTGCTTGGAGGATACGATAGATCATCTCTCGGCAGGTGAGATCCTTTCTTCGTGATTTTGACCGGCCTTTTTTCTCTTTTTTTTTTTTTTTTTTTTTCTCCGATTACATCGCCAACATCCTCAGCAAGCTAAAGCTCAATCTTCTTCCCCCTCGGTTCACAGATCCAGAGTGGAACGAACTGTCACCGATCCTCTTTTCTTTTTCTCTGCTCATTTCCTCTTCCCCCCTTCCTCTTTTCCTCTTCAACAGAAATGATCAAATGACCTTGCCTTGTGGCTCTTCTCTTTTACCGGAGACCATGGATGATTGCGGCCAGCACTCCTTCGCCGAGGAAGGATTTCTTTCTTTTTCTCTTCTTCTCCCCCCGCGGCGCTGAGATTATGGATGGCCTCCTCATCCTTCTTGCGAATCGTCGGTCGGTTCAGTTTCTCCTTCCTTTCTTTGCACCGTTAAGCGCCCGTTCCTTCTCTTCTACTCTCTCCCCTCCCCCCCCCCTTCCAGCCCCTCGACAGCGGATCGGTGATCAGTTCGTTCCCTCTTCTCTTCTTTTTTTTTTCGTCTGGACTCGCGACGACAGGAGCTGCTGGCTGAGGATTTGGTTCCTTTATTTCTTTCCTTCTTTTTTTCTTCTCCCAACAGCAGCGACAACCGCTTACGTTTCCCTATCCTCCTCTTCTCCTTCGAGAGCGGGGAGCGATCGGTATCGCCAAGCGCCCGTAGGATCGTTTCCTTCGGACCCACTCCTTCCCTTTTTTTCTTTCCCCTCTCCTTTTCTTCTTTTTAAACCAGTTCCTTTTGAAAGCGTTCGGCACCCCTCTTTCTTTTTCCCCTCCCTTCCCTGCCCCCTTTCCCCTTTTTCTTTTGCCGATCGTAGATGGAATGAGCGAGGACTCCCTTCTTCTTTTTCTTTCCCCTAATACGTGGCGCACCAGTAGCTAGTTTCGTTTTTTGAACTCTTCTCTTTTTTTTCCCTCTCTCGGCTTTTTCTCGTCGGGCGTGATTCACGGAACCACTTCTTCTTTCTTTTCGAGCTGACTCTTTTCTTTTCTTCTCTCCTCGACGCTGGTCGGAACTTCGTTGAGCCCCTTTCCCTCCCTTTTTTTTTTTTTGAACGTGCGGAGTGGCCAGAAGTTAGTTCTTGATACCCCCCCCTTCTATTTTTCCTTCCCTCCCTTCCTTTTTCTTTTTTTTCTTCTCCTTCTCCTTCGCGAGCGAAGGCAGCAGAAAACTTTCTTCCCCGTCCTTCCCCCGGCAACGGCTTTTTTCGGCGAGATTAGCGAACCAAATCTCTCGTGCCCCCCTTTCATGGATCTGACAGCGAACCGCCCTTTTTCCACGCTCTGTCCTTTTTTTTTCCTCCAGTACCTTTCTTGCTTCTTCCCCCCCTCTTTCTAGTTTGAGAATGCCGCTGATAGGAAAGCGTGTCGCCTTCCCCCTTCATCGTTCTCAAGGCCCCGGTTCCATGCTCTCTTTCTGTTTTTCTTCCTTCTTCTCTCCCCACCCGATGAAGCAGAGCGGCCTTCTCTTTTTTTCTTTTTTTCTTTCTTCAAGGAATCGGAGATGGTGGGCTGAAGTATTCCCTTTCTTTCGGGGCGCGTCCTTTTTTTTTTTCTTCTCTGGTTCTGCGAACGATGTGACAGCTTCGTTCCCTACTTTTCTTTTGTGTCCCAGTGCAGGGATGAATTTCGTGATTTGCTCGGCGCTCATCCTTCCTTTCGTGGGTCCGGTCCTCCTCCCTTTTCTTTCCTTTTCAAGCACGAGTAGAAGTCGAGTCTTCAGCCCATTTTTCTCCTTTTTTTCTTGTCAAGATGGATATCCGTGGGGCCCCCCCCCCAAACCTCTCAGGTCCTTTTTTTTTTTTTCTCGCCGGATGTATGCGGGCGCTTTTGGTTCCCTCCTTTTTTTTTTTTCCCCTTCGACCAAGGAAGGAATGTTGGCGCGTTTCTCCTTGGGCTGAGTTCTCCCTCCCCCTTTTTTTTTTTTTTCCCCTTCTTTTCTTAGAGCGTACGCGGTGTCTTTCCTTCGCTTTCTCTTTTTCCTTTCCTTGCTTGTGTGGAGGTAGGGGCGAATGCAGAAAAGTTCACTTTGCAGTTCTTTTTCCTTCCTCTTCTGTCCCCCTCCCCCCTTTTCCTTTTCCCCCCTCTGAGAAATAATCAAACGGCCAGAGACGTTCCCATTTTTCTCCCCCTCCTTTCCCTTTTGCCAGCGGGTTTGGTGGATCCTTTTCCAAGGAGACCTTTCTTCTTTTTTTTTTTTCCTCCGCAACAACTGGACCCCTTCCTCCTCTTTTCCGCGACAAAGGACGATCGCGGCGATGCCATCCGGGCGCATCTTCTCTTCCGATGTCCCTTTCTTCCCCCCCCCTGTAAGCGGGGATTACGACACTCTTTCTCCTCTTTTTTCCCCCTTGACCGTGCAAAACCGAGGGGGCGAAGTGGTGGTCCTTTTCCGGTTCCCTTCTCCCCCCCTTTTTCCCCCCCTTTTCCCCTCCCCCTTTTTCGTCCTTTAAACACGCTAAGTCTTCCCTCCCTTTCCCCCTTCTCGTTGCAGATTGTCGCGCACTGAAAAGCTGTTTCTTTATTTTCCTGTCGTCCTTCTTCTCTTTCTTTTTTCTTTCTTGACGACTATAGAGGTACTTCTCTCTCCCTTCCCTTTCCCTCCCCCCCCGACGCTTTCTCCTCTCCTTTGGGTTTTCTTTTTTTCTGAAGGGAATGCACGCCCTTCCTTCCTCCTCTTCGGACGAGGGAACGGGAAACACGGACCTGGTGTTTTCCTCCCCCCCTTTCTTTTTTCGCTTATGGGTTTTTCCTCCTTTTTTCCCCCCTTTACTGAAATAAGTGAGGGAATTCTCTCTCCCCTTCCTTCTCTTTTCTTTTTCTCTCTCAGCGATGCCAAGAAAAGGATTTCAGAAGGGAGTCGTGGGTTCCCTTTCTTTTCCCTCTCCCCCCATCTTTTGCGCCCCCCCTCTTTCCCCCCCTTTCCCAGAGCGATCAGAACAAGACCCCCCACAGCTCCCTTTCCCCTCTTTTTCTCCCCTTGAATTAGTACCGCGTGCGAGGAAGAACGCCAGCAGATTCTTTCCCTGCACAGACCCTTTGGCCTCTCTCTCCCCTTTCGGGGCGCTTACTCACATAGACGACGCACCCCTCCCTTCTTCCCCCTTCGCGACAAATATGCAAAGAGGGACGTCGTCCGCTTGTGTCCTTTTTTTCTAGTTTTACTTTTCCCTTCTTTTCTTTTTTTCCCCTTCAAAGCTGAGCAAGTTCCCTTTTTTCCTCCTGGGTTGCACGGTCATGGATTCAGCTGCGTGGACCCCCCTTCCGCCCTTTTCCTTTCTTGCCGGCCCTAGAAGCCTTCTTGCGCCCGGAGTGGGGCACGACGCTGATTTTTGTCGTGCCTCTTTTTTTCCTTTTTTTTTCAGGGGTTGCGATGAACAGGAGACTGTCCTCTCCCCTTTCCTCCCCCCCCCTTTGTTTGGACGGGGCAAGTGATACAAAAGAACCCGCTGGCAATTCCGCTCCCAAGAAGTTCCCCTTTTCTTTTTCTTCTTTTAAGAGATTGGACCTCGAAGAAATCTCTGATTTTCTTCCCCCTCCTTTTTTCCCCCCTTCGCCCTACGTCACCAACAAAGAAGTCTGCAGCCGAGCTGAATTCCCCTTTCCCCCCTCCCTTCCGATACACCTCCTCCCTTTTTTTCACTCCTTTTTTTCTTCTCTCTCCCACGAGCAAGAAGAAGTGAGAGCTGATGCTCCTCTCCCCTTTTTTCACATCAGGAAGTGGTAGAAAGGAATCGCGAACGCCCTCACCCTTCTCCCCCTCTCAGACGGATTTTCTTTTTTTTTTTTCCCCCTTTTTTGAGGGTTTGGATGGTGGTTCCCCTCCCTCTTCCCCAACTTAGCTTCCACGCCCAGTTCTCTCCCCCTGCGCATTTTGATCCTCTCTTTTTCCCCCTTTTTCCCCCCCTTCTGTTGTGCACCCGGACTGTCAGTATAAAAAAATACAGCCCCTTCTCGAGAGAGAAATCAAAGACCTTCTCCTCTTTATTTCCCCACGGATGCGCAAAATCGCCCTCATTCTTTTTCCCCCTTCCCCCACCCCCTCCTGTCTCTCCCCCCCCTTGTATTCTCCCTGCCTCCCAGTAACCTGCCTCTCTCCCCCCCCCCCCCCTGTTTTTTTTTTTTCTCTCCCTCGCTCAACGGGCAAGAGATCGAGCACCTTTTTCTTTCATCCCCTCTTTTCTTTTTAGCAGGATAATAATGAAAGTGACACGGTGGATCTCCCCCTTTTCCTCCCTTTACTTTTCCTCCCCTTCTTCGAGTCACATGAGAATTTGACCTCGCCTTTTTTTTCTCCTCAGGGCCAAAGACAAACCGGCCTACTTTTTTTCCCCCGGGGTGCTGGCTCCCTTTTTTTTTTACTTCCCTTCCCACGCTTTCCTATAAGGGCATGCTCTCCCCTTTTCCCCTCTCTTTTTTTTTTTTTTCTTCTTTCACACACAGCCAGAGAATTTGAAACTTTCGTTCCCTTTTATACCTTTTTTTCCTCTTTTGTCCTCGCACGAGAGATTTGTTCTCCCTTTCTTTTTGCCGAACATGACGGCCAACGGGTGCGTTTCCCTTTTCCCCTTTTTCCTTTCGCTAGCCCCTTCCTTTCCCTTTTTCTCCTCCGGCGTGGGAAAAAGGAAAAATTCTATTCTTCTTTTTTTCTTTTCTTCCCTCCGCACGTTCAACCGACTTAGCCTCCCTTCCTTCCATTTTTTTTTCTTTTTTCCCCCAGCGTCGTCATCGTGAAACGGGCCCAGCCCTCTTTTCTTTTTCTCCCCCGCACTCCTTGCGGTGATCAAGCCCGCTATTCCGCTCCCCCCCCTCTTCCCTTTTTTTCTAAATTCAGTTTTCTTTCCCCCTCTTGTTCCGCCACGTTATGCGGACCTCCCTCCCTCCCCCCTCTTCCTCATCTACGATCGGCAGCAGGAAACGTATCTCTGCTGGCACTTTTTTTCCCCGCACGCTTTCCCCCCCTTCCCCTTTTTCCCCTTCCGAGCGGTACGAAGAACAAACAGTCTTTTCTCTTTTTTGGGTACCCCCTTTTTTTTTCCTTCTTTTTTTTCGTGGAGGATAAAGATCTCCCCCCTTTTTTTTCCTCTCCCTGCTAGAATGATTCGTGACTATGACCTAAGCTTGTTTTCCTTTTTGCCCCGCACTTTTTTTTTTTTTCCTCCCCCCCCCCCAACACCTCAGCCAGCAAGATTCAGCTTTTCTTTTCTTTTTCACAGATCCAGAGTTGACCTACTTCTCCCCCCCCCGCGGTCGTGGTTTCCTTTTCTTTTTCCCCCCCTTCCCTGCCGATGAACTCACTTCAACAGAAATGACTTTTCCTCCCTTTTTTCCTTTCTGATGCGGCAGCACGAATCTCGCGCCGCGTCCTCTCCTCTCCCCCCGTTTGTCTTCCCTTTCTTTTGTCCGAATCAGCCAGGGTCTCTTTCTTTTTTTTTTTTTTTCCTTTTTCTGGTTGAAGTGAGTTCATCTTTTTCCTTTCTATCCTTTCTTTTTCCCCTGTCATCTTCGGCCCTTTCTTTTTTCTTCTCTGTGAACCGCATTTTTTTCTTTCTCTCCTTTTTTTTTTCTTGGGCGATGTAATCGGCGCGAATTCTCCTCTTCCTTTTTCTCCAGCGACCCACTTTTGTCCTTCTTTTCTCTTTTTTCCTCTTCACGGCCGAGAGAGGGTCTCTTCCCTTTCCCTCCTTTTTTTTCTTAGATTCCGAAGGAGGACCCAGCAGCCGATTTCCCCTCCTTTTTTTTCACTTACTTCCGCGGCCCGTTGTCCCTCCCCCTTCCCCCTTTTCCCACAAAGCACTTCCCCCTCCGTGCTTTTTTTTCTTCTTGTCTCGTAGCTGCGGAGAGAGGAAGATTTCTTTTTTCTCCCCTTTTTTCTTCCATAACGTGGCGGAAAAAGCCTTAGCTATTCTTTCCTCTCGGAGTATCCTCTCTTCCCCTTTGTAGCGGAGAGTAGGGTGTTATCACCGGCAAGAGTCAGGCTTCGAGCTGACCATCTTTGTCTGGACCCCCTTTTTTCCCCGGTCCAACTAGTTGAGCCATGACGCGCTTTTCCCTTTACTCTTCTTTGAAACGTGGAGGAGTTCCCAGTCCTTTTTTCAAGCTTCTTATTTTTCTATCCCTCGGGACGCGACCCCCGGAAGCTCCTTTTTCCCTTCTTCTTTTTTTCTCCCCGAAAACGAGGCTTTCCAGCCTTTTTCTGGTCGTACCCCTCTCCCCCCCCCCCAACGCTCTCGTGCGATGCCCAACCATGAACCCTCCCACGTCCCCACCCCCCCCCCTTCCCTACCTGCCAGCGAACGACAGTTTCAAAGAATCTGGCCCCTTTTTCTCCAGATATGATCCCCCTGTGGACAATTTCACCAGGACAGAATTCTTTTCTTTTTTAATTCGTTGTTAGAGTGTACCCATTCCTCCCGCCTCTTTTTTCTTTTCCCTTCTCCACTTCAAGTTATCTGTCAGAATGATCAGACCCCCCCTCTTTTTTTTCTCTTCCCTCTTCCCGCTCTGTGCAGCCACGAACCCCACGTGGCCTTTCCTTTGCCTCACATTGAATTCTTTTTTTTTTGAAGGGATACAGCTTGCTCAGAGCGTTTTTTTTTTTTTCCTTTTCTCCTGGCGCGACCGATGTCTTTTTTCTCCTTTTTTTTGCAGATTTCTTTTTTTCCCTCCTTTCTTCGGCCCAGTGAAGGCGATGAATTCGTTGATTTGCTCTTCTCTTTTTTTTTCTTCCTTTCTGATTGCACAAGCCATGAGGGCTGTTCTTTTTTTTTTTTTCCATCCCCTCCTCCTCCTCTTTTTGTTCCCTCTTTTTTTAAAAGACTTGCGTGGAAGCTACCTTTTTTCCCCCCCCTTGGCCCACCATCCCCCCCTGTCGCCCCTTCTAATTGTTTCTTTTTTCGTTCCCGCAGGTGCTGGACGTTCGCGTTCCGTTCCCTCCATTTTCTTTCTTTCCCTTTCTTAGTTCGGGATGGCCTCGCGCCCACCTTTTCTTTTTTTTTCTCTGAAGCTATTCTTTCTCTTCTTCCTTTTCTTCTCCCGGCCTTGGCATTCAGCTAGGCTGCATTCCTTTTTTTTTTCATTCCTTCCCCCCGCACTTGGCAGTAGGGAAGCAAGCCGTTTGTTGCCCATCTCTCGGAACCACCTTTCCCCTTTTAGAAAACTTATGTAGGAGTTATTAATTTTTTTTTTTTTCTTTTCACTGGAAAGTCCAACACCTTCCCTCCCTCGGCTGTTTCCTCGCACAATGGAAAAATTTCTTTTCCCCTCCAAAGGAGTTTCGAGTCGGCTTCCTTCGAACTATTAGTCCCCCCCCCCCTCCCTTCTATTTAAGGACTCCTTTTTTCTTCTGACATTGCTTGAAAGACTTTTTCCCTTTTTTTTCCATGACCCCTCCCCCCCCCCCCCCCCCCCCCCCCCTTCTCTCAGGGGAACGTCCGCCCGTTAAACCCTCCCTTTTTCCTGACAGCGAAGCAAGACGTCCCCCACCCTTCCCACACCCCCCCCCGACACCCCCCTTCCCACTCGGAATAAGTCTCGTTGAAAGTCTTTTCCCTTTTTTGGTAGATTTTGTTAGGGTTTCCCCTCTTTCGACTATAGAGCCGGTCCACCTCCCCTTCTTTTTTCCTTTTTCATGGCGGAAAAGAAGATTCTTCTTTTCTTCTCCTCTTTTTTTCAATTGTGATGGCCTCCTCCCTCCCTCTCTCCCATTGTCGGTAGGTTTTATCCCCTCCCCTGCGAACCGGAGACGAGGAACGGGAAAAAAGGACCTTTTTTTCCCTCACAACTCCCTCCCCCCCCCCCCCCTCCTCCCCCCCTCCCCCACCCCCCCCCCCCCCCCCCCCCCCGGTGAGAGAAATGTTTCCCTTTTCCTCCCTTCAA
>Ga0179593_1336088_pt1 | contig 12649 bp, 14 predicted proteins | sample CZODoug2_1_08_16_FD_185931 | JGI IMG/M metagenome (GOLD analysis project Ga0179593, IMG submission 185931) | Vadose zone soil fungal communities from Angelo Coast Range Reserve, California, USA - CZODoug2_1_08_16fungal (PacBio error correction) | ecosystem: Environmental > Terrestrial > Soil >... | reverse complement strand
CGCACTCTTTTCTTCCCTCGCGTCCGTTTTCTGATTCCTTCAAGTCTTCTACGGCTCTACCTCAAATAGACCACTAGGTTGGAGTTTCTTTGAAGAATGAAGTGCTCCCCTGTCGGAGTAGGCATCTTACTCTTGTTTCCTCCCGCCCCTCTGCTTACTCCGATTTCTCCCACCTCCTTTTTTTTTTTGAGCATCGGGTTCCTACCTTTTTTCTCTGTGAAGCATAAGAAGGAGCCAGTGGGCGCAAGAATGGCTTGTCGCTTGAAGTTCAGTATCCTTTTTTCCCCCTGTTTCGTCGGACTCCCCTTTTCTGTGTTTTGGTGTGGGGTGGTACCCGTCCAGAGCTACGGCGACACTTCGTTTTCTTTTCACTCGAGGTTACGACCGCTCCCCATGCCTTCCTGCAAGTTCCCTTCGACTTTTCGTCATCCGAAAGTACCGACCTACGTATCTTGTCCCCACGCGTTCCCCCCCTTGTACGTCGTTCATTTTTTCGCCGCGAAAAGCCCTTGTTAAACTTTCTTTTTTTCCCCCTGGGTGGTATTGGCAGGAGCAAGACTTGGTTCGTTTTAAGTCGTTCCTTCCGAGGGCGGTGAGAAGGTCTGGCTGTCACCTTTTTTGCTTCCCTTCCTTCGTCCCCTGCTTCAGTCTTGTCAACGTGCACCCTTTCCCCCCCTAGATTCCTTGTTGCCTCTTAGTTGGTAAAGTTTGAAGACTAAAAACCTTCTACGCCCCGCTTTGCTCAATTTTCCCCCTTGCACTGGTTTTTTCCCCCTGACAGTTTCTTTTTTTATCCCCTCTGGCGGGGATTCCTGTTTTTTCTTTTGCGAGGTAACGCAAGCCAAACTTTTACTCTATCGGTCCTACCTTCTCTCCCCTGTTTCGTCTTCTCCTCCGATCTTTGGCGTCCCCTCCTATCCCCTTGATTCGGTTGGAATACAAAGAGTCATCTTGGAAGGGGCCTATTTCTTCCTTCCAACTCTGTTGTAGTGGTTCATCCACTGCGTGAAAGAACTGGCCTAATAACTTTCGCGTTCACAGAAACGATAAACCTTTGAGTCCTTCCTCTCAACCTTCACCCACCTACTCGCCCTTGTCGTCGGCGACACCCCCCCCTCCTTTTCGCCGTCTTGGTTGGATCCACATGGTCCTGTACGGCTCGTGCCATAATTGGGGAAGCCGGCGTCCATTTTTTTTCCCTTTTCCATGACTTTCTGGCTCGGGGATTTCACCCCCCACATTTCAAGTTCTCTCTCCTTTTTCTCCAAGTGCCTCCCTAATAGGATTTCAAGTTCTCCTCCGAAACTTCCTCCGCGCCCCCGGTCAAGGACACCCTTTTCCCCACCGCTTTAGAGTTTGTGACCCCAAACTTTTCCATTTAACAGTGTAGAAAAAAAGCAAGCGTTGGTACGGTCTTTTTCCTTTTCCCTCGCATTCCGCCTTCGGTCCCCCCCCCTTCCCTATCTCTCCGTTACCGGGCTAAACCCAATTGAAGTAAGGATGGCCCAGACGACTCCGAGCAGGCAGGAGCCTTGGAAGGTCCACGTTCCCTGTGTGTTTGCAGAAGTTTCACTTTGTCTCGTAGAGTTAACTGAAAGACCTTATGAAAGCGGCCCGAAAGCTTACCTGGGTCCTCCCCCGGATCGTGTTACTATTTATTTTTTTTGACATCCTTCTATGTCCCTTGTCTCATCTTTTACCTAAGGAGACAAGTACTGGTCTCAGACTCCATGCCAGGATCCTGCAATGGTCGGTAGAAGCTGATGAATTTTTCGCTCTTTTTCCTTTTCCCCTGCCACCCGCTTTTCTGTCCGGGCGCTTTTTTTGAGCGCCCAGCTGGGAGACAGGAAAGTGCGTTAAAGCCGAATTTTCCCTAACTTTTACGCCGGCCCTTGAGGGGCGCTCTTTTGGTGACCGTTTCTTTTACAGAGGGCCTGTTTTGATGACTTGTTTTTGTTGCGGTCTTTTGTTTTGTAAAACCAGTCATGTTCTTTGTCTTTTCCTGACGAACCCGGACAGGATTTTCTCCCCGGCGTCTTTGCCCCTTCCCTTGACGATTTAGGTTTGCCGACTGAGGCGTTGAAGTTTAAGATTCCTGAGTCCAATTGCGTTCAGCCGTAGCCCTCCTCTGGCTTTTTCGTCCCCTCTTAGTCCTATCCGCTTCTTGCGTTTTCTTACCGACTTTGAGTCCTTGATTCTCTCCCGGTCATCGGCTGCCTTCCCGAGTTATAGCAGGCGCTTCCCCTAGAAAGGATCCCGCTTGCCCCCTGACACGACTTTCCTAGGCCCCTTTTTGACCTCCTCAGTCCGTGGAACTTGTCAGAGGCGTTGGAGCTTGTCGCTAAGCGACGCGCTTTCCCCTTACACCAGGAGTCTCTTTATGGCCCGCGGTCATTCCTTCCTGGGTGGAGTTTTCCAGAGTTTGGTAGATGATTTCCTATAGAGTCCCCCTTTCCCCCGAATAGATTTCGCGCGCCCCCCTGAGATGTACTTGGTTTTTTGTTCCCCATTCGCAAAACACAAAATAAACCTCTCTCTTTTTTCGATAATCTCTTCTTTTTAGTGTCCGCCGCGCTTTTTGAGTGCCGTTGTGTAGGGAGGGTTTTTTTTTTTTTATGGCCTTGTGTAGGATGAGACTTTCGGTTCGACTCTTACCTTTTTTGTGCACTGTATTTCCAGCACCCTCTCATAAACTAGAAGAAACCCCAAGGCACGATTTCACGGGGAATCTTCACTACCAGTCTTTTGTTCCCCTTCCATGAAGACCTTCCTGATCGCACCTAACCTCGCCTCTGACACCGGATGAAAGCTCCATGCTTTTTCCAAAGACGGTGGTTTCTACCTAGCTGCGATTGCTCTCTAAGGGTTTTCCTTTCACCGTCCCCGGCAAGTCTTTTTCACAGACCGCTGCCAAGACTCTCTTCACGACCTGGAGATTTGATCGATTTTTTCCATAGGTCCTTCCTCCAGTTCCTTTCGGCGAACTATTCTTTTCAACCATGCCTGTCCTTCTCCTCACCAATCTTCCGGGCAGGTGGTGTTCCCTCTTTTTCAGTAAAGAAGCTTTCTGCGCTCAGTCCCTCCCCGTTGGGATCCGAGATTTCCTTCTATCCAGAGCTGCCGCCTTTCCTCCTTATCTTTTTGGCTCCTATTCCTACCAGATTTTGAGAGATGAATTTCTTCCATGCTAGCTATTTCTCGAGTTTTCACTCTCTCCCTTCCCTCCGTCTTTCCGTGCGGAACCTTCTTCTTCACTTTTTTTGCTATTTGGAATACATAATCCCCGGGACAGCAAGTCTTCTCTTTTGTCGCACCTTTGCCCTTCTTCCTCAGTTGCGACCCACTCTTCCCCCTCCTCACGTAAAATTCTTACGTCAGATTGCGTAGGTTTGTTTTTGGCAGCGGCGGCTCCTTGTTTTCCTTGACTCATCTCTGCGACTTCTCTGTGATCCCAATTCGTGATACCTCCTTTTTGGCAGCCTTCCCCGCGTCCTCATGGTATTCTCATTCCGCTCCGGTGGGTCCCTTTGGCCGATAGCAGTCTTATGCCCTGATCACCCTGACCGTGGAAGCTAGCCTCTGTCTCTATTGATGTGGGGTGATTAGTGCCCTGATCAATGACCTCGTGCCAAAAAACCCCCCCCTGGAACGACGGTCATTTTCCAGCCACATAAAAAGAAGGGAGTCAATTCATGCTTCATTCGCCCCTCCTACCCTTGCTTTTCAGATATGAGGCTTGCAACCCCCCTTACTCCGATTTGCCACCTCGACCGGCTCCGGTTGTGTTTTTTTTTGTGGGGGCTCGTGCTTTTCTCTGTCCAAGAAGACTAATGCCTTACGGCGGTCTCGTATGTGACTTGCTACCCTCTCTTTGCGTAGGTCATGATCTCCTATCCTCTTCTCAACCGCCAATCGTTAAAGAGGGTCTCACTATAGTCTCAGGTTTTAGATGGCCTTCTCTTCGCTTTCTGAATTTTCTATGCGTTCCCACCCCCCCCGCGACCAGAACCGCCTTAGTGTCTGTTACGTTTGATGGATAGTGGGCTTGCCATTTTCCTTCTCTTCTCCATCTTTGCGGCGCCCCATCGGGCCGTTTATTCATCGCCTAAGTACGGCTCCCTGGCACCTGGTCTAGACAGTCTACGAGAGAGCAGCGGATAGACGACGATGGTTTCCTCTTCCAGACACTCCTCCCTGGCTATGATTTTTTTCCGGAACGGGGTCCTCCCCTGGACTTGTCCGAGCCCCCGATAATCCTCCTTTATATCTTCCGATTCAAGGGAGAGACTCCCTTTTTTCCCTTCAATCGTTCCGGGTGCTTTCCTTTCACGCTGACAGCCAGCCCCCTCTGTTGTATAACCACACCTCCCCCCCTTCGTTTTGTCCTCACGAGTTTCCGGGCTCACCGACCCCTTTTTTCCTCCCAACCTACTTTCGCCCGCCCTGCCGTTCGTGTTTACACCAGGGCCACCCGTTTGACCCCTGAGTCCAACTTTTTGGCAACGGTCCAGCGTGTACCCATCACCTCTACTTTCCACGTCTGTTTCGGCAACCGTCCACCTCCTCTAACTTCTATAAAGCGAGTATATGTAATTTTTCTGGGAAGTAAGCTCTTCCTTCGCGCCTCTTCTCCCCTTTCAAGATTTCCTCTTCCTCCACCAAAACACTTCATTTCCCACGACTGCCTGTTCTTCGGTTCTTTTACGTAGTGGACCGTCTTTTTTTTATTGAAACTCCATTCCACTTTCCCCATGCCCCCTTCTCACGCTCTCCCCTTTTTGACTGGCCTTCACGGGTAAGTGCTTCCCAGCTTTCCGTTGCCCGAAGTTCCGCGGCTCCGTACCGCGGATTGGGAAGTTCCCTTGAGACCCGATAGTTACACGTCTCCAAGGTACGCCCTCTTCCTCCGCGTTTAGGGCTGGGTCTTTTTACAGGCGGGATCTTACGTATTCAGTACGTTCCCAGTTCCCCCTGCGTGTCCTTAGGGTACCTCTCCGTCGGTGCGGTTGGAGTCGGAGCCTTGATTCCTCCCCCCATTTACCTTGGTTTTTATGCCCTTCTTTGATCGAACGGTCGCATTTGGGGACTTATCGGTCGGACCACATGTCTTTTTCATTCCCTTCCTCCCCACCGCCGTTTCAGTTCCTCTCCTCTTTTTTTTTCTTCCCCTTTTACTAATCCACTTCCGTCGAAGGTAGGGGGTTTCTAAGCCCGGAATGCTTGTTTCGTCCACGTTCTTTCTTGGCGGTCTTTTTCGACGGTTGATTGGAGGTTGACCTGACCCTTCTGACCCACTTGGCTTTTTGGAGGGTGCCCTCGGGCTGTCCCCCCTTTTTCCACCTTTTCTTCTTTGCCGGACCAGCATTCTTGCCCCCTTTCTTTGATCCGGAACCAACCTTGGTTTACAGCCGACTCGGCATAGGTTCCTCCCATCTTCGTCGTTCTATTCCATGCTCGGATTATAGAAGCTTTTTTTTTTTGCGGTCTGCCTGAACCTACCTCCTTTTCCCCCAGCCCCCCTCCTTTGCACGTTTAATCCCATCGCGGGCTTTTTCTTTCACACTTCAAATGGATCCCGAGTTGTAGACCTTTCAGGAGTACGTTTCCCCCTCCTCTCTCACGTATCTCTTCTTTTGTCCGAAGTTGGACATTTTGTTTCCTATAATTGGCAGATCTGACGAAGAGATTGCCCTTAATCAACTTCAGTGTCCGCAGAGGTACTAACCTTCTTCCTCACCCTTTTTCGACGTTTCCCCCTGCAATGTGAAACTCGGGGCTAGCTCCGTCGCCACCCCCATACAGTGATTGAGAGGTTCGCAGTCGGAGCTTTAGTTGGTGTCGTCGTTTGCTTTTCCCTGGTTTTGTTTTTCCCCCTTCTCTTACTGACTTGCGCCTGAGTCGGTTCTCTTTGGTCGTCCACTCCGAGGCCTCCAGATAACAGTTTTCTGAGTATTTTAGTCGAAGTTTCGCGCTGCATTCTTTCGACTCCTTTTCAATCGTGATTGAACCCGTGTTCCTAGAAACGACCCCGAACTTTTGTTCGCCTTGATCCCGAGTTTCTCATCTTTATTTCCCGGGGAATCTTTTGTCAGCCCGTTGTTTCTTCTCCAGGTGCTGCCTTCTTTTTCGGTCTTGAACGTTGAGATCTTTTTCCTCGTGGTCTGAGATTATAGGCATACAATGATGAGTTTATTTTGAGAGTCGTTCATCCTTCCCCTTTACGCTTCTCGTTCTAGTACTGTCGGTTTTCTACGAGGACTTGTTCTGACTTCCTTTCCGTCTCACCCCCCGGTGTGATAAAGGAACCTTTGTGCTTACTTATTCGGTTGTCTGAGATGATTTCTCCCCTCCGTTCGGCACTCTTTCGCCTCTTTTCTTTCACGTACCGGCCTGCCCGCCCTCTCCTTTTCCCCTCATCAGCTCTCCGGCGAGGGTGTAAGGGTTTTTTCTCCTTTTTTTTCCGACCAACGCTTCAACGCAGCTCCGAGCCCCGCAGAGTCTGGGTAGGGAAACTGAGGCCTCCCCCTGTTCTCTCTCACCCTTTTCTCTCTCTGAGCCCCCCTTTCTTTACCTCATGCGGGCCCGGACTCACACGGACCGCACCAATCTCCCCTTTTTTCTTATTTACCAGCTGCTTGTCGCCGAAGGTTTCTGGTCATCCATTTGTTATTTCTTTTCCCTCCCAGCGTCGGGCGACCAAGGCCCTTCTTGTGGGCTTTCGATTTCCGCACGCTCTAAAGCCATGCAGGCGCATCAGGATCGTCCCCTCCAAGTTCCGAAATTCACCCCTACTCCCCTCGCTTGTCCCTTTCTCTCGCATATTCTCTTCATCGTGGGCCTCCGCACGAGCAGTTCACTTTCCTAGGGCCGTTCCAAGAGCGGCCTTTAGTCTTCCCTGGTATAAGGCGGGGTTTGGAACGTACCCGGTCCCTTTCCTCTTCCTCCCCCTTGTGTCCACCCCCTGGACAACACTTTTTCTGTCACCTTAGACACGTCTTTTCTCCTTGATATCTAGCATGCCAAGGACACTCCTGATCCCCCTTATACGAAAGCCTCGTGCTCCAGGTGGACTGTGGTCACCACCGCCTAGTCTTTTTATAAACGTGAACCCTTTTTACGGCCTTGAGGTAGCTTTATATCCCCTCCCCCACTCGAAGGACAGTCACGAAATGCAACCAAGCTTTGAGGAAAAGTAACCCGAGACCTTGCGTCTGTCGATTGGCCTGCCGGATACGCCTTCTCTTAGTCTCCCCCAAGCTTTTGGGATGAAAGTCAATGGACCTTTCCCGACGGGAATTTTCCGAATTTCTTTTCTTTCGGTTTTGACTTGCCTGCCCCGGTCCGCCGCTCAGCCTTACTCCCTTCTTTCCTTTTTCACTGCACCTGTCCTCCGTTTTCGGACGTTTTTGTCTACCAAGATTGGAAATAAAGACCTTTCTAAACGGTTATCTGACTTCCACTTGCGACCGTGTGGATTTGCTACCGGGCCGCCCACCCCCACTCCCCCCCTGAGGATTCCCGTCCTTCGTGCCAGGTCATCTTTCTCATCTAAACGGGGTTTTGTAGTATTACGTCCACCTGGGTTTAGACCTGTGCGCCGGGTAAGAAAGACCGTTTTTTTTCCTTCTCCCCCCCTTTTCTCCCCCTACGTCCCTGATTCCGAGCCTTCCTTAACGGGCCCCTTTCCCAGGCGGTCCCTCAGTGAAAGGAACCGTAAGGCTAATTCCCACGTCACGCTTATACCAACCCGCAACCTGCGTTAGTTTCCCCGGTTATTCCCTTGCCCTCTTTTCCTATTCCCTCCCCGGTGCCCCTTACTGACTCGCTCTGGAAGGGACGAGGTCTTCGACTTTCCAATTTTGACAAGTTTGCACTCGGAGCAAGTCTTCACGGTGGACGCTTTCCTGGGGGGGTTCTGCCACATTTTTCACGGGGGGTAGAGTTCAGCAGCCCCCATTGCATATAAAAGTTTATTTCTGGGTGCTCCCCCCTTAGTCAGGTGCTTAGTTCCCTTTTTTTTAGCCCTCTTCATCTTGCCCTTGGCTGCAAGCGTTCCCTACTGGGTTTCTGGAACAGTTCAGCTTCCAGCCTGACCTCTTTTCTTAACCGACTTTAGAATTTTCAGAGTTTTTTGCAGTCTCCACCGACGAGGGCGTGTGAGGTAGATGGCCCCCACCCCCTTCCGGTGTCGGAACCTCTAGGCTGCGTTACCTGGTTTCTGGCCCATGGCTGGTTTACTTTTTGTTTTAGGGGAAGAATGTTTCCTGCGGCTCGAGCTGACGTCAGATGTTGTCTTTTTTTTTTTTTTGATTCACCTTACTTGATGGCGTTTTGCATGACGAAAGGATTTCACGTCTGGAGGTTGATACTATGCCTAGATGAACTTTTTCCGTAATTCGGTTTCGAGGTCGGTTGACGGCGTCCGTTTTCCCTGCGGCCCCCCCCTCCCTGTCAATCATTCCTCCTTTCGGCCTTGTCTTTAGCTGCTTGACTTTTTTAGGCAGACGCTTTGTAAGGAAAGTCGTTGAGCCGGGACCTGACTGGCCCGGTTCCTGCCCCTTCGTTCTTCCCTCTTCTCTCCCCGAATCCTCTTCTCGGTCCCGCTGAGATACTGTTTTCTTAGAGGCACCATCCCCTCCTTTATGACTTCTCATGAAGTCGCCGTCGTCTTTGCCCTTGGTCTTCTGTCTTCCCTTTGGCGCACTTTTTTTTTATAAGCGTGTCTCTTGCCCCCCGTACCCGAGCTAGTGATTTCCCCGAGGGCGAGGGTTGCTTTATTTGTTTGGAGCTAAGGTGGAATCGGAGTCCGTCCCCCCCACCGGAATCTCCCTCCATACATCTTCTCCCTGCCTCGAGTCTTGCGGCTGGACGCAGCTTCTTCACCCCCCACTCACAGTAGCATTGATCTTCTTTTTTGGTGCCGACCGCGAGACGGTTTCCTACGGGCTTTTTGTGCGCGGGAGTCCTTTCCTTTACGAATTCTGTTCTCTCAGTTTCGGTCCGACCTTGTTTTCGGCCGTTTCGAAAATCTTGCCGTTCACTCAGCTCGCGAATTCTTTTTGACAAGTTACCCTTTCTCTTGGCCTCCTTCATAAAATCATTCTCGCCGACACGACTCCGCCCGTGTTTACTTTCTTCCTTAAGTTGAACGACCCTCCAGTTCCCCTAGGTTTCTACGTGAGGACTAGAAGGAATCTACCTCGGTACCCGGCCCATGGTCTTCCCCCTCTCCTGCCCCTTCCCCCCAAGCGTTTATAGGGCCTTTTTTTGATATGTTTTTCCGCTACAGTTCGCATTTATGCAACTTTCTTTGTGTTAAACCTCCCTCACGTTCCTGTTTTTTTTTTAATTTTCATTGAGTTCCATCCCTACTGTGCTCCTAATATCTTTAAGGGGGGAAGCTCGACCTCGTCGCGCCCCTTTCTATGAATCCTTTTCCTCCCTTGGAGATCCCCTATTCTTTTACTAATCACTCCCAGTTTTTTTTCGAGTATAGGCATTATTGCAAGAGCTGGATCACTAGTTGACTCCCCCTCCTGCCGAAGTGTCTTGAGGCATTAGAACCCCTGAATGATCCGGGGGCACTTAAAGAACATGAGACAACCCCGCGACCCCTTTCCCTTCGCCTCTCCCCCCTTTCCTTCCCCCTGCCCATCCCCCTTCCCGCACACCTCCAACCACATGCTTTCCCTTATCATACCCCTTACCGCCTCTCCCCTTCCTCCCATTCCCCGCTTCTCTCTAATCGCAAGGGGACGACAGTCCCTGTTTTTCTACCATTTCCTAGTAGACCTCTCCCCAGTCTCACCCTAGTCCCCCCATAGTCCTTCCTTTGGGAGGCTGTGGTTTTCCTGCGGCGGCACTCGGGCCGGGTTCTCACTCTTGTATCTTTTTCCCCTTCCCGATTCCCGGATCCGGCCCCCGGCAAAGCATTCGTTTGCCCCGGTTCCGTCCTGAACGTGCGATGCTCTTGGTTCTTCTATCTTCTTTTCTGCATTTTTCGGCACGACCACGGTAATCGGTCTCCCCTGGCCGTTTTTTTAGGGATTTGCGTTTAGACGTTTAGGTTCAGAATTTCCCTTTCCCCTCCAAGGAATTCACTTTTTCGCCCCCGCACCCCCCAGCCGGGATTCCTTCGCTTCCTCCGCAGGATCAGCTTGCTTCGGGCAAAAAACTTTTTTTCCCTTATGAATAGCCCCCCCTTCCAGTTTATTTTTGGTGGTGGTTCTTCTTAGGAGGATTCCAGCCTTTTCTTGCGTCTTCAGGAGGCGTACTGTACGGCTACGATCTCTTGAAGGACTCCTTCCTTTCTTCCTCCCCGCACCTCGTATTCTCTCGTTTGGGTTCACTGAGATCCGGGTAGAGGGTGCCCCCCTTTTGCGCCTTTCTTCCTGCCTTGCGCAAAAGTTTCCGGTTCCCCGGCGGCCAGGACTGTTATGAATAGGACGTCGGGCAGTTTTCCATATGGTTTTCCTGATCTTTCTCCCATCGTTGTCCCTTTTCCCTTTCGTCGTTCTTTCTTTTTTTACGAATTTTTCTGTCATTCCCAGGCTCCCATTCCCAGTCGAAGCTCGTTCTTAGCCGGGACTCCTTAGGCAGCTCCCTACTGCAGACCTTTTCACTGGCGTGACCGCTGGCCTTTCCGGTGCCAAGGCCCATCATTTCGAAGTACCCTCCCCATGTGGAATGCGACTCCTGGGTGTCTGGCCATCCGGCGGTTCTTCATTGTCCTCCCTCCCTTTTCCCCCACAGCCCATTCTTTTTTCCCTCAACCTAACACCGGTCCGCAGGCGCTCGACCAAGGGTCTAACCTGGAATCCCCCCAACGTCGCCAGACGTGGTTCCCCCCTTTTCCTTCCCCATCTGGAGGGTCGACCTCACGGGCAGGGTCTACAGTGACCTGCTCCCAACGCACTCATCTATTTCGGTTCGGCAAAGTCAACCCTTTCACAGGATACCATTTTCTCCCTACCGATGGGTCCCGGTCTTTGAACCCCCTCCGCCTCGTAGGAGAGCTCAGAGTGTCCTCTCATCTCACCAAACGTGTTTGATTTTTCCGGAACCGGCCTCTGGCGGTGGATTTTTTTTCCCCCTTTCGAGGGGTCGTTTGCTTGACGCTACAGCATGTGTACAACCCACTGTTCATTCCGCCCGTTCTATGGATGCATCCCCGGGTGTCGTGTCCCCTCTTCCACACGCGCTGCGTTCTTTTTTCTTGAAAGACGCTCTCAGTCCAGAGTTTCTAGGGGACTTCATTGTAGGGACAGGATGAAGGCCCGGTTTTCTCTGATTTGGCGGTGGGTTCCCCTTTTTCCCCTGTGACCGTTCTTCACTAGATTTGTTCCGGTTCACACTCAGCCCCGGTGTCCGTTAACTGCTTCATTCATCCGTTCTCTAGTCGTGATTTCCGAGGACAAAGTTTCTTTCCCCTTAGCTTTAATTTCTGAGGGCGAGTGACCAACCCTCTTGGGTCATTGATGCACCTGGTAGTCAGCTGCCAGGTGAAACCTCCTTTACGTTCCGCCTTTTTTCCCCGTTCGGTTGTCGGCCCTAAACCAATCTCGTCCAAGGTTGTAGCCAGACTGTAGGTTTCGGGCCTCCCGGAATTTCCACGTCCTTTCCATCGTGGCTGCGGTGCCCGTGTTTTCTCTTGCTTCTTGTTTGTCCCTTTTGAAGGCCCCGTCGTTGGTGATCCGCTTTGTCGGAGGGGCAGGTCTTCAAGTGAAGCTCCTCCTGTTTGACACAACTTGGTTGGATGTCTGCCGCCCCGCCTCCCGCTTTTCCCTTGATGCACAACGCACATTCAATTTAGTGATAATAATCCCAATGGTAGTATTTGAACGGGTGGCCTCAGCTCCCTCGTTTCCTTGTTCTTTCTTTCTTTCTTCCCCCCTCAAGCTCCGGCTCGGCGGGTCCTCACTTTGCTACACCCCCTGGGCTCGGAGTTGTCTTCTTTTGCAGGTCGTGTTACTTTCTCCTTGTTTCCAGAGCTCCGAGTTTCCGTGTCTCCTGTTTTCAAGGGCATTTCTTTTTCAACGCGGTCTTTATCTAAGGAGGGCGTTTTTTACTTTCCCCTTTAGTGCCATCCCTCTCCAGTCCGCCCAAGAGGACTAAAAGTTTTTTTGTTTCTCCTCCCCGGCTGGTTTTTTCCGGGCCATGTTTTCATTCTCCCTTTTCTTTCGTCCGCCACAGATAGATCTTCTTCGCTTGGAGCTTGACCCATTTTTTAGGGTTCGTTCTTTTTTTAGAATTTCCTTCTTATTTTCTTTAGCTCTTGGTCGAGTTCGTTTTTTTCCCGATTTTCTCCCACCTCCTTTTCTCCTTGGAAAGGAGCTGGTTAGTCGCCGACAGGGGAAGAGTCCTTGGACCTGAGTTTTCCATTTCCACCCTCAGGCTTTATCAGTTGATGACGTCGGCGCCCGTTGATGCTTTCCGGTTATCTCTCTGCCGCTTGAGAACGTTCGCTTTCTTCGGGGGCCGTTGAATCCCTAGTTAGGCTCCTTAAAGTTTCTTTTTTTTCTTGCTTTTTAGGACGTTGTTTGGGCGGGCCCAGCCGGCCCCGAGCTCTTTCTCAGTACCTCTTTCTTTCTCTCTCTGATCTTGGATAGAGTACGTAGTCCCAAATCGGCTGAGTGTCTCCCCGTTTTTG
>Ga0179593_1295166_pt1 | contig 12649 bp, 21 predicted proteins | sample CZODoug2_1_08_16_FD_185931 | JGI IMG/M metagenome (GOLD analysis project Ga0179593, IMG submission 185931) | Vadose zone soil fungal communities from Angelo Coast Range Reserve, California, USA - CZODoug2_1_08_16fungal (PacBio error correction) | ecosystem: Environmental > Terrestrial > Soil >... | reverse complement strand
CCAACTTCGCTGATTTTTACCGCAATCTTTTTCGTTTCTAGCTCAGGCCGTTTTTACCCCCCTCGGTCTGCACCTAGACCCTCAAGCTGTGGGTTTCCCATCCCTTTCTTTTTCCGATCTGAGGCCATCAGTTCGACTTCTTTTTTCATCCACGTTTTCCTCTTTTTGTTTTTTTTTTTTTGTCTCGTCCTCAACATCTACCAGACAAAACGGCCCCTCCCCCCTCTTGTCTTTTCTTCCTGTTTTCGGTGGAAAACCCAAACTTGCCTTAGGTCGCTTTTGCCGTCTTTTCGACCCTTTCCAAAAACCCCCGGTCCTACTTTTTCAATCAATGTTTTCCTGCCCAATTTTTTTGCCTACCAATATTCCCTATCCCCCTTTTCCTTACGTTTTGTGTTGTTTCACGAGATTCCATTTTTTTCCCACATTGTTTGAGCGTACCCAGTTTGTACGTCTTTCGTTTTTTGTGCTGAAGTTTTTTGGTTTCAACCTTTCTTCCCCTTTTAGACTCCCTCGTTTTTTTTTTCCCCCTGCCCCCGGAAGTCTTTCGTAAGCACAAGTTTCTTCGGACGTTGCGTTAGATTTTTTCCAGACTTCGGTGCGCTTTTTCCCCCCCCCTTGCTGTTCCCCTCGTCTTTTTCAGGTTTCCTTCGATTTTCCCCCGACATTCCAAACCCTTGATCCCCCCACATGCGTGATTATGATGTTGCCGTCGCCTTTTTTCAGCTCCTCTCCCTGAAAATAGGGATTTGACTCAGTGCTGTTTGCTTGACTTTATTCCTGTTGACCAGTTTGACCCCAAAAAAAGTCTTTCTCCTTTTCGATGCTCTCCTTTGTGACGTCAACCAGGCGTGCTATTGGTTCCCCGCTTTTCTGCCCCCTGCGCTTATTGCCCCCCCCCTCCAATGGGTTTTTTTTCTTTTTTTTTTTTTTTTGTGACTTCCGTTGGTTTGAGATTAACATTCCTTCTTTGAAGTTGCTCCTGCGTCCTCCGGAGATTTTACAATGTTGTGAAACCCCCCACGGGCCTTTTTAGATCACTTTTTCTCTTTTTGTGTTCAGAGGTTAGATTTTTCAACTCACTTCTCCTGGGGGTTTTCCTTCCTCGCCGCTGTAGAGCTTTTAAATTGATTTACTTTTTTTAATTTTGTGCCCTAGCGATTGTTATCCTTCGTCTTTGCGTGCTCCCTTTGACCTAACCCTAACAATTTGTCCAGCCCGTGTTTTTTTTTCCATTAACTAACCAGGGCTATTTTCTGTTTTCCTATTGTGGGATGTCCTCAGGGCATTGCCCCAAAGTTCCCCGTCGTTTTTTTATCGCCTCCCTCGTTAAGACATTGCAACTTTTTCTTCTTATTTGCTGGCTAGTCCCTTCGGTTCTAATTTTTCCTCCTGAAGTTCTTTTTTTGCACGTACATTGACCCAACCCAGCCTTGTAGTTGTTCCGTATCAATTTCTTTTCCCTTAGCGAGGAGATGTTTGGATTCTTTATTTTGCTTTTGACTAGTACCCCAATACTAGATTTCAGCGCACCCCCCCCTTCTAGGGAGGATGTTCATCGGCTTTTTCCACGTACAATTTCTTCAATAATCATCGGCTGACTGCATGCGCGATTTCCGCTTTTTAGGATTCTTCATACCCTTGTCTCGTCAGATTTTTTCGAAATAATTGTTTGCAAAAATCTTTATTTTAAGTCCCCCTTTTGAACGTCCCAGGATTTTAAGCTCCTCCATTGGCTTTTTTGGCCAGTTTTTTTTTTCTTCCTTGGTTGCGTACCTCGTTGCACTCGAAGTAGTTCTATTGATCGCTCCGGATAGACACTGCCCACCTTTTGCTTGGCGCCTGCTGGCCCGAGTAAAGGTTTCCCTTGATCGAACTCGACTGAGCAGCAAAATGTGTTTATCATTCGTCTTCTTTCGTATTGCCGTTTTCTTGCGTTTTTCCCGTTCTTGCCCACACCGGTGTTTTTTTTTTCATTTTGCTTTGTGAGTCTCTGCGGCGTCTGTGCGATCTTGTCCCTTTTTCCATTCATTCTGGAGTCCAAATGTGCGATTCAACTCTTGATTCTTATTGTTTGCCGGGGAACCACCCCCCCCCCCTCAATGATTTCGAAAGTTTTTTATTTGTGCCGACCATATTTATTTTATGCCCCCCTGTTTCGTTTTTTTTTCGGCCTTTTTTTGAGTCTTTAGTGATGTTCGGGGTGGCAGTTCCCCTACGTTTTCAAGGTGTGTTTGAGATCTTGGATTTTTTTTTTTTCGCTGAGCAGCGCCTTTTTAGGACTGCTTTTTCGGCCCGTGCCACGTGCGCTTCTGTGCCCCCCCCCTTGTGGCCACAAAAGGCGGCGTCTTTTCCGCCCTCCGATTTTCCCCCCCCCCCCCCTCTTTCGTTCCCCTTTCCCCCCCCTGTTTTCACACCTTTTTTAAAGTTTCTCCATGCCTGAAGTGCCGTGAGTCCCGTTCCCCAACCATTTTCCCCTTTTTTTTTTTTTTTTTTCCCCCCCCACAGTCCTCCTCCTCTTGGTTTTTTGCTCGAGTCTTTTTGATGAAAGAAACTTTATTGCTTCTGTTTCTCCTTGTGGGGCATTTTTTACACCTTTAAAAAGGTGCCCCCGTTTTACTTTTGCTTTTCTGAAACCCTGGTTGTCCTTATTGTTTATTTGATCCGTCTTTTTGCCGATGCGTTTGGCCCACGTCTTTCTGGCGCATTGTGTCGAGCCCCCTCCCCCCGCCGGCTCCCCGCAGTCCACACCAATCCCCCCCTCGCCAACTTTGTTCCCACTGGCCCATGCCCCCCTCGCGAAACACTCCCTCCAACCTCCCCTGCCAAAAACGGTTTTTTTCGGTCAAAACACCTTTTAATCCTTATGTCGGTGTCACGTCGCCGTCAAAATGAAGGCACCCCACGCTGGCCCCCCAAAATTTGTCACATCCTCAACCCTCCGTTCGGTAGTACTCCCCACGGGCTCTCCAGTTCCAGCTTGCAGACATACCGTCCAAGAAGTACGTCCCAACAACTTTTTTCACAAACCAGTTGACCAAAGTTAGTTTACATGAAACCCCCCTCACGTATTTCGCCCAGAAACCCAACATTTTGCGTCCCCGTCTTTCTTGCGACTTTTCCAGTCCACTGCGGTCCAAGGTCTCGCCAAATTCCCTGGTTTTTTACATTTTCCCCGAGCCCTTCCCTTCCTTTTTCCCAAGTGATTTTTTGACCCCCTTCTCGCCTCCCGTCAACCTCCCAAACCAAACGACATTTCATGTCGGATTGCTTGACCCCCTGCCGTGCCGAGGTGGTTGACCTTTCGGAAGAATTTCCGTCACCCTCTTCTCAAACCTCCTTCCTCTCAGTTTTTCGTCGTGTACGTCTGGGCAGAAGTCTTTCTCTCCCCATGAACATCATCTGGGTCTTGCAGTGTTTTAAGACCTATAGTCTGCCCCCCCCCTTTAGAATTCCCCTTAAGTCCCCGCTGGTTTGGTTCTTGCTCTGATTTTTTTGTCCTCCGCACCTCCTTTTCAGTCAATGCGGAACAAGTAACGGATTACTTCTACCAACCCCCCTATTCCGGTCCCCTCAACCTGTTCAAGTGGATTCTCCAGACACCTCTGCGACATCCGCCAAGCGGAGTTCCTCGTGACGCACTAGTCCAGGGCGGATTTTCGTGCGTCTTTTCCACCCTTCGTGAGAATTTTTTCCCCCTTCCCCTCGAGGACCCCCAAGTATTCAAGATGTGCCCCAATTTCAACCCTCACTTTTCGTTTTGATGTTCCCAAACCAGGCTTCCTTTTCTGGTTCCTTTCGCCCCTCCGTTCCGCCCCCCCTTTTTTGACCCACAATCGCTTTCTGCCAAACCTTTTTCCAAAATGTCCCCCTTCATCGACACATTTTCTACAGGCTCGCCCTTTCCCCCCCGTGCCATCTTTTTGGCGTCTTATTTTCCCCCCCTCGAGAAACCCCTCCTCCTTTTGACCATCAAGTAAGTTTTTTGGAATCAGACGGTCTTCGCCTTTTGTCCGAAATCGGTCAGGGAAAATCTCCCCCCCCCCCCGGAATCCCAAACCAAGTTTCCACACCACCCAACCCCCCTCCAGTTTGTGGTTTCGGACCTCGGCTCCTGAAACTCCCCCCATTCCGGTCCCCCCTGAAGACCTGGCCTTTTCCTTTCCCCAAGATCTCCCCCTCCCCCTAGCCAAAATGACTTTCACTTACTTTTTTTCGTTCACCGAAAGAGGTACCCTTGACCCCCTTTTTTCTGGGCCCCTCCCCCCCCTATTTTTTTTGCTTTCCTCCCCGACTATCGGAACCCTCCTCGACTGGCACCCCTTTAAGGCATCGACATTTTTTCATAACCTTTTGATGTCGCCCCCTCCTTCACACCTCAGATCTGATTCCCTGTCCCAGTTGTTTTTCACCTAGGATCCCTTCTCCGAAAATATACCTCAACCGAAGCATATTCGTTTCGTCTTCTTTTCCTTTGCACCCCCCCGAGTTTTGTCTGAACTTTCCTATTTATACGAAACAACTTGTGGGGCAGTTGGCATTTCACCACTTGTAATTTTTTGCAACCATTGTTATAATCTCTTCTTATTCAGACTACAACCGTTTTTTTTTAGTCTATTCCGTCTTTTGTATTTTTCCACAATTGTTGTCGCCAGCTTTTTAACTCTTCTTTGGTGTGCGTGTTTGCAGAACCTCCCCCTTCCGGTCGGCCCCACTCTTGTTTTTGTCAAGTCCGAAATCTGTCCAAGTTGCTCCCCCCCTCTGCTTCCTGTCGGTCAAGAATTACGTGCCTCCCCCCCTTTCACTTTTTGGACCGAAATCTTTAGCGGGTCTGCTGTCTCGCCTTTGTTTGGGGTTCTGACATCAAATGAATTTACTTGGGCTTGTCTTCTGATGTTTTTTTTCCCGCTGCTTGTTCGCCGACTGCGCCGTCCCCCTTATCCCATAGTTTTGTCTCCCTCGCGGTGTTTTTTGTTCTTCTTTCTTCCCGAGGAGAACAAAAACCCAAAAAGTCGTGATATTCGATTTGGCTTTTCTTCGTGCGTGTTACTGGGTTACCCGAACTTCTGTCCCTCATGTTTGTCCCCCCGATTGAGTACCCCGAGATTCCGTAACCCCCCCCAGAACACCCTTCTTGTGGTTTTATGGTTCTTGATTTGGTGACCCTTTTCCTTTTGTGTGGGCTCTCTCCTTTAATGAATTCCTGTCTTTGGGGGCACTTCGACTCTTTCGATACTTCCCCCCCCCGTTGCCTTGATGATCACGTAATTTTTCGGTATCTTTTTTCAAAACACTATTTTTGGTCCTTTTTCCCCCTTGTTCCCCTTGATTCTCTATGTTATAGTGACTGTTTCCCCCTATTTCCATTTTCTTTAACTTTGGCTTTCGATGATGTTCTGCCTTTTTTTCCCTCTTTAGTGTCTACCTTGACATCCAGAACCCCACTTGTTTCCTCCCTGTTTTTTGCCTTTTCCTAGTAAGTCTTGTCCGTTTAATACTAAGACTTTTGTTCCCGAGTTTCCCTTGGAAAGTTTTTTTTTCCGCGTTTTATATACTCCGTTTTTGAAAGACTCACTGTCCTTCTTCGGCCGATTCTGGCAAGCTCTGCGTCTTTTCCCCTCCAGAAGTTCTTCGCAGCGTTCTCCTTCCCCCCTTTTTGGGACTTTTTTTTCCAGCCTTTTTTTTTAAGGAGGACCTCTTCCCTTCTTCTTTCCCCTCTGTGCTGTGCACACCACCTTCCTTTTTCCTTTTATGGCTTCCCCCCCCATGCTCGGGGCTTGATTTATTCCTTTTTTCTTCGTAATATTTCTTCCCTTCCTCACCGCTGATTGTGTGCACTCCTTCGTTTTCACGTCTCCCGATGACTTTTTCCCTCTCCTTTGGTTAAGGACTTTTCTCCCTATTGTCTTTTCAAATCTTCGGGTCCTTTTCCAGCACCTGCCTGTTTTCACCCGGTCTTTTTTTTCACCAAGATTAACATTTCCTGTGGAGTTTTTTTTTTTTTTGTAGGTTCAGTGTATGTTTTTTTCCCGCTTTCGACCCTACTGATCGTCCCAATGGACCACAACCACCCCCCCCCCCTTTCCTTGTTGCGGTATGGTACGTAGCCTAGTGACTGTTCTGCACCTAGATTTGCTCAAATCGTGTTTTCTTGCGTTTCTTCCTACTTGTGTCTTTGTCAATTGTCCCTTGTTTTCCCACATTTCCCTTGACATTATTGCTTGGAGATTTCGTTCCCTTGCGTTGTCTGTGCGAGTCCTTTTTCGTGTACCTTGCGGGATTTTTCTGATTTTCATTGTTTTCCTTCGTGCAACCTTTTTCTTTTCCCTCCGTTTCCCCTTTTCGACCCGTTTCTGTACCCCGGTTTTTAGGTCTTGACGATTTTGCTTTTTGATATTTAGTCTGGGTTTTCGTTCGGTTCGTAGACTGCCCTCAAGTCCACGTTTTTTTTTCCAAGGAGTTTGTGCTGCGGTTGTGTTTTGCTTGGTTTTTCTGTTAGTCATATTTGTGGTGTCTCCTTTCTACAATCGATTCCCCCCAGTGATTGCCCCAACAGAGGCGCAGCCTTTTTTTTTTTTCCAAATCCCCCCACCAACATTTTAATCCAATTCCCCCTCCCCCCCCTTTACCTTTTATGCCCTTGTGTTTTTCCGGCAGTCCGATCCCCCGTTTCTCACCCTCTTTTTCTTCCCTCTTCCCCACAGTTGTTGTTTTTGTCGGAGTGATTTTTCTACCACGTATGCTCCGGCCTTCTGGCCTTTTAAACTTAACCCCGGGTTTTTTTCCTTGGCAATTTAGCGAAACTTTGTTTTGATCTTGGCGCTTGAAAGCCGCTGACTGTCTGGGTGTCCATTCGCTTGCTTTTTGCAGTTAGAAGATCCCAATTGGTTTTTCTGCCGACCCCCAAAACCCACCCCCCGTCTGTTCAATCTTGACCCCAACAACCCTTTTCATTTTACGCGTCCAGAACCACCTCCGACCCCCAACAAGAACCCGCCAAAAAGGCCAGCCTCACACTTTTTTTCTTCCTTGCAAGTTTAACGCGAATTTTTCACAATCATTGGCGACCGTTCACCCCATTCAATCACTCCCCTGAGGTCCACTGGAGTTTAAAGTACCGACACCTTTTTTTCCTTTCCAGACCCGCCAGAAAATTAATTTCTTTCCCCCCGCCGTCCAATGGGAAAGAATGCCACCAGGCAAAACCATTCAGAACTCCCGTTACATCGAAAGATTTAGCCTACCCAATCACTTTTGAGTCGTTCTCTCAGTCCCTGATTGTGACCTCCCCCTGCCAAGGTTTGAACCATGGTGTCAGTTCTTTTAGGCCGGAGCCGGTTCTCCTCTAGCCCTTTTTTCTCCGGCACTCAAAAACTTCCCGTGTGGAGACTCTTGCCCCCCCCCAAGCCGTGTCCCCCCCCCCCCCCCCACACCCCCCCCCACCCCCCCCCCTTTTCTGGCCTTGAACCCTACGAAGGACTTAAATGCAAACTTCTCCAAAACAATCTGTTTCTCCCCCCAGTTTTCGCGCCAGGGACGTCCTGTGGTTCTTTTTCGAACATTTCCCCCCCCCCCCCCCCCCAGCGGTTCTTTTAAGTTCCGTCAAGATTACTCGGCACAGCCCCGGTCTTACATCCCCTTTAGCCGGTGTGCGCTGCTTCGTCTTGGTCGTCCTCCCCCGTTTGAAGGTGAAATCAATCTTTTTCCCCCGCGGACTTTGACCTGGAACACACGCTTGAGTCTTTCCCTCCAAGAGTTTTTGTTCCCTTTGCACTTTTATGAATTACCTCCTTGACCCTTTTCTCCACGCGGTTCTTCGACGTGAAATCCCCCATACCGTTTTGTAGGCCCTTTTCGCTTCTTCCGTTGCGTCTACTCAACGCGTTGCAGAACTTTCTTCACCTCTTAACCCCCCTTTCCGTCTGACAAACGTCACCAGGGTACCGTCCCCTTGACTGCTCTTGATGGTCACCCCACCCCCAGGGCCTTCGGTTCTGGTAGGTCCTTGGGCGCACTCCCCAAGGTCAACCATTCTCCGCCCAAAAGTATTTAAAACCTTACCCTTCATGGGACACAGTTCTCTTCACAAGCCTTTTTGTTTTTTCCCCTCCCCTGGTGCTCAGGTATTGAACAACCTCCTTGAACCCCCAACAGCTACGTGATTCCTCAAGTCCCTGTTTCCTGTGCCCCCCCATTTCCCTTTAGGTTCCAGGTCCCGAAATTCATTCCTTTTGAAAGTAAGAAGACCCCCAACAATCCCCTTTACCCCCCCCCCCAGCCCCACAAGAAAACAACATAAAGTTTCTTTTCTTTGCACCCCAAAGCTCTCTGGACACCAACCTCTTTTTCAATTTTGAGAAGAATTAGTAACCAGATTCTTTTCCTCCCCGAAGTCCCCCTCCCATCCACTACTTTTTCTCACCGGGGAAAACAACCTGAAATTTCTCACCAATAGTTTTGAAGCCCCTTTTTGTTCTCGTGGTATCGACCCGGATGCGGTCCACCCTCGTTTAATCCCCTTCCTTTTTTTTTATAATTTTGATTTCCTCCCGTTTGACTACCAGCCCGGTTATTCCGTCAACAAGTGTGCAAATGCGATTCGTTTTCCCCCTACGCCCACGTGCCTGCCGCTTGCGTCTGCCCTTCGGTGACCCTACCCCCCGAGGAATGGTCGACCTGTTTTTTATTTCTCACACCTGGAATGAAGTCCCCCTTTTACGCCCCATTTTTGTTCCTACTCCCCCTCTTTTCCTCCTCCCCTTCTTTGTTTGGTGTTTTGTCGATAGGTCCACCTTTGCTAGCTTTGCTTCTTCCTTGTTGTTTCGGGAGAAAATCGGCCCACTTCGTCCTCTTTTGGTTTGTTTCCCACTGCCGCCTCTGCGAAGGCTCCCTCTTTGCGCTTGTAGGTTCTTCTTCCGAGAGGCTTTTTTCCCCCCATTGACGTCATTAGTAGCCTGGGTATTTGCTGTCCCTTCTCGTTTTGCGGAAATCCCTACAAACCCATGTTTTGCTATTTATTTTGCCGATCTTCGCCCGTAGCCGATAAGACCACTTTGCATCGTCTCTTTGGTGTTTTTTGTGAATTTCCTTTTTCTTGTATTCGGAAAAACTGTGCTGTCCTGTTTCCTGAGTTGCTTCTCGGTGTACGAATTTCGTTCTTCCTTTTTCCTTCTTTTCTCCTTTTCTGCGTTTGTCCGAACAACAGACATTCTTTTGTTTCCTTGTCTTTTTGGTTTCCCTCAGGGGTGGGTTTCCTGCCCTTCTGTTTGAAGCTGCGGCTCCCCGGCTTTTCCCTTTTCCCCCCTGTTTGTTATCCCCCCTTCTTTTGTTCCTGGTCTTGCGTTTAAAACTCGCGCACTTGGTCGGTTCCCCTTGAGCGCTTAGTTCATTTCTTTTTAACCTGTTTTTTTGATTCTATGTTTCCTTTCTTCTTCTTTCCTTAATCCGACAGTTGAATCCTTTTGTTTCCATCACCTCCGTACAGGTCTTTTGCTGTTCTTTCCTCCTCACCTTTGTTCCCTCGTGAGAAAATTTTTCTTTCCCTCGTTTCACCGACGCCGAGTAAGCGCCGTCTTTTTAGTGCTTCTTCGTGGACCCTTGAAGATTGTCTTTTCTCCCTCCGGGTTTATTTTTTCCCTTCCTTGAACACGCTTGAAGTAAAGTATCCCTTTTTTTCCTTAAAGTCCGTTTTTTTTTTGTTCCCCGGTTATTAACTTAGGTGATACGAACAATTTTGGCATCCCGCCACCTTTCCGTGGACGGATTCTCTTTGGCCTTGTGGGGCTCGTCATTCTTTCCCTTCCTCCTTTTATTTTTGCACTTTTTTTCTAGATTCTGCTTCTTCATAAGTAAGTTTGGAAGGTGTCTGTCCCTTGTTCTTGCCATATTCGCATTTCACTCCCCCTCCGTTGGACCCCCCAGGCACAACTTCCTCCATTTGTTTTCTTGTTCTTTTTTTTATGTCACGTCGGTCTCTGATTAGCTTTTTCCTCCCCTGCCCCCCCCATGTCCTTGGCGCTCTTTCCCCCTCTCTTGACGTCCCCTTTCCGAGGACCGCAAAAGGTGTTTTATTGCTATTGATGTTTTTTTTTTCCCGTATGACAATCCTTGGGTACCCCAACTGTTCTGGCCTTCTTGCTTTTCGTTCATTATGCGTCGTCTTGGGTCCCTGTGGGCCTTGTAGTACTTTTTGTTTCCTACTTTTTTTTTATTTCTTAATTTTTTTACCCTGGTTTTAACTGTTTTCCCTTTCGACGGTTCCCCTTGACGGGTCCAACCTTCTTCCGCAGTTTTTTGAGGTCTTTCCTTTTTTGGGTTCCTTTGGGGTTCAGGGGAGTCTTTACCCCCCCAGTTTTTTTCCCCAGTTGGCAGGCTTTTTTTTGATGTAGGAGATCCCCCGCTTTGCCTTCTGTAATGCCTCCAACTTCTGGCCCCCCCCTTTTTGACCCCAGCCCGGAGCACGTGCTTCGGCCCCTCTTTTATCTTTCAACAACCCACAGCAGTGGCTTAAAGTTTAATACCACCTTTCAAGTTTTTAGGCACGGGGAAACTGAAGTCCGTTCGTCATAAGCTCAAACCCCAACAATCCCCTCTTTGTGGTGTTCGAGGATGATTTGAGCGAACCTAAAAACTTCCTTGCTCTTTGCCTTTAGGGGTCCCGGGTCCTGGATTTTAAATTTTTGCACGCCCAATCGTTTGATTTGCCTGCCTCTTCCGCCACTGTCGCTGGGGTTCTTTCCAGTTTCGCTTGTTTTTTTTTCGGAGAGCCTCAAAAACTCGTTATATACAGCAAAACTGGCACCACCGCACGGAAAACTCTGACCCCAACTTGAGGTCACCCCCTTCCCCCACGTACCCACACCCCCCTTGTAGAACCAAGCACCCTTTTTTTTTCCCCAAAACCGGTAACCAGTTATTCCCACCTTGTTAATCAAGTTATGTGTCCCCAGACCCCTTTGACCTAACTTCAGAAGATGTACCAGCAACACAAATTTAACCCCTACACGAGGTACCAGTCGTCATCAATGTTTTTTTGCCCCCGTGCCCGCAGACTTTTCCCAATCCGCCCCAGCCCCCTCATGCTCCCTGCAACTTTTCCCCCGGCAACCCCCAAATTTGCAGTCTTCGAGCCGTGAAATTTTCCTTCGCCAGGTGTAACAACACCCTTTTGCTTCATTGCTTCGTCGACGTTCTCTCGTCCACGTTTCTGCCCATTGTGTTGAACCTTTTTTGTCATTGTCGAGCCGTTGTCTTCATCCAAGGAGATCTTTTGCATCTTCCCCTGGTCCCACACACTTGCCAGTGGGCTTTTCTTGCGGTTTGTCAAAAAAAAGTCCCCTGTGTCCGGGCTGGTGCCTTTTCAAGCATTTTTTCCCCCAGAAACATATTCTACCCATCTGCTGCACCATTTTTCGTTGATTTTTAGCAAAGCTCCACGTCGTTCGCCCATTTCCCAGCGTATTATGAGACTTTTTCCAGTCAATAAAGCCCCCCAATTTTTTTTCCCCATTCCGGTCCCGAAGGCAGGTGGCGCCTCTCGCTTTTATTTTCTCTCAACCTCCTTTGACATGAAGCGGCCCAGTCTTTTCCCCCCGACTTTAACTTCCCCCCCCCCCCCCAACCAAACTGAGACTGCCCCCAAGGCTTACGGGAGTGCGCCGTCACTTCTTCGAAATCCCACCCCCCCCTTCCCCGATTTGCCCTTATTCTCCAGTTGGCTTTCCCCGTTGGCGTCTAAACCCTGCGGATAGTTTCCTTTTGAGGTGCCTCCCACGGACCTCGGACCCCCAGTTCCAAGATTTTTTGAACCCCTCAATACACCTTTGAAGTTCTTGTGCCCCACCCCCCCCCCCCCCCCAACCCAGGGCTTTGTTTTCTTGAGGTTTTTTTTAGCACTCCTTCCGAAGGTTTTTTTAACCATTTTCAACTTTACAAATGACCAATTGTTACCCCCCAGTCCGGGCGTTTTCCTTGTAAACCCCTCACATTTTTTCTTTATTTTTTTTTTTGAACCCATTCGAACACCACGAGCGTGATCATAAAGTTTTCCCGGTTTTTTCAGTGGACACCCTCGCCGGGTGCTCAGAGGATCCGTTTCAGGGGGAAGTCCCCCTTTTTTTTGTCCCCCGGACAAGTCAACCAAGGCCCCTTTTTTTTTTACCACCACCACACCCAAGACAGTTTTCTAGTCACGGCGCCCTCTTTTCCCACGCAACCTTTCCACTGAAGACCTTTCTTCGTCCCGATTTCTTTCCCCCACATCGATCCCAGCACCCACTACTTTTTCCTCGTTTTTTCCCTTGACCTTTTCACAAATTTCCTCCCCCCCACCCACTTTGCGAGGGCACATGCCCCCCCCCGTCGCTTCCCCTGCGCCCTGAGCGGCCCGTCCAGCCCGGCCTTTTTTGATCCCAATTATTTTTGACTTGCGCCCCGCTGACCGGAAACGCCCCTCCCCCTCCGATTTCTTTTTCCCCTTGACAAACTTTGGGTTTTTCCCGTGCGCGTTTCGGAAACTCTATTTTCCAAACGGCCATCAGCTTTCCCCGCTTTGCTCGGCTTTCCACAACCTTTTTTCAGGTCGCCCCAGGCCTATTTTTTTTCCCGTGCACCCACAAGATAGTTCAACAATTTGAGCACACATTTACTA
>Ga0179593_1263044_pt1 | contig 12649 bp, 19 predicted proteins | sample CZODoug2_1_08_16_FD_185931 | JGI IMG/M metagenome (GOLD analysis project Ga0179593, IMG submission 185931) | Vadose zone soil fungal communities from Angelo Coast Range Reserve, California, USA - CZODoug2_1_08_16fungal (PacBio error correction) | ecosystem: Environmental > Terrestrial > Soil >... | reverse complement strand
GTTTAGACGATTGGCAGTCTCTTCACCCCCCCCGTTCCTCCCACCACTTCGAGGGGTTTTTTGGCGACTCTTCATCTTTTCTGTTTTTTGTGGGGTTGGGGGGCGACGATTTCATTTGCCATTCGCTCTTTTTCCTCTCTTGGGTTTCACGCCTGTTGCTCAACTGTCCCGCCCCCGTCCCCATCGCGAAAAGTTTTCCCCCCTGTGTATCTTTCCCCCGCTGAAGCGACTCCTTTTTTTTTTTCCCTCTTAAATCCGGACCGTCTTTTGTTGCGCCGGTTTCTCCCCCCCGGCAATTAGATGGTCTCCCCATCGTGTACCTCCCCCTTCGCTCGCCCCGAGGAAAATCGCCGGTTTGGTCCCCCCTTTCTCTTACGACGCACACATCAACTTTGTGTTTCCCCCCAAGTCTGGCGAGGCCAGGACACCCTGCTAGCAATCCGTCTCCCATTTCCTGTCCTTTTTGTGTTTCCTTTCCCTGGGTTCCCCCCCTCTTCTTGGCACCATGTTTATGTGCCCTTTATTTGTTTACCTTCACTACGCTGCCGGCCGGACCTTTTTGGGTGCCTTTCTTCTCACTCCCATATTTGCTCCACCCTCCCCTACCTACCCCTGATGGTTAGCATTGTTATACCCGGCAAAATACCCCAACGGTTTGTTTTTCTCCCCCCGGTTTGACTGGAATCTGCTCTTTCTCTTTTGGTCGGTCGCGCTTTTTTTTGGACTGCGCAATCAAGTGCGTCCCCCCCCCAATTCCATGGAAGTGCTGTTTTTTGAACGGCCTCAATAAAAGGCTTCTGCCGTGACCTCTCTCCCTGTTACCAAATCGGTGCGCTCCCCCCCCCAGAAAGAAACAATCCCGAGAATGCAGGGAAGGGTTCTTGCTTCCGGGCTTTCAGTTTTTGTTTCTCCCCCGACAATCCCCCCCCACTGCCGATGTCATTTTTTTTCTCCTTTCCCAGCCTTTGCCCTTTTTTTAACGGCTTCGCCCGGCGCTTTTTGAACCAATTTTTTTTTTACAGCCTTCTTGGTTTGCATTGGTCGCTTACAGGCCTATGCCCTTCCCCCCCTTTTACACACCCCCACAAGCCCACTTTTTTTATCTCTGTTGATCGATCTCGAGAACCTTCTTTCGTGGTGATGACATCTTTTAGCGTTTGACTTTTTTCCCTTGGTGCCCCTTTAATTGTGGAACTCACGTCCCATTCCCTCTCCCCCACTCCGTTCGATTCTCCTACTTCCGCTGATACTCTCTTTCTCAAGCATTTCCCCCCCCCCCCCCTCCCCCTCCGGCCCATTGAACGGTCCCCCCACTTTTCAATTTTTCCCCCCCCCCCTTGCGTTGCTCGAATGAAGCTCCACCCATTTCCGAATCCCTTGGTTAACCCTGCTTTCTGCCCAGGAGTATGCTTTTTTCCCTGGGGTTAACTTTTCCAACCTTTCCAGAACAGAAACTTTTCTCCCCCTTTGATGATGGCCCTTTTTCTCAATGATCGTTTTTTTTCGCGCCGGAAACTTTAACCCGTTTCGGGGTTTCCCCCCTTCCAATGTTTCTCTTTGAGCAAGGGTCCTTCTGGGTTTGTTGGACTGACGGTTTGCCGGTCTTTCGTCACCAGTTTCTGGGACCTCGTTTTACACAAAATCTGTGCTTTGCGGCGCCCACTTGGCTTGCGTTTTCTTTACCTTCGGCCATCCCACCCTTTTGACGGGCACCTTCCGTCAACCTTCGCATTTTATCGAATCCGCTCCCCCTTTTACTGGCCTACCCCTCTCTACGGATGCGTTTCTTTTTTAGGGACGTGGTAACCTCGTGGCTGTAGACCCAATATTGCGCTTACTCTTATTTCTCCGTGCCCCCCTTTTTTGCAATCGGTTGATCCTTTTCCGTGGTTTTCGGGCTTGATCGTTTTTTTTCACCACGTTTGCCTCTTTTATCGGTCCCCCCACGGATCGAGGGAGGTTTCCTTTCATACTTGCGGCGGGCGGTGAACGTGGAAGCACCTTTTTTTTTTCAACTTGACAAAAGTACAGTTTCGTGGTTGGCGCTTTGCTCGTTTACAATTTTCCTGCTGTTTGTGACTCGTCACTTCGTGTTTTTTGCAGGGTTCTTTCGAACCGCCGTGGCGTTCCCCCCCCCTTGGTGACCCCCCCTTTCTTCAGGATTTTTCTGCTGTGCTTTTACCCCCCCCATTTTCCGAGGCTCCACATTTACCTCACCGGACCCAATTGGTCTTTGCCCCGAGTTGGTCGTGATGGGACCTTCCCGGAGGGTGCGGGGCTTTCCGCCTCGCGGCCTCGCAGTTAATGCTTGTTTGACCGTCCCCCAAAGTTTGATCTAAAATGGCTTCTTTTTACTTTTTTACGGGAGGAGTCGAGCTGGTTTCCCCCCCAACGTCACGTCCGCTTTGCGTCCTTCGGAACATTTTTTTAGGCTGATCCAAAACCCCCGACTTTGGTATGTGGCACTTCGCACCAAACTGTAACCCGTTTTTTTTGACCACGACGTCTGCACACCCCACTTTCCCCCTTGTTCTTGCTTCGAAGGTACCCCCCCCACATATGTGTCTCTCTCCGACGTTCTCGCAAAGTCCTCCCAGTCTCTTTTTTTGGGTCGCCACGATCATCCCCCGGAGGCTGCCTTTCACGAGCAGTTTCAAACAAGCAACGGTTGGCAATTTATTTTTTCCCGCCGTTTCCCCCCGCCCTTTTATTTCACCTTTTTCTTCAATACCTGGGTTTGGTTACCTCTTTTTTTCCGCCAAGCATGAAACCCTGCTTTTTAAGAATTTCCCGGAAACCCCCCCGTTCCCCCAAATCCCATTTGCGCTCCGGGTCTGGGGACCAGGGTTTCATTGTTTTGGTCCGGGCTGCCCAAGCGTTTTTTATCACCCGCTTTTCCTCCCTAGATGTTGGTTTTGTACCCCCCCCGCGGTCCCCTTGGCTGGGTTTCGTGTTATTTGAGGTCCAAACCCCAAAACCCACTTTCCAGTTGCGGGAGTATTCCCTGCTCGTGCAGTCAAAGTTCCTTTTCCCCCCCTTGGTCCCGTTCCCACTGCCTCTTTTCTTTTTTTAATGAATCCACACTTCTATTTATTCCGGGCCGTTCCCTTGTTCCACTTTTTCTATGCCCTTCCAACCCCGTGGTTAGGTTTTTTTTTTTTGGGGTGGTGAGTCCCGATCTGTCTCGTAATTGCGCTTGCTGAGAAAATTCCCCCCTCCCGCTTACTCTTTTCTTGCCGCCGGTATTCAAGGTCAATTGCCTTCTGTTTGTTGGAACCGTTTCAACCGTTTGGAACACCTCCCCCCGCTTCCAAGGTCCCAGGGCGGGGCTTTAGGTGCGAACGTACCCCCTGGCCCGTGTGGTAGCCCGGTCCTCTTTTTCTTAACTCGTCGCCTTTCCATCCATACCCGCACCTTTTGGGGGTTTCATAGAACACGGTTCCCACGCCTTGCTTTTGCCGCTTTTTCGGGATGCGTGAATTTGTCCCTGATGGCCCCATCACCCTTTCTTCACCGGCATTTATCGGACTTTTTCTCTTTTTTGCGCGCGTTTTTTTCTTAGAGACCCCCCTCAAATTTTCCTTTTCCTGGGGGTACCCCCCAGGGTGGATCTCTCTCTTCCCCTCCTTCCCTACCGTTGTTGTTTGCTTTTTATCCACCCCACCTTTTGGGTTCCCGCGTTTCCAAGCCCCCCGAAGGATTCTTCCCTTAACATCCGCGGTAACCACCCCCAAACCTTTTAGTTGAGACCCATGCCCGTGAAAATTCCTTCCGGTCTTCCAAATCGCGCTTTCCCGAACCCCCCCCACCTTTGAGGTTTCTTCACACTTCAGTCTCCGTTAGATGACCGCGACATCTTCTTTTGTAATTTGGTATCTCCCTCCCCCCGAGTTGCTACCATACATTATGCCCTTTTTCCCCCCCCCTAAGACACGCCCGTTTTTTAGGGGCGTTTGAAGTGGCCCCCCCTCTCCGTTTCGTCCCTGGTAGTTTCCCTTTTTTAATCTTTCCCACCCCCAGATCCCCCCAGTTCCTGATTTCTTCCCTGGGTTTGATTCGTCATTTTCCCGTGCCCTGCACCTTTTTTCGGATTTTTTTCATCCTGCTTTATCCTTTTTTGATCGTTTTGGTCCCTTCCCCCCTGGCTTGTCCCCCTGGATGTTCTGCTCCCCGTTGGAGACCCAATTGCGTCCCCTCGTCCCGTTATCGTGTGTTTTTTTTGGTAAAGACAAGAGTCCTTTGTTTGAATTTCCCAGTTGAAAAAGTCTTTTTTCAAAAGAGACCCTTTCGGCATTTGTTTAATATCCTTTCCCCCCTTGTTGTTTTTGACCTTCGTGCCACCACTTTCTCCCAGTCCGGCCCCCCCGTTCGTGTTTGTGTACCCCCCCAATGCCCCGTCTCCTTTCTCCCTTTATCTTTCTTCCTAACACCCCCCCCTGGTCACACAGTCCTGCGCCTCTTTAGTTGTTCGTTGTTTCAGCGGTTGCTTGGTTCAGTGCTCGTTGTCCGCTTTCCTTTTCTGTTTGGTTTTTGTTACAACCCATTCTTTTTCACCTGGTTTGATCCGTTTTTCTCCTCACCCCCTCTAACAAAAAACTTTGGGCTTTTTGTGGTTGTACCGTGTCCCCTTGATCGCTTCGTTTTGTTGTCAATAACTGATCCACCCACCCTGTACGAATTCTTTTTTCCTGATCGGTCGGATCGATCCCCCCCATGTCGTTTTAATTCGTGTTCCTCCGGTTCTTCCCCCCCCTTGATGTGTTTGCCACGTTTTCATTTTCCTCAGGTGTTTGTTTACCCTTTCACCCCCTTTTTCTTTTGCGGGTTACCCTTTTTTTCCATAACACCCATCGGGGTTTGTATCGAACATCAGCCCTTTAGCAAAGTGCCTCCTTCTGCGCTGGGTTCCGTTCTTTTTTTTCAAGTCTACCCTCCCATCGTCGGTTTTTTTTCCCGTGAATACGTTTTTCCGTCCCATTTTTTTTTTCCCCCCCAATTCCCCCCCCCCTTACCCATTTCTTCGCTCGTGTTTGGGGAGTTCCCCTCCCCCCCCCGACAGTCCCCCAACGTTTCCCTATGTTTTCATGCCAATGTATTGCTCTGTGGACTTCCCCCCCCCCTCAGGATGATTTTTTTCCAAAAGGGGGCCCTTTTTGCCCTTTTCCTCCTCCGTTACCTCTTGCCCGGCTTTGAATCCCCATCCATTTGTCTCTGAGTTTCCCCCCCCCCCCCTCCTTGGATTCCCCCGGTTCGAATCACCCTTTTTGACCCAAACGCCCCCTCCCCGTTACTGTCCTTGAACCCCAAGATTTTCCCGGTTCGGCCGTGTCCGTCCTACCGTCAACACACCACCTTTTTCGATTCCCTCGTTGGCCCGGAATTTTGGGTTGCCGAGCCGACACCCCCCCATCTCCCGTTATTTGAGTTCTCCACATCCCTGACTGCCCCTCTGCTTCGTGTCCTCCAAAGCTTGTTGTTCGTCCTATCCCGTGACTTGTGAACCGATTTCCGGAGCCGATTTAAGTCCATAAATCCTTTGCCTCCTTTTTTTCTCCCCTCTGCAGAATGATTTTGGATTGTACTGCTTCGAATGCGCCCCCCTCTCTTGGGGGGTGCGCCGCCCCCGTCCTTTCTTTTTTCTGAAAATCTGATGCTCCCATGGACGTGGTCCTTCTTTGTCCGTCGTCTTCCACAAACCTTCCGCCGTCCTTTCACCCCCAAAAATAGTAAAGGGACCCCCCTCCTTGTCCCCCTACAATCCCGCGGACCCTCTTAACCTTCCCTTGTGCGTTGCCCAACCGGCCTTTTCCCTTCTGCCAGTTCCCATCTCTCTGAAATTTTTTGTTTTTTTGGAAACCCGTTTTTGCGTTGACGCGACACCTCCCCCAAAATAAATGTTGACCAGTAGTTGGCGCTTCCACACCCCCCCAAGTTACGATTCGTGTAAATGGTCTATCCTTTCTTATTCGGAATTTGTGCATTTCTCAATCCCTTCCTTTTAGAGGCGGTTTCCTCTTCGTGTTTCCCTTTCCTTTTCGTGCTTCTGTTCCCGTTTTTCACGGGGGTGTATCCAGCGTTTTTTTGACTATTTCGTCGCAGTGATGTTTTCCCGTTTTGTTTACCCCCTTCCTCGGCACCTCTTTCCCTTTTTTCTGTTTTTGTTCCCTGATTTATCCCCCGTGCCTTTGTTTTCCTGCGTCACTGTTTCTACTTTGAGCTCTTCGAGCCGTTATCCGGCTATGTGTTTTTGTTTTTGGATCGGCCGATTTTTAAACCCCCCCTTTTTACCCCTTTTGTGATGCAGCCTCCCATTGTTAGCTTTTTGCCACCCAACCCCAATTTTCCCGGTTTTTCGCGTGTTCCGTTCCCCCCCCACAAGCGTAAGCAACATGCTTTCGAGGGTTTCATTCGGCCATTTTTCTTTTCGGAGTATCGTTGTTTTCTTGGGTGATTTCCCTCTCGCCAAGTGGATCGCTTCCCCTTTCCCTTTTGGCTTTTCGTTTGTGTTCGTCTTCCATTGTGCGCGCTCTTTAACTTGGGGGGGACTAGCTGTCTTTTTCCCCTACCGGCTATTCATGCCCTTTTCGGACTCCCCCTCCTCAAATTTTTCACCCTTTTTTGTGCCTCATGCAAGGCCTGGTCTTTCCCTGTATGAGCGGTCCCCTTGCCGAAGATTTACCCTTTTACGTCACGTTTTTTTGATGTTTTTTCTCCACTGTTGTATTTGCTTGGAGTTTTTTCTTTTCCCCCCCCTATAGCCGGGTAATTTCCTGGTCATTGCATATTGGCGGATATGCAATTCCTTTTGCCCCCATCTGTATTCAACGGCTTTTTGTTTACCGAGTTTCCCGTTTCCCCCCCTCTAAAACGGGTTCCCATCCCCAGTTTTTACCCCTTTCATTTTTTTTGTTGTCCGGGGGGGTGGGCGCACCCCCCCCAGTTAACATTTACCAATGGGTTGTTGGCGGTTAGGTTTTTTTTTTGTCTCTTTTTTTTTTTTCCGTTTCGTAACCCTTATCCCCCAAGTTCTTGTGTGGTCGTTTCCCCAACTAAGGTCCACCGGCTTTCTTCAGTGTGGCGCTCTTTTTCCTTTTTAATTTCGATCTTGATGTGGCTCCCCTTTTCGGTTCCCTTTTTTCACGGCTTAAAAAATCTCCTTGCAGCGTGTGTCGAATTTTCCTAACAGGTTTTCCCTTCCTTTCTTTCCCTTTTGTTCCTCCGTTGCACCCCCTCTCGCGATGGTCTGAGTTCTTTTTTTTTTCTGCCGCAGCGGCTTTGTTCCCTCCAATAACAAGCCTTCCCTGATTCCATTTTCCCCCCCCATCTATGGTCCCTCCCATTACGTGAATTTCGACTCCCTCGTGTTCTTTTTCCTGCATTCTTTCCTCTTCGCCAATTTCGTCTATCGTCCTCTTTTTTTCCTCCCGTTATGTTGTTTTTGAGATCTTTCCTTCCGCTGTAGAGTCTTCCCTTTTAATCGAACAGTACCCCCCCTTTTTTCTGCTCGTCTATTAGAGATTCCCCTTTGTTTGACTTCATTGTCGCCCGCCGCTCGTTTTTTTTCTTTACGATTGGACCGTTCCTCCGCGGGAACTTTGTACAACCTGGCTCCACTCTCCCTGCCGTTCTGCATTCTTTTCCACCGTCCTTTCTCCTCAACTTTTTTCGCTGGAAACTCAGTGCAAGCCGTTCCACCTCGTGCAAGTGGTTCCCTCCTTTCCCAAAATTTTCCGCCATCCATTCAATGATTAACTTTTTTTCTCGTTTCCAGCGCCGGTTCACCCCCCCTTTAATTTAGGCACAAAACCACTTTTGCGTAAGTATGACGATCGACTCAAGACCGAGACTTTTTCAAAAACAATCCGCTTGGAACCCCCCCTTTTTCCCATTACATTGGGGTGAGCCCAGTTCGCCACTAGTGGCAACAAGTTTCACATTTTTCTTTTTGACCTGAATACGCTCTCCTTCTCTTTTTTTGTGTCCTACTTTTTCTCTTCTCCGCCCTGTGTCCTCACAATCCCCCCCCTGTTCCTTTCTGGTTCTGGGCAACTGTGCCACCCCCGTTGAACTCCCCCGGTGATCCCTTTTTCCCCGTTTCCTCTTCCCCCCTCTTATGAACACTCCCTCATCCCCCCGGACTCGCTGGAGGGGTCACTCCCCAAACCTTAATGTAGACTTTGTTCCGCCAAGCATGAATCCCACTTCGACCCGCTTCTCCCGTTCCCACATCCTTTTTTCTTAACCTTTCATTTCCCCTCCCGCGAAACCCGGTCCAGTTTTTTTGTCGGGTTTTTTCGGACCGTGCTCGTCTGCTTCTCGCAAAGCAATCCGCATTGTTCCCGCGCAGAGACCCTTTCTTTCCTGGCTTCCGCCCCTTCGTCCGAACACACCCCCTTCCTTTTTAAGAGGAAACCAGCATTCGGCGGACCTTTCACGAAGTGCCCCGCCTCCTGCTTACTACCCACCTCCCCCATTTTTACACTTTCCCCCCCCCCCTTCGTCCCTTGTATTCTTTCGTCACAATCTTTATTTCCCTTTCGCGCCGCTGGACTCATCCGGCTTTGCCCCGTGATAGTGAGCTTCCTTTTCCCATCCCCCCCGACCTTTTCCCTTCAAATAGGTTTCCTACTTTTCAAATAGTACGCTTGGCTTCACTTTTTGCCTTCTCAGGACGCATTTTGGGCGACCGCCGACGATAACTTATTCCACGGACTTTTTTCTCAGGCTCTCTCCTTTTCTCGTTTTTCATACATCCCTCTTTATTTTGGCGTTCCCCTTCTGGTCCACTTTATTGTGGGATGTGCGTTTTTTTTAAACTGCAAATGACCCTCCCCATTTTTTCTCTTTAGTTCTTCTAATTGCGCATTTTTTTTCGCGCCGGAAAGGTGTATGCGTCTCGGGCGTTCTGGTTCTTGATGTTTTACCTTTTTTTGGCTTCAGTGGGCGGAGGTTTTCTACAGCTTCGGCACATCCTGGAAGCCGATTTTTCCAAGAGTCCGGCCGCCCATAGGTTGGGAGGCCCGCCTAATCACAAATCCTTTTTTTTCTTTTTTCCTTTCCACGGGTTTCCCCCCTCCTTTTCTTCTGGAACATCGGCTACGGTTCCTTGTCCTTTTACAGTCGGCTGTCGTTTCGAGAATGTTCCAATCGGGGCGGAGTACAGAGGCCTTTTGTTTTACTTTTATATGTCCCCCATCCTATTTCTTTTTCTTCTCCGGGCCAAGAATTCGGACCCCCACACCCCTTCTGAGTTTAGTTTTCCGTTGTCCTCACGTTAAACGGCTGGGTTCTTTTCAAAAATTTTTTCCAGTCCACACTTCCCGGAAGCGGTGGATTTTTTCTCAGTTGGTATCCTCCCGAAGTTGGTGTTTCCCCTATGTGGCCTGGGTTTCGATTGCCGTTACAAAGCCCCTTCTTTTCCTTTCCCGTTTCTCTTTTCCTTTTTTTTTCCACCATCATACATCCAGTCTTTCATAACATTTTTTGATTCCACCGGTGGTGCCCTCAGTGCTTGTTTGGGTCGCTTGTTTGTCCGGGTCCCTTTTTCCTCTTCCATTTCCTTTTTCTTTTTTTTTTTTTTTCAGCAAACATTCACCAAATTTGTGGCTTGTACCTTCGTCCGTTTTTTTGCTGGAGGTGCTCTGTCATGAAGGTCAGGCCCAGGTAAGTCTTCCTCGGGGTTTTGTTAATTACTCTTTCGTTTTTTTTTTTTTTTCGTTTATCACCCAAAACCGTGTTTTTCTGTGCCTAGTCCCAATTTTTTACCCCTTTCCCAACCCAAGGACTGGTGACACCAACCCAGGACATTCCCACTTTTCTCCGCTTCTCTATTTCCCACGATTATTTCAATCGAATAACGCTTCGCGTCATTTTTCTGGATAAGTGCCCCCTCTTTTTCATCACTAACCGTCTTTCTTTCTTTCTAAGTGGTACCCCCCCCTGCCCCACGGGATTCTTAGTGGTTTGCGACGGATCCAGTTTCATAATGGTTGTACATTGAAGTCAAAGAAGTTTGCACCCTCCCTTGGATGTCACCTCCATCCTTGCCCCCCACTTACAATAAAAGACCCCCACCTTTGCGTTAATTTTTGTACGGGCCAAGAGGTTTAACACCCCCCTTACTTTCGTGATGTGTTGTACCACTCAGTCCTTCTTTCTCCTTTTTTTTTACCATATACAAAAAAAAGGGACAGTTGAGGTGCTATTTTCCCATTTAGAAGGTGTTTTCAGTAACTTTTCCATCTCCACTGCTCTTTTTTTTTTCTCCCGTGCCGATCCACACACTTCCATCTTCGTTACTGCCTTTTCCCTTTCCTTACACCTTCCGGATGGTTCCCCCCCCCCCGCTTTGGGGGTGGAAGCCCCTCTTCATGTACCGCTTCGGTCTTGCTGATGAAAACTTCTCCCCCCTGCGCCCTCTTTTGTCGCCTTAGATTCCCCCAATTAGCCCTGATTGGTTTTCCCTCTTTTCTTTTTTCCCACCACTGAAGGGAAATTACTCTTCTTTTGCGACGTTTTTTTCAAGACCCCTGTTCTGCTTTTCAGTTTATCCCCCCGCCCCCCCTTATGTTCCCGCACTTTCTCTTCCTTAAACCTCTCTGCCTGGGAGTGTTCTAGACACACGGCTCTTTCACTTCCCCTTTTTCGTACGGGGCTCTCCCTTTTTTTTTGAATGAAACTTTTTCCCTGCAAACTTTTCCGGGCCTTTCTCGACTGGCGAATTTTGTGCGCAGTTTTGCGCGAGGCCATGACACACCTTTTTTTTCTACAACTCTTTTTCCCCACCCTTTGGTATTTTCTCCTTTTTTTTTATCAATCCTTTGTTTTTTTTTTTGTTTGAAGAGATCCCCTTTGGGTAAACTACCCTGCAACCCTCCCCCCTCTGTCTTTCTCCTCGCGACCGACTCTCAACCACCTTCGAACTCGGTCGCGCCCTTCCCCTTTACCTTTTAATGGCCATTTCCTTTTTTCCCCCCACATCGGTAGTTTTTGTCGAAAAATTGTTGCCCCGTGTCCAACCTTTTTTCGCTCGTTTCCCCGTCGATTGAACCCTGCGCTTCGGCTGTACCCTTGCCTACAAACATGGAGACTGATCATAAGTTTTTTACCGTGGTACAATCTTTCTCCTTCCCCCCGGTGAGGGTCTGTAAATTTTCTTCCCTCCTCCTTCCTTCGGTTCAGTCCTGTTCCCGTTTTACCGTTTCCCCCCCCCAACCTTCCTTCTTTATTTTCCTTTCATCGACCCTGGCGTCTCTCGTAAGGAATTTTTTTGCCCTCCTCTTTTTTACGGATTTCATTTTTCCGCTGATCGTTTCTCTATTGATAGGTAATTTTTCACGCCTTTCCCCCCCCCCCGCTTTTTTTTTGCAATCCCCTCCCTTTTTCCCTTCGAATTGACGTTCCCCTCTTTATGATTTTTTCTTTTTTGATTCTCACCCCCAAACTTTTCTGGCCAGTTTACTTTCCAGTTGTTTCCCTTTATTGACCCACACTGGGCTTTTAAAGGAATACCTCCAAACTGTTCCCCCGGTTTTTTTTTTTTGGCCCAACCGCACACGATTCCCCCTTTCCAGGTCTTTATTTGTCCCCAATCCGAGTCAGAGGATATGTGTAATTGTACCTCTTTTTCCCACGAACACCGGTTCCCCCCCCTTTAGCCATTGATTTTCCCCTTTTTTCGCGTTGGCTTTGACCCCCTCCTTTATTCTTCCCCGTCCCCAGTTTTCTTATTGACCCCCTTTTTTTTTTGATTTTTTTTAGTCACCTATACCCTTTTTTTCCCTTTTTGTTGTTTACCCCCCTCTCAGGATCGTCCTCTGTTTGCTGATAGTTTGGTCGCCTTTCCAACACCCCGTTTTGCTAGTTCTCACTTAGTCGTCGATCCCCCCTCGTTTGTGTACTTTTACGGGTCTCCCCCCTTTTTTTGGCCGTTCCTTTTGTTTTTCAGACGTCTTTTAATGTTTAACCTTTTCCAGGCCCTACACCACTCTTGGTTTTTGTTATCCTAACAATCTCAGACTCCGATTTTTCCCCCCCCACGTGGGAAAGGACGTGTGATGTCTTTTCTTCTGACCTTTTCCATTGGCTCGATTACCCCTAGTCGGGAAACGTACCAACCCTCCTTTTTTTCTTTTTGCTCCCCATTTAATTACCCCCCGTTCCCTTCCGTAACTGAAGGTCCTGCCCCACCCCGCACACCCCCTACCGTCCCCCAATCCACCGTTTTTTTTTTTTTCCTGCCCATCATTTCCCTCCTTTTCCTGTTATCCATTGTGATTGCCGTCTGAGGATTTGTTACAACCTCCCCGGTCCCCTTTACTGGTTTTTGTTTTTTTTTTCTTGGGTGACTTACCCTTTTTCCAACCCCTTTTTTTTCTCTTACAAACCCCCCCTCTCTTGATTCCCGTATGGCCCCTGCTTATTCCCCCGCCCCTTTACTGTCCTTTTACAAAACCCCGTTCGGTTCCCGCCGTCCTTCCCTTCCCGGAACCCCGATCCTTGGTTTGGCCCGAAAGGGTCCTAGCACCCTCCCCCAAGATCCGGATTTTGCGTCTCAATTCCAGTTCTCGTTCGCACTCTGTCTCGTCCCCCTCCCGTTTGTTGCGTGTTCCCTCTCCCCCCTAGATAGTAAATGCCCTTCCCCCCGTGA
>Ga0179593_1723463_pt1 | contig 12650 bp, 17 predicted proteins | sample CZODoug2_1_08_16_FD_185931 | JGI IMG/M metagenome (GOLD analysis project Ga0179593, IMG submission 185931) | Vadose zone soil fungal communities from Angelo Coast Range Reserve, California, USA - CZODoug2_1_08_16fungal (PacBio error correction) | ecosystem: Environmental > Terrestrial > Soil >... | reverse complement strand
CCTACTCCCCGACTCTCCGTCCCCCCCCCCGCGTGCCTTCCCCCCTTGAGTTGCAACTTGGTTCAACGCGACGTTTGACTATACCTATCACCTTGAGCCTCATTTCTGTCTCCCTTTTCCTCGCCTGGTGCGTGTAATCTGATCGCCCCCTCTTTCTTTTTTCGGCGGGCTCATCCTTTTGCCCTTTGCTGGCATTCGGTGTTCGTCGCTTGGGTAGTAGGCTTTTACTTTCGGTCTCAGCGAGGGGAATATTCCTGCTCTCGCGCCCTCCGCGGGCTGTAACAACCACGAGAAACCGCAAGGCCAGAGAGCAGAGGCACCCTTTTTGTCGCGGCCACCTCTGCCCCGAAGGTCCGACCACCGTAGACGAATTCTTTTCATCATCAAGGTGAGTAGGCTCTCCGGTATAGAGGGTCTCCTCCAAACCCCCCCACTGACTTTTGCTCTTTCTTTAGTCAAGAGCGATCATTATATACTGCCCCTTTTGGTCCCATCCCCCCTTCCTAATCAACTCGCGGAGTCTCTGCTACCGACGTTATTCTCCTTGCAGTGCGTTAGCTCCAGTCTCTCGGCTTTCAAAGCACCCTATTTTTTGATCTTTCTCTTGTTCTCTTTTTTTGAGTCCGTTCCCCTTTCCCTCGCCGGTACCCCGCTACTCGGACCCTCCTTCTCCTTTCCTTGTATTACAGCTCTGTTTTCCCCGCTTTGACATGGGCGGATCGGTCGCTAAGGTGCACTTCAATGCGGTCAGCCGGTGTACGTTTTGACTTTTTTTTTCTCGGCAAGGGCGTTTCCTCCCCCCCTCCTCCATCCTATTTCTTTTTTCAGATTTAACCAGTCCTCCCCACACGGGCTCCTACGCCTTAGCAGTTAAGATGCGTTGGGCGTAGGCTTTTACTTTGGGGTCCACTTCTTTGGATCTATCGGACTTCTCGCGGACTGCCGATCTTCGTTCTTCTTACTTAGCGCTCGGAAGGATTACCACATCTTGAGAGCCTAGTTCGGATGCGGGATAAAGTTTTCCCAAATAAACTTCTCTTCTTTCGAGTCGCTACACTGCACTCCTTCTGAGTGAGCGTTCCGCGACAGTTTTTTTTCTTTTACTCTCGGGTCTTCAAGGCCCGGGGCGCCCTTCAACGAAGCCGGTTTTTGCGTTTTGAAACCTTTGTTGGATAAGAATACGAGTCACTGAATGTAGATGGCCCCCCTACCTTTAGATCCTTCTTTTTCTTTTCGGCGTGTCTTTAGAATACCAGTACCCTGCCTTCCCTTTGCTCGCGACCAGAGAACCAGGTCTAGTAGTTGCGCGAAAACCTCTCTCCGTCACCCTCGTGTCGCAGCACAGGAGTGGTACGGGAATCTTTCCCCTGGTTCTCTTTTTTTTTTAGCCCCCTTTATCATATCGCGCGTTTTTCTTCTCCCGCGGTACGGAAAAATCTCCTCGAAAGTGATCCGAATTCTTTATTGGAGTACCTGTCTCCGTTTTTACTAAGCTACTTTTTCCACTGCGTCGCGCCCGCTTACGACTTTAGGATACTTTTTTTTTCTTCTGACTTTAGTGCTTGAAGGTTTCCCCAGTACTTTTGCAAGTTCCGACTCCCGGTTTCCCACCGCGGCTTATCCCTTTTTGTCACTCTTTTCTTTTTTCCTTTTTCAAAATTCATTAGCCCTTCTTTTTTTCCTCCCCCCGCTCTTGCGGAAGTGGGTGACTAGTGCATTGTCTATGGTCGTGACCCCGATTGGGACAGTAGTCCGAGGTCATGTAGTTCTTCGGTGCAAGATTTCCTTTTGTCTTTTCCTCTCTCGCTGTCTTCCCCCTTCTCGGCGGCGTATCCTCGTCGATTTCCCCCGCGATGTTCTGGCCTGATCTTCTCTTCCGGCTTTGTTCCTTGCCAGTCCTTTAGTCCCCCCACCCCCGACTTCAATGTTCCCTGCCCCCCCTATTTGGGCGCGTACTCTGATTCCTCTCTTCCCTCCTTCTTTTAATCCTCCGTTGTTTGTGAGACTTTCCCATCACGGCGTAGCCGCCCGAAGTAAAAATCTCTTTCTGTAAGGCTTTATTACTTTTTATTACGCGACCCCCTTCACACCTCGCCTATCGCAGGAAAAGATCGAGGACTTTTTTTGTACTCTCCGCCTCTTTTTATCGAGACCGTCATAGCGAGCGTTCCACGCCCAACGATTGCTGCTGCGTCTTTCCACTTTTCCGAGACCTGTGTCCCCTTACAGTGCCCCTACCCTTCACACCTTCTTATAGCTTTTTTCAGTGCGATGTAGTCCTTCTTGTTGCGGGTGCCGATGCGCCGGGGAACCAGCGTGAAGGATGAAAAGCGTCTTGTTCGACTTCGGACTGCCCCCCTAATAATGTCACCCGTCAACCTCCCGCGAAAAAGCGTCGAGACTTCCTGCGCCTTTTTTTTTTCTCGTTCCTTTCAAGTCTTTTTGCTAGAAGAATTTGTCTTATCAATCCCCGGTCGCGCCAGAATCATTCGAGTTTAGAGCTTTTGGTTTACCCCCCCCAGAGCTCCTTCCCACTCCTCGCTTGAATCGCTGGTCACCATTTTAGGCTTCCCGTCTAGCTGGTAACTGAACATATTCCCTACGCTTTTTTTTTAATTGGAGTCTGATATAGATCGACGTCTTTTTGAGGCAAATTTTTTTCGCGGGCTAGTAGACAGGTCCCTTATTGTCGACCGATGTATTCTTCCCCCCCCCTCTTATAACTAATAAGAAAGAGGTATAGGCTCAAAGGTTATTGTTAACGCATTCATTTACTCCGATAAAGTAAGCAAACACCGTATACAGAAACTTCAGGTTTCCCTTCTTTCCCTGGATAAAATTTTTTCCTCTCCTCTTCGTCAACCGCTGATTCTCCTCGCACGTGCTTTTCTTTTCTTTTAGCCGCGCATGTAGTGAACTCGATGATCCGGGGCAAACACCTTGACCTGATAATAAATAGGCATCTCAGAGTAATGGTGGTATCCCCTTTTTTTTTCCTCAACTTTCTTTCCTCCCCCTTCCTAGTGCCATAGCACTCCATCTTCCTCCTCTTCACTTTGGAGAGAGCGAAGATCGTTCTTTTACCGTTTCCAATCTCGCACGATTTTACATTTCCCTGGATCCCAGGAAGTTTCTTTTTTTCTTGCAGTTCTCTTCTTCATTCGGTGGTAGTTGGAACATGGCCTTCACTTTTTTTCCTCCCCACCCTTCAAGGAGAGTACTATGACAATTTCAGTGCAACGTATTGGATTCCGCCCATTACCTCGTTTTTTTGAGACACGTATCTTGTACCCTGCCAGTAATCTGGTTTTTCCATCTATTTTTTTTTTGGGTACAGGATCTTAGAAGTAATGGTGTTCTCCTCGAGCTTTCCAAGTCTCCCCCTGAAGTCGGATTTCCCTTTTCTTTTCTCCCTAGCGCAATGGAATCACGACTCCCCGGAGCGAAGGGCCTCTTTCTCTTTCCCTTCTTTTAGGAAGTTGGCTGGTAAATTTGTCCACGATTCTTCCCCTCTCACTTTAGGCCTCTCTATGATATGCTCAGCTCGTTCGCTCTCGGGAACGTATTCTCTACCCTTGCGATGAATACCCTACTTTCCCTTCTCCGTGGATCGTCTCCTTCTTGTCCTTCCTTTCCGCTCTTGAGACTTCAACCCCTTTCCCTTCGCGCTTTCCTTTTCGCTGGTATCTGTTTAAGCATTTTTTTCATGGTCCCCTCTTTTTTTTTTTCTTATGCCTCCTGCGCGTATCGCGCTTCGAGCCCGCTAGAACACTTTTTTCCCTCAGTACTGGGTACCATTGATCGAGCCCGGAGTCACAGAGCGTGCGCTCTTGCCCTGTGTTCCTCAACACCCAGGCTTGAGAACCTTTCTTTTGCAGTAAAGTCTCAGTCTCTTTTTGATAAGTCCTCTTTCCATGCCACCACTTGTGGCCGGGCTCAGAGTTTTTTTCCCCCTTTTCCCCCTCATCTTTAAGATCGGACTCATCTCCCTTTGATAGTATTTTCCTCATACTCCTTTCTGTGAGAGATATCCACCGACCTAAGCTCTTAAGATTTTTCTTTTTCGTCTGGCGCCCCGCGCTGGCCCCGTGAGTGCAATGGTACCGACTCCGTTCGATCGTTATCATGGACCATTCTCCTTCTTTTCCGTGCCCAGCATCAAGGTTCTCAGAATTGGGTTTGCCCCCCCTTCGGGAGCGGAAACAGTGCAGCTAGGGCGCGGCGGCTCTATCAATGGTAAATCCCTTCGGAAAGTCCCCTTCTTGATTCTGGTTCCCCCCCCTGTTCGCAGGAGGGGCATAATCCCCTATCCTTTCCTCTCCTCCAGCGCGCTTGATTTCAAAACGGAGAACCATTCCAGCCTTCGCTTACGTGGACACCTTTCTATTTTTGTCCCTCGCGCCATGAGTCCCTCTTCTTCTGATTCCCCAGGAAAGAAGATCATGTGAGGAAGAAGTAGGTGTCTTTTGCGACTTTCCTCGCGGGATTCTCTTTTTTCGAACCGAGTCTGTTCTTCAGAGTCTCAGTATATCCTTCTTCCCCTTCGGGGGGCCCTATAACATCACCTTCCATCCCACTCGCGGAGTCTTCTAGGCGGTTCGCCGTCTTCCGCAGGTCTTTGGCATCTTGGGCACCCGCACCTGCCCTCGGACGGGAGTGGTTGATCGTCTCGTTGTGAATTGCGTTTCTTGGTTCTTTCAATTCCCTTTACCCCTTCTCTCTCCTTTCCACGATATCTGGAACTCCGTCTTTCCACGTTCCCCGTTGCTCATTTTGCTCCCGCGCTGTACTGGGGATCGGAGTACGTCACTTCAATATTGTCCGGTCAAGCGTTACGTGACTGTCTAAGTGTTTTTTCGACCTTCCCCCCCCCCGTTTTTTTCCCTTCCCTACAGCCGAATTCCCTTTCGTGATCGAGTTTCTGAACCTCGGTCATTCAACTTTAGCCTCCCCTCCTACTGGATCGTTCCGATGAATCTGGCGGGCTTAGTCTTCCCCCCACTTTTTGACGCCCCTCTGAGGAAGGGGTCGCCCTACGGCGCTGATTAGCTCTCTTCCCGCCTCCATATTGTGATCTGGAGCGGGTCCCGGGCACGGCTACAAACCTCACGGAACGGAGACATCGGATGCTGTGATACGGTTTTTTTTCTGACTCTAGTCCCCAAACCGTCCCCTTTTCCCTTCCCACCCTCAGTGATCTCCCTCGTGCTGTGTCTTGATCACCTTTTGTTTCCCTCCATCTCGTTTCCAGATGAAGGCCCTGGGACCCCGAGATGGAGAGGCTGGTCGGATTCGGGATTTCACGGTTGTGGATCCGGACATCTTGCGTCCATGCAGCCGTTTTTCCTCATGGGCCTATGATGCGGATCACGGCGTTATGTTTTCCCCTTTCTCCTGCAATGAAGAAAGGCCGCGTCAACCGGGCAGTTCCCTGACCAAGGTCTTCTATCCTTCTTATATTTCTCTCGCTCGGTTATGATTGTCGGACCATCGATCCGGGCCCCGCCCTACCCCGGCTTTGACATAGGATTAATAGCGCTGTTGACGTCTCGCTTGTACGGAAACCATAGTCCTGACTAAGTGAATTTTCTTCTCTTCACGTTCTTTAGAGCAAAGGAGTCTCCGCGATCTTACTTCCCCTCGTCTAGCCCCCAGGCGGTCGAAGCGCTTAGATTATCGAAGTTCTTGCTTGACGTGTAACAGTCAGTGGAAAGGGAAGGATAGACGTGCGTACAATTTCTTTAATCCCCGTTTTTTTCCCACGAGTTTTTCCCCTTCCCCCCCACTAATACCATTCACTTCCCGAACTCCTTGGCGTTCTCCGTTGTTTAGGTGCGTTTTCACTTGTATTATGAAGGGGAAAACGTTTGGACCCGGATAGTCGTAATTAGAGAGCAGCTCTTGCCGTGTAAGGCGTGCGTGAAGATAGCACCTTCGGCTCTATCTTCGGGTACTTCCTCGTCTTTCCCTCTTTTTCTTGGCCTCCTTAGTAGTTTGTCACCGGTGGATTGCCTTCGCGAGCAATCCCCTCTTCCTCCTTCCATCTCCGCGATGGGCGCGTGGGAGCGGCCGCCGTGTGCCTCCTGTTCCCTCAATTAATACGTTGTTGTTGTGCGAGAGGGCACTCATTCGGATCCCTCTTTTAGAGCCCTCTCCCGGAGGCGCGTTGTTATTTTCGCGCTTTCCCTTTCCCACCTCCCAAGTAGAACCTCGCCGACTATCGCCCCCGCGCGGCACCTCGACGGCTAGCTTTAGGTACCTTTTTTTTCTTAGCCCACGTTTCTTTCCCGAGCTTCTCTCTCCCCTCCCTTTACCTCGAGTACTGTCCCCCGGTGGTCCCCCTTCATCATCCAAGTGAACGAAACCAACGCCGAGAGCCTTTTCTTTTTCAAGTCCTATTTTCTTTTTTGTTGCTTTTGTTGAGCCCCATTTCAGGTCTGAACCTCCCTTTTTTTTCTCCTTTTTCGATTCTAACTGGCCACTGCTCTCCCGTCCAGACCTCTCGATACAAAAACGTCGAGCTCTTTCCCTCCGTTTTTTTCCTCTAATTCTTTTCTCTGCGCCTTTTTGTTCTCCTCCTTTCCTCCAACCCGAGGAAGTTTATCCAATTTCTTGCTCCTGTGGGTTGCATTTACCGTTGCGCCCCACCCTGCTTCCCTGTCATTCCCCCGTGGGGTCGCGTCCCTTCCTCCAGCTGGTCCGGACCCTTCATGATAGGCGTCCATAATAGGACGGAGTTCCGCCTTTTGGCGCCTCCGCTTCCCTCTCCTCCTGGTTATCTTTATTTTTAGGCCAGGTCCATGTCCCCGAGTGTCTCATCCCCCCTCCACCCTTTCTTAATCCTCTCGTCGCCAGCTTTTATTGTAGCCCGCCGCCATTCCGAGTTTAGATCAAGTCCGGATCCCATTGACCCCTCATCCGTACTTCACCCGCTCCTGGTATACAAGGGTTTCATTTTCTACACGTCATGTTCTTCTTCGTCGCACCGAGCGTCCTCGGCTCTATTTCTTGTCCCCCCCTTCCTTTTTTTCCTCCTGAGTTGTCAACACCACTGACTTTTTTCACTAGGCTTCAGCTTGATTTTCTCCCCTTTCCCTTTTTTTTTTTAGGTAAGTACCCCTCTCCCCCTCCTTTCCTCCTGCGAGTCCGCGGACTGTTTCTCTCTTCCCCTGTCTGCTTCAGTTCAAGTCCCTCCCTCCGTTTCCCCGTTCATCTGGAACTCATTTTCGGGCGGACAGTTTTTTTTTTTATGCTTCCGACACAAATCGGAATGGTAGGTTGAAATGGCCCTCGCTTCTTCCCCCCCCACCAAAGGAGAGCTTACCTGGACGGCACTCCAGCCCGTAGATCCGGATCAAGGTCTCGTCTTGGATCCCACCCGACCCTCTGTCCCTCCTTGGCTGTTCAGCTATCTTGGTTACCGGCTCCTCCGTACCGCTTTTCTTTTCCCTCAGCCCGTTTCGGCTACAACTGCCCTCGTAGGGTCACCCCGGTTGCCGTTGAGCCGAGAGCCCTTTTCCCAGGAGTCAGAACCTTCTAACCCCTCCCTCTTCTGGACACCGTGAGTTCGTTATGTTAAGGGCGCCCGAAGGTTTTTGGGCTTATCTTTTATCCCTTTATGCTCTCTCTTTCAAGTCCTGTCCAGCAGACCCGAGAAGTATAACCGAGAGGTTGACCTGCCGCGCTACGTCACCTTACTGAACCCTCCCCTTAGTGAGTTTTCCAGTTTCCCATAATTAATAGGTCGCGATTGGTCGCCTTCCCCCGGTTCTGGCGAGATCTTTTTGCTTGCTTGTTGTCGGTTCCTGCCCTCGGCGCTAGGCTCGCTGCGCTCGGGATATATCCTCGGCTTCCCTTTTCTTATCTTGCTCTTCCGCCGAAGATACTTCCCAATTCGGGACCCCCTGATATGAGGCCCCCCCGCCTTGCGTCCGAGGTGCCTCTTGTTTCCTTCCAATAGGGTACGAAGCACTTCAGAGACCATTTTCGTCCTTGACCAGATGTTACGGAGACATGGTTCCTCTTTCCTTTTCCTAGCGTTACTTTCCCCTTCCCTCTCAGCGCTTGGCGCGTCTCCTTTTTCGGGACCCCCCCCTCTCTCCTCCTCCTTTCTCGGTGGAGATAGGTGAAGAATAATCCTGTTTTTAGAGGATCCACCGATGCTCCTGATAACTCGTCCCTATGCCGAAAATCTCAGGAGTCCTTTCTTCCTGGACACAATTTTTGTCCCCCCTTTTTTTTTTTTCGCGGATCCTTTCCCTTACCCATTCTTCGATTCCTCTCCTTTCTCTATGGTTGGTGGTACCCGAGGTGCGTAAACAGCGTTCCCCTTTCTTTTTTTTGTTCTATTTCTCCCTTTCGCATTTTTGCACGGTGTTCGGCTGTTGTTCAGGCTTTTTTTCTTCCTTTCTTCCGCTTCGGGCATAAATCGAACTCAGCGCGCGAGCGCGCATTGCCTCGCGCGGCGTAACAACCTTACAAGACCTCTAGCTCGCTTTCCCGGTTTGCGCTGGGTGTTACCCCTTTTTCTGTCCGACCGTCTGAAGTCACCAGAAGATAACGGCGGAGCTGCTGGGCAGAGGAAGTGTAGTTTTTCGGTCTCGCTTTTTCCGTATCGTCGGCGAACGCGCTGCTGGAGACTAGCGAGGCATCATTCTCTTTTTCCCTTGGGATCCCTGGCAAATACCCCCATAAATCCACTCGCGAGTCTCTATGCGGTTCGTCTTCTCCTGGCCTGCGTCTTGGCCTCCCTCTCTTTCCAGCCCTTCCGGCTTTCTTTTTTTTTTGAGCGTCGGGCTTCTTCCGTGTCAATTCGTTTTTACGTCTCTCGGCCCGTACGATAGAGTTCACTCAGTTCCTTTGTTGCAAAGTGGGGTTTTCTCCCTCCCGCAGGCATTTCGTCATCCCTCGTGAGCTATCTAAAAAGTCTAAGCGTTCCGCGTTAGCCTATCCGCTACTAGCCTCTATGTTTTCCTTTGTTTGGTATGCACATCTGCTCTCTTTCTGGACGGGTCCCCCCTCCCTGCTTTTTTTTTCTCCTTGTCAGAATAAGCATTTCGATGAGCACTAACATAGGCAACGCAAAGGTGCCAATCCCAAAGTGGTGCCGCCTCTTAGAGTATGGGACATGTCCAGCTTATGCCTCCAGTTTATGAATGGTGCGTAGGATGGTACTAGTTGGTCAGTCCCACCATGAAGAGCCATTTTTCCTTTCCCGCAGCGGCAGCGCCGGATTATTCTCTTCCCTAGTGGTATCAGTGTTTGAGTTTCAGTCCCCTGTTATAGGTTGAACTTTTTTATTACCCCCTTCACTCCTCGGAAGCCTATGTTGTTAATGACATGTGATCACGTGTACTTCCATCGGGTCACTAGGCGGGTGCTACACGAACTCATCCTCCTCTTCCGTTGGGCTGGCATTCTACCTGCCGTGTGGACGTTGGACACTCGTGATCCTATCCTTCTTGGTCCGATAATCCTTCCGATGACCTGGAGAGCTGCGTCTTCGGTTCTCACGGTGTGGCTCCCGGCCTTGATCGAGTCCATGTCTTCTTTTTTTCCTACAATTCGATCCCTCTTGTACCTTGAGTATTCTGAATTCGTGGCTTGCTGTCCTTCTCTTGCTAGGACCTGGGTTGCAGATCCGCGAACATGAGGCGCTGATGCGTGACGAGACCACAGTTTCTGTAGTCTCCTATTGTGAACCTTCCGCTCACCTGCCCTATTTCGGGAATCTGTCCTGCATTTTCTTTTCCCCACTACACTTTAGTGACCAGCGGATCAGACGTGTATTCTGCCCGTTGTTTGGACCCACTCCCCTTATCAAGTGACTTCTTTATGAGTCCTCCCTTTTGAGTAATCTCCTTCTCTCGTGCGTCTAGTAAAACGAGTTCCCTAATCGTCCTTTCTTCCCCGGCAGGGTCATCGTCGCTCGACGCTTTCTCTTCTTTTGCTTTCCGTTGTTCCAGAGTTAGGGGCCCCCTTCCATCGAACGGAGTCATCCTACAGATGTGTTTCCCCGCTCGCATCGTTAGATCATCCGTTCTCCCCCCCCCCTCCTACTCTCTCTCGGCTTTTTTTTTGCCGTTAGTGTTCTTAGACTTTTTTCTGTTGGGTTTTCGGGATGGTTTTCTTGTGGTTTTTTTTTTTCTCGATGTTTTCGTGTTTTTTTTTGCTGTCTGTGTATGGTCCGTGCCGGACATCGGTAAGTTCGCGCGCGCTATTGACGATTTCCCTTTTCCTTCCTTTTTTCTTACTTTCGCGTCCCATGTCGGCGCGTTCCCTGCGGCGCGGGCCGCGCTGGGCTTGCTAGCTCGGCGAGGTTCTCGACCGGTTTTTGTGTGCTCCGTCTCTTCAATACACATTGCCTCTAAAAGCCGCGCTGTTTCCGCGTTGCGGCGCCCTCCGTGTCTCTCTCTTTGTTGTTGTGGCAGAGAGCTTTAGCGGCGGCGCCGCCGTTTCTCGCCCAATCGCGGAGGTGTCTTCTTCGTAATTTTATTTGAAACTCACCCCTCTCCCGCTTCGCATTCCAAGCCCTCTTCCTCTCTTCCCCTCTCTGTTTACGCCGACAGTTGTGCGATTCGACACGACTTACGTCAATCGGCAAGAAGATGCTGCGAAGCCCTTTTCCGATAGCCTTTCCCTCCCCCCCCCGGACCCACCCTTCCCCCCTCATAATGCCCCACATCACATCACTGGTTTCTGAGCTGGCTAAGTGTTCTTTTTTTTCTTAACACGTTTCACGTCTGATTGCCTATTTAGGAGTTGCACACAGCGGGAAGGACTATCAATGCGTGTCTGCCGGATTCCCATTTCTTCCCCATGGCAATTCCTATTTCCCCACTCCAAGGCGAAGTCGATCCACCCCCTGCGTCGCTCTCTCCTGACCGCTTTGCCGAGCCCTTTTTTCTTTCAACTGTCTTGCTAGACGCATTTTTTGCGTGACTCCAATCCTTCGTCGAGACAGTTCGGCCACGCTTTTTTTTTGCTTCCTTTCACCATCGATATCCTCTGTACAAGTACATGTATTTCGAGGGAGGGCCCGGGCAAATCACAAGGGAAAGATTCCGTACAGCCTCTGAGTGGCTGCGGCCTCAGTGTAAGACGGCACCCCCCCCCCCCCCCCCCCCCCCCCCCCACCACAATTGTTTTCATGTTGCTCTTCTTCCTCCTGGTTCGTTTTGAGTAGAAAAAGTTTTCCTCATGTCCATGCCCGTTGGTTGCAAATCCACTCCCCCCTTTTCTCAAGTCCTAAGTCCCTATTTTACCCTACGTGACCTTTATATTCGCCGCGCCTGACAGTCTTATTTCATGACCCCCCCCTTTATCCCGATCCGGGGCCTGAGTCCCATTGGTCACACCCTTCTTGATTTCCTTATGCATTTCTCATCTCCTCTCTTTCGTCCCAGTACACTGTTCTCCCTCTTACTTAGTTAGCTCCGTCTTCGTTTTTATTGCCGCGCGGTTTAGTTCATCGAGCGTCTTGCTTAAAAAACCGTGTCTCCTCCCAATCTTCCTCGCCGCTTCTTTGAGGTAGCTACCTTCCCCTTTTCCTCCGCTAACAGATCCAATTGTGCACTCGCCATCTTTGAGCTCCGCGGCCCCTCACCGCTATTTTGTTGCCAGCCTCTTTAAAGAGTATTTGTTTCCACCAGCCTTACCATCCCGCCTATCTAATCTGGAACACTCTGCCATTTCTCGCTAGGGGCTTTCCCCGTTTGATGTTCCGGTTTAGAAGGGCTCCTCTTCCCCCCCTCCCTTTGTCTTAGGTGGTATTTCCAATTGACGTAGCCCACTGCCGTCGTCGTACGAACCAACCCCTTCAAAGTGATTCTTTCTGATTTCCCGGACCCCCCCTTCTGGATAAGTAGCTTCCGTGTTCTCCCAAGTCGCTGTTTGGGAGTCCCCCTAGGGCAATGTCTTACTTTTTCTATGTCCTGTGTCCCCCCAATCATTGAAGCCCTCGCCTATTTGTAACTTGTTGGAGCGGCCCCTGAGCCGTCGCCCCGTCCCTTCCCCCCTCATACGGATTGCTTTCTGTAGAATGGATCCCCTGTGCCAGTGTCGAATAAACTGCTAAAGATTCTAGACCTCTGCTTTTTCTTTCTTTCTTTGGTGAGGAATGGTGAAGGTTTGCAGGACATTCTTCTACCTTATTCCTCCTTCCCTTCCTGATCAGCTAGTCGCCTTCGAGTCTACCCTTGTTTCCTTCCAGCGACGTTTACCTTCTGCTTCCCCTCCTTTCGTGCGGTATCGTTTCATTATGTAATGCATTATTTTTCCTCCCGATTGGGTTCGTACCCTTCCACTGTAACAGGGGTTCCTCGGCGCTGGTTGCTGATGTTTCGTTTTTGTACGTCTCGTTTTTTGCGCCCTCCTTCTCCCCGTATGCCCTCTGACGTCTGATGCGCAGCACATTCGACCGAACCCCTTCGATCCCCCTCCTCTTTCACATGCTAGCGACGCCAGGTCCACCTAGGTCTCTGTGTACCGCGATTTGTACGCACTGCAACAGTCAAGGAACTTGATCCCCGCGACCCTTACGGTCCTTTGATAATAGGTTCCGCATCCCATCACTCATTCTTTTGTGGAAGGGATCACTTTTGTCTGACGTCCTGTTATTCTTTTCATCTTCCTTCCCCCTCGGTTAGGGG
>Ga0179593_1701396_pt1 | contig 12650 bp, 16 predicted proteins | sample CZODoug2_1_08_16_FD_185931 | JGI IMG/M metagenome (GOLD analysis project Ga0179593, IMG submission 185931) | Vadose zone soil fungal communities from Angelo Coast Range Reserve, California, USA - CZODoug2_1_08_16fungal (PacBio error correction) | ecosystem: Environmental > Terrestrial > Soil >... | reverse complement strand
CACTTCTTTTTTCGTCGAACCGTCGATTCACGGCCTTGAGGGACTAAAGTTGGTCCCCTCTGTTCTCCCTCTCTTCCCTTACAACATCTACGCGCCGGTTCTTTTTTGAGCCGACGACTGACTTTTTCCCCCCGCAGTTGCCTGCCGGTCCCGAGTTTTTTTTTTCTATTCTTCTCCAGAAGGATAGCGCCCCTCTTTCCCTCAAAGATAGAGCTTTTTTCCTCCAGTGAAGACGACCAACTTTTTTTTCCCCTTCCTCTTAATGAAAAGCGTCCCTCCCCCCCCCCCAATAGGTCCTTTTTAACAGGCAGATAGATGAGGGACGCCGTCCCCTCCTCTCCTTTTCTTCCTGCGGCGGCCCGTTTTTCGCGCATTTGCACCCCGTAAAGCAGAAAGAACCCTCCGCCGTCCGTTCCTTCTTTCCCTTTCTTTCTGCCCCTTACCGGATAGGTCGAGGTCGATTTTGGTTTTTTTCGCCAAGACATTAGATTCCTTCGTTTCTCTCTTTTTTTCTCAATCGGATATCCGGCCTCTCCCCCCCCTTCTCTATAGAACGATCCCGTCCTCTTTCACGACCAGGTCGGCGACGTCTCCCTCCCCTTCTTTTTCCCCTGCTCACGGTTCGATCTCTCTCTTTTTTTTCTCGCGACCGTGAGCGGGCTGCTTCTCAAGGGCCGCGCGCCGACATTTTTGCCCCCCCTTTCCCCCTTAGAGTCGATCCTTTTTCCTTTTTCGGAGAGGTCCCCCCTTTCTTCCTTCGGGGTCGAAGACCGTCGCCCTTTCCCTTTCCTCCTTTCTGGCTCGTCCCGAAAGACAGTTTCCTCCTCCGTCCCCGCGAAAGATCCCCGTCCTTCGGTCCTTCTTTCCTTCGGAGCGCCTTTTTCCCCTTTCGTGCTGATGCTTTTGCCGGGAGAGGCGATTCCTATTTTTTTTTCCCCTACATCACCGCCGCTCTCTTCGCCATAAGCGCTTCCACCGTACGACCTCTCCTCTTTGGGTACGCGGTTTTCCCTTTATCAGGAGACGAGGAGGGACCAGGGGTTGTCTTCTGAAAGGGATCATCTTTCTCGAGAGAGGTTTTGGGCTGGAGGGGGAGGAGAAGCGGTTTTATGCCTTTTCGAAAGAGATCCCCGGAGCGCCCCCCCACTTCTTTCTTTCCCTTTCCCGGCGGCCTTCTTCCTCCCCTTCCTTTGAGAGATGTGCCTCCCCGAGGCGTCCACGACCTTTCCTTTACCCCTTTTTCTTTTTTTTTCTCGTCGAAGGGTCGATTTTTGCTCGACTCCCATCGCGAGGTGCAGGACTGTTTCCTTTTTTCCCCCCTCTTCCCCGAACCAGTCTCCTCTCCGCCACCGAAGTCTTTTTCGATCTTCGCCGCGCGTTGAACAGGGGTCCAGGCTTTTCTCCCCTTCTTCTTTTTTTTCACGCGATGTTTTTTTTCGCCGCCGGGGGTCTTTTTTCTTCGGTAAAGCGCAGGGCCGGCTGGCTTCTTGTTTTTTGTCCTGAACCGACCCGCTCTTGAGTAAATAGGGTTTTTCCTTTTTCCTTTGGTAGCCGTTGGACGAGGCTTTTTGACCGATCCCCCTTTTTCTTTTTTTCTCCTCGTCGGAAGAAGTGGAACATTTCCTTTTTTTCTCCTGGAAGGAGTAGTTTTTCTTTCTTGAGTGGTTAGTCGTCTTCCTTTTTCCCTCAAGAACAGCCCTTTTTTTTTTTTTTTTTCTTCAGGTTAAGAAAACTTCACTTTTTTTTTTTTTGTTCTTCCCCTTTTCCCTTATGCTTGCAGGCTTCCTTTTTTTCGTAGAAATAAATTTCTTCTCCCCTCCAACCCGGCAAGATCCCTCCCCCCTTTTTTCTCCTTCTTTCGAAAAGAAGGACGGCTTTTTTCTTGGAAAGCTTTCTTCTTTTCCGAGTTGCTCGAGAAGACTTTATGTCCTCCCCCCGACCCTTTGGCCCCGCCAATGGAATGAAGCGGCCCCCGGGAAAGACGAAGTCAGTCCCCCCGACCGCGCGGCTAACCATAGAACACCTTGTCACTCCTCTCCTTTTTTTTCCCCCTTTCAGGTTAGTTCCCTTCTGGTAAGCCAGCGCCGGTTTTTTTTTTTTGGCCTTGATGTCGGTTAGAACCCTTTCCTTCCTTTCCCTCTGGTAGTGAGTACGGCTTTCCTTCCCGAGACGGGGTGAAACTTTTTCGGTTTCTTTCTTTTTTTTTTCCCCCTTCCCAAGAGTTCCTTTCTTTCTCTACGCAGGAAAGGAAGGTTAAACTTCTTGACTTTCTTCTTTCCCCTTCCTCGTAGTCCCCTTTTTTTTCGTGCAGCCCAGCGCATAGTAGTACAGTTTTTCTTTGGAAATAAATCCGTTGATGCTTTCGCCCCTTCCCCCTTTTTTTTTCCCCTTCCCCCCCTGGGCGTTCTTCCTGTCCAAAGGTAGGTTTTTTCCGTCAGACCCGGCGCCGAGGTACCTTCCTCTCCTTCTTCTGTGGATGAACCCTTTTTGCCGCCCGGCCTCTTTCCTCCTTCCCACGGTTGGCCCGGTCTTCTGACCCGGATTGGCCCCCTCGCCCCCCCTCCTTCCCCCCCCCCGCCCACGATTCTCCTTCTTTTAACGCCATCAACGCCCCCTTTTCCATGCGAGCTTCGCCAATTATGCCTCATCTTCTCTCTTCCCTCTTCTTTTCCGGATCTGATAGTCGAATTCTTCTTCCCGTACCTGGCAGGATCTGATTGCCCCTTTTTTTCTTTTTCAAGAGGTTCGGCGCGAAGGATTTCCGCTAATTTCCTCTCCTTTCTCTTTTTTTTCCTTGCTCGCTAGACGGACTAGTCGGGCCGCCCGTTTTAAGGACCACGTCCCTTTATATGACCGGCCTGCTAGACCAGGAAGAAGGCCACTTCTTCTGATTACTTCTTTCTTCTTTTTCCTTTCCCCCCTCCCCTTCAGGCAATCTCTCTTTTTCCTCTTTTTCTCGATGGGCCTTGAAGGGAGGGCGCGTCGTGTCCCCCAGAATCTGTGTCCTTCGTCTGGTAGAAGGAAAGGCTTCACCATCCACTCCCTTTCCCTTTTCCCTGAATAGTAACGGTCTAGTCGAGCCTTTTCTTTCATTCAGGCCACGGCCTCTTCTCTCTTTCTTCTGCCCCGCGCACCACGATCGCTGGTTCGCCAATCAGCTCCTGGCTTCCCTTGTCTCCCCCTTTTCCTTTTTTTTTTTTCCTCTTCCTCTACGTCAAAGCGCGGCTCCTTTCTTTTAGTGCAGAATGGGCGACTTTTTGGTTCCGGCCATGGAGGATGAGGCGGTTCCCCGACTCCCCTTTTTTTTTTTTTTTTTCTTGTCTGGGTGCCACTGGCCAATCGTCCTTCTTTTTTCCCCCCCCCGTGGTGCTGGTGATAGAGGCGTTTCCCTACCGGTGGAAGTGTTCATCAACATGCCGTTTCCGTGCCTCCCCCCTCTCCTCCTCTTTATACCCGACTGGAAGTAAGAGTCTCTTTAACTGTATGTCCCCCCCTGGCCAGGGGCAAGGTGCATAGGAGGGTGAGCTGCACCTCTTTTCTTTTTCCCCGAGGCAACCGCTGGACTATCTCTTTTTCTTCCCGGAAGGGGAGACTGTTTCCTTCCACTGCACTGAGCATCTTTCCGTCCTCTTTTCTGCCTTTCCGAGGAGATCAGTAGCGTTTTTCCCCCTTTGGACCGATGTACTGGAGCGCGTTTTTCCTTCCTCCGCGTTCACCGCGTTATTCGAGAGGTGAAGCTCCCGTTCCGCCCCTTTCCCTTCCCTTGCACCTGGTACAGGCAGGAAGGCCTTTTTTTTTCGACCGGAACATCAATTTTTGGGCCGGAGAGAAGGTTTTTCCTCCGTCTGCGTTTCTGGTTCCCTGTTGGATTTAGAAAATCCCCACTGACGTGCAGATGACAGCGCGTTTCCCCCCTAGGGAAGCAAGCGAGGTCGGTCCTTTTCCCTTGGCCCCTTTCCTGTGGTTAGGCCCGCTCCCTTTTTTTTCCAGCGTGATCTTTCCTTTTTTTTTCCTAGCCGCAGCTACTGCAGATTTAAGCGGGTAGTCCGTCCGGTCCTCTTTTTTTCCTTTCCTTTTCTGTAGGGGATGATTCCTTTTTTTTTTTTTAGAAGATACCCAGGTCCCTCTACGTCCAGTAGCATGCAGAACCGCAGAGTATAACTTGCATTCCTCTTTTGGTCTTTTTCTTCCACCGGTCATTCTTTGTCGGAAGACAAATGGCTGTTCCCCCTTTTTTTCTGCAAAGGCTTTCCCCCCCCCCTCGAGGGCGGTCTTCTCTTTCCCTCTCCCCCTAAGAGTCAAGTAACAGAACCCCCCTTTCTCTCTCTCTATCCGCTCACTGACGGATAGGCAAGAAGAGGAAACTTCTCTTTGCCTTCTTCCCTCTTATCCTTCCTCCTCTCTTCTTATCCCCTCGGCCGACCCGTCCCTCCTCCACAATTCAACGAGAACAGACCCCTTTTTCTCTTTCCGAGGCGATCGCGGGTAGCCGGGGACACCTTTCCTCCCCCCTCCCCCCCTTCTTGGGAAAGTAAAAAAGGCCCTTCCTCTTTTCTCCCGGGCGTAGGTGGCGTTTCCTTTCTGAAGGGTAGTGAGAGTCTTGGATTTCCCCCCTCCCTTCCCTCCCTTTTCCCCGTCGAGATGGAAGTAGTCGACCCTTCCTCTCTCCCTTCCTTGAGGGACTCAAAGTTTTTTTTTCTCCCCCTTTGGATGCCGTACGGAACGAAAGGCAATATCGTGCTTTTCATTCTCCTTTTTTTCCTTCCGCCTGACATGATAATGGGAAACCCTTTTTTTTCTGGAGTCGAGGTCTAAATGGCCCCTTTTTTCCTCGCGGACACGGAAAGCGAAAGGACCTCTCCCTGCCTTGCCCTTTCCGACGAAAAAAGTGAAGACCTCTTCCAAAGCTTGAAAAACTAGGAGATTCCTTCTTTTCCTTTTTCAGTCCAGATGAGGGCTCCCTTTCGAGGAGGTTTTTGGAAGAGTAAGAGACCCCTCTCCTTCCCCCCCTTCCCCCTCCTCCCAGAACCGACGCGTCTTTTTTCCCCTCCCTGAAAGAAAGACCGCTTAAAGGGGGTCGTCTGTTTCTCTTTCTTTTTTCGGAGAACGGCCTTTTTTTCTTAGGTTCGCGTTCAAGGCTTCCTGTCGACAGCGCAGAACTCCTTCTTCTCCCGTCCTCTCCCCCCCCCTTTTCTTCCCCCCCCCAGGTAGAGCCGGCCTTTTTCCCTTCCTTCCGATAAAGTCGATATCTCTCTTTTCCCCCTTTTAGGAGATCGACCGTGAGGGCAGGAAGACCTTTTGATCGTTTTCGTCCCCTTTTTTTTTTCTCCGTCCCTGGTTCGTGCTGAACTCCCCTTTTTTCCTTTTTTCTTTCGAGAAGATCAAGGGCATTTTTTTTTTCCGACCGGATAGCCGGATTTCCCCTTTTCCCCCCTCCCCTCAGAATAGACCTGGCCCCCCCCTTTTTTTTTTCGAAACATCCCCCCCCCCCTACGAGATAGACCCCCCTCTTCCTCTTTCCCCTTGCCGGTCAGTGCTTTTTTCTTTTCCCCCGGTATACGATGCTTTGCCTGTACGGGGTGAAGGAGAGGCGTGCCCCTCCCCCCCCTCCGACATCACCCTCCGCTGAGGGATTGCCATAAGCGGAGCTTGTGCAACCTTTACCTCTCGGTGGTGCTATCCTTTTCCTGAAGAGGTCCTCCTTCCTTTAGGAAGGTGGTAGTATTCTCCTTTGAAGGCGATAGCTGGGGCGTCTCCTCCTTTCTCTTAGCAGGAGGGATTGATGAAGGTATCCCTCCCTTCGGCCCTTTCCCCCGGAGTGTGCACAGGTATTCCTTTTTTTGGAATTATCCCCCCCTGACAGGAGAGTAATGTGCCGTTCTTCCTTTCCCGGTGTCAAAGACTTGGTTCCCCCTTTACGTTCATAGTAGACTGTGGCCAGATCGCAGTGCCCATAGAGCCCTTGTTTCCTTGCCTTTTTTCTTTTTTTTCTCCTTCCCTTCTTCTCCTGACAAAGTCGAGCACTTCTTTTTTCTCCCACGACGGAAAGGGTGATTTTTCCCTTTTTTCCAGAGCGGAAGGGCTGAGGATGTGACTTTTCGATCGATCTCCTTTCCCCCCTTTTCTCGCAGGTCGGTATACGGGGGGACTTTTCCCCCTTTTTTGCCGGATGGACGGCCGTTTTCGGTGATAATGACCGACCGCTTGTCTCTCTTTCGTCCCTTCCCCTCTTTTCCATGGTACCGGCGCAGCCTTCCCTTTTTTTTTTTTCGCCCGTAGTAGAGAGGATCGAGATCTTTTCTTCTTTTTTTTTTTCCGTTTCGGGTAGGGCAGTTCTTTTTTTTTTCGCGTCCCCCCCCTTTTCTCCCTCCCTAGAAGTGGTTATTTTTTTTTCCCTTTTCTCCGAACAGACATTGTGGGGTTTTTTTTTTGGTTCCGCCACTTCAGCGCGGGCGACCTGATTCCCTTTTTTCTCTTTCCCTTTTCGGGAATGGACGCCCCCCGGTGAGAATCCACACCAACCTTATTCCCCTCACCACCCGGCAAGATCAGCCACTGTCACTTCCTTCTTTTTCTCGCACAGAAGGAATTCCTCCTTAAAGTGCAGTAGATGCGGTCGAGTATTTTTTCCCTCTCCCTTTTTTTTTTCCCTTCACCTGGGACACCCCTTTCCTTTTAGGACGTCCCCCCCCCCCCCGGCCAGGGAAGCCCCGGTTCAATCTCCCCCTCTTTTTTTCTTTTTTTCCCCCTCGACAAGGCTTCGTCCCCAAGAGAGGCAGAGATTTTTTGGCTAATCACCGGATGGGATCCCCCCTCCCCCTTTGCGGCTGCGAACCGTCGCCCGGCCCTTTTCCTCCCCTTTTCGAAAGAGGCGACTTTTTCGGTACCCCGTCCCTCCTTCCTTTGCCCCTGCATGTGCACACGTCCTTTTTCTAAAGAGTTTTTTTTTCCGTGGCCGGGAAGAGATCCAGTTCCCTCTCTTTTTGCCCCGGATACTTCTTTTTTCGGAAGGTTAAATATTCTTTTTTCCTTCTTCAGTGCGAGTAGTCAAAGTAGAACACTTTCCGTTCCCTCTTTCTTTCCCCCTTTGGTTGAAGATGGACGCTCCTCCCTCTTTTCCAAGAAGAGCACCTTCCTTTTTTAGTGTCTTCTCCTCCTCCTTTTTCCGGTGCCTCAGGACTAGTACTTCCCTTCCTTTCCGATCGGGGAAACGTCCATGGCAGGCATTGTGGAGTCCCCCATTCCCCCCCCCTCCCCTTCTCTCCAGAGAATAGAGAACCCCTTTCCCGGTCTTTCGAAAGCCCCTTCTTAGCACCAGCCGAGCCACCCAAGAACCCGACTTGCTTCCTTCCTTTTTCCCTCCCCCCCCCTCCTCCATGGCGGAACCCACCCACCTCTTGAGCTTTACGACCTTCCCTTCCCCGTAGCCGACAGTATCCGCGCTTGCCTATTCCCTTCCCCCCTTTTCCTTCCGTTTAAGTACATGGAGGATTTGTGTTTTTTTTTTTTCGGTGGTGCGCGGGCTGCGCAAGTTTTTTTCCTCCTTCCGTGGCCGGAATCGACCTGGAGAATTTTTCGTTCCTTCCTCTCTTGGCCTCTTGTGCCGAACGGGGCGGGCCGTCTTTGTAGATGATGCTTCTTCCCCCTCCCCTCCTTGCCAGATTCTGATCGACGGTTCTTTCTCTTTTTTCCGACGCGACGACGTCAAGGTCCCCCCCCCTTTGTTGTGTTGAGAGAGATGGCAGTGACGGGTTTTCCTTCGTTCACCCCCTCTTCCTCCCCTTTTCTTCTTTCCCTTCTTCCCCCCTTTAGGAGCCAGTCTTCCTCCAACGACGTGGTCTTTTTTCGGCCCGACTAGTCCTGCTAGCAGAGCTTCCGCCGACCCTTTTCTCTTTTCTTTTTTCTCCCTAAGAACACTCGTGTATGCATCCCTTTTTCCCTTTCCCTCTCCTCCCCCCATCAGATACTCAAGGTCTCTCCCAATGTAGAAGTAGAATATAAGCCCCTAACTCCTTCTTTCTTTCTTTTCCTTTTTCTTCCTAATGGGCTCCCCTTTCTTCTTTCCTTCCATGGAGGAGGAGGGCAGGTTCCCCCTTTGGAGGGGGGATAGGTGGGTACAATGGAAAATTTTTGAGTCCGACGACCATTTTCCCCACCTGGGTGATGGTGTAGAGGCGGGCGGACTCCCTCCTTTTTTTTTCCTTTTTCCCCCTTACTGACCGAGCTGCCCCCCCCCCTTCAGACGGTTATACGCTGGAAGTACGATCTAGCCTACCCCTTTCTTCCCTCGCCTCTATTAAACGCCAGGGTCCTTTCTTTTTGCGGACGAGAAAGCCCCCCAGATGATATTAAAGCGAGGAACCCCTCTCCCTCTTTTTTTTGGAACTCTTTTCCCTTGGGAAATGGGACCCCGTTCCCTTTCCCCCCTAATAAAGACTCCCCCCCCCCCCCCTTTTTTTTGAAATCCTTTTTTCCTTTTCAGACACTTTCACCCCCGTTCTCCGTAATGGCTTTTCCCGGCCAAGAATACTCTCACGCTTTTTCTTTCTGTTCCTCAGGAAGGGTACTCCCTTTCCCAAGGAAGTGAAATTCTTTTTTTCAGGCTTAGACGAGTTCGAAAGAACTTCCCTTTCTCCTCCTACCCCCTGGTTTTATACTCCCTTTCTCTGGAATTACCTTTTCTAGAAGAAATAAAATTAAAGTCCTAGCCTCTTTTTCCTGAAGATATTGTTCTTTTTCTCTGAGTAGGGTTTCCCTTCCCCCCCTGAAAGGAGTGCCCTTATTTTTTTTCCTCCCGGCCATTTTGGACAGTTTTCTCTTGTGCGGCGGCTCGATCCCTCTCCTCCTCCCCCCCCCTTTCCTTCTTGTCGGCACGGCCGGCCTTCTTTTTTCTTTTAGGTGTGGCTGATCGGTTTTGGGGCGAGAACTCCAGCTCTTGGGTCCCCCGTAAACCTTCCAAGCAGCAGGTATAACTTATTCCCCTTCCTGAATTTGGCCTGAACCGGCCTTCTTTTCTTTCGGCGCAAAATGGCTTTTCCTTCCCGGGACGCTGGAATCAACCTCTCTTCCCCCTCTCTTCCTCCCCGATCAAAAGAAGATCCCTCCCGAAAAGATGTTCCCTTTCCTGAAGATCCCGTCTTCCTCTTCTTTTTTTTTCGTCCCGGAAGGCTTCCTTTTTCCAGGTGAAATCTTTCCCCCAGAAGCGACGCGGGCCGTGTTCCTTTCCCCCTTCCTTAGACCCTTCCCTTTTTTCTCTTAACTACATGTCAATCCCTTCCCCCCCCCTTCCGCGAAGGGGTAAGAGGCTCCTCCTTTTTTTCTCTTCCCCCCCTCCCAGTCCCGCTGGAACCGTTTTTCCCTTCCCTTCCCCTAGATATAACCCGGGGGTGGAGAAAGAGGATCGGCTTTTCTCTTTTCCTCTTTTTCTTCCTTTCACCGAAATGAAACCCGTTCTCCCCCTTCTTTTTCCCACCCCGGAGAGATTTTTTTTTCCCCCGGAGAAGATGAAAGTCGTCCTTTTTCTTTCCCCTTTCCTCCTTCCCCCTTTCGATGAAGTAAGGAACTTTTTTCCCATCTATAGAGAAGGTTTCACCTCGAAGATGACGACTTTATCTGTTCCCCTTCCCCCACAAGTTGCCGCCCCCCCTCTCTCCTCTTTTGTTATTTTTTTATAACGTCATCCTCTTTTTTTCTCGCAACAGGAAAGCTCCTTTCTCTTTTTTGCCGCCAGATAGTAAAGGTCCCTACTCCCCTTCCCTACCGAGCCGGGATTTCCCCTTCCCCGGCAGCGACACACATCCCTTTTTTCCCAGGTGTAAAGGGAAGAAGCTTCTGCCCTCCTTTCCTTTTTTCTGCGGTGATGTCGAGCGTCCTTTTCCCTTGTAGAGAGCCCCTCCAGGCAACCCGAATAAAGAAGAAAGCCAAAGCCAGCCCCCCTCTTCCCTTTCCCCTTCAAGAATGAAAGAAAGGACCTTCCCTCCCCCCGGTAGAGGAGTTAGGTGATTCTCTCTTCTTCTTGAGGAACAGGACCGTCCAGCTTCTTCTTCCCCCTTAAGGGCTCTTTTATAAGTAGACCTTTTTTCCACTAATTGCTATTAGCTAATCCTTCCCTCTTCTCCCCCGTTCTGAGAGGCCTTTTTAGAAAAAGGATAAGAATATTCCTTCCTTTTTTTCTTCTCTCTGTTAATAATAATAAGTTTGTTGGTGTGAGATGAGACTCGACCTTTTCTTTTCCTTCTAATTACTGAGATGGGCGGCCAGGCATTTTTCTTCCTCAGGTAGTTTTTTCCCCCCCCCCTTTTTTCCCCAGGAGAGTATAGAGATTCCCCACTTTTTTCGAGGTCGAATTTTCTTCGAGGTCTTCAAGAGACCCCCTCCCTTTTCCTCCCTTTCGTGCGTCGCGCTCCCCCCCGCCAGATAATAACATAAGACTCCTTTTTGTCAGGGCGTGCATTGAGAGCCTTCAAATTTCTCTTCTTCTTCTTTCTTCCTTCGGGGTGAAGGGAGAGGCTCCCTTCTCCCTTCCCCTCCCAAATTAACCTCTTTCGGGAGGAGACATAATTCGCCTTCTTTTTTTTAAAAAGGTACGACCCTCTTCCCTCTTCCCCCTTTCGGATACAGGAAGAGGTTTTCTCGGCTCCTTCCCCTTCCCACGGTGGTGTCGTCCTTTTTCTTTTCTTCGAGAGAGGGGAGGGTTTCCTCTGGGGGGGAGATAGCCGGAGGGACCGTGATTTTTTTCTCCCCTCCCTCGGAAGGCGGTCCCCTTTTTTTCCGGATAAGGTCGGCGGCCTTTCCCTGACCGGCGCGTAGATGTTGCCGTTAGTGAAGCTCCTTCCCCCCCTAGTGCCGTCCACGACCTTGATTCCCCTTTTTTTCGTGGAAATTAACTCCTTCCTCCGACGGAAAGCTCGACGTTTTCCCCCGTTTCTTCTTTTTCTCTTTTTGCGGTCTCGACCTCTCTCCTTCCTTTTCCCCCTCTTTTTCCCGGTCGCCAACGACGGCCCGTTTTTTTATTTTTCCGCCTTGAAAGGGTACATCTTCTTCTGCCTTTTTTTCCGTGGGAACGCGTGCTCCTCCTTCTGGCCGGTAGTTTTTCCCCCTTTTTTCCTTCACGAGAAAGGGAAAGGATGGACTTTTCAGCTTCTTCTCTCCCTCCCCTCCCCCTCTCGCGTTGATACATCGGGCCTCTCCCCCCGGTAGAAGTGGACCGCCGGCCTCTTTTTCTTTTTGCTCCGATCGGCAGGAAGCTGGAACAGAAGGTCGCTCGTAATGGCAGTCTTTCTTTGCCCTGGGCTAAAGAAAAAGACCTCTCCTTTTCTTCTGACAGAAAGGGAAGGTCTTCACTTCCCTTTTGGAGCAGAGAAAGAGGACGGGGAAGAACCTTTTCAAGCTGACGTGGTCCCCCTTTTTCTCTTTCCTCATGTCGTAAGGGAAGGAGACATCTTCTTCTCATTGCGAGCAAAAAAGGATTCCCCTCCCCTCGATTAACCGGTTTTCTTTCGGGGAAGAAAACGGAAAGCATTTTCAGCTCTCCTTTTTTTTCCCCCGAGTTGTCTAGCCGTCCGGCCTTTCCCCCTGGAAGAAAATGGTTCCTGAACCACCGGTTCACGCCTCCGTCCCCCCCCTTTCCCCCCCTGCGGCTCCCCCCTCCCCTTCCGAAACGAGCTTCCCACGGTAAGGTCTCTTTCCCCCTTATTACAGGTTCCTCTCGGAGAAACGTCGCCTTCCCGGTCGAACGAGGCCCCCCTTTACCTCCCCCTCTTCGGAGAAAAGTTAACCCATCTTTTTTTTTTGCGTCCCCGGCCTGATGAACCTTTCCCCTTTCTTCCCCCCCGGGTGAAAAGAGGATTCTTTTCCCCTTTCTTAAAGAAAAGCGGGAAAGGGTGCACGATAATTCGCCCGCCGGAAGGGCAGGTCTAAAGATTCCCCCTCATTTTTTCCCGTGCAAGTGAGAGTTCTAGTAAAAGTCGAACAGGAATTTTTCTCTCCTTCCCTAGCTAGTAGTAAAGAGGGTTGAAATAGCGGGAAATCCCCTCCCCTTTATTCTGACTAGAAAACGACTATTTTGAAACTGTTATCCCTTATCTTTTTTTTTTCCCATTTATGTTTCGGGCTAGTCCCTCCCCCTTAGTAGAAAAGGATGAAGACTCCCTCCTCCGGACGGCCTGTGGTTTTTTCCTCCTTCTTCTTTGCGCCCGGCCTCTTTCCCCAGCACCGGTTGGCACGGCTTCTTCTTTTTTTTAGTGAGCACAAAGCCGAGCCCCCCCCCTCCCCCCCCGCTCTTCCCCTTTTCACCGCCCTCAGCCGCCATTTCTCAAATGCGAAGCTTTCGCCCCTCCCTTCTTCCCCGCCAGTAGACGCCGATTGACGTATATGATATCCTCTTCTCCTTTTTTTTCTTCTCTTTTTTCCTCTTCCTTCCTCTGGCGGAACAAGCGATTCGTGGTGTCTCTTTTTTTCCTTTTTGCGAAGGAGGCCGTGGAAGGAATCGTCTTTCTTCGTGGACTGTTTCCTCTTTTTTTTTTTTCCCTACCGGGGGGGCAACCCTTCCCCTTCTTATGACAGGAATGCTTGCGACCTTTTTTTTTTTTCTCGACGGGAGGAGCGTGTGTTTCTCTAACCTTCGTCCTTTGTCCTTTTTTCCCTTTTGG
>Ga0179593_1645664_pt1 | contig 12650 bp, 10 predicted proteins | sample CZODoug2_1_08_16_FD_185931 | JGI IMG/M metagenome (GOLD analysis project Ga0179593, IMG submission 185931) | Vadose zone soil fungal communities from Angelo Coast Range Reserve, California, USA - CZODoug2_1_08_16fungal (PacBio error correction) | ecosystem: Environmental > Terrestrial > Soil >... | reverse complement strand
GCAAGATGGTGGACCCCTTTTTTCCAACATTCCTGGTGTCGCCAAGTCAAACCCCTTTTCCTTCCAAGACGCGGAAACGAAGTTCTTTCTTCTCTCCTTTTCCTTTGGAGCCAGGCGCGGAGAGTTCACCTTTGAAAATCCCTCTTTCTTTTCCCTCCTGCGAGGCCACCATCCCTCCACCCCTGAACGGCTATCCGGCGCATGAGACAGTCCCCCTTTTTTCTTTTTTTTGGGGCGGCGCTCGCGGTCAACGATGCGCCGTAATGCCGGCTTCCGCTGGTAAAAAAAAGACGAAGCCCGCGTCCGGAACATGGACCGATCGCTCTTTTCTCCTTCCCACGACACGTACCCTATTTCCTTTCTTTTCTTCCTGATCTTCCTTCGGGGCCGCGATCAGCACGGGTCCCTTGCTCTCCGAAACCCGATGCCTTTTCTTTCTTTTTCCAATGAATGATGCAAATCGCTTTTTTTTCCCTCTTCGTCGGGAACGTTTCCGTTCCGGTCTTTTGTCATGCCGCGTGCGGAATTGTTGACCCAAACGCCTGTCCCTCTTTTTTTTTTCCTGAATTCGAGCTTCGCTTTTTTTTTTTTTTCATCGCGAAACATCATCCCCCCCCCCTTTTTTTTTTCGGTCGACAAGCACTAACGCGCGGACAAAATTTTCTTTTTTCCCCAGAGGTGAAGACTTTTTTTGTCGAGCGCACCCTCATGTGAAGGAAGCCCTTCCTTTCGGCACTCCGTTTCAGGCACCTCGGACGGGCCCTTCCAGTTTTGCACACACCTCCGCAAGATTTCCCTTGCCAGCTCCATTCCTTTTTTATAGCTGAGTAAAAGGACTTCTCTTAGCGGAATTACGTTCTTCAGGAAAGGAGTCGCCCCTTCCCCCTGCGGCTCTCAGCCGGAGCCCGGTGACTTTTCCTGTTAAATTGCGAGGAGATTTTCCCTGAAAATCGGCGTGTGTACCCCCCGCATTTTTCTTCTTCTTTTGTGAAAAACGCTGCTGTTCTGCAGCTTTTTTTGTGACATTCGAGCGTGATTTTTCCCCTTTTTTCTTTGCGCCGGTGCCGACACTCTTTCCTTTTTCTTCCGAACAAAAGGTTACTCAGGTTCCCCCCAAATTCCGCGCGGCTCATTTTAGCTTCTCTTTTTTCCCTGCATGTTCGGAGGGACCCCTTTTTCTTTTTCCCTCTTCCGATAAAGTCTTTCCTTCCCTTCCCCTTCTTCGAAGCACGGCGGCTAGTCTCACAGGAAAGTTCCCCCTAAAGAGCAGAAGGACTACCGTTTCTTTCGAACGGGAGACTTTTCCCATCCTCCCCAAAAAGGTTTCTTCCTCCGGCCTGCCGCACGAAGATACGATGAGCGTTCTCCCTCTTTCACCGCTTCGACATAATTACGGGAAGAGACCTCCCCCCATTTTTCTACGGCGATGGCGAACGCCGAGCGTCTCGCCGCCGGGGTTGGACGATCGATCCTTCCTTTCCCCGCGTTCCCCGGGGAAAGGGCCTTTTTTCTTCTCCTCCCCGGCGTTCAAATGAATCCCTCTCCTTTTCCCGTTACTCAAAATCCGCATTGTATGCGTTTGTCCAAAACCTTTTTTTTTCCGAGCAAGCGTCGCCCCCCTGCAGCGGAGAAGACGTATTCCCCCTTTTTTTTCCCCCATGACCCATCGTCAGACCATTCGATTGCCAATCAGGCCCGTATTTGACCTTTTTGGGAACATTCTTCCTTCATCTTAGGGGTCAGGCCGCCCACGTTTCAGGCAGGATCCTTTTTTCCCTTTTCTACTCATTGAAGGATCGACCTTTCTTCCCCTTTTTCTTTCAGTTGGTCGATGGAAAGCAAAGAGCAGCTTTCGCAAAAGCATTCATGTACTCGCTTTTTTTTTTCAGTCGCCGATCGGAAGTACCGATCTTCTTTTTTTCCTCGTTCCTCGGCGATCAGAAGAAACCCCTTCTTCTACTTTCGCGGATACGGGTTCCCGAACGAATGCGCATGAGATGCTTCTTTTTTTTCCCTCCACGGACGACCTCGAGGACGTGTTCATTCTCTTCAGCGGAAGAATTCCCCCTCCTTTCCTTTGCTCCGAAGGAGCCAAACCCTTCCTTCGGCGGCTACGAGCCAGTTCTCTTTCCTTCTCTGAGTGAGAACCTCTTTTTTTCCAAGAATCGGGTTCTCTCAGGCATCCACGCTGAGGGTTACAGATTTTTGCTTGAACTTCGCCAGATAGTAAGCCGGAGAGTTTTTTTTTCCCTTCTTGACATTCGTCCAGAACTCGTTCTTTCTCTTGTGCAAAAAATAAGTCCTTTTCCCTTTTCCCTTCCTTTTCTGCTACGCGGTGGGCTGGAGCCCTTTTTTCCCACCTTGGGGCGCGCCATACTTCCCTCTCATTCAGAAATGTTGGAAACCTTTTTTTTTCTGGGATTCTGGAGTTTTCCTCATTCCCTTTTCCAACGATGATTCAACACCTTTAACCAAATGCTGACCGTCCCCTCAAGCGAGGAAGAGTTACGTTTCCCTCTCCTCCCCAATAGAGACTCTTTTCTTGACTCAGTACCTTAAATGTCTGTTGATGCCTTGGTGAGCACCTCCCTTTTTTAAAACGGGACTTTTTTGTTACGACTCCCCAAAGGGCGAACACATCTCCCTTGTCTTTCTTTCGCCATGGCCTCTTTTTTTCTTCTTTCGTGATGGGCGAGAATCCGATTTGACGTTGAACGGCGGGTTCCTTTCCGTGCAAAACTGGACTTTTTTTGAGCGATTTTCGGACTGATTTCCCCTTTTTCGTTCCGACCCCGCGCCCGAAATTCCTTTTCGGCGAGGGGCGGCCGCTCCTCTGTAGTATTATTACACGCTTCCCCTTTCCCCGAGAAAGGATGGTACCTTCCCCCCCCCTCGTTTGTCTGTGCGTGGAACATAAAAAGTCCTAAAAAACGGGGCTGCTTTTTTCTTGGGTTTTTTTCTCCTACGAATCTTGCTTCTCTACCTGGCGTCGAATTGAGCGAAGGACATGCCGATCCAGGTCTTACCTTGGGACCGCGGCTACGTTCTCTTTTTTTCACGGATGCGAACCTGCTTTTCTCTTTCTGGTCTGACGGCTTAGAGCCTTTGTGACGATCTCTACCTTGTGGCTGCTGGATTATATTCGTCCTTTTTTTGAAGAAACACTCCCCCTCCTTTTTCCCAGGAACAGGAGGTGGTTTTCCCGAGTGGGCTGTTCCGTGCGCTGAAACCCTTTTTTATCTAAAATTGGCCGATCAAGATTTTTCTTCCCCTGTCGTGAAAGCAGTAAGGATCTGGGACTATTTTTTCGCCCACAATCCCTTTACCTTGCTTCGATTGCCCCCTTCAGAGTCAGATCTCCGAATTCGTACCCCCCCTTTTCGACACCATCGGCGTCCCCTCCTCTTCCTCCTCTGCAAATCGTGGATCTCGTTCTCTTCTGCAGGGACGGTCCGGCCTTCACCACTTCTTTTTGTGAACGGAACAAGTTCTCTCCTCTTCCCGTTGTCAGGATTTCCTGATCCCCCGGAAGGAAGACTTTTTCTGGGGGGAGACCCCTTCCCCCCCCTCACTAATTAAAGGATTTCCTTCCTTTTCTTTTTTTTATTTCTGTGTTGCTCCCAATGGATTCCCGAGTTACAGCGAGAAATGTTCTTCCTTTTTTTTTCAATGGAAGAGGAAGGGGGGATTCCCTTTTTTTCCCACCATAGACACCGAGAGGTCTTCCCCCTCTTCCCCCTTTTTTCTTGTGACAGGACGTTTTTCGTCGCCTGATCTTTTTTCAGGTTCTAATCTTTTTTTTTTCCATATCATGGGGGTCTTTTTTGGCTGGTGAGTGGGTTCTCTTTCCGAGCTCATCGGCGTTTGTGGCGCTTCTGTCCATCCAGGAGGGGTCCCCCCTTAAATATCTCGCCGGAGTAGCGGCGTTTTTTTCTTTTTTTCCTTGCCGGGCGCAAGGAAGCTCCCCCTTTCTCTTCTCCCTACCGCCGGCGCCGCCCCCCTGACCGGGTACGCATGGCGTTCTCAGTAGGGAGAGTCTTTTTTTTCCCTCCCGATGGCGACAGTTTTCCCTTTCCCTTTCTGTCCCAGCAGAATCTTCCCCCCCTGGAACCAGGTTACCCCTTCTCTCCCTGCATGTCTATGACAACCAACGTTTTAAGTGCGTCCACATGGCCTTTTGAGGCGCGCCGCTCCTCCTCCTCCGTTGTTGTTGTTGCTCTTCTCTTCCGATCGGCGCGGCGCTACGATTTTTTCTCCATGTGGACGAACTTAAACTCACGGTTTTCTTTCCCCCTTTTTTCCAATCCGTTCTCCGGGTAACCTTCCCTTTTTGCTACCTCCGACAGGCTTTGCCAAGCCGATTTTTTTATTGTCGGTGAAGAAATCCCATAGTTATAAGTCTAATCGCCCCTCTCTGGATGGTAACTAGACCCCTTCTCCTTTTTCCCTGTGGCGCGCCTGCTAGGTAGAGAAACTCGCCTTTTCTCAAGGGGCCCCCTTCTTTTTCCGACGACCTTCCTTTCTTTGTGAATGCTTTGGACTCCTGGAGGGAAACTGTTACAGGCCAAAACGTCTTTTTTTTTCGGCCGAAGCCCCACGCTTTTCTCTTGCTCCCCCACTTTTTCTTTCTTGAACCGTGCGGACGAGCACCCCTCCCTCCAGATAAAAAGCGCCTTTCTCCGCCCGCGAGGTTTCCTTTTTCCGTGGTTGAGCACCCGTTCCTCTGGGCCAGTTAGGGCGCCCTCCATTTAAGGATGTAAATAGGAACAGACAATTGTTCTCCCCTTTTTTTCCCCTTTCCGTATGGTGATCGGTCAGCCGTCCTTTCTCAAAAGTAGGATCTCGGCGTTTTCACGGAAGATTTTTCCTTCCTCCCGCATCCAATCCATCCCCGTCCAGGGAAGAATTGCTCCCTTTTCTCCTTTAATCACCTTCCCTTTCGTTAGTGGGCCGCAAGCGGACCAGTACTGCCTAGGCGCCCCCTCTCTCCCCATCGGGATTTTTCCTTGTCGGTTGCCGCGATGGTTGTCGCTTACAGGGGGCTTCTTCTTTCCCTAGGGGGAGATCGACGATTTCCTTTCTTTTTTTCCATTTCTGGTGCGCCTAGTACAAACCCTCCCCCTCCCGGTCGACCATGGACTACCTCGGGACCTAGAGGTTGTAGAGAATTCCTTTTCGCGTCCAGGACAGTCCAATTCCTGTTCATGTCCAGGTTTTTTTTTTTCCCCCTTCCTTGTAGAAGCCGGCCTCTACGCATCACAGGCGGGTCGATCCATCCTTTTTCTCCACAGGCCGAGAGGTCCGGCCTTTCCCCTCCTCTCCCTCAAAACCTCTTTCTTTTTTTTCCCGTTTCCATTCCCTTGGGACAATTTCCTTTCGGTTCGGCTCATCGACGCCAGGTCTTCTTTTTTTCTTCTCAATGAGAAAGAAAGCTTTCCCCCTTTCGATCGCTGCGGCATAGCCCGTTTTTTTTTTTTCAGAAACAGCTGCGGTTGTTTTCCCCCTTTCTTTTATGCGCCGCCGACGCCCCTCTTTCCTCCATCCTTTTCCGGTAGCGATTTTCGCCGCACCTCGCCGCTTTTTCCTCGGTGCTTCCATGAATTAGGATCTTTTCAAATCGCGCACAAAAAGACCTTCTTTTTCCCCCCCTCGCCTCCCCGTTGGAACCTTGCAGTTCTCGATCCCAAGTTTTCTTTCTCGACAATTAACGACCCCCCCCCGCCATCGGCCAGGGGGCTTCCTTCCATGTTATAGTGGTAGAAGTGAGGAGTGGCCTCTAGTACGTAACACCCTTTTGCGGGCTCACCGGCCTTCTAAACCTTTTCCTTTCCACTCGTCCACATCCGCCATCGGCGCTATTGTGTTTCTGTACCTAAACGTAACGCCGTCTCGCAGTGGTTTTTCCTCCGGAAGAAGGGTACAGTTTTTCTTTTGAACCATGAATCGATTTTTTCGCTGCAACGCCAGCACCCTCCGTCAAGGCGCCGATATTTTTTTTTTTTTTTTTTTTTCTCGGTTTCTTCCCTTGAGCCAACGGTGTGATGCGTCAAGCACCCATTTCTCCTTTTTTCTCCCTTCCTGAGTTGTTGCACAGCGCCTCGGCCACTTGTGTCTCAAAAGAGTGGAAGAATCGGAAGTTTTTTCCACCCTTGCGAAGAGTGCGTTTCCCTTAAAGTCCACGCCTTTTTTTTATCCCGATGTTGTCGCCTGTTTCGCACTCAGGAGCCCTTTCTTTTTTGAAGTAGCCGCCGCCTTTTCAAGCCCAGGACCTTTTTCCCCTCTTTACCACCCCGATGAATCCCAGGTCGAGGTATCCTTCTCCAGGCGCATTCGTATAGTTCCCCCCCCCTCCATTCTCGTTAGTTTCTCGATGATGTATCGGACTACCTCAGAGGAACGCATATCTTCCCGGTACGTGCAGATAGGCGCTCGGTGAGCGCGCGAGACGACCTCTCCTTCTTTTTTTTTTTTCTGCGCTTGGCTTCCATCACCCAATGGAGCCCTGGAGTTGACACTCCAGCCCTTTTTTGATATGAAGTAAGAGTTCTCCTTTTCTTTGGTCGCGATCCTATACGACCCTCTTCCTTCTTCTAGTCCCAAATACGGGACTGATTTTTCCACTCGAATGGTCTTTTCTGGTCCTGTTGCGCGTATCCGACGAGTCTTCCTCGCAAGAGGTGGTTTTTATCACCCAGCGGCCGGACTTTTTTTTTCCCCTCTTACCAAGGCTTATTTTTCGTGAACCGCGACGGCCTTATGGCGTGATTCATTTGAAGCGTTCTTAGGGACCGAATTTTTGCAGCTCTACTCTTTTCCTCGTTATTGCTCAAGCCCGGATTTCCTTAACCCTGTTTAGGCGATCCGCGAGCGGTCTTTCCCTGACAGATATATGAAATCAGTTTTTCTTCCGTCCCTATGATGTCGCCTCGGTGAAGGAGAGATCCCTTTTTTCTTTTTTTTTCCCCCTCATCCGCTCCTCGACGGATTTGCGGCAGGGCCGTTAGCAGTTTTTAGTCTAACGAACAGCCACCCGTTTGGGTTTTCCTCCCCTTACGAAGAAAACGCAGCCTTCCGTTCGCTGGATGGTCATTGGACTTTACTCTCTCCTCTGCTTCTCAGCGGTACTCGACTCCCGCTGGATCGTTTCCGAGTCCCCAGCCCTCTACAATGGGGCACTCCCCTTTCCAATCCATTGTATATGAACGACCTTCTTTCCCCCAATTTTTTGAACCAAGTCCTTCCCCCTTGTTGGGGACGATCGAGCCTTTCGGCAAACCTTTTCTTGAAATACACGCTCGACTTTTCCCTCTTTTTGGTGCTGCGCACAAGTCCCAGCGTTTGGTTCCCAAACTACAGATGCGCCCCTCGCTGCGGTTTGCGATTTAAGGTGGGTACGAGCCCTTTTGAACAACGTGTATCTACGCTTTTTTTTTTTTCTCCCCTCTCTCGATTAGGCCGCAGTTTCAGAGCGTATCTTACCCTTTTCCTTCATTCCGCTAAAGATTCCCCTTTCTTCCCTTATTGCCCGCATGGATAGGGTGTGCCCTCTAACGCGCCTGGAGGGTTTTTGGCACGGCCAGAGCGTTTTTTTTTCCCTCTTCTGTCTCGCGGCCCTGGGGCGGGTTCACCTTTCGCAGGGAGACGCAGAGCTTCTTCTACGAAAAGTTTGGTAAGGAGCGTTTTTCGCCGAAGCTCCCTCTTGTTGGTTGCTGATGTTTACGCGATTTAGGGCTTGGCCGCACAACGACGAAGCCAGAATACTAGTGTTTTTTTCTTTTCCAGGAGGTGGGGAAGGGCCCGCGACTCTACCGGACCGTTCCCGACGAAATAGTTGATTCCCTGTTCCGTGCGGGGATTCCTTTTTTACACCCGAGGCCTCCTTTCCCTTCTCCCCTATGCACGTGCTGAGCGCATTCCTTCTCCTCCTTCTTACGCATCTTGACGTTTTCGTTTTCTGGCTCGAAGGACGAGCGAGAGGGCCCGTTTTCTGGGGCTGCGTATTTTTTTCCCTCACCTCGAGAATTCTTTCTTTGCTCTCCCTCCCCAGGAAAGTCAACTATTACGAATAGCCTTTAAGCGCATGAGACGATACCATTTTGGAGGCGTGCCTAGAAGAGAGTTGGACTTTTTAAGCATCGGAATGGATCATCTTTCCTCGTCTCCCCCGGTTGCCGCCTGACACAGGACGTGACCCCTGGTCCCGCGGCGGCTTGGAGTTCGCCCTTTTTTTTTGGACTGGCGAACACAAGGAAATGTTGCTTTTTTTTCCTTCCAACAGCTGGATCTCTCTTTTTCAATCCTTTTTTTCTTTTTGCCAGTTTTTCGAGGGCGGCCATCGCTCTGGGATCAACATTTCCTGGTTTTTTCCCCCAATCCAAACACACCATCCAGCCGCCCGGCTTCTCCTTTTCTTCCTGTGTCAGGGCGGCAACCGCGACTATCTTTTTGGCTGCGTCCACCTCCGGCACCTTTTTTCTTTTCTCCCCCTCTGCGTGAGGCAACCAGCCAAGTCCCCAGTTACCCGCGTCCGCCCTTTCTGCGCCAGTACAGGGGTGAGTATTCGTATAATTTTTCTTTCTTGTCAAAACGATGCGCCGTAATGCAGGATTTCTTTTCCATCCACGTCAGCCCGGGCACGATCGGTCCCCTTCGCTAGCGCGTCCGAGTCAGTCCCCCCCTTTTCAAATGCAGTCGCTCTTTTTCCGCGCTCAGCAAGGGCACCTTTTCTCTTATGAGGCCTCGGGTGTACGAACCTGACCTTAATTATGTCAAATCCGCGCTGGTGCCAGGGCCCCTTTTTCCCGGTCGGTCAGGAGGTGGTTTTTTTTTTTTCCCGCACAAAGGCCTTTTTCTTTTTTTTCCCACGTAGGACTTCGCTCTTTGGCTTGGGCGCGGACGACCTTTCCAACCACACGTCCGGGGGATTTTTTTTCTTTGCCGGACCAAACTGCCAGTGAGCCCCCCCCCTCTTTTTTTAGCTCTGCGTCGCCTGAGAGCGTCCCCCCAATATTGAAGGCCCCTTTTCTGGAAGCCTCCCGTTTTCGCGCACAACTCTTGCCCGCGGCACACCCTCAGCTTTTAGAGTTAAGCCTCTTGCGGCCGACTTTTTCTTACAGACTGGTAATCCTTGTTCTTGAATTACGGTTTCTTTTTGAGTCGCGCTGAACACTTTTTCCCGAGAGCGAGACCCCCCCCTTTTCCCCTCGGTCGTAGGAACAGTTGTTCCATGCGCTTTTCTCACCAAATTTCCTTTGTCCCGACAGCTCTTTTTCCTCTTTTGTGAACAAACGCGCCTTTTAGCCGAGCACCAAATGGTTTCCTTTTTTTCCAATTCGAGCGTTCCTTTTTTTTTGCGACGGTTGCTCTTTGCGTCACGAACACAATGTTACTTTTTCCCAAACTTTTCCCGGCTCAGTTTTCCTTTCATGTAAATGGATTGTGTTCCTCTCTGCCTGTTCGGGATGGTTTGTATGAAATCTTCCCTTTTTCCTTTTTTTTTTTCACGGCTGACCTCCCTTTCGAATCAGTAAAGTCACAATCACTACAGCGCCGCTTCTTACCGGAAGAAGGCTTTTTGAAGGGAATCCCCCCCCCCCCAAACAGGGTGGCTTTTCATGGCTAGTTCCCTTTCTCCTCCTCTAGATGAGAGGATCGTTTTCTCTCCCCTGCACCGAGGCGACCCTTTTGGCCAGACAATAACACTGATGGCCTTTCCCAAGAAAGAGCGAGGCTTCCCTGGGTTGGCCGATCGACCTTTTCCTAGCAGATAAAGCGTTAACCTTCCATGAGTAGAGCATGAACGGTCACGGACAGGCGTCTTTTTTTCAAGCCGATAGGGCCCCCCTTTTTACGAAAAATCCGAATTGGTAATGGTGTCAACACCTTCCTTGGGTGGTATCCGCACCCTGCAGCGGAGCAATCTATTTCATCCTCGTCTTGTCTGAACCATAGTCCCCTCTGGTGGGAAAATAAGTCTCTTTTCCCCGGTCCCCAGTTTGGGACCCCGTGAAGAGGAGGCGACGGTACCCCTTCCTGGCGAAATCGGAATTCCCTTAACATGCGGTTTCCTTTTTTCTTTGTGATGGAAGGCCAAGCGCCCCCCCTTCGCCCCATCATTACTTTTTCTTCTCCTTCGGCAGTAGCCGCTTCCCCTCTTCGCGCCGGATCGGATATCGCTTCTTCGGCATCATCCACTATAATCGAGAAAGAAACTTTCCCTACGGGGTGAACCCTTCTTCTAGATTCTGGATACCGCGCCTTTTTTTTCTCCCGGACTGTTCAGCGGATTTTAAGAACGAACGATCAAACACCCCCCGCCTAGCCCGCCTCTTGGAGCGCTCAGAACGCTCTTAGAACCCCCACCCCCACCCCCCGGGAAACATTCCGCTCCCCTTTTTCTCCCGGACCGTCTTCCTGAAAGATCAGCCATCCCTTCAGGACGCTATAAGTTCTCTCTCAGACGGTACCCCCTCAATATGGCCTTCCGATCTGCCTTACGGTTCGCTCCCCACAGGCCTTTGGACAAACAGCCCACAGACTTCTCCGTAGTAGACCCCCGACGAATAGAATGACAATCCTCTGCTATATCCACCCCCTTACGTATCGGCGCACCAACCCCTCCGTTCTTGACCATTCTCTCCCCCACCCGCACTCTAAGCGACCGCCATCTTACGTTCCCAGCAAAATTCGCACTCCTTTTCCTGGGGCCTTACCCTGGACGACTTCCCACCACCCTTACGTCCCCCGGCATGTATGGCGACCCCGACTTGTCAAAGTGGACTCCGGCCGCCGTGGTGTGCCCCCCCCAAAGAAGGCCGGTCTTTTTTTCTGCTACATCCTTTTGCTGGTAGCCAGCCCCACGTTTTGCAAAGAACTTTCCCATCATCAGCCACTGTGGGGACATATCCTTTGCCGGGTTTTTTCTCGGGCGTTGCGCTTCTTTTCAGTGTTCAAACTAGTCCCAACCCGTTACCCCTTTTGCACCATGCCCAAGGCCCTTTTTCTCCTTTATTTCACGAGTACATGGACCCCATAGCGCCGATGCGGATTTTTTTTTTCCTACATGGTATAGGTGATTCTGGTACGGTTTTTTCAACGGGGAAAACTGCCTGGTTTGCTATCTGCCACGCCTAATTTCCCCCTGACGAATTACGCCTTTTTTTGAAGGGCTATTTCTTCCGAGGAATACGCTCGTGGGGTTATCGATGACCTTCCAGGGGGCGCTTTCCAGGTTTTTTTTTTTTGAGCGATTTTCGTTCTTCTTGAAACCTCCGTTAAGAAGCGTCCTTTTTTCTTCAGCGCGGCGCTTTTTTACATCGCTTACCGGAAGTCCTTCTTCCCCTCTTCTTTTTTTCGAGAAGGATGGTCAACACGCAAGCGGTTTTTATTGGCATCAAAAGGCACTGGAACCACTTTTTTTTTTGTTTTTAAGAGATTGGATTTAGCCCGTCGGGCGGTCCTTCCTTCCCTTTGCGTCGAATGAGCGAAGGACTTGCCTATCGGAATTGACCTTCCGGCGCAGAGTGTGTTGAGTTCCTCTTTTGCTGGCACATGCAGGATTTGGTCGACGGGCTTCGCGAGTAGCCCTCTCCTTCTCGACCGCATGGGCTGCATGGATCTTCCGGCTGCTACAAGGACTTTCCTTCCGTAAGAAACTCACAGGAACAGGATGGTTTTTTTTTTTCGTGGGGCGGGCCTGTCCGCGTCAACAAAGGCGTACCCAAGACGATTCTTTTTCTAACGAGGGTAGGCCCCCCTTTTCCCCGCAGAAAGTATGTCTTCGTGGGACGAGGCTCCTTCGATGTGCCCCCTCGATCGACCTGTACGTCCTTCCCCAGACGACCGGGCTCGACCCCCTCTTCCCCCCCCCTAAACGTTCATCCTATGGCAAATACGTGGATCTTCTCCCTTGGCTGCAGGGGGGGGGGGAGGGTCCATTTTTTTTCAACGACGAAATTCTTCCTCGGTCCTTCTTTCACCCGTTCTACTGTTTCCCCCTCACGTCCAGGGCTTTGGAGAAATACGTTCGTGGGGCGACCCGTTCCCCCCTTACCGGCTGCCGATCCCCCATACGTCTCGTATGTTCTCTTTTTCTTCGTCCGAGTTACAGCTTCATGTTCTGCGAGGTGTCGCTCTTTTTCACGGGGGCTCCCACAAAGGCTCTGTGCAAACATTAGCACGCGGGTCATCGCTTTTTCCGGCGCTCTTTGCGCGGTAGCACGGTTTCCCATCAGATCGGCCTTGCCCTATCATTGGGGGCTTTTTTTTCTTGGGGAGTAGAGCGAACGACTTTCTTTTGTGGCGAATCCCCCCCCCCCCCTTCTTTCCAAAGCATTCAACGGCACTATCTAGCCCGTTTCGTCGCGGGCTTTTGGCATCGCTTTTCCTCAAGGAAGGCGATCTCGTGGCGCGACCTACCTCGAGAGCCCACCGTTTTGTACGCAGGCGTATTGTAGTAGCGGCCTTTTCTTCTTTTTTAGAACGATGGCGACCGGTTTTTCGTTTTTACACTACCTTTCGGCTGCAAAGCTTTTTCGCATGCAAACCCCTTTTTTCCCCGGCGGGGACGGATTTTCCTTCACCTTTTCCTGCCTATGACCCCCCTTTGGGCGTACACATGGTTTTTCCCATCGAGCGTTTCCTTTTCTCTC
>Ga0179593_1582793_pt1 | contig 12650 bp, 15 predicted proteins | sample CZODoug2_1_08_16_FD_185931 | JGI IMG/M metagenome (GOLD analysis project Ga0179593, IMG submission 185931) | Vadose zone soil fungal communities from Angelo Coast Range Reserve, California, USA - CZODoug2_1_08_16fungal (PacBio error correction) | ecosystem: Environmental > Terrestrial > Soil >... | reverse complement strand
TGTAGGACCTTTTCGCACTTTCCCTTCCCAGCTAATCAATCCTCTTTCCTCAGCCCTTGCGTCGTTAGAACATTGTCTTGCTCACTGCCTCTTCCCGGCGGTTTAGGTCTACTGGATAATGTGAATCTTCCCTTTGGGTTCACTATCTTTCCTTTGGCCCTTTAGATAGACTCTCTCATGCTTCCTTCCCCCCTATGTACTGACACCCAGAAAGCTCCTTGTCCTTTCTTCCTTTCCAATTTCGTCCCTTGTATAGGGGATCTTTTTTCAATTTCACTTTCAGAAGGCTTGATCAACACCAAACCACCCCACACCCCCCCCCCCCCTTTGGTTAGGTTTAGGGATGTTTCCTCCCCCCCCCAAACAAATTCCTCCCCAGATTCTCCTTGTTTCTGTCAGTCGTTGCGCCTTATAAAACTTTTTTTTTTCTCCCCCTCCCCCGAACTCGATACATCGGGCCATAACGCTCGAGAGAGGGATTACTACTTCCTGTCCCCTCTTTTCTCAGGCCTTTCTAATACCAAGCATCCTTTTTCGATGTTTCTACTTCATCCCTCCCCTTTTTTTAGAAGAGTCTTCTCCGGGGTTTCTTCTCTGGTCATAGGTCTTCTGCAGACCGAGGTAACAAGGACCCTTCGGTCAATTCCTCATCTGTCCCTCTCTGCTACTCCCGATGTTTAGAGGAGGAGGCGGCTCTCCTTCACTACAGGTTTGAGGGGAGCCTCTCTCTAATAGGTTTCTCTCCCATTTTCCCACCCAGGATGGTCCAGATCGCGGACAAACGATCCCTCTTCTTTTACATTTCCCCCCCCACCCCCCCCCCACCCCTTTACCTCCGATAAACTTTTTTTTTTTTAAGTACCTTTTTGGAACAAAAGATGAAGCTGTTCCAACCTGACCTTATCCCCTCCTCCCTTTCTTTCTCTTCCCCCGCTGTTCCCCAAGAAAATTACCTTGATCTAATAATGGAAAATAAACCTGGGAGCTATGATTTTTTAATTGTTAATTTTTGGTTTTTGTTGTATGTTGTGTGGGGTGGTGCTGCTACTGGGGTGTGGGTGTTTTTGTCTACTGGGGTTTTGGGTTTAACTTGTTTTGCGTCTGCGGTGTGTGTGTTCTGTGGAACTTTTCCTTCCTGCTTTTTGGGGGGGTCGTGTGGCTGGGTTTTTTGTGTGGCGCCCGGGTTGTCTTATTTGTTTTTTTGTTTTTTCTTCTTTGGTTTTGGTGGTTTTGTGTTTGTCTCTCGGGGCCCCCCCTTGTTTTGGGGTGGGGTTTTGCTTTCTTTTCTTTGGGGGTGGCCGGGGTGTTTTTTCTGTTTCTTTGTTTGTTTTTTCTGCCTACCCAGAGTTATTCCCTTTCCCTGCCTGGATCTCACGCCTTATATCTATCCCTCCCCCTTCCTTTTTTTTGTTGTGTTTTGGTTTATAGTTGCGTGTTTAGCTCCATTTTTGTCCCGTAAACTGGCTCTTTGAAGTCCTCGTTACGTTTTTTTATTTTCAATGTCTTGCCTCTTCGAACACAGGTGTGTGGTCCGCACCAAGAGCCCTTCTTCTTAGTCCATTCTTTCAAGCTTCCAGTAAGAGTTTCCTTTCGATTTCCCGGAGCAGCATGTCTCTTTTAGTCCTCTTGTTTCTCCCCTTCCCCCCCCTGGTCCCCTCGTCCGGCATTTTCTAGGTTCGGGCGGAAAGAGTCCACTCGGTCCCAGCCCCCCTTCAAAGTCCCCCCCCTTTCTTTCTCTGGACGGTGCCCCGTCGAGTAAAACTTTATAGACTTTCCCTAAACCTAATCCTATCACCTTTAGATTTTATAGTCAGTGTTCGGTGATTCTGCTATCTCCCCTTTGCGAGGTTTACCTCTTTTCATTTTCACTCCCTCTTTACAGGTTTTCTCTAGGGCCTCCCCTTCACCCTCCTGAGCCAAAACGGGAATTTATGGATGAGCAGGATCCCGACCTTGCTTCTCTAGCGGTTACGCTTTTTGGGTTACCTTCACCCTTTTTTATTCTCCGACGATGCGATTTTTCCTCTTTTCGCCCTCCTTAGAGAGTTCAGTAGGATAGAAACCGGGGATTGAAGCGGTGTCCTTTCCCCTCCCGGAGTCTTCTCCCCTTTTTTCCCTAGCGTTTTACCTTTTTAATGTTTCCAGAACAGCGTTCTTCCCTGTCAACAATCTGGAGTTGAATGATCAACCCTTCTAATTGTTATTGTTGCTCCATTCCCTCTTTCCGTGCCGAGCCGGATCCTGGTGTCGGTTTCGTTACTCTTTGGTTATGCCTTAGGACGTCCTTGAAACTTCCCACTCTCCTCTCCCTGAACCTTTCATTTCGGCCCGCTCCCCCCTTTCCCCCGGTCCCCTCTCTCTCTTTCTCCAGCCCGGTTTCACTCCTTCCTTTTCTTTGAATTTTTCGCTCGCTTCCTTCTTTTTTTTCTCCAGATTTCATCACGCCAACGATAATTGTAGTCTTTTTTTCCTTTTCGTCCCACTCGTCTAATACTTTCCAACACCCCCCGTCGCCGATTTTGTGCTTTCCCCACCCCTCTCCTTTCCTTCCGGGGTCGTATTGTATACGCTTCCTGGCTTTTTTTTCAAGATCCATGGTCGAGGACGTCTCGGCGGAACTTCCTTTGCCGGAGGTTGGTCTCCTGGTCCTCTTTCTTTTCTTTTGTCCCCCAGGGCCCGTCTGTCTTCCACTCCTTTGAACCAACTTTCCTTTATGCGCCCAGAATTTTTTTTGGTCCCTGATTCTGGTGACTTTGCCCGGCTGAAAGGTCCTAGGACTCTCATCCTACGCACTTGATTTTTTTCTTTCCGTTCAGTTCGAACCGTGTGCGTACTCTCTTCTGAAGGGTCCCTTTTTTTTCTCTTCGCCATGCTGCCTCTGGAAGGGATCTCTTTTTCCTTTCTTTTTTGTAGTCTTCTTTAGGAGTGCCTTACGGCCCTCAGGTCTTGGGACCCTCTTTCTTTCCCCCCTTCGGTGAGCTATATCTTCATCGGCGGGCCTGAATAACTGTCTTTACCCCCTCCTCTCCCCTTTCCCGACTAGCCCTTCCTTGTCATTACCTGTGCTTTTTCTCTTTTCTGGGCCCCGATCCGTTCGTTGGCGAAGGATCAAGCACTTTTGAAACTCTCCGTCCTTCCCATTTTTTCTTCTTAGTCTCTGCCCCAGTTCCCCTTTTGTCTTCTGCGTCCCCTTTGCTAATCCGGTAACCTCATTCTCCGGTTTCCTCCCCCCCCTTCGAGGCCCTTTTGCAAGACGTTTGGACTTTCTTTTCTAAGGCTCCGGTCTTCTCCAGTAGGGAAGCCACTCTGTAACCTATATTTTTTTTTCTTCCCCCGACCTAGTCTCTCTCCCCCCCCACGAAACCTCCTTTTTTAGACGAGGTTTTATCTTCTCTCCTCTCCCAACCTGAAAGAACGGTAATTTTTTGCAGACAGCCTTCGATTTCTTCCTCCCTTTGGTGGAATCGGGCTTCTCAGAGCCAGGTCCGGCGATCAATCCCCCCTCCTATTTTTCAGTTTGTTTCGTGTTTTTCCCCTTTATGCCGGATAAGCCCGGCCTCCTTGATCGTCCTTCTTCCCCTTTTCCTCACCAATTTAAGGTATTGGAGAGGTGCCTACAGTGCCATCGGAAGGGGGTGGGTCCCTACTGTATATCTTCCGTCGCTTTTTCCTTTGTGGCCCGCCTGATGGAGGTTCTTTTTTCTCGCGTCTTCTCTTCTCCCACTCTCTTCTCAACAAGCCCCAGCTCGGACTGGCAACGTCCATCGTGCACCTCAATTCATTTCTCTCTTTCCTCAATCACTTCTCGCATTCACTCTGCTTGCCATGTTGATTTGATGTGCTTTCTCTTTTTTTCCCCACCCTGCCACCTGAATCATTTTCTTTCCCCCTCTAGTGAGGCTTCCGAGTTCAACTTTTTGCCCCCCCCTCGCCCGAGCATAATTTGTCTCCGTACCCTTCGTCGTTCTTTTCTTCTGGGAGATCCTTTACTTACTTCTGAAGGTTTTTTCTATTTGTAACCTCCTGAATCCCACTCCTCTTCTTTTTCCTATCCTGGTGAATCCCTCCTTGACCGACTCCCTGGTTCTGCTCGGAGGTTCATGACTCTCTTTTTGACCCGCTACCTTCTTCCCCCTAGAGCAAGGGTCGTCAACTCCTCCTTTTTTAGAGACTCATTTCTCCCCCCCCTATTGAGGTTCGAGCTTGGTGGCGATCCCGAGCTTTTGCCCGTTTCGAAGGTTTTCCTTTTCCTGTCGTCATTTCTTTGTTAAGTCCTTTGTTACCCTGTTTTTTTGAGACCGTACCCCTTCTTACCATTGCACGTTACAAATCATGTAGCTTTTCTTACGGCCGGCCATTTTCTTTTTCCTTTCTTCCCAGAAGAGAGGACCTCCCTGTACTTTTTCCGTCACCCTGCGTGTTAGAACCTCCCCTTCCCCTTCTTTTTTTTTTCTTCCTTTCACATTGGACATTATCCCCTGGTGAGAGAGGCTTTTCACCCTTCTCTCCTGGAAACGGAATGAGTAGTTTCTATATTTATACTCGTTGGTATCTCTTCCCAGTTTTTCGATAAAGACCAGCTGTGCCTAACCCTTTTTCTCGGAAAGTTGCAGACCCAAGTTTGGTTTCTCTTTTTTTCACAAATTATTCCTCGGATCGTTCGGGACTCTGCTGGCTTCCAAACTATCCCCTGATGCGGCGTCCATTTCGTGCCTTACTTTCTTTTTCATCTTTTGTGTGACTGGGGATTTTCATCCTTTAGACTCACTGGTAGACGTAGGTCCACTTTAACTTGCTCGGATATTCCCCTCTTGAGGCAATCGTAGGTTTACCAACCCCTGGTCAACCCCTCTCTCTCCAGACCTGTAAACCATGTTTCCCACTGGGTCTCACTCTTTCGACACCGCCTTTCCCCACGGTCTCTAGTTCTCCTTCCCATCGTGAATTGATTATGTCCCTCCCTTTAGCGGGGTGACCTGGCCCGTTACCTGATGTATGCCGATCGTTCACCTCCCTCGGTCGCCCTTTGCCACCCCCCTTCCCTGTTTTTTTCTTAACAAACTTTTGGCCAAGGACTTCCTCTCCATATTCCCCGTGTTTATATTACATTTAACTCCCATTTCTTCCCTCGGCGACCCTCCGTCTCAGACGCGCCTGGCCAATAATCATCCTTTATAGGGGTGACGCCACGGGTTTCTCGGTCCTTCTCCTCGAGATCCGTGCGGATTCAGTTTTTTGATGGTTCCTCTCACAGCCAACAAGTTTCAATTTTCCATTCTCCTTTCGATTTGTCCCCTTGACCATCCCCCTGCAATGCTTTTTGCATGGACCCCTCTTCCCCGTCCTCCCTGATCGTTTATTTTACATACTTCCTTAGTCCTTCCCTTTTCCTTCTCTGACGCGGTCACGCCGCAGCCAATACCATAGGGTCCCTTGATCCCTTTTTTTATCTTCCCCCACCTGTGTGAACAAGGCCGCGCCGCGTCTTTCCGTCTTTGGGAATCCCCTTCTTCTGAATGAGCGGTCGCTTCTCCGGAGTTTTGGCCACCTCCCCTTTTCCTTCCCCCACTTCCCACATCCAAGCATGGCGTGGCGGTAGAAGAGGCTTCCTTCTTCTTTTTATAAGAGGTTTCCCTTCGCCGACTTTCTCTTCTTCTGAACCCCGGCGGGGCGGGTCATCGTAGCGACATTTTCCCCCACCTGCTTATTAATGTCCTACTTCCGTTCGGGGAAGCAGGCCATCCGGGGTGTCCTTCCCGCTTCCTCTCCTCCGTGAGCGAGTGGGACTCTTCCCTCTTTCTCTGATTTTGCCTTACCCGGAAGCTTTGAAAATCATAAAAATGTCTGTGCTCTTCTTTTTTTCCGTTTTTTTTGTGATGATGTGATGAACCTTTATTCCCGTGTGTCCAGTTTTATTCCGAAAGCTTCTCCCTTCTTTCCATGAGTCTTGCGTGGTTGAGAAGCCGCGTATTCTCTTTTTCCCCTTCTTGTATCTTGAGCTTTCTCCTGCGGGATTCTGTATCGCCCCAGGGAGAGCCCTTCTCTTCTTTTTTTTCCTCCTTTTACTTAATCAGCCTTTTTAGTCAAGCTTTTATCCCCTCTTTTTGGTTGACCCAGGGGAAGTTGCCTCCTCGGGTAGAAGGAGATATCATTTGTGTTGAGTATTCTTTTTCTCTTTTTCCCTTCGGCACTTATTTCTTCCGGGCCGACTCGAAGTACACCTTTATTATTCCTTTCCCGCCCCTTTCAGCAGCGTAGGAAAGAGAACGTTTGTTTTGTTTTGTGGAGTAGGGTTTTGGGTTTCTAAGTTTTTTTTTTTGTTTTTTTTTTTTTTGCTTTTTTTTTTTTTTTTTTTGCTGCGCAGGTTTTGCAAATCCTCTTCCTCCTTTTTTTGCCGATCACCAACAAATATAGGGTGTAGATGCGTCCTTCCTCTGGCTTTTTTTAATTGAGGCCGTACGTTCAAAGAATCAGTACAAAAATTTCGATCTCGATAAGTTCTCCTTTTTTAAGTTCGTTTTCTCGATTTTCCTGGGTAGCAAAAAGGGGAAGTAGGGACAGACTCCCCTTCTATTCAAAGCAATTCCTGGTTTGGGGGTTTTGAGTTTTTTCTTTGGTTTGTTGGGCTTCGTTTCGAGGTGTTTTGTTTTTTTTGTTTCGTTTTTTGTGTTTGTGTGAGAGAGCTGGTTTGTGTTTTTTTTTTTTGTGTGTTTGGGGGGCTTTTTGTTTTTTTTTTTGGTTGTGTTTTGGTGGGGGTGGGTTCTGTGTTTGTGTTGGTTTTTCTTTTTTGGTTTTTTTTTTTGGTGTGGTTGGGTTTTGGGTGGTTTCTTTTTTTTTTTTGGGGTTGGGAGGGTGTCTTTTTTTTTTTTTTTTTTTTTTTTTTGTGGTTTGGTTTTTGTCTGCTGGGTGGGTCGTTTTTTTTTTTTTTTTCCCCAATTTTTTTCTCCTCCCCACCTTTCTATGGTCCTGCTTCACCGTCCGTGTCGTTCTCCTCCCTTTTTTTTTCCAGAGAACTTTACCCTCCCCCCCAAGGACGAGGGTTCTTCCCACGTCAGCTGAGAGGCCTGCTTCTCAACAGCGCGCTTCCTACCCGGCCAATCCAGCTTCTTTCTTTTCTTTTTCCTAGTTGCCTTAAGGATTAAATCCCTTCCCTCCCTAGCCATTAGACAATCACATGGTTGCGTCTTTTTCTTTCTGCGCGTCTGTTCGGTATACCCCTATTAAGATAATCTCCTGCCCGGTCTTGCGATGTAGGCCCTTCTTTTTTCTCAGTTCTGCAGCCGGATCCACATGCACAATGACCCCTCCCGGGGCTCGGTCCTCACGTATGTTCCCTTTCACCCTAATAGTGTCCCCAGTTGGGCACTCCCCTTTACCCATCTCGGCTGGCTGCATGGCCCTTTCTCTCGGGTTACCATGAAACCCTACATGCGGCCCTTTTCTTTCTCGGCTCGGAATCCCTCGTATCCTTTTTTAGTTCACTTCCCTTCTCCGATAATCTTTTGCCCAAGCCTTCCCCTCCCCCGTGCTACGGGACACGAAGGAGTTTAACGAATCCCAGCCTCTTCTTTCTATTCTGATGCTCCCTCCCCCCGGTGTTTTTCCCCTTACTCTGGCCTGTTCAAGTTAGAATATCCCGTGCATCTCCATGATGTCCCCCCTCGCGTCCCCGGGTGTTCCAGTATATACCGTCGGCCGTCTCTAGCCACCTCTTCTTTTTCCTTAGGAGTTTTCCTAAGAGATACCTTTTTTTGTCCCTCCCTGTTCAGGCCTCTAAAGATTTTCCCATGGCTTAAAAGGCTGTCCTACTCCCCCCCCCTGTTCCACAACGTCCCAGAGCCGGTTTACTTTCCCTCCCTCCTCGTGAACTTAGAGGGGCTTCTTTCTCCCCTTCCTCCTAAGAAGCTGTATTGCTAGTTCAACTCCCGTCCTCTCTTTATTGTTTCGCCCAGCCCCCTTCACCTTCTGCCCCTCCCCTGTCCATAATGTAACCGATAACCACAAATTTTTTCCCTTTTTGATTCCAAAGAGGCTCCCTCATTTCGACTTCACGCTAGTTCAGATCTACATAATAAAGTTTGGTTTTTGAGATTCTCCTTCTTTGGTGAGAATTCTCGACCCTTCCTTTTCCGCCAATAGTTGCCTCCTCTAGAACCTGTGTTTTCAGATGACCCTTAGGCCTCCTTCTTTCTTCCGGTACGAACGCGTATTTTTTCACTTGTTCGTGAACTTTTCGATCCTCTTTTTCCTCGCTTGCCTCCGGGCAGAATCCGGAGGACTTTGTTTTCTCCTCTTAGGACCCCACTTCCTGATCTCACTTTTCCCGCGAACGAGTATAATCATTTCACCACCCTTGTACCTCCCCTCTTTTTCTTAGCACGGCAGTTCCATCTCTTTAAACAAGGCCTTTTTTACGCCCCCCCTTTCGAACGATAATCGCTCTGAAGCCCGAGATCTCTTTTAGGGAAGACCTTGTTGAGATCTTTTTCCTCGGGCTAGGTCAACCGCCCTGTTGACTATCATTTTTCTCCGAGGCTCTTTCCCCAGAGTAGCCAAACCTGTTCTTTATGGAGCAGGCAGACCAGAAGAGGACTTCCTTTTTTTTAGCCACGATGTCTTCTCCCCTTCTTGGTAGCGAACGACCTTCTTCCTTCAGGTTTCTTTGTAGCGCTGTAATTAGCAACCCGGGGCCTCCCTTTTTCCCTGTTCCTAAAGAGAGCTCTTCATAGCGGGGATATTGTTGGCATGGTTTTCCTTTCTATTTTTAGACCCTCCGCATAACCTTTTTTTTTGAGTCCATGTCAGTACCCCTTTTTTCCTCCCTTTGAACCGTATTCTTTTCTCCCCTTTGGCACCCTATTCCGTGCCGCCCTAGGTCCCTTTCTTCCCTTCCTGGGAGTCGCACCGACGTAGCATTTTCACGAGTAAATTACATTCCTAATGATAGGATCCTCCAGAGCCTCTCCGTCTTTCCTCTTTCTTCCTGACTCCCATTGGCATCCGGCAGGTTCGGCAGACTTTTTGATTCTCTTCATTCCTGCAGCTCTCCTTTTATTCCCAAGAAACCCATCTCATTCTTAGTGGAGTATACTCCGGCAAGTCAGGCACCTGTTTTTTCCCCATTCTTTTCCCAACCACTTCAGTACGGCTGTCTGATTTCCCCACTTAGACGTGAGTTCTTTCGGTGTTCTTTTTTGGACACCCTGTTATACGGAGGGAGGTGGTTTTGCCCTTTCCTTTATTTCTCCCGTCCCTTTTCCCTCGGACTTACTCTCTTTCATAATCCAGTCTGTTTCTCTTTGCCCCCTCCAGCCTTGTGGCGACACCTTTACCCTCCTTGGCCAAGCAAAACAACCACATACTCATAGCTGGTGTTTTCCCGCGTAGGAGGTGGCCTTCTTTTTGCAATGAATTTTCTCCTCCCTGAGCTCCACCGCGGTCGTTTTTCTTTTCCTTTAAGCTTCTCCGGTTCTCCCCTTCCTGGCGTTCGCCACTAGTAATGTCTTGATTAATCAGCCAGTTTTTTTTTTCCCGGTCGTATTTTCTTTCCCCTTGATTTTCTGGCCTGAGGCGGGTTTTCCCCCCTTTTTCCTCTGCTTCGATTCTGAGACTTCTCCAATACGTTTTGTATTTTTTTTTTTTTTTTGGGTTTTTTTTTTTTTTGAGAATGATAATTACAGACGGCGAATGTTACCGGCCTCGCCGAACATATTTTTTCCTCTTGCAGTCCCTTTTCTTCCTTCCTTTTCCTATTTTAACTAGCAGGTCGCTTTTTCGAACTGATCCAGGTCCTTCATCCTCTTCTAATTTCTAAAATATCTTTTTTCAGATTAGCCCCCCCTCCGGTATTTTTAGATTCTCGCGGTAATTGAGGGATCAATTAGTCACCTCCCGTTTCAACCTTCTCTGGTCCTTCCTTCCTCCTTTTTCGGGAGTGGCCGAGTCTAGGGGCGGGGACAGGAACAGTCTCTCCATTGCCCTCTCCCCCAGAAGATCTTTGACCTCCCCCCACCATTGTTCCTCTGTCCCGGGCACTTCCCATCTCTCCTTTTCTTTTACCCTCCCCTTAATAGCGTAGAACTTGGTATGCTTTTCCCTTCCCCCTATCCCACCCCAGTCCCCCTCGGGGTGCAATCTTCCTTTTAGAAGGTTTGTGTTTCTGCATTTCTCATGTGCCTTCCCGACGCGTCTCCCGGCCATGCCTATAGGGATGGGTTCTTTTTTTTGAAAAGGAGACGGCGCACGAACTTCCCCTCCTTCTTCTAACCCATCCAGCCGACGCCGCCCCTTGATTCACCCTTTTGAAGTACTCTTCGCTGGGGTTCTACTATGTCTCCTTCCTTACTTTCGAGTTCCGCGGGCAGGCGTTCTCGTTCCCTTAGATAGCTAACCCTACTCCCCCCTTTTTTTAAAATATTCTAGAGACCTGATTGTTCCCCCCCCCTTTCTTACCCTCCCTATGTCGCCGTGGGGAATTTTAACTTTTCCCATCTTAGATTTCAAATGGTACTCGCCATGTTGAGGTGGTTCTTGATAACCACCGAATCAAGAGTCTTCGTCTTCCCCCTCTCCCCTTCAGCTCCTCAACCGTTGTGTGCCCCAATCCGAATTCCCTGATCTTTTCTACCAGCTACTAGCGCGGCGTTCTCCGTAAACAGCGACTGTAACTGAAGATCCTTCCCTTTGCGACCCCTCTTCTGACCTACCTCCAGTTTTTTAACTTGGTACCGGTCTTCCCCGTTCTGGCCATCGGGCCGGCTTGACCGAGACTTTGTAAACATCGCAGCTTAGCTGCTCTCCCTTCCTCTCGTCTGATTCCCTCCCCCCGCTCCGGTCGGAGCTTTTCCTCCTTTATAACCGTTTCTCCTCCGAGTTTTCCACTTCCTTCCCCCCTATATTTCCCGGGTTGGCAAGATGTCGCCTTCTTTCCAATTTCCATCTTCCTCCGAAGGACTTCCTTTACAGGCTTTCCGCCTTTCCTCTCCCGAAGTTAAATATTACCCTCCCGATCTCCCCCGTTAACCTCTGGACCTACCGATTAGCCATCCCCCTTTCCCCTTTCAGGTCATCATGAAAGATCCCACCCCTTTTAGAGCTGAAAAGTTCTTCTTCTTCCCTTGCCCCTCGATACCTCTATATTATCGAGCTATCGTTGTTGTTTTTTTAGGATTCTGCGTTTCTCTCTCTCCCCCTTCCCCGGTGACCGACTCGGTGGTCCACCCCTTTCCCAAAAAACTCATTGTCGGATCGGTAAATCTCCCGCCTGACCCAGATCCTGTCCTTGGTATGAGCAGCCCCGAGGACGGATCCTGTCTTTTAATCCTTCCTATTACAAGCGGGCAGTCTTGATTTGTCTCTCCCTTACTTCATGGGTGTTTAGCTTCTTCTCTGTTACCCGTTTTCCTTCTCTGGGATCCTTTTTGGTCGCTTCGGACCAGTTTTTATTTCCCGCCCCCTTTAACCGTCAGCTTTGCGTTCCCCTTTTTTTGACCCATTCTACGCCCTCTTTTTCCACTTATCTTACCTTCTATGGGGCGAAGGTTGTCTCTGTACGACCCGGTTTCTCGGATTTTTTGTCTGGTGATCGGGCTACTTCCCTCTCTTCTTAAGGTCTGAGAGGCGCAAGGAGTTTTTTTTTCCTAGGGGATCTTAGTCTTATAGTAACGGAAGCCGTGGTCTTTTCCCCCTTAACCTTTTCTTTCCCGTCTGCGGCGTCGGACTTTCATTTTTTATAGACAAGACTTATGGAGTTCTCTTTTGATGGTTTTTTTTTAAAGACCTGACGTGGCGGGTATTTTTTTTGCATTTTTTTCCTCTTTCTCCAGCCACCTGCGCTGTCCATCCTTTCCTGACCTTGTCTCCCCCCAGCACCACCCCTTCTTCTGCAGAGACAAACCCACGCTCACGCTGCCGCCCCTTCTCCTCCCTCGCTACGCACACTGTATTGCAACGCTAATGTCCAGCCTATCCTCCCTCTGCATAGAGGCCCCCTGGAAGAAAGCTTTTCCCGACAACACACACCCCCCCACCCCTCGCCAGCTTATTCAAGCGCCCCCGGGTGGACCCTTCTTGGAGGTCTGGCGACTTCCTTTTTGCTTCTTGTTCTTTCAACTGCCCGCCCCCCCCCTCCCCAATGCCCTAATCTTTACTGGGCGTTTTCCCTTTCCATAAGGTTGTTGGAGAAGTCCTTGGCCCCCCCCCTTTTCCGTCGCTAACTAGAAGGTTCTTCCTTTTTCTCGTCTCTTCTAGCCGTACCCCCCCTCTTCTACGAATAGGCCTTTCCCCTTCCCTTAAGGAAATCTTCCGATTCTCTTGATAGCGTTCCATCCCTCTTGATTTTTGATTTTCTATTTTCTCTTCCGTTTCTTCCCCTGCCCACCGCTCGGCGTTCCACGACTTCCCCCTTCTTTCCACTTTGATTCTCTACACTAGCTTTTATTCTTCGAGGCCTATTTCGGCGAAAATCTCTACTGAGCACTACTCCTGGCTATGTATTTTTTTATTCTCTTAGTAAGGAGAGACCCTCGCCTTCTCTAGGACCGCGCCCGGAGGGCTTAGTGTCTTCTACCCTCTTTTCAAGTTTAAGCATAATTGGAGAGTAGGATTTTTCTTTTCTTTGGCCCCATTTCCCGTGCCGGGAACGGGAAGTT
>Ga0179593_1523660_pt1 | contig 12650 bp, 10 predicted proteins | sample CZODoug2_1_08_16_FD_185931 | JGI IMG/M metagenome (GOLD analysis project Ga0179593, IMG submission 185931) | Vadose zone soil fungal communities from Angelo Coast Range Reserve, California, USA - CZODoug2_1_08_16fungal (PacBio error correction) | ecosystem: Environmental > Terrestrial > Soil >... | reverse complement strand
GGACTGCGGGTTTTTTGCTTCTTCCCAGCTCTTTTCTCCTGCACCAGGTGCTGGATCCCATGGTTGCCATTCCCTCCGCCGATGTAGTCTTCTTCTGTCCCTTTTCTTTCTACCTCACGCCACCAAGCGGAACTTGCTTTTTCCCATTTTTTCGGTAGCACCGTTCTGCCCTTTACGTTGTCCCAAGAAGGAGTTTTTTTCCCATTTCCAGATTAGTCTTCTTAGTGACTTTTTCCCACCTTTTACCGCACCCACAGTTAGACCTGGTTTGAACCTTTTTTCTTGATTTTTCTTCCTGGCGTTGCGATGACCCTTTTGTAGATACTTTTCACTCTCTTTTTCTTTTTTTGTCGTCGATCCCAGATGATTGAAGGCCAGGGGGTGGAGAAGCCCCCATGTGGATTTTATTCGTAGTCTTTTGCCCTTCCCCCTGAGGATAGCCCGTCCGTCTCATTGTTTCTAATCCGAGGGAGTCATTAAAGGTCCTTCTCTGACGCTAGCAGGGTACTGGATCCTCCGCCCTTTTTTTAGGCGTCCGCTCCCAGGCAAGTGGCCACCTACGCAGTCTTCGCCTGCCTTTTCAGTGTGGCTTTTTCGTCGATGAGCAGCCTTGCTTCGGCGGATAATTGATTCAGCCGTCCCTTATTGATTTCCTTCCGATCGTGCTGTTGTCTTTTTTTTTCGATTGTTTGTCGTTTGCCCTGGTATCCCTCATCCCCCCCTTTATAGTGGTTTTGATTAACTTCTTTGAGGGCACGGCTCTCCAGCTCACTCGGGGGTTTCTCCCTAGACCTCTCGCCCTCTAAGGAGTGAACCCTCTTTCGATAATCCCTTTCTGTTTTTTTTTGTTTCAGACGCGGGATGACTCTTTTTCCAGTCCGGTATCGTTCCGTGCCCTTCGTCTCCCTTCTTTTCTCACTAAAAACCAGCTGCGCCGTCGCTTTTTCTTTTTTTCCACCACTCGGAAGCCTGAGCCGGGCCCGTCGGTTGGACCTAGGAGTTTTTGCGAGTTCCCTTCGCTGCTCCCCCGCCGCCGACGTCCGAGGCGGACCCCATTTTTTTTTCCGTCCCCTTTTTTGGCATGCTCCCACAAAAGGCTCACCCGTTTTCCAGGATGGCCAGTTTTTTTCCCCCCGATTTTCTTTCCCTTTTCCCCTTCCGTCCCTTCCCTGTCCTCTTCCTCGTTCCTTTCGGTGCTTTCACGCACCGCTTTCAGGGCTTCATCATTTTTCCTTTTATTGCCACCGCTGAGTTGGCGGCAGCCTTGTTCTAGGTTTTTTCTGACGCATAGAGCGACTCCTCTTTTTTCTGTGAGATTTGGATTCCCTTACGCCGCCTTTTAGTTTCGGCCTTATTGGGCTGCGTCAGTATGGACCTGATTTTTGTTTTCCACCCCTTTTTTTTTTTTTTCCTTGGATTGCGTCTTTGGCCACGGCAAACCCCGTCGTCAAGACGGAGTTGACCGGGCCTTTCTTTTTTTCGTCGATCCTCCAGGAGCCCGGATCTCTCTCCTTTGATCTTTCCGGCTACTGTTTGTCTCGTCGCCTTTCTACCTTTTTACCCCGTCCCCCCTTGCCTTTTTTTACTCTTTTTTATTTTCCCCTCTCGTTAAAGAAGGTACCCCCCCCAAACCTTCCGCCTTCTCTTTTTCCTTCGTTCCCCCTGCATAAAAAAGAAGGTTTACCCTCATTTCCGGGGCCATTTCCCCTGACCCCTTTCTTTTTCTGGCTAGGGGGGTCTATGCCTGATTGTTTTCCCCTCCTCCCGACTTCCTCGAGGACCACACCCTCAGTTGTTCCTTATCGCCATGCTCCTTTTTCTGTTTGGGGTATCGTGGAAGAGGGACAAGGTGAAGGGTCGGAACCTCCACGGACCCCTCCTTCCTCCGGGCCATCAGTGACGACATCGAGACGGTGGTTCTGTCAGTTCGGGCTTTTGATCCCCTCACCGGTGGTTGCTTCTTTTTCTCGGGGTCCCCGGTTTTGAAGAAGGGGCCGTCACCCTTACGCCGCTGTGACGGGCCGCCGCTTTTATTTTTACGCAATTTTTCAGATTTTTCGCCATGGGCTGCTAAGATTTTTTTCTGCCCGGCCCGAGAGAGCTTCTTTCCTTTTCCTTTTCCTTAGTTTCGCCCCACGCGTTCTTCGGCAGCCCCTCGATTTCAGGGGCTTCCCTTCTTTTCTTTTCCTGGCGGCATGGGAGTGTGCCTCCCCCACTTCGTGTTTGATTGAGCCGTTTCCTTTTCTCTTCTCCTTTTCTCCTGCCTCGGATCCACCCCGTAGGACAAGTGCTCGATCCGCAACCTCAACTTCCCTCTCCGCATGGTAGCCCCCTCCCAAGATCTCTCCTCCTTCCGGGAATCCCTTTTCCCTCCCGTCCTTTTGCGCTCCTGCCGACAACGGATTCTGCGCCGAATTCGTGTCTTCCTTCCCCCTGATTTTTGTTAGACCCATGTCCGCTCTAGGGGCCCTTCCGTGTCGGGGGGCCATTTTTCCATGTGGATCTGGGATTCGACTCGGCACTAGACTTCGGGATGTATATCGGTTTCGCGGTCTTTCCCGAACCTACCTTTTCCTGCGCAAACTGCCCCCTTTTACTCATTTTTCATACTGCAGTTCTTTGTTCGACCTCCCCCGACATTTTCTCCTCCCTTTTTTCTAAACTCTCCACCTGTTCAACAGGGACGGATCCGGCGTCTCCTTCACCCTTCCCCCCACCGAAGCGAGCGTTAAGTATTTTCTTCAGCTTTTGTTTTATTTTTTCTAGAGTTACCTGAGGCTTTTTACTTCTTGCACCACCGTTTACGCAGGGGAAGCCTGCTTCTTATTTTCAAGATTTTTTTTCATCGCCTCGTCGAGGAGTGCCCCCCATTTTTGTAACAACGCAACCGGGGTACAAGTGTCCCGATGAAGTCTCCGTCGCAAGGCCACTCCTTCCTAGCGTTCCTTCCCCAGATTTGGAGCGGGTCGATTCATTTCTGGGGGAGCCAACCAAGGTCTTGTGACCCTTTTTTCTTTCGCTGGCACGGTCATGGGGGGCTTGCTTTTCTCCCACCCTTTCCAGACCCAACAGGAAGTTCTTCCCCTCGGTGCTATGTCCGTCAAACGTTTCCCCTATCTCTGGGTGGTTTCTCGACACCCACGCCAGGGGGTGCCCGCCTTTTTTTTTGATCTTTTTTCCTTGACCTTTTCCACTTCCCGGTTCTTACTGTCCCTCTAAACCCATCCTGAATTTTCTTCAGTTTGATCCCCTCTAGTTGATATGGTGCTGGCTGAAATCCTTTTCCGTTTTACTCGTCGGGTGTGGATAGGTTTTTTTTATCTACATTTGTGGATTTGCTCCGTCGTCGGCTAGAGCCCGGTTCTTTATCCCCTTTCTCCCAAACCCTGTCGAGTCGTTCCCTCGCTCATATTGGGTGGTTCCTCGTGCCCCTTTTTTTTTTGGGTGTGGGGGGGTGTTTTTTTTTTTTTTGGTTTGGGGGGTGTGTTTGGGGGGGTTTTTTTCTTTTTTCTTTTTTGGTTTGTTTGTTGGGGGGGGTTGTTTTTTTTTTGTTGTTTTGTTTTTGGTTGGTTGGGTTTTTTTTTTGGGGTTTTGTTTTTTTTTTGTGGGGGGGGGGGGGGTTTTTTTTTTTTTTTTTTTGTTTTTTTTTGGGTGTTTTTTGGGGGGGTGGGGACACATACCCCCCGGTGGTTTTTTCCGTCTTTTTTTTCCCTGTGCCCCTCAGGGAGGGGGTTTGTTTCCACGCCCCCGTGGCCCTCCCCCGTTCTCCTTCATACCAGGTAAGGTGCCCGGCTCTTCTTCTCTCCGATGGGCTGAATAAACGATGTTCTCAGCGTTATCCATCTCTCTTTTCCTCTCCTCGGTGTGTTGATTTTTTTCATTTTCCCGATTTTTTTTTCCCCCTCCCCCTCAATTTTTGGCAGCCAGAACAGGACTTGTCCCCCATTAGATCGGTTTTTCCCCTTTTCCCTGTCAGGTTCTTTTTGAGTCCGCCGGTAGGGCCACTTCCCCCCCATCCTCCGGTTGCCCCCTGGAGAGGCCTGACCCCTTCTGCACCCCCAAGGTATGATTTTTCACCCCTTACTCCCACCACTGGCGGGCCCGCGGTCATTATTTAATCTTTGTTCTCATCCCGGATCTTTTCGTCTCGTGAATTGAGTCCTCCGCCCCCACTCCCCTCCTCGCCATTCAGCGCCCCACGCTCCGCCCGCCTCCGTACCCTTCCCCAACTCCTTTCCCTTCCCCCCAGTTCTGCCCGATGTTCATGGGGGTATCCGGTAGTGATATTAAGGATGTTCTGCTCTGAATGTGACCTTGCGCGTATTCCCCTATAATTCCTTTTCGAGTTTACGGAGTGGTGAACCGTCCGTTCGATACCGCCAATAAATAGGCCAGTCCTCCTTCCTGTCTTTTTTCCTTTCGGGCACACTCCCGCCGGGCGGAACGGCCGGTGATTCTGTTTTTTCCCTCATTCCCCTTTCTGACGCTAGCTCATAGGAAGCTGCGCCTCCGGTTTTCTCCAGAACACTTGTCTTCGGTTTTTAGCTCCCAGTTTGCGTCGCCGGCCGAATCGCTCGTGTCCCTCCGGAAGTCCTTTCCTTTTTGATGGCGAGGGTCATTACCCAGCTTTTTGCTTACCTTTGCTTTTTTTGATGTCTGAGATGATGGGGCATCTCCCCCTTTTTTTTCCCGATGCCCAGATGAAGCCCGTATCCATCTCGTCAAAGCCACCAGCGGCTTCACCTTTCTCGGTTTTTTTCAGCACAGGGTTTTTATTCTGGCAGTTTCCCCCGTTTTGATTCCCTCACTTCTCTCCCTTTCCATTCTTTTGCCGGTGGACACCACGGAGTAGCCTCAGTTTTCGGTGGTTTTCCCTGACGAAGGAGGTCAAGGGCCGGACGCCTTCTCCCAGCCCAGGATGGTAGATTCATTTTTCCCCCCCCCATTCTTTTGTCTCCTCGGAATGAGTTGAGGCACCCTGGCCTTTTCTCCTTCCCCCTTTGTGTTCGGTTAAGGAGGATTCGGCTATTTTCGCAGATCCCCCCCCAGTTTAGCTTTCTCTACGCCGATGTCGTTCAGGATCCCCATTCGCGACTCTTCCCTTGCTATGTTTCTCTTCGCCGGGTGGTCTTCCTGTGAACAAGTAGAGGGCCCTTCCTCTTTAGGAAGCCAGTCGGCTTTTTTTTTTCCCGTGGTTTTTTTTCTTCTCTTTATTTGTCCTCTTGTCCCCTGTCTTTCATTTTATCTCCCCTCAAATCCCCCTCTTTGGATATCTATCTGTCGGCTCCTCCATTTCGTGTTTCGAGGGTTCTTAGGAATAAAGATTTTCGTTTTTTTCCTCGCATCGCCACAGGCCCCGCCGCTTTTCTTTTGGTGAGAACATCTCACTTTCCCTACCGTGACGATGCTGGCCCCTTCAGATTTTTTGAGGTATGGGATGGCACTACCCTTTTCGGGAACACTCCTCCCAGGAGCCTGTAATGCTTTTTCCTGCTACCACCTGAGAAATCCAGGGCGAGCAGTGGAGATCCCCCAACCCACATTGCGGAAAGCAGCTCCTTCTCCGGAGTACCTCCGCGTTTCCTTCCGATCCTTCCCCCTCGCTGTTTATACCGCCCCGAGGATAGCTCTTTTGAGGATGTTTCTCCTTTTGAGGATATCCAGCCGACTTGGGCTGAGTCTGTAGTCCCTTCTTTTGTCTTCCCCGATTTCGATTCCTGCCGGTTACGTTACCCTTAAATTTCTCGGACCCCCAATCTTCCCCGAACCGCGTGACTTTTAAGATGAAGTACGTTTTTTTCTTCCAGTTCGCTCTCGTTTATGGGGGCCCGGAGGACGCCGAAGCAGCCTTTCCCCAGTTCCTTCTTTCTTTCCGCCGTCACGAAGGCGAGTCTCCCCCCCCTTAGCTTCTCTGTCTTTTAGCTTTACTTTTCCGAGCTTTTTTTTTGCGTAGCGTATTTTGTCGGGCACCCATTCCCTTGTCCTTGTTTTTCGACCGTTTTTCTGAGTTATCCAGGTCGCGATCTCAATGAGGGCAGTGTCTCTCTAATCCCCCCCCCCTTTTTGAGAGAGCGCGGCTCCTGTGTATTCGTCTCGTCGCATTCTCCGCCTCTTTTCCCCTCCCCTGTCTTTTTACATTGTGCCCTGGACCCCTAGCAAGGTCCCTGTGTTGTCCCTGCTTTCTTTCATCGCCGCCAAGCGACCGTGATCCCTGGGCCTTCCTCCCCTCCCTTTTGGCCGGTTCTTAGGATCGGGGTCTTTACTTTACCCGTCCTCTTTTTCCCGAGAGGACCTGCTTTCTCGGACCACACCTTTGGCTGTTCGACATCCCTATTGTGCTGGCCCTTCGTTGGTGGAATTTGTTCCCCCTTTAAGGTTCCACCAGGCCGAGGCCAAGCTCCGGGCATCCGTCTTTGGTTTTTTCCCCAAAAGGGTGTCTTCTTTCAGCCGCCCGGTTCCTTCCCTTTTTCGTAGTTTCCTCATCGGGAAGCGGGCGTCTTTTGTCATCCTCTTTCCCCCTTTCCTCGCTGTTGGCCTCCTTCTCGCCTGCCCGGCTTTCAGCCTTTTTTGAGTTTGGTTCATGTACTTACCTGGGCTTCTCCAGTTTTCCCCCGTTTTAGACTGCTCCAAAAACAACCCCCCCAACCCCCCCCCCCCCCCCCCACCAACCAAAAACCCCACCCACCACCAAAACCCCCACCCCCCACACCCCCCCCCCACAAAAAACCACTTTCTCCGCGTGTCTTCTTGTTAGCTTTTTTCCCTTCCATCCGCGTCTTGCCCTCCCGTGGCACGAGGACAGTTTTGCCTTGGTATCTGATAAGGTTTCCGCAACCCTTCTGGACCTCTGGGCGCCGGCGTCTCCGGCTGTTTTTTTTAGTGAAAACCCCATCCTTGCTTTTTTTTCATTTTCCCTCGTCCCCCATTTACCGGAGAGCCCCTCTTCTTTTTGTTAAATAGGGCGTCTGTTTTTAACCTCCCGCGCCGTTCTGCAAGCTCCCGTCTATCTCTTTTTTCTTACCCGTTTTATATTAGTGAGCAAAGCCCGTTCAGATTGTTCAGACCTTGTGACCCTGCAGAGTTCATAGGCCCTTCCGGGCGGAAGGTTCCTTTTTTTATCCGTAACGAAATATGCTCCCTTCCCGTCCGGGTATTTTTTTTTTGAATTGCTACTACTTTCTCACACGGACTTCCGCCCACCGCCGGGGCTCCAAACCCGAGATTTCCGGATTAAATCCAGAAGGCCTTCAATCCGTCCCCTGAGCAATTCCTTCGTTCCTTTCTTACAACATGTAGACGTCCTCGAGTGGTGGCAGGATCACTTATTGTAGGACCTCCTTCTTGGGAAGCCGCGCATATTAATTTCTGTGATGCCTTACCCAAATTTCTGTCGGATGTGTTTCTTTCGGAGTGTCGGTGGTTTCTTTTTTCTTCTTTCTTGATGTCGGAGAGGGCATTTTCTAGTCTGACTACTCGTCGAGGCTTCCCCTTTTTTCTTTCCACTCCATGGCAAAAGGAGGAGACCACCCCCTTGAACTCCCTTCGCCCCCTTCTTCTGGGACGAGCTGCCGGCGACGCGTTTTTTTTTTTTTTCTAATGTGTGCGGTCGCCCACAACCTTCTCTGTGCCTTCTGCCTTCTTTTTTTTGTGCGCGTTCTGAGCCCCCGTTCACCCCAACCCTTTTCGGTTTCTCTTTTTTTTTGGCTGCCGTCGATCAAACTGGCCCTTAATGATTCACCATGGCGATTTTTCTTTATCTTTCTCTCCCCCGGGACGGTGCCCACGCGACTTTGCTCCACTTTCCTTTGCTTGACGTCCCCCTTGCCCGGCTTCTTCCTTTGACTGTCACGACATCCTTTCCGTCTTTATGTCCCTCCAGGTGATTCACAAGGACGGGACGATCATTGCTGGCTCCTTCTTTTTTCGGGGCGAGAGGATGCTTTTACCTTTCTGGCTTCCAAGGGATTGGTTTTTTCGGTTTCTGGCACGAGATAAGGGTCCTTCGAGGCCAAAGCCCCTTCCCTTTTTCGAGTTGACCCTTCCCAGACCTAACGTTTGTTCCGCGGTATAAGCAGGAGTGAACCCTTTAAGTCCTTAGTGCCTCGAACAGGATGTCGATCTCTTTGGCTTTTTTTTCCCCTTTCAGCCCGTTTCCCCTTCCGAACAGGCGGGCTCTTCTTGCTTAAGTCAGTTTTTTTTTTCCGATCTTCCCCCTCTCCCTTTTGGGACGATTCTGCTCCAGGGCAGTGGACCATTTCTCTCTTCTTTTCGTTGTTGCTTTCTCTTCTTTCCCCGTCGCTTTAGCCCCTGCCAGCCCTCCTCAAGGCGAGTCGTCGCTTCCTTCTTGAGCCTTCTTTTCCCTACGGTGAGGAATACCGCCGTGCGGAGGGCACGGTTCGTTTTTCCCCGCCCCACTCCTTTCTTCTCCTGACGATCCGAGGAACAGACGGCCTGTTTTTCCAATCCAGTCGACGTGTCCGGGTGTCCTTCCGAGGAAACGAACGTTCTTTCTTTCCTAGTACTAACCGGCCTAGTAGCCTGAACCCGCCCCTTTTATCTACATTGTCCCCTCCCACGCCCGCCTTATTCCTTTTTTTTCCAGATTCGGCAAGCATCCTTTTACGATGCTGGGGTAGATCCCTTTTCCCTCATCTTCCCGGATGTGTCGGATGGTTTTTTTCCTGGTTTGCCCCCCGGGCGACTGTCGCCAACCTTTCCTTATAGGGAGATGAGTTCAGGTTGCACCCCGGATTTCGTGCTTCTTTTTGGAAGTCCTCAAGGGTGATAATTTCTTTGGGCCTGGTTCCAGCCGCTCTCCGGTGACGGAAGGACTGTTGACTTCCTTTTTTTCCTGCCCGGAACATCTCTACGTGTCACCCCTCCGTGTTTTGCCCCTAGTTTTGTCTGTATCCTTCTCGCCGGCGAAGGCCCCCCCCCCCCCCCCCCCACCACCCACTGGCCTTGAAAGAAGATTTTGCCTGGTTTTGTCTCTCTCCTGTCTTGCGTGTTAGAGCCTACTACTGGTTTTTACAATAGGCCATGGCTTAATTCGTAGTAGATGACCTGCTGACTGTGGCCACTCTCCCGCTCGATTCCTTCCTTAGGTCTTCGGGTGGAGGGCCAATCTGCGTTTAACGGAGTCCATTCTCCTGTCCCTCCCCTTCTCGTTTTGAGGGTCGTTCCCCCGGTGGACACCATCGTAGCGTCCCTTTCCTTTTACATTTTGGATCTCCCTTCGGCTCCCGTCCTGACGGGCCAGACGCAGTCTTTTCTCCCCCCCCTTCCCCCCCCAACTCGGCGATCTTTCCTTGTTTTTGTTCCTTGGAGGGTGTTTGTCGAAGCCAAAGGTTTAGTGACTTGACTTTCTCTTGCCTATTCCCTAACAGCGTATCGTCTTGGTCTTTCAGGATCTCTTTTTTTCGGGCCTTTCATCCCGTGACACGGCTCTGAGCACATCGCGGTTTTCCTTTCCCCCCGTCTTTTCGGCGTCGGCAGGGCTCCAAAAGAAGTTCTTAGATTTCCTTTTTTTGTGCGGCGCCCTTCTCGACAGATTTAGCGCATACCGACCCTTCGCCCGGATTCGTTGTTTTTTTTAAGTTTTTGTTGACGAGGGTTGGTGTCAGTTGAGGTCTTTCCCGTCTTTTGGTTGATCTTCCAGAGCGGGCTACGGCCACGGCTTTTATTCTTTTTTTTGAGGAGAGCACCTTCACTTTAAGTCCATTCCGGACCCACCTATGCCTTAGTCCTACGGTCAGCGGTGTTCTTTTCTAGTTTTCTTCTTATCACGGGCGTCAGCAACTAGATAAATAATGCTTGATATTCTCATTTTCCTTTTTCTGACCTTCTTGAGCAATTCGCCCGCCGCCCCCCCCCCATAAACTTGCGCTTTCTTCTTTCCATTTTTTCGTCGGACCTTACAGGAGGCGTCTTGCGGACAGCATATTTACCCTCCCAGTCTCTGACTTCTTTTGACGTCCGAGAGAGTACCGCCACCCCCTTGGCGGCGGCATGCGCACTTGTGCTCTCGCCCTTTAGATGTCCCTTCTGTGAAATTCTCTGAATATGATTTTTGTTGGGTTTTTTTTTTTGTTTTTTTTTTTAGGGTCTATCCGACAGTCGTTCCCCTTCACTTACCCCCTTTCTCCCCCCTTTTGGTAGGGCCAGCACCCGGACGAGCTCTTCCTCCTTACGCCCTCAATTTGGGTGTGTCGAATAATTTTTCTTTTTTTTTTTTTTTTCTTGATCGCAGAAGACGCACGAGGCCGAGAGGAGGCCTTTTTTGCCTTTTTTTTTTTCGTTCATGCATCCCGTGAGGGGCTCCTGCTTCTTGGGGTCCGATCTGTTCCTTTTGGGCGTTTTCGTCTTTCTTTTCTTTCCTTTTTGGAAATTCCCCCAAATGTCCCGGTCACAGGGGGGTTGCTTGTTGTAGTACTTCGACGAGGACCGATCCTCCTCCCCTGTTTCTCGAGAGATCCTCGGCTCCCTGGAGGATCGTTGTCGCTCAGCTACCCTTTTCCCTTTTTTTACAGGGTGCCCGTGGCCCCTGCATTTACGCCCCCCACTGTGAAGCCTGTTGCTTTTCACTCCTCGCCTTGACGCTCGAGTTTCAAGGGCCTGGGAGAAACGTTCCTACTGCCTTTTTCCTAGGGTGTCTTCTGCTAGATAGGCCGTACTCTTGCCTTTTACCGTGTACACTTCTTTCCCGTTCTTCATTTTTCCGTCCGTCATCGTTCTCCCTGCTCGCGGTGCCCTCTTTCTGTGTGTTCTTTTTTGGCAGGTTAGTAACTTTCCTGTCCTTTCAACAGGATTTTTTCACACGGAAGACTGTTTTTTCCCCCCGATACGGTAATCCGTGACTCTCTCTATTTTTGCTCATTGCCCCGCCCCTTTTTGGCGGTCCTCTTGTATTTCTTCCCCTACTACTTTCCCCTCTGGGTAGAAGGACGGGGCAGTTCCCTGAGCTTGACGGGACTTCTTTTCCCGGCCCCCCTCCTCTTTCGCAAGGGCTTTTGGAGTTTTTTGATCCTCCCTGCAGGCGCCCCTCTGGAAGATAGTGCAGTTTTTAGAGCGCTGACTTTTTTTTTCGCTTTAAGTTCCTTTTTGCAAGGTTTAGGTCCCCCAAGTTTTAAAGCCCGAACCCTCCTTCCTTTTTTTGCCGCGGGTAGCCCGCAGTGAAGTTACTCCGCAAACCCCGTTCTGGAGATTCCTGTTTTTTTTTTTTTCTACATTTTTCTCTTCCCTTGGAATCACCGAGACCGTGATAGTTAACTACCCCCCAGAAACCCCGAAAGAATGGAGGCTGCTCCCTATTTCTTTTTTATCTTTCTGCGGCTAATCAAGACTTTTGCAGCCGCTTTTTTTCCCCCCCCTCCTCTATCTCCAGTTGCGACACAAAGCTCGTTTTTTGATGATCTTCGTGCTTCCCCCTTCTTTCTTCAGTTTTTGCCCGTCGATGATCCATTCCTGCGATTTTTATTCATCTTCTGCGAATTTTTCACTCACTGGCGCCTGTTCCCCTCCGTATAAGATCTTATTTTTATCTCGGTTTTGAGTGAATCGGTATCTCCCTAATTAAAGGTTTCGAACAAATCCTTTCACCTCTATTCTTCCTCTTTTCCGAGTTCGTTCGACTTCCTGATCTTTTCCGACGTAAGAGCCGAACTGCTCCCGGACAACTTTCCAATTCAACCTCTTCTGTTTACGGATTGGTGCCACCGACCTCGCGTCTCGGTTTCACGTCTGAGGGGGGCCGCGAGTTCCCGTTTTTTCAGTCCCAAGGTTTTTGACCGCCACACCAGTTTTTCCAGGTTCTTTGGCGTGAGATGGCCGCATAATTTTTCATCCCCTTTCTGACCTCGTCTCGGAGTAGCCCACACATGGTAACCTCCACCATTGTTCCCAGGATTGTCAACACGATGGAGTCAGTAGACGGAGCAATTTTTTCACTCCCCTTTATTTTTTAGAGTTTTGATGCTTCGCCTGAACTGCGCCGGAGTCCGGTTCCCCCCCTCCCACTGAAAGGTTTTGCGTGTTCCTCCACCCCCCTGTTAGTGGATTACTTCTCTGAGCCGAGCGAAGGTTCATTGCGGGTGAGCCCCCCGTTATCCCCCCCCCGGCACCGGAGCTTTGTTCTCGTGCCAGGCCTCCGATACATGTCACTCCTGGTTCGTGCTCCGCGGGAGGGTGACACACGTCCTACCCCCCGGCCCTGAGTCTTGGTCCCCTTTTTTTGGTTTTTTTTTTTTATTGCCGGTTGTCTTCGCGGGCCGTCCGTTTCTTCCCTCCCTGACTTCCAGGTTTATACCCAGGAAGGGGAATCTCTGTTTTTGCCATGCCGGATTAATCGGGCGGGTGGGTTATGTGTTTTTTCGCTGTTTGCGTGGGGTTGGCTTTGTTTCACTTTTCTTGCCTAGAGATCCGGGATCCCGGCACGTGCAAGAACGTTCTTTTTTTTTTTCCTACCTCCGGTTTGGCGCTCCCTTCCTTTTATGCTTTAACCCCTTTCTCCCGTGTTCCTCGCCGACCGGATCAGATTCCCTCCAGCCAGTGTGAGGGTCTATACCCTTTGACCTTTTGCTTTCCTTTCAGCGGGGCAGGTTAGCGTTTTATTCTCCCCCCTCTTTTTCTTTTTTTGCACGCTGGAGCCAGTG
>Ga0179593_1471815_pt1 | contig 12650 bp, 11 predicted proteins | sample CZODoug2_1_08_16_FD_185931 | JGI IMG/M metagenome (GOLD analysis project Ga0179593, IMG submission 185931) | Vadose zone soil fungal communities from Angelo Coast Range Reserve, California, USA - CZODoug2_1_08_16fungal (PacBio error correction) | ecosystem: Environmental > Terrestrial > Soil >... | reverse complement strand
TTTGTCGCGCCCACAAGGCCTTGTCCTTATGCCACTTCCCTAGCGCACGCCCCTCCGACGCAGCTACCGTCGGTGCTCTCATGGAACGCTGCTTTGTTTTTTTGCGTTTCGGGGCTTCACTTGTGAAAAACTTTTTTCATAGTCCCTTTCTTGTAGAAAGGTTCCATCTGTGACCCCCTCCCGCAGGCCAGGTTTTTTTGGGATTCATTCATTTTCTCTTTTCCCTCGAAGATTGCTTGCTCCCCTTTGTCTAAGTCTTATGAGTTTCCCTGAGTCAGGGGCCCTCCCGTCCTCTTTTTTCCCCAGCTCGATCGCCCTTTAAGTGCCGCCAGAGCCCCTCGTCCCCCCCCCTCCCCTTCATAGGTACATCAGTATTTCTCTTTCCCACGGGACCTCTTTTCTACCTCTTTCCTGGTCGGCAGGGGGGGCAACTAGTTTGATTCCGGGTTTCCCCTCCGAACCGTTGCTTTTGGACAGTTAAGTAGCGCTGTTGATTGACGCGTGTTCTGCGCCGCCCTTCTTCGAGATCTGCTCGAGGAAGGCCTCCCTCCCTTTTTTGTTCGGGCTGTTTTGCATTGCGGCGAGACATCTTCTTTTTTTCAGACGCCATTATTTTCTTTCGCCAGACATCATTTGTTCGAGCCCTTTCCGGCTCTTCTGCAGCCGTCTGGTCCCGAATAAGAACACGGCCGATGAGTTTCCCTTGCTTTCTTGTAGTCATGTTTCGGCCTCTTGTGTCTAGGTTTTCCCCGATTCGCGCCCTCCGCCTCGAGCGGGTTTCGTCCCCCAATCCCCTCCGCAGGCTTTGTTCTCCTGAATAAGGCTTCAATGGTTTGGGTTTTCTGCGCCAGGTCTGAACAGCTGTCTTATTCGGGCTCGTTCTCTCCCTTTTTATAGCCCAAGGCACTGCCGGGCTCTCGTTCTTTGTCACACGTAGGTTCTCCTGTCCGCGGATCATCGGTTTTCGGTTTCAATCCTTTCCCAAAACCTGTAGTGACCCCGTCGTTAGGAGTTTTCCCGTTTCCCCTTTGTCCCCCTCAATTGCTGTTGCCCCGGCGAGGAAGTTCGCGCTGATGGGCTCAAGAAGCGTTGTCTGACTCCTTCACACACACCGTCGTCTATTCCCCTTTTTCTGAAATGTACGCCCCCCGACGTTTTCGGTAACTTCCCCCGCGCCTGAAAGGGATTTGTGCTTTAAAAGCCCCAGCGTTTTGGCGTCCCTGACTTAAGTTTCGCCCCCCCTCCTTTCTTCGAAAAAGGCGCACTGGCAGCTCTCCTTCGTCCCTTGACAGTACAACCTTTTTTTTCTCTGGATCCGTGGGGAATATCCTGTGAGCAGCCCTACCTTCCGCTTCTTAGTTGGGTTCGCAGGCGTATTGCCCCATGCTTTTCGCGCCGGTTAAGTTTGGTTGCAGATCGACACAACGCCTTTGCTGCGCTTGGAGGCCAAGGCCCGCCTCCTCCTTCTCTCTTTCGCGAGTTTTCTCTTTTGTGATATCTGCCCCTACTCTAGTGAGTCTTCTCAGTCGGAGAAGGTCCTTTGCTTTTTCTTTCGCTGCTGGTCTCCCCTGCCCATGGGACGTTTTTCGGCTGTCATGTTCCCGTTGTTTCCTTTTGCCCGATGTCATTCTGGCAGTTTCAGCTCTATTCCCGAGGGCATACTTCGCGCCCGACCCCGTAGTTCGTTCCCTCGCTTGAATCTGTAGTAACCTCCCATCGCTGATTTTGCCCTTCTGGGACGCTACTCCTTCTGCATTTTTTCTAAGGAACCTCATGTTATCACGATTGGTTCTTTTTCTCTTTTCTTTCCAATTACGAAAGTGACAGTCCTGGCTGCCCTCAGGTGATCGGGTTTCCCTCTTTGAACCAGCCTCGTTTTGAATTGAGAATGTAGGAAATTCCCCTCACTCGATTGGTTGTGATTCTGAAAAGGAAGAACCCTCTCCCCCCGTTGTGTACCCCGTCTCGTTCACTTTCAATGGAAGGCAGTTGTCCCCCCCCTCCACCTTAGTTCTTTTTTGGATCGTGGACCTATCATACGAATACTTTCTTGTCACTCTCTCTCCCTCCCTACGCATGCTGCCTCGTTCCTTCAGAATCCCCACCCCCCCGTTTCCCTTTCCCCCTTTAAAATCGTCTGCTGATCCTATTTGCGACGGTTTTCTCCTCTCCCCAGGCTTTTTTGTCTTGGAAATTTTTTTTTTTTTTTTTTTTGTTCCCTTTACGGGTGGATGCACGCCCTTTTCGCTTTGCCCCCCCCCCCCCCCCGATCAGTGATCACCGGCCCAATTCTGTCGGGCTTGCGACGCTCCTTCGCTTTTCCTTGTTTTTTTTTGAACGCTTGAAGCGATGCTGGATAGAAACTTTCCCTCAGACCCCCATCCTCTTGACACTTTAAGGCCGAATTTCTCGATTTGGCATTGGGAGGTCCCCCTTCCTTCCCTCCCTTGCTGCTTTAATGGCGGACTGCTCCTTTAACTTTTCCTACTTTCGGCGGGAGGCTTAGATCGCCCCCTCTTTTCCTGTCGGCGTAACCCTTTTCCTCCTGAAAAGCGCAATACACCCCTCCCCCCCCCGTCGTGCCTGTCTTCCCCCCTTCCCGTTTCTATCTCGCCTCCCCTCCCTCGCAGCGCCCTCTTCCTGGCTGTTTTTTAATGCGAAAGCGCGGCGTATCCCGCCCGGGTAAGATTCCCTTCCCCTCTTACCCTCTTAGTCTTTCCTCCTCTCCCGTGGTCCATGCCTGATCAGCTCCTTTCGAGGATTTTGAGTCCTTTCAGGGAGAATCTCTTTCCCCCCTCCGTGCCCTTCCGGATACCCCCCTGACCCCCAGTGTTTCTCCTGTTCAATTATTCCCCCGCTTAGACGTCTCTTTACACTTCGTTGCACGGCGACGCGTCCTTTTTTCCAGCTCTCATACGCTCATGGCTTCGGCTCCACTGCGCTCATCTTTTGTGTTTTTTTAAGCCCCTCGCTACCGGACTGCACAGTCTGACCAACCAGCGTTGAATCTTTGTCTTTTCTTCTTTTCTTTGGCTTCTGTCGGCAGTCGCAGGTCAGGACTGGCAGCCAGACGTCCTTCCTTTTTCCTGTCCCAAACAATTTCACCACCTCCCCTCCTTTTGCTTTTCGCTCTCTTGGTCGTCGCCCTCCCCTTCGTTTTTCCCTCCACTGCTTCGCCGAGAGACCGCAGCCCGGCACCGTCTCCTTCATAGCAAGATGGAAGCTTTTGTTTTTTTTCGCTTTTTTCCGCTGGCGGCTTGCGATGCAACGAAATATTCACGATTGAGGGCTGGTGACAGTGCGTCACTAACGAACGTCTTCATTTTCCTTCTGAGCTATGTGTTCCCCCACGTCAGATCTTTTTTCTTACGAGGTAGGCCTCATGCCCTTTCTGTGGCTCCTGTCCATGGGACTTATGCCGGAAAGTCGACGTCTGTTTTGAAACCCCTCTCTATCCCCCTAAAGCAAGAACCTCTTCGCCTCGCGTTGCGGCAAAGGGACTGTCCCTCCCCTTGGCCGGATTAGTTGGAAATAACCCGAGGCTCTTTCTCCGCCGCTTTGCGAAGGAATAGTCCTGAACGGCCTTTCTCTTTTCTTTTTTTCGGGCGTCTTTCCGCATTGAGGCGGAGTTTTGCTCTCTGTATTTCACTTTTTTCTTTTACCTGTTCATTTTTGATCGGGAACCTCCGTTCCGCGGAAGAAGTTCCCCAGCTCTATGCATCGATTGCTGGTAGCTCCCAGCAAGACCTCAGATTTACTCATTTCTTCCCCCTACAGTTGATTTTCCTAATCGTCAAGAGCTTTGTGCACGTCAACTGGATCAAGCTCGTTTTCGCAGATTCTTCCCAGCTGTTTTTTTTTTTTTCACCAGGAAAGCAGAATGAGAGCGGTTGTCGTTACCCATTTCCCCTCCTCGAGAGTATGCAGCGTCTCCCTTCCATGTGGATCCCATGCGTCCCCCTCCTCTTTTTGCGTGGGTTTCAACGCGACTTCTAACGACACCTTTCCGGAAATACCCCTTTTGCTTCATTGATTGCCTGGTTTTCGTAGAAACGTGATAGTTCCGCCAGGAAAGGGGTCTCGGTTCTCCCGTTTTCCGTTTTCAGTACGGTCTTCTGGTGTTATTCTCCCCGCCGAAGCCAACCCTCCCGCTCTGGGTGATCGTTTCTCCGAATGAACCACACCCTTGTCCTACTGATGTTGGAGTTTCATTCCATGGCGGAGATAGAAGGATCGGCTAGGTGATCGTGGTCCCACCCCTCCCAGAGTTGTTTCCCCCGTTCCGGGCACCTTCCATGCACCCGCTAGTTCGACTTTTCCATATTCTCCCTTTGTGTGGAGACCGAGTGGATGGTTACCATTGTCCAACCATCTAGGTCCTCCCCCCCTTCTCAGCTTCGGTACGCGGAGGCTTGACGCCTTCTAACAGGTTGTCCCAACATCCTCGACCTTAGTACCCATTTCGTGAGTGAAGTATGGATAGGGACCTCCCGATTCCTGTTTAGTGGCTTGCGCCTCCCCACCAACCTTTTTTCGATTATGCATTTCCTTTTCTCTCCCTCCCTAGCCAGTGTTTTTCTCTGGAATGCAGGCTCTCGAGATCCTTTAAGCCGAGACCTTTCTCCCGCCTGGTGCCTTTCTTTCCCCTCCCCCCTTTGTCGAGGTCGTCTCTGATACCAGTGCTCCTGCCGGTCTTATTCTTTCTCTTGATTTTACTTTGCCAGTTTTCCCCTCCGAGCTTTTTTCCTTATTCAGACTTCACGATTTTCCTCTTCCTTGCCTCCCTCCTCCACAGGTTTGGTTTCTTGGCCTCCCACGGCGTCCACGCGTCTTTTCTTTTTTTTCTTCACATTTCATCGCAGCAGCTGTACTCTGGCTGGCCGAGCTAGCGAGTCCCCCTCTTTTAGTACTTCACGTCTGCGTACCGCTGCTTGTCCTTCCCCCCTTTTTCCGTCACGCCGTCCTTCAGGCTGATCTCTTTTCAGCCTTCTTTCATACCCTGTTGGGTTCCCTTTCTCCTGTGTGTTCTTGGTGTGGTGCAGCTTTTTTGGTTTCGTTTTTTGTTGTTTGGTCTACGAGTATAGTGTGATGAGTCTCCCTCGGGTGTAGCGTCCTTTTTCGTAATGTCCTGCCGCGCCCTTCACTCCTGATTCCCGGGAATACTCGATCCCCCCTTTTTTGGCTCTAGCTCCCGTCCTCTACACAGAATATCCCATTGATCCCTCCCCCCGGTACCTGCCCTTAACCACACAACGTTTCTGCCCTATAGCCCTCTTCTTTCCTTTTCCTACGCTTCCCCTTTTCCCGCGACGAACAGCCCCCGTCTCCATAGCTGTACTTTGTTTGCCTGCGCAGTGAACAAAACCCCCCTTGCCTCTTCCTGCCTCTAGTAACCCTTCCCGGGCGGCTTGAAGCATGAGCCCGGCTTGCCTTTTCCTCCTGCTCACCTTGACGGCGGCTCGTCAAAGCTTTTTTCCCTTCGTCCCCCCCAGTTCCTCCTCTTTGGGACCGCAGCTTGCTTCCTCCGAGGACGATTTCTGCCAAGGTCTTTTCATCGCAATCCGGGTTACCTCCCTCTGCTCTCATCTTCCCCCCTCCCCGGCTGTTGCGATTTTCCCAAGCATCGCCTTCTCTGAATCTCTGGAACCTCAGATTTTCCTCGACTTCAGTATCCCATTTTTCATTTTTATTCCTCCTCGTAGAGGTATTGCCTCAGTGCGGCACACTCCCGGCGCATCTTCAAACCTGCCGTCTGAATCTTTGCGATGCCTGGCGGAAAGCTGGTCTCCATGAGGAGGGAAATTCTTATTTGGCCCCTACCCCTTGCTCATGAGTTCTTCATCTCTTCTCTTTCCGATTTCTCGAAGCTTCTCTCGTTCACGCTGACATTCGCCCATCTTAGTCGTTTTTTTCAGAGCGAGTGTTCACATTCCGTCCTTTTCCCTCCACCCATGTGTTTCAGTGGGTTGATTGTCCCCACTCTCTCCTCTCTATCCAAACCTATGTACCGGTCCCTTGCTCGACCGTTTTCCCCTCAAAGCCGTCCTGGTCATAGCTAGCCCACGAACTCTTGAGACCGGACGAATATCTTTTGGCACCTCCCCCGGTTTGCGTTTTCCCCCCAGGCATCCGCAACCCGTGTTCCATCGTGCACTCTGCCGCTCGCATTCCGTTGTTTTTTCCGTCCTTTCCCGTCTTTACTTTACTTTCCCCTCTCCGGCTCTGGGTGTTCCTCCAACCAACCTCTATCTCTCCCCTCCCCTACTTTCCTTTGGTCGTCGATTCTTCTGTCAGTACCTGCGAGGACAAACTCCCGCAGCCCCCAATGAGCTTCCTCTCTCTTGAAGCCGGGTTTTGCTCACTGTGGCCTGGGGCTCGGGTTCTGCTTCACCGGTCAAACTATGGTTCTCTTTGCGGAAATACTCTGGTTTTTCCCTTTTTTTCACATGTCGCGTTCTTTTCCGTGACCCACACCTAAAGCGTTTTTTCTCCCTTCCTGTCTGAGATGTCTTTCGCGTTGCACGTGGTCCATGGGGGCGGAACTAGTCGACGTTAGTGTTGCAACCTCGCCCTCATCGCGATCAGAGCCTCGCTTAATGTCCTTTGTGCTGCCCGAGCGCTGACGCATTTCCCCTCTTCGAGCAGTTACTCTCTTTTTCTTTATTCCACAGTATTCGGACTCATGCCAACGCTCTGTTCTCCAGTTAAACAAATTAGCAGATCCGTTTGTTTGTCCGCTGCTGCTCTTCTGTCTTCTCGAGGAACGTTTGCCAATCAATGTTTTCTGTCCATACCTCCGAGAGTGGGGTGCGGAGCCTGGTCCCCCATTTGAGGCCTACTTTATCATATGTTAAGCTCTCGTTCTTTTTTTCCGTTTTATTTACTTTTCTATCCGGGAAACTAGCCTTTCTCGTCTCCCGCGGGGCGTTCCCCTTTGCTCCCCACCGCCTCTTTTCCTCTCACCCTCCCTTGGTTCTTGTCGTTCCCTGCTGGCATTCCCCTGGAAGTTCCCCATAAAATATTGAATCCCCCTTTCGAGCTTTTCTTCTCTCCAGCTTTCTTTACAATCAGCGCACCTTTCGAGTAGAGCTGTGCATCATTTGACCCCCGGAGGCCCCGCAACCCCCTCTTTGTTTTTGGGGCTCTTCTAAATCCCCTTTTTTCTCTTAATGTTTTTTGTCCCTTTTCTCGATTTTTCCCGAGTTGCCTTTGAGACAGCTTCGTCCCTCACGCGCCGTTCCTTTTTATCCGCGTTGACCCATCACTTTTCAGGTCCCGGCTCTTTCCTTATATACTCCGTTTTTCCTTCTCCCCCCCCGGTCCGTTTTTCTTCGAGTTATGAATAGGCATCGCCAGTTTCTCCCCTCCTTTTCTTTTGGAACCACCTGAGCGTTTGACCTTCTGAGCGGCCCCGGCTCGACGCTCCTGTCCCGCCGTTCTCGTGGCCACATTCACACATCTCTCTTCCCGCGGGCAAGTAATGATCTTTACTTAATTTTTCATGATCTCCCCAGATAAGTTCTCGCCTTGGGTTGGCACTCTCTCTTTCCGTACCCTGCCGGCCAACTTTAAGATATTGCCCTGCTGTTTTGAGTAGACCGTGCTGCAACTATCCTCATAGGCGTACCACCCTGTTTCTTAGATGGCTTTTCCCTTCTTCGCGTTCTGGCTTGCGCCCTTCTTCCCCCAAAAACTTTGGTCCTACGCCCCCCCTTCTTCCTATGACATTTTTTTTTTTCATCTGACCCCGACCGTTCTGCGGCTCAGGTCTTCAAAAGGACTAGGTCCCTCTCTCAATTCTACTTTGTTTTATATCTATTTTTCTAAATATTTTTTTTTTCTCTCTCTCCCGAGAATGGCGATGCGCGGCTGTGTGTGTGTCTTTGAGTCTGAGATGCATGATCGAGCCAGGGATTCTTCTCTTCACCTTTATGTACCTAATCCTAATTTTTCCCACTTTTTTTTTTCCTCCGTTAGAAGAACCATTTCAGAGCTTCAGGTTTGCCCTCACAACGCCATATGCATCCCGCCCAGGTTGTACCTCAGGCCCCAGAGATGAGCGTGTTGCTGCCCCCACGCCTTCCTCTCACAGCGTACCGATTGGACGTTTCTGACGCTTTTTTTGACCCATGTCCCCCCGTCCCTGATCAATCAATATCGTGAAGCTTTACCGCTTCTTGCTTTTGAGTCATGCCGCCCTATGTCCGGCCCTGCCAGCTGGTGATCGGTAGCTAGCGTTCCCAGGCACTCGCTCGCGCTCTCGAGAGCTTTTCAGGTTCCGCGTTCTCCCAGCCCATATGACGGTTACCTTCTCCCCCTGAACCGACCCTGGACTTCTCTAGCGCGTCTTAAATACACCCGATCCACTTTTCTGATACAGACCCTTCCCCCACACTTCCTCCCCTTCTTAATCTCCCCCTCCGATTGGGTGTTGGGCGTTCTTCCTCTTCTTAGAGGCTTGCGCCCTCCTGAATCAATGATTTCCCTTCCGTTCCCAAACCCCAAACGATCTGACTCATGCCGTCCTTTCGAACATGTCTGCCTCCGCCTTCTCTCGAGATTTTCGTCGCCCAGATACCACCGATCTACGGAGGATCAAAGCTGTTTTCCTGCCAATTTTGCATTTTCCTTGGACGACCCCCGAATTTCACTCCTTCTCGGGCCCCGATAGAGGATTCCTTTGCGGTGGAGCCCCCATTCCGTTTTCCAACGGAAGGGAAGCTACTTCTGCTCCTGTCCCCACCCCAAACAGCTTCTTCACCGATTCAAGGCGCTCGCCTGAATAGGCCTCCTTCCCCTGACCTCCCCACGCCCAGGAAATTTTTCCCCGCCCCCACCGCGGAATTGAGGTCCTTTCCCTGCTGAATATCGACCTCAGGTGCGTGGCCAGGCACTGACCCTTGGGAATCAACAGACCCCCCCGATCCCCCTCTTCTGAGAGGTGTCCCCTTCTCACCTCCTTTGGTTATACATTCTGAGCAGTATGTCATCAGGTCATCCCTACCTGATCAAATAATTTCTTCCGGCGCTACTACCTTTCTTTTTTTTACTCTATAGGCCCTCAGGATGCGGAAGAGGCTCTTTCTCTTCGTTGGATCGAGTTGCACACCCCCCACGTCGACTTCAGGCATGAGACCCCCCCCATGGGCCATGGTCTCACTTCCATAATTCTTCATGAGCGAAACCTCTTTACGTTGCTCCCCTTTTGCCTGCCCGTACGCTTTCGGTCTGTAGCAGTCCCCCCCTTCTCCAATCCCAAGGGAACTATGCGCCCGGTTTTTCCCCGGGTGAAGCCCCCGCACTTTGAAACACCAGGCCGACGTTCTCCCGATAAGTAAGGAGGGATTCCTTTTTTTTAGTGCTGCAGGGCTCCCCATTGCAGCGCTCTGTCACTTCTTTTGGAACCCCCATCTCTCTCTTTTCCCTCTTTGTTGTTGTCGATTTTTGTCGTCCGAACCGTCTAGTCCCTGTTAACTCCCGAGAAGACGCGAAAGAATCTCCCCCTCCCTTATGTTTCAGTTTTCATTGCGACTGGACGCCGTGTTTTTTGTTCCTTTTTGTCGCGGGCAGCGAGGTGCGGTTTTCTTTCACCCCCCCACTTTCTCTTTCATATCGGGAGTCTGAGGTGGCGCCCCTCAAAGCGTCCACCTGTCTTCGTCGTCGAGCAGCTGTCTCCCCTCCCCTCGTTGCCCCCCTTGTTGCTACTTTTTAGATTTCCCCCACTCTTTGTTGTCTGATAGTCGGGACAGGACGGGTTGAAACCAGCTCGCTCGCCTCTTGCGCGCTCCGTTTGTCAATTACTCGCTTTTGGAGCGTCTAGTACCTTTTTAAATCTTTTAGAACTTTTGGGGCATTTCACCGTGTCCCTTTCGGAGCCTGTTTTCTCACCCGTCCGCTTTCCATCAAACGTCGGTTGAACTGTGTATTTCGGTCGTGGCTGATGAAGCTTCTATCCATTTGTCCGGAGCCTCCCTTTGTTGTTTTCTTGGTTGGTCAGTTTTTTCCCCCCCCCCCCCTTTGCGTGATGTTCCCGCCGTGCTTCCACTCGACAGATGTATTTTTTAGATCGCCCCGCCGCCCCGACGCTTTTTTTCTAGTTCCATGACTTTTATTTGCTCAGCAGCTCTGGCGTACCGGGCTGAACAACCTAAGCGAGCGCGCTCAGCTTCTTGTCGTCCCCTGCGTCCTCGGTGGCGATGTTCAACAGGACTTTCCCTCCCTCCTTAGGTCTCTTTTTTTCCAGTCGTTGAACCTCTTTCTTTGCGCCGATTTCTTGTGACTTGCCTTTTAGCCCTATCACGGTTGTTTGTGACAGTTCCTTCCCCTTATCCAACATGCTTTCCTGGCATGTTCGCCGGTGTTCGGGGTCCTGAGATGTTGGTTATTTTGAACCCTAGCTCGCAGTCCCGCGCCCCTCGGGTCGGTATTTTGCCACTTCACCGGTGAGCCCTCTGAAGTTCTCCCGGCTCCTGGTACTGTTATGCTTGGATATTCCTTTCTCCAACGTTACCTTGTGAGTCGAGTTTGATCTACTTCGAGCCCGCTGGCCTGGGCGTGCCGTTGGACTGCTTTTTTCTCGCAGGTCGACGCCGCGGAGGCGCAGTGCTTTTCGGTGCTTCTTCTCACACCCCCCCAATTCTCAAGCTGGTGTACCTGATTTCTCAAGTCGCACACGAGGCGGGCCGTCACTCAACCGCTCGCTCAACGTGATTTGAGTGCCGATTTCGGGGGCCGAAAAACTTTTTTTTTTACGCACGTGCACGCGGCATTCGGCATACCTAAAGGGCCCGTTGCAACGCACTTCCGCCTTCCTGGGAATGCGCCCACCCTGGTCCTTGCATTACATCTTGGACGTTGTGACTCTAAGCGATGATGCCTCCTTGTTTCTCCGTTTCCCCAGTTGGGCCTTAGCGCATTTTTCCTATGAAATTCAGCTTTCGACAAAGCCCCGAGGCTCAGGGCCTGTGACAGGATGACGGACCACTTGTCCTGAGGTTCCGAACTCGCCCCCTGTGATCTTTGTTCTCTTTTTCTTTGTTGAGAAGCTTGTCCTCCCCTCCCCCTATACGAGGGATTCGCCTCATGATACTAGAGTGCTTCCCTTCGCGCCCTGAACGTCCCTTCGAGAGTCAAGGGATCTCGCTCGTTCATCCCCCTCCCTGCTCTGCCTACAAGGGTTTTGGCACTCTTGAGCAAGGAGCTCCTTAACCGCAAGAGCTGGTAGGTTATTTCACCCCCCTCCAGCTGTCCCTAATATTTTTTCCCTCAAGGTTCAGCACCGGCCTTAGCGAGTTTGGAACGCCTTTTGATGCCCGCAAAGGGCCTTTGATTCGAGTATTAGGACGCAGAGATTTTGAATCCCTGCCCACCTCTTCTATCCTTTGTCCGCGCCTTTCAGCCTCGGAAGTTTGTTGCGTGCTTGCTGAAGTGCCCTAGCCCTGCAGCGCTTTGATTTTGTGCCTTCTGCAGTTTCATCGCATAAGCGGCGCTCCCCGCCCCGTAGCATCCTGCCGCGCCGTCCCAACTCAATTAGGTATTTTTCATGGCTTCCGGCCTCCCTATATGCCCTCGCCCCTCCCCTGGGTCGTTTGTTGGCCAGGAGATCACTATTCCCTGATCCGTTTTTACCGAGTTTTCCCCCCACCCCCTGAATGTGAACCCCTCTCCGCTCCTATTTTTTTTGCCTTTTGTATTTCTGATCAGCCCCGGACGAATCATTCATGGTGGATGTCTTTTGTCTTTTTTCCACCCCCCACCCCTCTTCGTGCTCAATGCTGCCGGAGTCCCCTTTGATGTCTGCCCCCAAGCGTGTCGAAGCGCGTCCCTTTTCGGGTCCCGGAATTTTCCTTTTTTTCTTCCGACTGCCGATGCGGCGTCGAAGGCCCCCCTGTGTTTTTACGCATCGCAAGTTTTTTCTCGTCCCGGCTAGCGACGGCGTCCTCATAGTCGTCTTTTCGTGTGATCGCCCCCTGTCTACGTGCCTTCTTCCTGCGATTTCTTTCATGAATTTCGTGGACAAGATTTGACTTCTTCTCATATACAAGCATGCGCTCTTCTCTTTCCCTGCCTCAGATTGGCTCGCCGCCTTTTTTCAACCCGGCCAGGAATTTTCAAACGCCCCCCTCGTGATTTGGAGGCCTACTCGTTTCAGCAGTTGCAAGGGTTGCCCAGAGCAGGTATCTTCCACCAGTCTTTATGTTGTCTCCTTCCGAGGTATCCCCGCCTGAGGCCGACGGGTCTCTATTTCCCCTAGCCCACTTCTCCTACGATTTAAAGGATCCCTCTCTCGAGTTGCCCCTTTTTACACAGTCACCATTCCTCGCGGCGGTCACTTTCTCAAGTTTTTTTTTTTTCACCCCCCAATGTGTTTCCCCCCCCGGCAAGCCCTCCTTTTAGTAAGCTACATTTGACCTACCCCCTGGTCGTTCGGTCCTTCTCCCCCCCCGACGCGACCTTTGAAAAATGTCCTCCTTCCTGATGCGGTGGTCTTCTGCACCTCCAGTAAACCTTCGCCCGGAGCCCATTTCTTGAAAGCTTTTCCCGTTTTTCCCACCAGGAACCTCCCACCCTCTTTATGCCCGCTCTTCGAGGTCTTCGGTTATTTCTTTCTCTTTCATTCCCCAGACTCCCTTTTTTTTTTGTGACGACAA
>Ga0179593_1620496_pt1 | contig 12651 bp, 12 predicted proteins | sample CZODoug2_1_08_16_FD_185931 | JGI IMG/M metagenome (GOLD analysis project Ga0179593, IMG submission 185931) | Vadose zone soil fungal communities from Angelo Coast Range Reserve, California, USA - CZODoug2_1_08_16fungal (PacBio error correction) | ecosystem: Environmental > Terrestrial > Soil >... | reverse complement strand
TTCTGCCTTTTTTTATCTGATGACCGCTTTTTGAGATTCCTGGCTAGAGACCTTTCCTTGCTTCCTCGCCGGAGCTTTTCTCCCCCAGCAGGTCACCCCCTCACTCCGTTACTTCGACTTTTAGTTCCTCCTATCTAAACAGAGGCACGACTTTGGCCTTCAGCGGGACCCACGCCACTTTTCCTATTCCACTGTTGCAGTGTTTGGGCCCACCCCCGGGGCACTCTCTCGGTACGACGGGTCAAGATAGGCTATCCAGCACAATCCGGCAGGTACCTTCTCTCAGGCTGTTGTTTCGTCCCTAATTTAGGATTAGCAGTGCCGGGCCGAGCCAAACGTAGTTCTTTCCTGCTAGCCGAACTCCGACTGGTGTGCGGCCGCTGTGACTTTCTCCCCCCGTTCGTCATTGTTCACCCTCTTTTCTTGTTTTTAAGACTTAGAGCCGCTGTCAGACTCGAGTGAAGCCCCGCTTCTTTCTAGAGAAGCGCTTTCTAGAGAAGCGATGTCTTTTGCCAATACGAATAGTTTCGTGCCTCTCGTATTTTTTGATCTTCTTACGCCAGCGTGTACTTCAGTTTTTTCCATGACTGCCCTATCTGCGCTTCGTCCTGGCCCAATTACACCTTTTTTTTATTGTCTACACGTTACCTACAGGTTCACGTAGCCTGCGGGGTCTTACGAAATCTTTTATTTTACCCCCCAAACCCCGTTGTCTCTTTTCCTTTTTGTGACCAGATAGTGTTGTGTAACCCACCTAAATTCCTTTTCCCTCCGTCAACCTCGTTGAGGGAACCTGGGCGGGGTGGTTCGCCCAAGGGACAAAATTTTTTCGGTGCGGTCTTTAATCAAGTCTTTCCTAGGTCATGACCACTACCCTCCATGACTGATCCCCTTCCTTTCTACTCTGGGGGTCCTCAGCCCCGTCTGGATCCGTTCAGCTCCCGACCTAATTCTGCTGGGCAAGGCTTCCCTTTCTCAGGCCGCTTCTCTAAGTTCCCCCTTTTCCGTCTTACAAGCTTTCTCTAAGTCTTTACACCGCGTGTTCTCTAAGGAAGGGTTTCCTTCGCCACATGACGTCGCGGATGGGCGTGCGAGTCTCCGCGTTCCACCATCACGTAATCCTCTTTTGGGCGCTCCCGCGTCTCTTTTCCATGCCCTACCGCGCTAGATAGGGTCTCCGCCACCCCTAGGCTGAACGTTAGTACTTTTTGCGGGTTCTTCCTTTGAGCCGCCGATTCCCTTTTCTTCGTTGTGATTCCCCCAACACCTAGTGCTTCCCCGCCGGTTGAATCTGTGATCGGGTAGAGACCCTTGGCTGCGTGTCCTCGTTCCTTCTTTGCTTTTTCCAATCTACTATTTTTTCACGTCTAGTTCCACGGCGTGCCCCCTTTTCCTACTCGGGCGCTTTGATCTCCTTGAACCCCCCCCAAGGATCTGACGTCTCGACGCGGCCCCTTCTCTTAGTCTTCATGGCGTGTCAGTTCCCACCCTCGGATTTCCCCCAGTCTCTCCGCTTTCGGGATTTCCAAGGGATCGCCTGGACCCCTCTTCATTTTTTCTTTCGGGGCGGAAAGGTCTTCAATTTCACAGAATCTGCTTGTTGTTTGTCGTGGTCGTCTCCGTTGCAGACTCCTTAACCCCCCCCCGTACCCGAATTGGTTAAGGCACGGAGCTCTATCCTAGTTTAGCTCTTGGTCACTCCATCTCCTAGTCCTCGAGAACACCGGGATTAGACGAGCAATCCTGTGTATCCTCACGAGCCCTTCCTTTTTTTTTGCAACTTAAGGGCGCCTTATTGATTTCCTTTGAGGTTTGAGAGCGCGACCTTTTCGATGTTTGTCCACCCCGCTCATAGGCTTCCCTACGACAGCCATAGCGATTTTCCGCTCTTTTCCTCCGCTTCACCCCTAAGAGATTCCCTGTTTTCGTGTGGGTGGCCGCTTTTCCCCCGGGCGTTCTTTACTGATCTCAGTCCCTTTTTCTCAGCGGAATTGACGAAGTTTGCATGATTCCTGCATCAGGGTTGCCTCGTGTGTTCTTTCATGACTTGTCATTTCATCTCCTCTCTTTTTCCTTTGGTTGTTGAGAGTACGCCGCCTTATATGGCCCAATATTTTTGAAGATTGTCCTCCCCAAGAACAGCGCAAAACCTGATGTTCGAAATTCATGCACATTCGTCGCTCGCTGAAGAGGGCACTTCTACCCCCCCCCGAAGTTTTTCCCCTCGGCTCGTATGACGCTTTGGTTTGTCCGCTGGTGTTTCCGGGACCGTCCCCAGTAGAGTCAAATCGACACCCCTTGATGTCGAGTTGCGCTTAGTGCGGGGGAATTTTTACGACATAGCCATTCGGCGACTCTTGTTCCCCCCCGTGCACTGAATCACAGATTAAGGTCGGGAGCTGAGAAAGTTTTTGAGGAGAGGACGTCTTTCTGTGATACCCCTGGTCTGCTCTCGGACTGTTGAATTGTAGTCCAAGCTGCGCCACTTCGTTACGAGGTCTTTAGAGCGTTATCGTTTTTCCCCCCTCATACGTTTTCTAAGTTTTTTCACAAGTCCAGACCCCTGCACCCCCAACTAACTCCTTTCCATCAATTGCTTGTTTTCGGCTCGGTGCATCACTAATTGAGCTTGAAGAGCTTTTATTTTATCTACTGTGAACTCCTCCCTCATATTTTTTTTCTGCGGTGTCTGTTTTCGAAGGAGGCCTTTCCCTCTGGGCCGCTTCTTTCAGTTCCCCTGTTTGCGTCCTAGTCCTTCGCCGGCTGAGTGAGACCCTTTAGGGACACGAAATCTTGCCTCATTAGGGATTCTTCTCCTTTCTTGCAGATTTTTTTCAGACAAGGTGCTACACCTCCACTTCAGGAGGTTCTCCAATATGTGTGGATTGCACTCAACAGAGGACGATCGAAGCCCTGGATCACTCTGGGCATACATCACCTCGACCGGCGGTTTGGTGATCCCCTTTTTTCACCTCCGTTGTCCCGCCGATATGACGAGTTTCCGAGCCAAAAGAGGGTCGAGGATGAATGCGCCGACTTTTTTCTTCCGTTCTTCGGACACTCTTGATCTATTTTTTCCCCAGACGTCCTATGTTTCGCCTTCCCCCCCCCCCCTTCCGCGAGTTTTCTTATGAGATCTTGTAAGGACTTAGAGAAGCGCTGTACCCTTAGAGAAGCGCTTGACCTCTAGCAGCGTTTTACTCATTGCCCCCCTTTTTTAGCCCCCGTAGACAGTCCTTTTTTTTAGCCCCCCCCCCAAGCATATCCGCCTGGTTCAGGCAGGGGTACTGGTTATTGGTACTATGACCTGGATTCCGGTCTGCTTTCGTCACTTCACAGTTCCACCGTTCGTTGTTTCCCGCTACCCCGCACGCATTTATCTCTTGGCTTCCTAAAACTGATGTTCTTTTTCCCCCCCAACGAAGTTTCCCCCCCTTTTCTTTTTCGGGGTTTTTATAGTTTTTTTGTACCCCAATAACACGTTCCGGACCGGACATTTTTTCCGTGAACTGGGCTGGGATGCGTTCGTTTCAATTTTTTCCCGGTTTGCTTCCTGCGCCGAGGGGGCCTGCTACCCATCTTTCATGGGACAACCCTTACCCATGACTGATCCGGCCTTTTTCTGCTTCAGAAGTCCCGCTACAGATGGATAAGTTTCAGCGACCCTCCTCCGTCGGATGGGTCAATTACGAGGCTTCTACTACTTCCCCCCAGCTCTTTTTCTTTCAGATCTCTCACTTTTTCTTCAAGCTTTTCTCCTGGAAGGGAACCCTTTGACACCATACTTACGGTAGGGGCATCGGTCGGGCTATCCCCAGCATGTTAACCCTTCTTCGAGGTCTCGGAGCACATCGCTACAAGAGTTTGCTGGACCCGCCCTTTTCTTTTTTGCTCACCCTCGACGGTGATCGGGATCGCAACCTTGACTTTTTTCTGTTATTCCCTCTCTTGTATCAAGGGTTTCTACATTCTTTTCGCACAGTGTGCATCGGTTTTGGCCCATTCCCCCTTTCTAAGACTTTAGCGCTGCCGACCCTTTTTGGGTCCTCATGCGTCGCAGTTGCCTTTTGAGTAAAGCGCCTAAAGGTTAGCAACGTCTCCCCCCCAGTGTTCATATGCTTTTTCCCCTTCGTCTTGACTTTTTCCCAAAGGATTTTTTTCTTGCCGGAGCGCCCCTTTCCGCCTGGTGATGTTTTTGCATCCAGTAGCAGCTCCGCAACCCCCAACGCGGAGTTTCCCGTCTCTTGAGTATTTGGATCAAGAGGACTCCCCCCGGCTATTCTTTTTTGGTTTGCCACATTCTCGTCGCCTCCCCGTTTTTTTTTCAAGTTGTTTAGATGAGGTTTTGTCGTGGTTTTTTCTTTATTTCGCTTGCAAGAGCTCCATTTCCCCTTTCCCCGAACTAGGATTGACGACCTCTCCATCTCCCCTATTTTTTTCGCTTGGACTAAATTCTTCTCCAGTAACCCGGGATTCCTGAGCACGCTTCCTCACAGCCCGGACTTGCTCAGGAACTCCCCGCTTCCTAAACTCCGGGATCTTTCACCTTTTGTGTCCTTTTGCCTCCCTGGGCGATGTTCTCCACGTCCCAGCGCTAAGGTCCCCCTCACAGCATAGCGACGTTTTCTCTCGTGATCTACTCTTTCTTGCCGCGATACCAGCCAAGAGTTCCTACTTTTTGTGGGTTTTTTTTACCCTTTCACTTCAGCGAAGTTTTTTTTTTTTTTCTGTGCATGACTTCGAGGATTTGTTCGTCTTTCTGGAATGACAATCTTCCAGTTCATATTGTTCGTCGGCGGCGTCCATCTCTACCCCTCTCTCCGTTGTGTGTTTCTTTCCGCCGCAGACTATTCCCCGGTCCGATTGTATGACCTCCCCCAAACTTTGCACCTTCGTCACTTCGTTCAGTGATTGAACGGAGATCCCCCTGGTAACGACTCCTGTCATGCCCACACTGAGAACCTTTGATTTCGCTCTTGGCCGGTAGGGCGCTTGGCAACGTCAGAGTAGAGTTCATCTGCTGAAACTTCTCTCTCTTCTTTGCGATTATCCCCGGGACTCTACCTTTGCACTGATCCCCCCTCGTTTGAAGTTTTATTTTAATCGGCCGCGCAAGTCCGTCTTTCGGAGAGGCCGAGTGCTCTTCTCCCTTTTTCTTCCTCTGTTTTCAGTGTCTGTCGGTATTCGTCTCTGTGACTCCCCTTCCTCATGTTAGGGTTTTCTGGATCTTAACCGGCGAAATATGCTCCCCCACGAACCCCCCCACAAAGCCCTCAGCTTCCTGAACTGCCCTCCTTTTCTCGCTCTCTTTCCGGATTCCGATCTCTTACATACCGCATTACCTCATAGACTCCCCTCCCCCTTTGTTTTGCGTGATGCTTTTTTTTCAGTCTTCCCGAGCGGCCTGGTTCCTCCTTGGATCGTCAGCTTTTTGGAATTGAGTCCTCGCCGTTTTTCCCCCAGTAGTCACCTCCGTTTTTGGCTTCTTCGAGTCTTTTTTCATGGACCAGCATCTTTTTTTGCGTAACCTCCATTCCGAGGTCCTTCACCTTTGTGTTGGGCACCACCCGAGGCCCTGCGATCGGACTACGCCCTTTCCGATTTTTCTCAGCCCACGTATTTTCTGATGTGTGTTGATCCCCTATTCCCCTTCTTTCTGCATGCACAGCTGTCCGCTTTTCCTCCTCCCCTCCGGTATGCGGGATTCCTGCGCCGCCTCCTTCGCGACTCTTTTTTGACGTTTTCCCGCCGTCTGTGGTGTCGAGTCCCTCGTGTACCCGCTTGTACTGAATTAGAGACCTCGTGTACGACCTTCGAGAAGCGCTTCTACTTAGAGAGCGCTTGTATGAAGAAGCTTTTTCCTTTTTCCATCCCTACCTCCATTCCCTCTGGGTATTCCCAGCGCATTTCGCTTTCCCTGGGCTTCAGGAAGGGGGGCCTTTTGGTAGGTGCGCCCTTCCCCTGGATGCGGTTCTTCCTTGGCGTCCAACCTTTTTTTTCTCCGCCCCTCCAAGTCTTCGAACCTTCCCCCCCCTCGGACTTTTCTTTGTTTTTCCCCACATCGCGTCCTCTCTCCTCTCCTACGTTGTTGTGAGAGCTATGTCTGTTGGTAAATTTCCCTCAGCGCGTTTCCCGGTTTCCTCCTTTCCCCCTGGTTGGGTCCTCGTTAGAAAGCTCGAACACTGGTGGGAACCGGTCTTCCGGCGCCGAAGGCGGGCCGCCATCCCTTCTTTTCCCCCCCCCTTCCCCTCCTGCAGTTTTTTTGCGGGCTTTCCTTCTTAGCGTATACGTTCCTCGTCCCGGACCTATTCGGATTGGTCCGTCTAAAGCGCTTTTTCCAGTCTTACAAGGCTTTTAATTTTACAAGCGCTTCTCACCCGCGCTTTTCTTCCTTTTTTTTTCCTCTATTTTTTTTCTTTTTTCCTTCCCAACCCACATGACTGGCTGGCAATCGGGTCGAGATCCGCCTGCGTGTCGTCTCTGAGACTGTTCGTTCTTCATTCCTCCCTACAGCGTTGTGCTTCCCACGCGTCTCCTGGCTATCTTACTGGTCTTCTTTTCTCTCCACACCCCTTATTCCGTTGGTTACTGCGTGCGGATTGTTTCTCACGCTCTGAGCCAGGGGTTCTTCCGTTTGTTGTTCTATTGCGCTCGTTCGTGGCATCGTTGAGTGTTCCTGCGACTTGGCTGCTGTTCCCCCTCTTCGTCGCATTAGTCCTCTGATTGAGGATACGCTCTCAAGTAAGTCCACTTTTTGGTGCCGTTTTCCTCCCTTTTCTCCTTTTTAATAATTGCCCCCTTCCATCTGAAGATCTTCCTCCCCTAGCCTGTCCTTGCCCGACTTCTGGTTCCGACTGGACCGGGCTCAGAGCCGACCTCATCCACCAAGCGGCAGGCCCTTCTTGATTCCTTTTTTCGTAGAGCCACCCCTCTTTCAGGGATTTCCTTCTTCAGTCTGCGATACCCCATTTTTCCTCCTTGCTTAACTACTGATTCTTTTGTGTCGTGGTGGTATTCTTATTCGCAGTTGCCCTGAGGACCTCCAGTACCCGAACCTTTATTTTTCCGCTATACCCTTTTCCCTCCGAGTCCCCTCTCTCCAAAGGGATTTTCTCCGAGCCTATTGGCATTTCCCTCACGAGACCCACTTGCTAAAGTTCGATAGCAATACTGTATTTTCCCCTCTTCACTTTTTTTCGTTTTTTTTTTTTTTCGGGCTCTTACTTCCTGCACTACTTCTCCCCCTCGAGCATTGAGCTTTTTCTTTTCTCTGGCCGTGCTTCACCGGTTTGGCAAGAGCGTCTCACGGTTTGGCTGAGCCTTTGGATGTTCTCCCTCCAGATTTTTAGTTTTTCCTTGAATTATCGTTCCCCTCTTTTGCGAGGTTCTTAATGGACATTCTCAATTCATATTCTAGTAGCAGGCGTCCTTCCATTCCCTTTGTTTTGATTTTTTTTTTTTTTGCCAACTGTCTCCTCTTTTCATTCAGAACATCCTAAACCCTGATGTAAATTCCCCTGGCACCTTCGTCCGACTTCGCTGAAGAGTGCCTTTCTCTCCATGGTCCCGACGCACCCCCCTGGGACACTCGCCCCCCCTGACCTTTTCTGACGCTCTTGGCCGTTTCCGTTTTGCCCTTCCCGTCAACTTTTTTATGTCGAGGTCTTTCTTGCTGGCACTTTCGGACATAGCGTCCGGCGGGACTCTAGCCCAAGTGGCACCTCCCCTAAACTCGTGATCCTCGGAGTTATGCCTCTCCCTTTCTTTCCCCTCTTTTTTAGATGCTTTTATTTTTTGGCTCCGGAGGATTTGATCCTGAGCGCCACTGCGTTCCCTGGATGGATATTTTCTTGCCCGACTACTTGCGGGTACCTTTTTTTTTCGCTATGGAAATTGGAAATAGAAGCCCGACCCCCCACTTCCCAGATCGTTATCTTCTTGAACGTCTTCCCCTTGAAGAGCTTGTATAGGCCTTCCCTTATTCATATGAATCCTCATAGACTCGGGCCCCCCTCCGCTTTGGTTTTGGTCCTCTGATGCCCGATAGTAGGACCGACCCTTGCAAGGGCAGCCGCTCCGATCGTTCAGATTTTTGCTTGAGTTTTTTAGTTTTCCCCACGGCCTCCTGACTTTTCTAGGGTCTTCCCTCCCATAAGTGCAAGATGACGCTCCTGGGAACACGCCAAGGGTCTGCGAAATCGATTCCACGGCGGGGGTCTTATTGGTGTTTCTTTCCAAGTCGCCTTTTTTTCTTTTAGACCCAATCAGCCCCTCTCGAAGTTAGGACTTTTTTTTTCTTCCCAACTATACCTTTTTATTTCCTTTCCCCAGCCTTGAAGCGTTTTTCTGCGCAACGCGGTTCTTTATGAATGCGCCTCCTCCCCGTTTTTTTTTTGAACTTTTCTTTTCGGAACCTTTTTGCCCCTATCTGACGTAATATGGTGTCTTTTTTTCTTAGTTATGGAGCTTGTCAACTCCTTCTCCCTGTTGTACCTCCTCGCAGAGCTGGAAGGAAAGGCTTAGAACCCTTGTAAACTTAGAGAAGCGCTTCCTCTTCCCCAGGTCTTTTTCTAACTGCCCCCTTCCAAATTTTTGAAGGTTTTTCTTTTTTTCGCCCCAGACAATGGCTTCATTTGAACTTTGGCCCCCCCTCACTTTCAACCGTGTCCTTCTTGTCGAACGCTTACCCTTTAACGTAGAACCGCGGGCCCACACTTTTCTTGTTCCCCCCGATTTTCCCCCCCCTCTTCCCTGGTTTTGTTGTGAGATCCTTTCCGCTCTTGTTTTGTAAACACGCCCCCCCAGTTCCGAAGGACCCGCGTTCATCATTGAAACTGGGCGGGTATCGCCTTCCCCACCCTTTTTGAACCCTTTTTTTAGGTCCCTTTTTTTCTAACGCATCCCCTTTTGCCCAATACCCCATTCCCCCTTCCCCTTCGACCCCAGGATTGTCGCTGGTGTATCCTGGGTAAAGTGTGATACGTTCTAATTCCTCCGACCTATTCAGGATGTCCCTTACCAGTTTTCCAGCGATTTCTTTTTCCCCCTCCTTTTTTCTTCTCTAAGGCTTTTTCCGTCGACACAATTCCTTGACGTATGTCTCGGCGGGCGTTGATCAATGCCGCCTGCTGTCTATCCCTTAGTTTCGGCATTCCTTTTCTTTCCCGCGTCCCCCACCGCGTAGAGCTTTTTCTACTAGGTTTCGCTGGGGATCCGCACAAGGAAGGACTGAACGTCGTGTACTGCGTGCGGCTTTTTCTTGGGCGCCCCCATTTTCTTTTTCCCATCCCCCCCCTTCTTTTTCGACCCCCCCGCCGGGGAACGGGAGTCGTTTCAACATCTCTTGGTAAAGCTGTGCATTCGTGACATAGTTCAGGTATCCGCTCCTCTTTTAGGCAACGGAGATGGTGTTCCCTATTTTTTACCGGATTTCCTCCCTCCAAACGTCTTTCCTCTTTCGACGTTTCCGCCATGCGAATCCTCCCGACTTCTGGCATCAGAGCAGCCCGACCCCTCTTCTTTCTTTATTTCATGGCCCCTGTTTTAACATTTTTCCCTCTTTCAGGGATTTTTTGCGCGCAAGTTCTTCACTCTAGACATGAGTTTTTTTTTTTTTCGTTTTTGTCTTCTTCTTTTCGTGCCAGAGCTCCATCACCTTCGAACTCGGCGGCGTTTTGTAGACCTTTTTCCTCTTCTTAGTGTTCCCCGGGTCCTTCCTCCCTTATTATCCGGCTCTTTTTTTTCCTCCCGAGAACGGACTTTGCTCTTACCTCACTGATTTTAAACCGGGTCCTCTCTCCTAGGTTGATTTTCAGGTGCAGGGGTGCTCCTTTGCGCCCCGAGTCGCTTTCAGGCCTAGTTTGACGTTTGTCCCGCGTTCACCAGCCTTTCCAGGAAACCCTTTTGGTCCCCTGGTATAGTTTTTTTGAGTTCCATTGTGCTTCTTTTACCATTGATCTCCGTGCCCACTCTTCTTTCGACGAAGGTGCATGAGAACTGAGGCCCCATTTTTGCGTTTCAGGAGTCAGGAGTTTTTCACTATCTCTGTTTTTTTTTTTTCGAGAGATGTCCGCGCCTCTCAATATTCCTCATGATGTCACTTCCCTTCATGTCCTCTTCCCTTAATGTTCGTCGACTTCGCTGAAGAGTGCTCTCACTTTCGTTCGTGACGCCCGTTTCCCCCCTCCCCACCCCTCTCCCTTTTCTTCCGGTCCGCTTTGGTAGATTTTTTCAACTCCTGCTTTTTCTCTTTTTTCTTAGTGAGCGGGTTCTTTCCTCCAGCCCGGCCTTTTTTGACTCTACACCCCGTGCCTGAAACACCTCGGTGTTTCCCGGAGTTCTTTTCCTTTTTTCTGAGCACTTTTTCCTTTCCCTTTTTTTTGAGTTCTTCTTTTCCTCCTTTCGAGGTTTCCTTCCTTGAGCTTGTTTTCCCTCTGATGAAGTGCGTCTTTACAGACTCCGGTGGGTTATTTGAATGTCTCTCCTGGCCATTCATCGCAGACCACCGAACCCCAAGCCCCCTCTCCTCCCTCCTTCCTCGGCGTTTTTTTTTCCGAGCTTTTTGATCCTCTTTTCCTCCAAATACTAATATTCTTTTGGTTTTTTTTGTGTTCTGGGCCCTCTTCCTTCGGAACGACTGGCTTCGGGCAGCTCGTCGAGATCGTTTCATGTTTGGGTCCTTGATTTCGGCGAGTGCCGCCTTGAACCACTGCCCTGTTGCATTTCCCTTTGCTTTACTCCCTCTCGACGACTTCTGCGTTCCCCGCATCCCCAGGGTCTGCTCCCCGCTCCCGATTCCCAGGGGTCTACGACCTCGCGACTTTTTTTCCGAGGTCTTTTCGGATTCCCAGAGCGTCTCTCCCCCTGAACAATCCGCACTCCGTCTTACTTCCTTGCGCGTGTTCCCCTTCTCCCCTATATAACTCTGTTGAGCAAGCTCTGACGCGTGCTCCCCAACGCGGTTTGGATGCCTTCCTCCCCTTAGCCTCTTTGGACCCCTTTTTTTTCTCGCACGCCCTTTTATGATGGTTTTGTTCCCTTCCTTCTCTCCGCGCCTTGTAATACTTTGCTTGAAGACTTAGAGAAGCGGTGTACGAGAAGCGGCTTGTAAGTTCTCGACGCGCTTGTTCTCTTCATTTTTTCGGTTCCTGGAGCTGACCCTTCTCTCCGTCATGGGCTCTTTCCTTTGGGGGGGTATTGCTTTCCCCTTTTCCTTTCGCGGTCCCGCTTCCGGTCCTCCGGTCGCCCGTTTCCACCGGTTTTTTAGAACGCTACCCCCTCTTCCACTTCTCCGAGTTGTGTGACTTCTTCCCCACACGATTCCTCCGACGCCTTTTTTTTTTCTTTTTGGGCGAGAGTATGTTTTTTTTGGTCAACCCCTCCCTCAAGTTACGTCCACCGCGGTTTCGACGGCTGGAGGGTGTTTTTTTGCAGTCTCCGGGTTGAATTTTTTTACCCGCCTCCAGTGTTGTTCCACCCCATCCTTTGAGCCGCAGGCCTTTTTTTTTTTTCCGGGCATGCCCCCTTCTGGATACGTTCTAAGCGACTACATTCGGATTTCTTCCCCTCGCTCCCGGTTCCGTCTACTTCCAGAGTTTCCCCCTAAAAGCGAGTACTAAGGAAGGGTTAAATCCCCCCCTCATGACTTTTTTCCTGGTGGCTTTTGAGATCAGCCGCGTGTTCTCTAAATGAGTCGGGCTTCTTTTCCTTACACTTTTGGCCTTGTAAGAGTTGCCTTATGATGTAGATTCCGGGTATAAGACAATCAGACTCGTCCACTTCTTAATGTCGTTCGGATTGTTTTGATTGCTCTCTCTTTAGTTAGTACTATTCAGTGCTGGGTGAGTGACCCATCAACCCCCCTTTTCAACATGCGTAGTCCCACTTCTGATCGCGAGGTTTTTTCTGATGCTTTTCCCGATTCGTCCTTTTTGCCTGGGATCCTTTCCTATGAAAGTTGTCCACGGAGTGTTTCATGTTCCATGATGGGCCGTCCACTATCAGGCTGACTCCATGACCAAACAGTCCCTCTACGATTTGTTCGCCGCTCTGTCAGAGCCTCCCCGCAGACCCACAACGTTCTTCCCCACCGTTATGCTTCGTTTTTCCTCGCTTCATCGCCGACAAGCTCTTCAAGCTACTTCAGGGATGCACAGATTTCCTTACCCCCCGGCAGGTGTTTTTGTTTTCTTATTTCTCCGTTTGCCACCTCCATTCACGTACCCTCCTCTTCGTCGGAATCACTTTGAACGCTCTATCCTCCTCTTCCCGCAGGTGTTATCTGGACTCAATTCTCCGTTTTCCTGCCTTCCCCCCCTGGATCAGCTTCCGGGCCTCTCTACGAGACCTTTCTTTCCCTTCTCCCGATCTCAACTACGGTCACTGCGTATCCCCCTAGGTTGTGAGGTTTTTCCTTCACGGTTTTGTCCTTTTTCTACTTGTCGTTCCCCTTCTTTAAGGCTTTTTTTGCATCTCCTTTTTGTTGACTTTTCTTCTTTTCCCCTCGCAAACCCGCGTCTGCAAGAGCGTCATCAGGTTTTTTTTTCGAGTCCCGTCTGGTTTTCAATTTTGCTTCCTTTTCCCCTTTTACGGTGCCTTTTCTCATCAGGGTTTGTCTTTTTCTGAAACATTCCATTCTCCCTTTTTCGTCCC
>Ga0179593_1586968_pt1 | contig 12651 bp, 14 predicted proteins | sample CZODoug2_1_08_16_FD_185931 | JGI IMG/M metagenome (GOLD analysis project Ga0179593, IMG submission 185931) | Vadose zone soil fungal communities from Angelo Coast Range Reserve, California, USA - CZODoug2_1_08_16fungal (PacBio error correction) | ecosystem: Environmental > Terrestrial > Soil >... | reverse complement strand
AATGGGCCAAGCACCTCGAAGAAATCTTAGAAGCCCGCCTTAAGGTAAAGGCAACAAGCTTCCCTCCTCTCCCTGTCATTTATTCCCTTTCTTTGAATACCTCCTCGAACCCCTTCCCGAAGTTAGCGCCGCGTGAGAGGTCTGCCAAGCGCTTCGCCTGATCCCTCCTCCTGAACGGAGCCCCCCCTTTCCCTGCCGCCATGCAATGCTGTCACACTTTACGAGGTAAACCTTCCCGCAATGGTGTTAGGCAACTTTTAGTATACCGTGTTCCCCGGTAGGAGAACTTTCATGGCGAGTTCCTCCACCCATAGGACTCTTTCCCCCCCTAGCTGTTCCCTATTCCCCCCCACTACGCCCCTCTTTCCTAGATTTTTTTTTTTTTTTTTCACAACAGCAAGAGAAGTCACTACGCGACATAGGAATTCGAGTCACATCCCTGACCCTTCATTTCACAGCTTCTCTCCTTTGCCCGCATTCTCTCGATATGAGTTCCTCTCCCCATCAAGATTTCCCGTCCCCCTTCGCGTTGCGGAGCACTGCTCGATCAACTCCTCACCCAATCTCGATCCTGCACAGTCACCTTCACCTATTTCTGCTTTTACCTCTTTTTTTTTGGCCCCCCCTTTTCTAAGGTTCGCCAGAACCTCCGTTATCCTGGTCCCGGCGCACGAACTCATGACGATATCCACGGTCACGTAGCCAAGAGGCATACCTCCTCTCGTTTTTTTTCCCTGAAGCATCCTTTCCGCCGAATCCTCCCAGTACTGCTCGCTCGATATACACCCTCTCCCAAAGGTACTTTTTTTCTCTAACGGCAAGAACAGCCCTCTGGTCTACTTTTGTCTCGATCCCTCCCCCCCACCCCCTCTCCTATCAAAACTCCGGCACTTCGCCTGATTAATGTAATTCGAAGCCCGTCTCCCTTTTTTTTTAATCCATCTTCCCCCGGCCTTCCTCCGTTAAGGCCTTTTTTGCACTGGAGCACATGTTGAAGACCGTTGCCCTTGTGCACCCCCCATGATCACGAGCCTCGCGATTCTCTCCCCCGCCGCCAGGCGCTGTCACCCTGAGCAGTTTTTTGTGATCTTTCCCTCTTTTTTCCCCTCTTTTCGCACCCCTCTCCGCCCCCATGAGTTCCAAGCGTGCGAACGCATGGATACCGCCTTAGCCCTACGCCCCGTTCCAACACAGAAGGAAATTTCCCCCTCCCTGGTCTTAGGAGCCCGTTCTCCTGAGCGTAGCCTCCCCCCCCCTCGGCCATAGCCCTTCCCTTTCCTCTATCTTATACCGAGATGCATGCCCGCGCTCCCTCCTGGCTTTCCAGGTCAAGAAGCTTCCTGACGTCATCCCCGAAGTCAGTTTCCCTTTTCAGTCGTGACCCAGCCGACAGATCTCTTGTTCTCAAAGCCGGTTACTTCCGACCTGAAATACCTGTTCCCCGATGATCGCAACCCCGCGCGCTCTCACTCAAGTCGGCCAAGTCAGCCGATTTTTTTTCCCCAACACCCCCCGCACCCTGCGAACGTCCTTTTTTTACTCCTTCTTCCCCAGGAAGGCACTTCCCCCTTCCCTTGATCAGTTAAGGCGTAGGATGCTAGACCATTGAGTCCAGGCCTTATCCCCAGTCCAACCAGGCACCTTAGGCATCGGAGGCGAGCACGGCGGTCTGTCCCTCTGCCCCCCCTTATGACATAAGTCTTCCCCACCCCCTTCCGATTGTCCTCCCCTCTGCCCAGCCGCCACGAGGGCCCTCAGTCGAAGATGACCCTTGACCTTAAATCTGTGTGAGCTCTCCCTTCTACCCTGGCCCCTCCTTTCAGAGCTTGGACGCCCTTTCCCCTCTAATAGGCTTTCAGTGGCTCTCCCCCCCCCCCTCTTCGTGCCTTCAACTCAGCTTTTTCTCACAAGTCATCCCCTGCCCTTTCGTATCGACGACCGAGTCCCTTTGCAACGCATCCGGGATAATTAGCCCGCTTTCTCACCACCCTCGTCCCCCCGCTCCCCTTTTCCCTTTCCCCTTTTTTGAAGATTCCCTTTCAATAACAACCACCTGCGCTTTTCCTTGAAATCTCTTCTGCCTGATAGGTCTCACCGATCTCTCTCTTTTCATCATACGCTTTTTTTTTTGAGTTTATCGTTTTTCTTTTTTTCCCGATTTTTTAGGTTTTTGTGTCCCCCTTTTTTTCGCCACTTGTTGCGAATGCCTCTATCGGGCGAGTGTTAAGCCATCTCATCGCAGATGCGGGCTGAATCACGGAGGCGTTGTTTTTTCTGGGCGTCGATCGAACTCTTCCTGATTCAACTGCTCGCGTCGTTTTTTGACAAGAGACTCGCTGTAGGCTCCTTCTCCCGCCGCTCCCTTTTTTTTTCCTGCACAGGTAGAAATCATTTTCTTTTTTTCCTCAGTTTAAGCCGCGGGTTCATCTCGGACTTATCCTCGATGGCGGCTTGGGTCCGCTTCTTGATCTTCTTTTTGCAAGAAATGTTTTTCCCGACGGCATTCCTCCTTCTTCCCCTCTAATTTCTTTGGCTGCCGGCATGGACTTAATGTTATCAGATGTCCCCCCTTCCTGACGTTTTTGAGAAGGGGTCATCCTGAGATTTGTTCCTTTCTGAATATCAGTATTTTTCTGGTGCGTAGTCTTTTCCCCTCATTCAGAAACTTTTTCTCCCTTGGTTCCGTTGCGAGCCCCGTCGACGGGGAATTTATCATTTTGCCGATTTTTTTTAGGTATTTCAGGTCCGTCCTCCTTGCTCGGCCGATTCGCGTCTTTTTTTTTTACGACGCTCCCTCTTCGGGATCTTTTGCGTAGGCTCCCCCTTCTTCTTGACCTGGACGCTTCGGGAAGATTGGCCTCCTCTCGATGATCTCGGGAAGGTGATGCTCCGCCGCGATGGCTGATGACTTTTTGTTGATTCTTTACGGGGCTTCGGGGAGTTCTCTTGCTCTCACTACGGCATGCTCCTGCTGGACATCCCCCGATTTACGTTTTGGGAGTTTTTTTCCTTTCCTGTTGCAGGCCCTTCTCGCGGATCGAGGGTGCGGCTGTGGGATCCGTCCCCCCGCTTTTTTTCCTGCGACCTGAAATCGGAGCGCTGCCTCCCCCAGTCTCTGTTTTTTTTTTTCTCCCCATCGCTTCCCCTTCCCCACCTTCCCGGATTCAGCGAAGACCCCTTCCCCGTGTCGGCAGATGAGGCCTTCATTCCGAACGTGCGGGCGACTTGGATTCTGTTTTCCGAAGATTGGTCCATCATGTACTCGGCCCCCCTTGCCTGAGTTGGGATGCTCGGTGCGTGTTTGGACTGTCCCCTCCAAAGCCCTCCCCCGGTGGAGCGTTGAGCGAGATCCTCTCTCCTGTTCTCTTTCCCGTCGCCTCTTTGTGCTCGCTGGATTATTTCTCCCTTCCGTCTTTTCTTCCCCCTCCAAACGGCCGCTTTTTTTTCATGCCGCCTGCAGTGTAGGATGCCCTTGGCTACCATGCCGTTTGATATCGTCAGTTTGAGTTTCGCAGCGGAAGGCCCTTTCCCCCTTCGTCTTTTCCGGTCGTGTTGTTTTCCCCCTTCTGGTTGTTTCTTCCCTTTAGACCTCTGTGAGTTTCTTTTGTGGCGCCCTGAGCTGGATTGGGTTTGAGTGATCGAGATGATCCGGTCCTCCGAGAAGGAAGGCCTTATTTCTTATTTCTTCTCCCCCCCCCATATGACCCCTGCTGGCTTTTTTTCCTTTGTTTATTGCTTTGAAGTCTTACTGTCAATCCTGTATGTCCTCCTTTCTCGCGTGCTGATCGCGGAGCTGGTCGTAGTTTCTGGAGAAATCTTTCAGCTCGGATTGCTTGGGGGTGAGGATTCCGTCTCCTCTTTCGCCTGGTTTTTGTTTTTTTTTTTTGTTTTATTTTTTTTTTTTTTTTTTTTTTTTTTTTTTTTTTTCTGCAACGCCACCCCCCCCCCCCCCCCCCCCCCCCCTCAACACGTTTCGCCGGTGGAGTTTTTGGGTGAAGCCGACGCCTTGTTCGCCCCCTTCAGAACCTCTTTCTGTTGTCGGTGCCGCTTCCCTCTTGGTCATCTTTTCCCTTGGCCGGTAGACGATGGCGCCCTTCCTAAGTTCCAGTGAGTTCAGACGGCTCGCCGTCATTTTTTCAGCATCTTCACTGCTTTTTAATCCCCCTCCTGTTAGTCTTCGTCCTGTCTGTGATTTCTGTCCCTTGGCCTTGACTCTTTCTGGCTCGAAGTCGAAGGGGGATTGCCCCCCCCCTTTTTTTTTCCTTACCTTCCCTCTCCTTGTTTTAGACCCTTCCTTTCCTCTATAGGGGGCACCCTTCGACGACTTCGAAGCCGCAAGATTTCAATGCCAGAGCGATCCCTCACCGCGCCTTACCCCCCGTTCCGCCTCTAAGTTTTTTATGAAACCTCCCCAATTTCCCCTTAGAGCGAGTTCTGCCCAATGGCCATCTCCCCGCGACGTCTTCCGCCTTCCTGGAACTTCCCCGCGGCCATCGTATACAGACTCTGCCTCCCGTTTCTTTTTTGTCCCCCATAAAATTTTTTGACCTGCTCCTAGTCCCTTCCCACCCTTCACGAGCTGAGAAAGTGTTTACCCCACAGCTTCAGTTTTCGGAAGGCCCCCCCCCTTCCTTAAGACTCTTCCCTCTCCTTCCCCGAAGATACTGCTCCGCGAGCACAGCAACAGCGAGACAGCCTACCGCGACATACTTTTCTTCGTTAACCATCGCCTGACAGTTATCGTACCTCTACCCCCTTACTTTTTCTTCTCTCGGTCTTTTTTCTCACTTTCGTCAATTAGCTTTTCTCGGACTGCAGTCGATCAACTCCGCCAACAATAATCGATCTTTCAAACACACCCAAGTTTTGGCCCAGTTTCGCAAGTCGTCCCCCACCTTCCTCTTCACCTTCTTCTCGGACCCGGTCCTCCTTCCCCTCGGCGAAACTTCCTCCCCTATATCAACGGCATGTCTCAAGAGGCATAATCAATGCTCGCTTTTTGACACCGCCTGTCCCCGTTTTTTCCAGGGCCGCCCCTTCCTTTTCCCTTTTCCATTTTCCCCTCACAGAGAAACCCCTTCATGACTTTTCTCCTTCTTCCAAGAACATATTGAAGGGGAAGTCTTGGATATCGCTCAACGGCTCCACCGGCTCTTTCCTGCCCAAAACCTCCGAAAGTTCTTTTCTTGAAGCCCTGCTTTCCCCCGGTCCGCGCCAATGCCCCCGCGCACGATTGCCACGGCCCGACCGCAAGTTCTTTTAAGCATCGGCCGCTGCCGCACATTCATTGTCAATCTTCTGCCCCCCCTTTTTCCGACTAGCGATTTTTTTTTCTGAGCGCTTTCATGAATCTCTCCTCCGATTTCGCTCCCCCTTCTTGTACGGATTCCACGTCGTCCTCACCTCGATCCGCCGCCTCTCGTCCTGCACAAGAGTGAGACCTTTCCCTTCCCGTATTTTCCTACCGCTTCCCCATGAAATGCTCCCCTAGGGGAGCTTCCCCCCCTTGCTCCTCAACCGCGTTCCTCTCCCCCCCCTTGAGCAACCCCATGTTCGGCCATCGCGGCCTTGGACCGTCTCGGCTAATTCCCGAGATCACATGAGATGAAGGCCCTGCTTCGAAGCGCTGTCCAAGGTACACTGCCTCCTCCAGTCCCCCGTTTCCTTTAACCCGTCGACCGAGCTCGACCTCAGAAGAAGATCGTAGCGGATCGCCGCGACTTTTCCTAGCAAAAAGCAGTTCTTCCTGTCCACCCTGAGATCTTTCCAGCGTCCCCTTTAGACCATTCTTCCCTCTTTCAGCATTCTTCCCCCCCCTCACCCCCCCAGACCTTTTCCCTCCCTCCGCGACGACTATACTTTCTTTCTGGAGGTACCCCCCCCCAAGGCCCCGATTCTTCAAGGATTCCCCCCCCCCGATCAATGCTTTTTCCCCCTTCGTCAAGGCCTTCCCCCCCACTCATTCTCTTTCGGATCTGCGTCCTCCCTGGGGGTTGGGTGGGTACGCGAACCAGACCCCCAGTTCTGCATAAAGAATACGGAAGGAACCCCCCTTTAAGTGCTAAACATTCGTTCCCTTGCCCGCTTCCGTCACCCGCCTTTCTTTTTCGGGCGTTTTTCTTTCCCCCACCCCTCTCAGGACAATAGCCCGTCTTCCCCCCTCTTTCGGAAATCCCATTTGGTTACGACGACTGATGCCGTCCATCATGTATCAGGGGACTCTTCCCCTCAGATTTCCCTTAAATAAGAGCTCCGGTTTTACCCTTCATTCCGCACGTTTTTCCAAGCCCCGCTCCTCCTTAGCTCTCCTTCCATACACTCTCACGGCTCTCTTCCCCAACTTCACCCGTCGAAGAATGTGCATCCTTTTACTTTCCAACCACCGGCGCGTCAAGCGCCCCTTGAAATCTCTTAGCATGCTAGGTCCTCCCCGATCTCTTTTTGGTTCGTTTTTCCCCAGTCCCTTTCCTTCTCCTCCTTTCAATGCGCGTGTCTCGCAGGTTTGTATTGCCGGATTTCCTTTTCGCACGCGGCGAAGTTGGGCTGCGCTTTTCGTCTATTTCGTGAAGACATAGAAGCCCCCTTCTGGCGAATGAATCACGGAGTTCCTTTCTCGTTTTTTCGACCCCTGACATGCTGCTCGCAGGTCTCTTTCTTCCTTTCCATGTGAGTGGGCCTTTTTCCAGTTCTTTTCCCCCTTTTGATTCCGCCAGCGCTCCGTTGTCGGTCTGCACAGGTAGACCGCCGTTGTGCTCACGCAGAGTTAAGTCTCAGCTCGGACTTATAGCCTCGATGTCCTTCTTCCGATCCCCGTCTTTTTAATGCCGATCTTGCCCTTTTGGTTCTCTTTCGTCCTCAGATTTTACCCCTTCATTCCTTTTTGGACTGGCTTCCGGCCTGTACGGCAATGTCCGCTGTCTACTCCTTCATGATTCTTCGAAGGGGTCATTCATCCTTCTTGTTTAGTTTAGTAACCCTTTTATGGGGGTACGTCTTTCCTGAACTAGCTTTCCAGGTTCGAGAGGCCTCTGGATTTCCTGATCATCGTGCCTATCTATTCAGGTCCGTCATCCGTGTTTGAGTTCCATGATCGGCGATGCAGGTACCTATGATTGTAGAGCTTTTCAGCTCCTTCGGGTCTTCCCTTTTTTTTTTTATTGCCCCCCTCTTGGCGAGTTCTCCCTTTTTTTCTCTCGGAGATATTTGCCGAATTCAGCCGCGCTTTCTCATGGTGTGAAATCGTGGAGTCCGACGCTTTGAGTGAGCTCGGGGTCTTGAGATCCACCTATGCATGCCCTTTCTTATTTGGTCGTTCGGGTGGTATAGACCCTCCTTTGGCTCGGGTTTCCTGAATCGGGGCTCCGTCAATCAAGAGTTCGACCCTAGGAGCGCTGACATCGGACTTTTCAGCGCGGCGGCTGTCTTCCCGCCCGATGATTTTAAAGGGCAGATCTTTCCTTTGTTTCTATGCATTAACTCCCGACTTGCTTTCTGCCTGAATCGCCGTTTATCCGGCCATTGCGCGGACTCCTTCCGCCGACCGAGGAATTATCGTCCTCATGAAATAGGAGTCCCACCTGAGGGTTTTTTTGCTCCCCATCCCCCCCTCCGGTGGAGTCCTTTGAGCGATATCCCTCGCCTTCCTCGTTTTTCTGTTCTTGCCGTGAGATCCCGTAATGAAGACTTTGTGCTCGTGATCGCGCGACGGCGCAGCAATACGCTTTTCCCATTCCAGCAAGTGCCTTTTCTTTGTATTCGAGGACTTTTCTCCCTACCCTCCTTTCTCTTCTTCGGAGTGTTTCTTTCCCCAGGAGGCCCGGTCCTTGGCGGCTGAAGCGACGGCATTATCGGAGTTGAAGCTACCTCCCGCCGCGGATGTTTGTATTCGTCCTTTTGCTGAAAGCTTTTCTTGGCTTCCTCTTCTTGGGTTTGGGTTGATCGGCTTCCCGGCGCCCGAAGACGGCTTCTTCTTATTGCATTCCCCCCTTCCTGTAACCATATCCCTTGTTGACGGCGGCGGCCCTTTTTTTGTATCAATTTTTTTTTTTTTGGGTTTTTCCCCTAAGTCCTGTATCCGGTAGTGCTTCTCTTTGCTGGTGATCTCCTTTTTAGATGGTAGTAGGTTTTAGCCCCCCTTTCCTCTCGTCTCTTTTTTTTTTGAGGATGCCTCTCCTCCATCTTCCTTTTGTTGGTGGGGAACTCCCATAAAACACGTTCTCGCCGTCGGGGTTACGGGTGCATCCCGATCGAAGTCGCCTCCCCTTTTGATTTCCTTGCAGGAATTTTTTTTTTCGACTCTTTTTCGCCGGTCGCCGCCTTCTCTAGACGGAATTGGGCATGGTCATCTGTCTCGGCGCTTCCTGCGGGAAGTCTTTTCATCTTCCTTTGACCCTCTTTCTTTTTGTGATGGTTTTTTTTCTCCCGTCCTTCGAGATTCTTCCCCCCCTTCTTCTTGCGGGCTTAAGATTTCTTCGAAGGGGTGCTTGTTCTCGAGGACGACCGTTGCCGATCTCCCCTCCTCTCCTTGGTATGTTTATCTCTCTTTTTTCCCCAGTCTCTCTATGTTTCCCGAATTTTTTCTCCCCCCCTCCTCCCTTCCCCCAGCTCGCTCCGACTCCCGCGCATCTTCCTTCCATTCATCCCGTTCTCCAAGAACGCCCTGTCCAGAAGTTGAAAAGAAGAACCTTTCCCGGTCCTTGTCCGCCCAGAACCCAAATCCCCTTTATCCTCTTCCCCCCCCTCTCCTCTCCATCGTCCCTCCTCATGGAAAGATTTCGATGACCATCGGACCCTCGCGTACAAAATAAAGTCTTTGGTTAGCGAAAAATGGTCTCCTCTACAGGTCCTTACTCCACAGACTCCTTTTTTTCTGGCGAGTTCCCCTTCCCCCCGCGCAGTTCCTCCTAGTCGTCGCCGTCTAAGAAACCCACCTTCCCCTCCTCAAGTTCCCCCCTCCGCCTCCGAGAGATCAAGTCCCCAGCAGCACTTACGACTTGGACTTCGAGTCACCCGCCGGACAGTCCCTTTCCTGCATTCATTTCCAACCTTTGACGTCCTCAACATCCGGCGTTTCAAGAAGGTTACTCCTCCTTAAGGAAAGAAGCGTCCTTTTTTTTCAGGCCGCTTCCCCCACCCAATCTTTCAACCCCGGAGATTTCTCCTGTCTCCCAAGCCCTTCCGCGTTTTTTTTCCCGTTAGTCTTCAACCGAGAAGGAGTCCCCTAAGGCCCTTCCGCCACTTCCAACGGACTTTTTCTTTCTGCCAAGTCGCCTCCCTGCTCGCTTCGCGGAAATGACAAGACCATTTCCCCCGTTTTTTCGGCCGTCATGTCCGGGACGTACCGGAGAGGCGAGATAGATATACAAGTAGCCCACTTCCTCCTCTTTCCTCATTCCTGTGTGCGCCTCCAACGTATCCACTTTCAGTATGTGTACTGTCCTTGACAAAACACTATCCCTCCACCCCACCCAAGTCCAGTAGTTCCTTTCTTGGGCCTTTGGTCTTCAGGATTCCGACCCATGAAGATGCCGATATCCTCCCCCAAGCACCAGGCCATTTCCGTCGGAGACGGAATTGAGCACCTGTTCTCTCTCTTACTTCTGCCCTTTGTCCTCCATGATCCTCGCCTCGCGATGATCTTTTCCCAGACAGCAAGGAGCACAAGCTCATGCCGCTCTCTCTCCGATTTCGTCCCCGGCCGACTTTGAATTCCCCTCCCACCGAGACAGTCTCCCCCTTTTTCCTGCCCAAGATGAGACTCCTTTTTGGTCGCAGATACCGCCGTATCCTCCCCGAAGACAAACCCCTTTCCAAGCCCGCACGTCTCTTTTTTCGAGATACCAATCCTTTCCCCCCAGTCAGTCTCCCCTCTTTCACCCATTCCCCCTTCCGTCTCGGCATCCTTCCGATATCGCCCCCCGAGATGACAGGACTCTCTTCTCAGACGCTGTACAGTTCCAAGAAGAGGGCCATCAGACCTTCCTTTACCTATAACGCCCTACAGCGTTCCAGACTTTCTCTTCTCGAGCCGCCCCCCAAAGAGAGTCTTGCCCTAAATAACATGATAACAGATTATCGACTCCCCGCGCCTTAACAGCGCAAAGGTTCGCCACCTTCCCTTCTCAGCTTCTGCACACCCCTCCTCCCGACCAAAATGGGTTTTTCCTCCTATACGTCCTTTTTTTCCTTCTTCCCAAAGGCCCCATATGACCCCTCGCGTCCTCGATCATTAAGGCTTAGCCTTTTTTCCCTGCCGTCCAGAGACGTTCCCCCGTCCAACCCGCAATTCTCGGTCTTTTGACGGCCTCCTCCGTTTTTCTGCTACTTTTCTGAACTCTCCCTTTCCCCCTATCGCTTTTCCAGATTGCACTCAGACGAGGCCAAAGCGACCCTCTATTTCCTCAGATTCGACTAGTCCATGCTGGTCCCTTCCCCTTCGGTCGCGGTTTTTCCCCCGCCTTTCCGACTCTTCCTGGAGGCCTCCCCACGACTATATTTTCCCTCAAAGAAGCGCTTTCCTTTCAAATCCAGCGCTCAGTTCTGATCGATCTTCGCTTCACCGTCCGTTTTTTACATATCGCCTCCCGCACAGATCTCTCCTGCCGCTCCCAACTTCGAACTTGCGAGAACTGGTGGCATACGGCTAAAAAACACACATGCGCTTTTCTCATCCCTTAGCTGCCTTCATCCTCTTTTTCTCGGTTTCTCCTAAGAGATTCAGATTGCTTTGACGCGCATTTTTCTCTCAGCCAGTTCTTATTTCACTTTTTCCTGCTTTTAGCGCCGATAGATCGAGGACTTTTTGTGAAGCAATAGACTGAAGAAGCCTGAGTTCCTTGTTCGGACCCGTGGATTTTTCCCCTCGGCAGATGACCTCCTGCGCGTTTTCCGCTTATTTGATTCTCTCCTTTCTCCTCTTGCTTGCCTCCAGGTCTGTCTTGCCCCATTATTCGCAAGCGCCCCTCTCTTTCCCCTGTTTCTTGCAAGGTAGCCCCTGCATTTTGCTAAGCAGCATTAAGCCTTCTTCTCTCCCGCCGATCTTTTTTTTTTTAAGCGATCGCTTTTCTATTATGGTTCTTTTTTTGTCGCCGCCTTTGCTGCGCCGCCACCCCCATGCGGGTTGGACTTTTTCCGGCCTGGACGGAAATTGTCTCCGATGTACTAAGAATTCATGATCCGCTTTGAGTACTGTCCCCTTTACCTTTCGATAACTTTCTGAGGATGCTTGGTTCGTTCCTGTTCGCACTCGGTTTCATTCCTACATGAGGCGGTGAGAGAGGTAGTTACATTTCTCTTCCTCTTTTCTCCCGTTTTTGATCCCCTTAGATGCCCTTTCTCTTCTGCTTGTCGGCTCTTCTACCTTGCCGAGAGCTTTTTACTTTTTTATGAGTCCCCCCTTCTTCTTTGACCCCCCCCCTAGAAGATCGCGGCTTTTTTTCCGATAGAGCTTTTCCGCATGGCTTCCATCGTTGTGGATCCACTTGAGGGTCGAGTGAGGTGATTCTTGAGCTCACCTATTGGCCATGCCGTATATGCTTTTCCCCGTGGCGCGGTTTTTTTGACCCATGTTCCCCTTCAGCTGTCTCTTCTTTTTTTGATTCACGACTGACCCCCGCTTTGAAGCCCGGGACCTTGGAGCGCTGCCTTTCGGAGTTTTTCAGTCTTTTCGTTCGGTATTATCATCTGCGGTATTTTCGCCTGGTATTCAGTCCTCTCCGTAGGCCTTCCCCCTTCTTGCTGCCGTCATTTTCCCTTTTTCACTCGCGGGTTCTTCCTCCCTGACGCCGAAGCGGGGGGGTAAGAAGATGAATTCACCCCCCCCCCCCCCCCCCCTTCGGCCTTACTTGTTTTTCTTAGGTGTTTTTTTTGACCCCAAGCTTTTAGCAGTTGTGATATCCACTCGCCTTTCAATTCCCTGTGATTTTTTGACGTGAGAGATCCCCTGAAGCCTTTGTGACTCGGGGACTATTGTCCAGTTTGGATCATCCTTTTTTCTCTGCGTTGCCCCTTTATGGTCCTTCATTTGAGGAGGCCCTTTCTTCCCCCCTTCCGTGGATATTCTGTCTTGTTTCTTTTCCAAGGATGACCGGGTCCTTGGCTTACGGCTTCTAGGAGTTGAACGACTCGGTCCCGCGTGCCTCCCAGCTTTTTTTCTCAGGATTGTTTGTGATCGACGGCGGCGACCCCCTTCAAGACGGACTTATTTATTTCTTTCATTTCCCTATTATGCGTTTGGCTTCGCTTTTCTTGAAGTCCCCCTCCCCCTCTTTCTTCGTCTGAACCTCCAGCCCATGTATGTACGCGGTATTCCTTATAGAGTTGTATGGTTTTCTTTGTCTTGCGTTCCTTTTTAGTCTCTTTTGTGCCCTTTGAGACCGCCCTTCCCTCCGCGTATGACCCTCCTTAACCCACGTTTTCTAGCAGGTGGACTTTTCGGAGTGAGAGAAGACCTTCTCTTTCCCATTGCGACTTTTTTTTTCTGTGCTCCTCCCATGCTCCTTTGCTGCGTGCCGTTCACAGCGGAATCCGGCATCTTTTGCCATTATCTGCACGCTTGAATGCGGGAAGGGCTTATTGCCCGTTTTTGTTTTTTCCTTCTTTTTTCCTGCGCGTTTTTTATGGTCCTTCTTGCTTAGAAGTACTTGCCAATAT